>Ga0307372_10008016_pt1 | contig 14953 bp, 10 predicted proteins | sample OX1MG_FD_202533 | JGI IMG/M metagenome (GOLD analysis project Ga0307372, IMG submission 202533) | Soil microbial communities from Risofladan, Vaasa, Finland - OX-1 | ecosystem: Environmental > Terrestrial > Soil > Coastal area > Acid sulfate soil | place: Finland: Risofladan, Vaasa | collected... | reverse complement strand
GTTGGTCGGATGACCACACGCCCCAGCGGGACGCCGTCGGCGGCCCTCCGCAGCAGCCAGCGAAGAAGCATCCTACCCTGCCCACAGCCATGGCGAACAGCAGTCCCGGAGCCGTCACGTCGAGAAAGACTCCAGCCGGAACATGAAGGGCCACGAGCAGGATCGCAGCCGTCAAAGTGGCGCCGAGGATGAAGCCCTGGATGCACCATCCATTCATGCGGTGTTCGCGCCGTTTCAGTACCATGTACCATACTTTCGCACCGGCGATGCCGACCGCGATGGCGCTAAGGGTGATCGCCCACCAGGGGCCGACCGCGAGATGATCAACGGAAATCAGCAGGAACTGGAACGCCAGCGCGATACCCATGCCGAGCGTCACCATCGCTCCCCAAATGCCGGGAAGGATGCCCGGCACATGGGCAAAGGGGGTCAGGCAGGTTCTCACAGATTGCTCATCCGATCCCACAGACGGCGCCCACCTGCGCCACAACCGAACGGCTGGATGCAGCGGACCAGCCGCTGGGATCGCGTTCTCTTGCTCCCTCGGCCCATGCGCGGGATGAGCGGCCCCCAGTCTATGTGCTGTCACGGCCCATTCACCAGGATTGATGTCGCGGACTTGGGCCGTGAGGGAGATCGGGCCGCTCCCAGGAACGACCTGCTCGATCGTCTCATCCTGGACGAACCGATCGCGAGACGAGAGCCGCCCTTTCACATCGATGCGACGCCCGGAAAACCTGACCGTGACAGGATACGGCTCCGGATGCAGGGCAGGCTCGAACCAATACGTCACCGCCAGTATCTCCTGTGCCGCATGCTCCAGTAAGGTTGCGAACCCACCGGATGTTGGGGCCGGAGGACTCGACTGGACACGAGCAATGCGCGGCGTAGCGCCGCCTGTTGGACGCATACGTGCTGGAGATCTCCGTGTTCTCCGTGCCATACTCATCATCTCCTGTGCTTCTGTCAGAGATACTCCGGCCATTCCAGCTCCAGAGTTCTCTTCTCTCACTCTTTACCAGAGTATAAGATAAGATAGTACAATTGTCAAAGGTACTATCATAGATAGTAGATACATAGAGACACCAGACTGCAACTTCCAGGTGGACTCGTCCCTATCAAAAGCTATGAGGTAAAGAGCGTGGTGTAGGCTTCGTGAGGATGATAGGGATCGTTGGTGGTCGTGATCTGAACGATGATCTGCCAGTGTCCACTCAGCACCAGATCGCCCTTGCCGCTAAAATGCCCGTGTCCATCCGGTTTGAGGGGGACAAAGTCGATACCCAGATCTCTATCCAGCATTTCTGTGTTCACATCAACGCTCACATTGGTGTCAGGCTTGCCGGTATGGAGATTCACAACGCTGACCGTGAACACGTTGGTTCCCAACTGATTTGGAGAAATCTCGAGTGTGACGGTAAACTCATGATCAAAGGTCTCCAATGTAGCATGAAATGGCTGGTGAACTGCTATCTGTTGCTGCGCTGATGTTGGAGCAGGAGGTGCGAGCGTCCCGGCGAAGACATTCATCAAGCCGACACAGACAATAACGGCCACGCCTGCTGCCGATTCCCAACGTAGCACGCGCGTGAGCCATCGCGTTCGCGTTGCCAGTCGTTTTTCACGCTGTGAAACCTGGTAGACCCCTAGCTTTATTTGCCGATCTGATTCACCGGTGATGCGGTGGTATTGTGTTCTTGTCACGGCATCGTTGTATTTGGCGTACTCTCGTTTCAGATGTGGACGGAGCCAGAAGACATGCATGGCACTGGTGATTAGCAACAGACCAACCAGCAGTATCTTGGTGATAAGGATCTGTCCATAGAGTGTTGTCAGCAGTTGTTCCCATGATTGCAATTGCACGGTGGCGCTGAAGGGACCCGTCACCGCCATGAGAATCACCCCGGCTATGGCCCAAGGGGTGTAAGACGGCAGTACCGTGAGCAGCGAACGCGCCTGCTCCGCTATCGCCTGTCCGCGGAGAAGCGGCACATAGAGCGCAGCAATGGACATCATGCCGCCGATCCATAGCGCTGCCGCCACCAGATGCAGCCAGTCTGCGATCACGGCGGGCAAAACGAGCGTGCCTCTCACCGCTGCCGCGTGACTCGACAGAGCCATCGTCGTGAAGAGGATCAATCCAAGAGCCAGGTTGAGCCAGCGGAGAAAACTGTTGGCACGAGACGAGCGACGTTTGAACTGCATTGGATAGAGCGCCAGCCGAAGCGCCAGGATAATGACCAGTTCACGCACGAACCAGAAGAGACCAAAGGTACCACTGGTTACCAGATTCACCAGCAGGGAGAGGTCAAGAGCGCTTGCCCATTGGTTGTTACTGAGGCTGAGCGCCTGGTCGAGTAGGACACCGGTATTTGCCAGCAACAGCAGCAGCAGGATAGGAAGCGCAAACCGGCGCTCAAAGCGTTCTCTGACCTGCTGCCGGTGACTTCCACCTCCGCGTTCGCTGTATCCTCTGATGGCGGAAAGACAAACATTAACCAGCAGAGCGCCCCAACCCAAAAAATCGCTCCGAGTTCGAGCGAGGTGATCATGAGGAGATTAAAAAACGTGAGGAAGGTGAAGGTATTCCCTCCACCAGACGGGGTCACTTCAGAGGCCATACTGCTGGATATCGTCGGAATGGTTCCATCGGGCCGGGCAAGGGTGAAGAGAAACGAACCTGTCTCGATATGCCCATCGTCATTTGAATCACTCTGCCAGATCACGAGGTAGACCGCGGGCGGAAGATGTGGCTAAAGCGTAACGATCATTTCGCTCGAGTCATCAGGTGAGATCTGGGCATTGCGCTGGTCAACGCGCTGCTGATTTCCCGCGTTTTCGACGCGCACCGTACTGAAGGTGGGATTTAACGCTTCGCTGAACCAGAGGTGAACCTGATCGGGCGGGACATGCAGAATGGCATCCTGGGCGGGATCAGAACGCAGCAGGACGGCATGGGCGCTTGCGATAGCCGGAAAAAGCAGCGCGAGACCGATGGCTGCCAGGATCGCCACGAACAAGAGACGTCGCGAATCTCCTGGCAGTATCAAAAAGAGTGACCGATCTTCATAGTTCATACTCAGTCCTCATCTTCTCTCTCTTGAGAAGATTTCGCAGCGGCGCGTAGCGCCCAGCCATGCCACAGCCAGTCAACAACGAACGTCCTTTCACAGGTGACACGCAGTCCCGCTTGCGTACAGAGAGCGTGAACTTCAGCCACCGTATAGGCATGCCCATATCCCCCTTCAATATAGTGCGCCAACCGCTCAACGATTGCCCAGGGAAAAGGAGGTTCTCGCCGCGCGTAATCCTCGATGACGAGTTGCCCACGAGGAGCCAGCAATCGTCTCAATTCCGCCAGGACAGCCGCCGGTTCCGCCATATCATGCAGCGCATTCGTGCAGGTGATCAGGTCAAACATCGCTGGCGCAGACGGCAAATTCGCAGTTTCACCACCGCCTATCGTTCGCTGCTCCAACTGCACCTGCGGTTGACCGCTCAGGGCGACGCGAGCTTGCGCCAGCATATCGGCGCTCGCGTCTACGCCGTATCCTTCTATCTCAGGCACACGCTCAACCACCCACTTCAGCAACAGGCCCGTCCCACAGGCGACGTCCAGCATCCGTGGTGGGCGTCCTTGCTGTCTTCGCACGCTCTGCAAGGCTGGAACGTCAATCATCGTCATCACTTCTACCAGTGTTTTTTTTGTGAACGTGCGCCAGCGCCTGTTATAGGCGCGAGCCCGTCCCCCACGATAGTAACTGCTCATCTGTTCCTTCCCAATGAAACCATAGGCAGACTTGTTTATCTGTCACATATTATAAAGAGGACATGGTACAAGTATCAAGAGTACTACGAAGGATAGTAGCTTTGCTCTTTCCAGTAGTCACAGAGGCGTTTTTGCCTGGATGCAAGCAACACATCACTTCTTTCGCCCGCTGATTTAGATACCATTGGGCATAGTACTCTTGACGGTTGTATATCTCCTCGCTATAATCTGAGAAACCGCAATGGTTCATGCTATCGTTCTGAAAGGTGTGCGAGGAACCTCCGATGGAAGATGAAAAGACTGTACCAGCGAATGGACGTTCCGGCGAGCCGGATGCTGGCAAAATACTTCCTGATCAGCAAACCGCAGAAAAGCAAAGGCGATCCAGACGACGGGTCATCATCTTTGTGGCGGTCGGTCTCTTCAACGCTGGCTTGCTGGTACTCCTCACGTCACAACTGCTGGTTCCGGCGAGTCAGGGCAGCGTCACGTCAATCAGTCCGCTGATAGGGCACCCGGCTCCAGATTTTACGCTGCCCCTGCTCAGCGCCGATCCAGCACCTCCCATGCACCTGGCAAGCCTCAAGGGAAAACTGGTCATGATCAACTTCTGGGCTTCGTGGTGTGATGTCTGTAGGCTGGAAGCTCCGCTGTTAGAGAACACCTGGCAGCGTGTGCAACGCCAGGGCATCGTCTTTCTCGGCATCGATTATGCCGATACGCAAAGCGATGGCCTGAACTTCCTGCGCCAGTATGGAATCACTTATCCGAATGTCACAGATACCAATGGAAAGGTAGCGATTAACTATGGCCTGACCGGTGTGCCAGAAACGGTTTTCATTGATCGGCGTGGTATCATTGTGCAGAAGGTGATCGGTGAATTGACCGAACAAACTTTGCAAAATAACCTGGACATCCTTTTGCAGAAGACATAGCCAGCACGTTCTTTCCGTGAAGCTGGCCCCAGAGGCTGATCAGACCATGAACATCCAGCAACCTCGTTCTCAGGACGAAGAGCAAGACAACGAAAGGCAGCCTGCCGGATCAGAGCCGCCGGCTTTTTCTCCTGCGAGCTGGCGTCCTGCTCGCCGCTCGGCATTGCGGCGCAGTGATCTCTGGTTTCTGTCTGCGGCGCTGCTGCTTGGCCTTCTCACCCTCATGATCCTTCCAGGCGGGACGACGACGCAAGCGCAGCAAGGAAGTGCCTCACAGCCGCATACCGTTCTTGCTGCTACGGCGTCAGCCCGGCCAGTTGCCACAGCAACGAACACAACGTCTCCTGCATTTCGCGAATATCCGTTTCCGCAGGCGAACAGCCAGATCATGCGACTCGCTATTGACCATGAGGGGCGAGTCTGGTTCGGCGAAATGGGATTGAACCTTCTCGCCGTCTTTGATCCACGAACGCAGACTTTCCAGCAAATGACGCCGCCAGACGGACACAGTGGAATTATGGGGATCCAGGTCGCATCTGATGATACCATCTGGTTTGCCGAGCAATATGCCAATTACATCGGACACTACTTTCCCAGAACCGGCACATACCAGCTCTATCATCTCCCCATACTCATCGTCCCAAATCCCAGCAGTCCAGGCAAAACGCTGACGTTGCCCAGTGCGCCGAACGATCTGACGATTGATGCTCACGGGAACGTCTGGTTTACCGAACTCAATGCTGGCGCTATCGGGGAACTGAACCCGCGAACCGGTCATCTCACGCAATATTCGCTTGGGGATGTAACGCATATCCAGCAGTTCGATCCCTACGGCATCACAATTGATTCACAGGGCATAGTCTGGTTTACGGAAGTCGGTGCGGACCATCTTGGGCGGCTCGACCCGGCAACGGGCAAGATCAGCTACTTCACAAAGCCGGGCGAGACACAGGCATTGATGGAAGTTGCCAGCGATGCGCATGGAACCATCTGGAGTACCTCGTTCTCCACACAAGCACTCCTGCGTCTTGATCCGCGCACAGGAATATTCACGTCCTATCAAGCCGCCTCAACTGCGGGTGGACTTTACGGCCTGGCGGTGAGTTCGTCAGGTGAGGTCTGGGTCACACTTTTAGCAGAGAATATGCTTGCCCGTCTTGATAGAGCAACAGGACGTTTCACATATTACCCGGTTCCTACTCCGAACAGCGAACCGCTAGCGCTGGCGATGGGCGCCGACCAAACGCTCTGGTTCACTGAAATTGACAAGCTTGGGATGATGCATGTGGTAGCGTGAACATGAATCGGCTGGTCAAATGGTGACACGAGCCAGACGGTCTTTCCTCTCAACGTCTGTCCTGCTTGCCAGTTCCCGAAGTCCTTCGTCCTTGTGAGCCGTGTTTCTTCACGAGCCAACTTAGAGCCAGCCACAATTCTACTACCACCAGCGTGAAGAACAGCATGCCAGCGGCAAACGCAAGGAAAAGTGACATTACGAGCGTATCGTAGACGATGAATAACCCATTTTTCAGTTCATCTATCATCCATACTTGCTGATGGAAATAGACGGGCGTATTCGTATAGTTGATTATCAGCACATCGCCGTCGCTTTCATAATAATCTCCACCCCCATTGCGAGCATACAAAATGGGAGGCGTAAATGCTGCATACGATTCATTTTTGACCTGACCGGTTTTTCCCAGGTCAGCGCCTACGGCATTTCTTTCCAGGTCAACGGCCGGAGCAATGTGATGAGTGGGCAGATGGCTGGTCCCACTGAGTTCAATTCCACTATCATAGGATGCCTGCCCAAGCCAGACTGGTTGTCCCCCGAGGAGTGTTCCGTTCTGCCAGAGGCGAATATGCCCGCGATTTTGCACATCGGTGGTAGACTTCTCAAACGCCAGATCCTGAACTCTCCCAAAGACATACAGATTACTGACTGGCGCCGTGGGATAGCCTCGGTGAGCAAGACTCGCAACGGCAATTTTCTCAGACGTTTGGAGGGTAATAGGATCAGGAATCAACCAGTCTGCTTTTTGAAAGCTGCGCACAATCTGGCCTTTGCTCCCGACAAAGACTATATTCACCGGGTCTCCATCGGCCCCCGATGATGTCCGGGTGATTCTGGGATAGACCGGAAAATTATACGTATACGGGTAAAAACGTGCCAGTATCATGAGTGCTAGCACGAGCAACAACAAAGCATCTATCACGCTCATAAATCTGATGGCATGTTTTCTCATTCCCAAAGTATAGCATTCATATGAGAAGTACTGGGAAAAATTCGTCTCTGCCCAATTACACTCACTGTGTTGGCAACCTTTTCAGTTGATTGACCACTTGCTGCTCATAACTGTCCACGAGCGACGGATCGGGCCAGATGCGATGCGCTGTACTATCGGCAGCCAGCAGCACGCCGAAGCGGTAGAGACAGTAGGCTAACGGCTTCGCGTGGGGAGACAACGCAGCGTTCCGCGTTGGAGCCGGGTACGCGACGGCCAAGCAACCGGCTGCCGGATCAGGGCCGGAAATGTAGCGCCAGGTGAGAGAGAGGTGGGAGATCAGGGGCATTCGCGTAGGTCGAATCTTGCGCCAGGTTGCTCTCTACGCCGTCACAAGGCGGGTTGGCGGCCAGATAGGCGACGTAACCCCGCGGCGGTTGAGCTGTGACCTGCCATCTGGAGCCATGCCAGCGTATCCCGAACAACGCCAGGTACTCGAAACCGCTGTTGTCGGTCTCATCCGGCTGATCGCGTACCATCGTCTGAGCTACGCACAGCGTGCGGCTGAGGGCGCGGATCTTGGCCAGCACATGGGTCGAGTCAGTGCGTTGCCGTCCGTGGGCTTTCAGCCAGCCACCCTCCCGACACCAATCCAGGAGGAGATCTAACAGACGCCGTTCGGCATTGCCCTCGACCAAGGGGGAGCGAAACTCGGAGAGGACGGTATGGTCAAAGCCGGGATCGGTTAATTCCAAGCTGAGGGCGTATTTCCACGCTAGCCGATCACGCACGGCGTCAGCAGCCTGACCATGCGTCGGAAACAAATCAGTAAAGACTTTATCAGTGTAGATGGTACCAAGCGCGTCACGTAGCTGCATCACGACATTTCCATGCGGGAATGCTGCCTGAGCCACACAAGCTGTTACTCCTGGTACAGGTGGAATCGGACTGGGCTTTAGCGACATCGGTGGCCTCCTCATAAGCGAGCAACAAATCGTCCATCCTCCATATGTTAATGGATGAGTTCCAATCTCCTTCCTCGACTTCGCCACCAGTAGCAAATGTGAGGATGAGCCTCTATCAGTATAGCGTTTACAGGTGGGTAAGTGTTTCTGAAACGCGATCTGATGCTCTCTGACTGGCATTAATGCAGGCAAGATGGATGTGTCTGACTGAGTACGGACACGAGTGAAGAATACATCAACCTTGTGCGTTGCATTCATCTCTTACCTGTTCTCGAACAATTTCTGCCGGGCGGCTTGCTCGCTCTCCGGCAACGCCGGGAGAATCTGCCGCCAGATACGGCTATAGGGCGTGTAGGTATCAAGGTGCGCCACCGTCGTCACCAGCACACGCAAACGCGCACTGGCAAGCATCTCCTGCGTCACCTCGCGCACGCGGATTTCCTGCTGCGCGTCCGGCACGATAAACAGCAGGCGCGGCAGAGCAACCAGGCCGTTGCTCGCCCACTCCTTCGACTGCCAGTAGTCAGCGTATGCCTGCATTTTCCGTTCGAGATCGCGCCGGTTCATCGTGCCGCGATCATATTCGAGCCACACCCGCAGGTGACGCGGCGTTCCTCCTGCCTGCCAGACCAGTTCGAGTTCGGCATCTGGTCGCAGGTTGCGCTGCACCCCACGATAGTGATAGGTACGGAAGCAGGCGCGCCCGGTCTCCCACCACGCGACGCACATACCGCTGGCGGCTCCCAGCGACGCCCGGTGAAAGGCCGCGACGACGCTATACACCCCCGCTTGATGCGCGCTCTGGCGGCGGAACGTCGCGAGGGCGCGTTGCTCCAGCTGGGCGCGATGATCCGGCGGCGCTTGCGTTGCCTCGTCCCGACATTCCACTGCCCTCTCGTTGGTCACGATACGTCCCAGGTGCAAGATATGCGCTTCGTGGATAGCCGCGACCGCCCGCAGGCCATCGTCCGTCAGATACCAGCGCGCAACACGACAGGTATCCACCTCCCGCGCAACCCACTGCTTGCGGGCAAGGTCGCGCAACGGGCGTTCCATGGAATCAGCCAGGAGCGGCTCGTCGGGGGTGCTGCGCACGGCAGCGATCTCGGTGGCCGACAGCCAGGGCGCTCGTGTCAGCAGAGTCAGCAACGCGCGCTGGCGCGGCGCGATCACCGTCGGCAGTGATGGAGAATCATACGCATCTGACGGATTCGTCTCTCCCGTCGGCTGCGCTCCCATGACGGCCTGCGCGGCCTCAAGATGCTCACTCACACCACATGGCAGCGCGGCTTCTGACAACGACGCGAGCCGCTCGACGAGCCGGGTACTCGCGCCCGTTGTCAGATCGCGCCATCCCCACTGCCAGGGGTTGTCTGCCTCTGCCAGGATCGCCATCGCCCCCGCCAGGGGAGCGACACGCAAGCTCTCGGCAGCCGCTCGTCCACGCTGCTGCCATACCTCGGCCTGATGCGCATTCTCGACTAGCACGATCACCGAAGGGAAGAAGCGGTACACAGCAAGTCGTTCCGGCGACTCACGATAACGCAGCAGGTTGCGCAGCCGCGTGGTGATGAGGTCGCGGTCACACAGGCCGCTTTCTAGCAACACGAATGCACTGTACCAGGCCGCGCCTGGGAGACGACCCTGATCGCAAGCTGCCGCGCGGACGCTCGACGCCCGGCTAGCGGCCACCGTCCAGGCCAGCGCCGCCTGTGTCCGGACGGTGATCCGCCGCTCGCCGGTCACCACTATGCGCGCCGCGTAATCGCGCACGATATGCCAGCGCACCACTGCCGCGTGACCCTGTGCGGCTTGCGCTGTGGGCGCGTGTAGAAAGAACTGCCGCGTGAAGGTTCCCAGTCGGTCAATAGATAGCAGGCGCGGGATAAGCTGGACGGGCGCGTTCGGCCCACGCTGAAATGTTCGCGTCACGTACTCCATGCTGCTGTCCAACGCCTGGACAAGAGAGGCTGTGCCGTGCGCAGTGAGCAGATAGCGAGCTTCGCCTCCGTAGCCCTCAAGCAGTTGCACCAGACCAGCGTCTAGAAGCCGGGTAAGATGGCGATAGACCGTCGCCCGGTGGATGTCAAACGCCGCCGCGAGTTCACGCGCGCAACTGGCCGGATAGATGAGCAGCCAGTCCAGGATGCGCGTATCCTGATTCTCCATTCCCGTGTCCTGGCCTCTCTGCTGTTCTCTGCTTGCGTTCATGCTACTGGCCGCCCATCTCTCCGCTCTCATCGCGTTCGGGATCTTCTCTGTGCCAGGCACGAGTGCGCGGATGAGCGCGCTCCGATTCCGTGAGGACAAACGGCTGCGAAAGCGGCTCGCCTTCGGCTGTTCGCTTCGCACGGCGCGTCTCTGCCTTCTCTCCTCGACTCCTCCCGCCGCGCTTCCCACGCCTGCGTGCCTGCTCACCATGCTGTAGCGACGGGTTTGCTCCTTCTGGCATCCCTCCCTCCTCTTCATCGAGCCAGGATACCGCACGCTCTTGCGCCGGTTCTGGACGAGCGGGAACGAGCAAGACGTCTTCATCCACCTGCTGCACCGGGCGGGCGTTGCGTTCGTTGGAATGCTGTCGCAGCGAGGCAGCGACTTCTGGATCGCTGGCAGGCGGTTCAGCGATACGCAGTGAAAAGGCGGGCAACCGCCTTCCCTGGTGGGTCAACCGCGCGTAGCAGGTGTAGGCATCCAGCGTCAGCAGATCGGCGACCTCCAGCCCATCCAGGTAGGGCGCCAGCGCCTTCGCGTCGTCCGCCGACATAGCGAAGGCAAAGAGGTGATCGCTGTTGGCAAGGACGGTGGGTTTGAGCGAGCGGTCGATCTCGTCCAGGTAAGCCAGCGATTGCGTCGCGAGGGCGAACGCGCCGCCATATTTGCGCAGTTCCGCCAGCATGGTGTTGTAGTCGATACCCAGATAGGTCTGGAACTCGTCAATCACGACCCAGAACACGCGCCGCTCCGCCTTCGCGCGGCGAATCTGCTCGGCCAGCGCGGTCTGAAAGAGGCCCACCAGCGTTGCTCCAACGAGCGCGGACACTTCTTCGCCCACGATGCCGGACGCCGTATTCACCAGGATCGCACGTCCCTGGGCAATATCGTCAGCCAGGCGCACGGTGGCGCGGCTCTGCCCAAGCAAGCGGCGCGACACCTTCGCCGCCGCGTATTTGCTGATCTTGTTAATGATCGAGCTGATCATCTCATCGCGAAAACTCTGGCGCAACGGCTCATAGTAGTTGGTGAACCAGTCCAGCGTGACCGCATCGCGCACGTCTTCCAGCACCATGTGCCGGAAGCCCTGTTTTTGTAACAACGGGATCACGTCGAGCAGGGTATATTGCTCCTCTGCGCCCATGTCGTCGCCGTCGCGTTCCACGCGGCGCAGGTTCGCCTCGGCCAGCGCCAGTAGGGCGAACTGTAGAATATTTTCCGTGCGCGGCCCCCAACTGCGCTGCTTTTGCCAGAAGGCGATAAAGACCGACAGGATATTCTCGACCGTTTTGTCGCGCCCACGCCCCTGCGTCATATCAAGCGGGTTGAGTCCGGCAATGGCAGTCTCGTCAGCGAGATCGACGAGTGTCACATCGTCGCGCCGCGCGGGTGGCAGAGAACCAAGCAGCGCCGCGATGGTATCTCCGTGCGGTTCCATGAACAAGAGACCTTCGTCGCCATTAGCGAGCAGATGCGCGAGCGCCAGATGCGTGAAGAGCGTTGATTTGCCCTTGCCGGTGGCCGCGACGGCCAGCAGGTTCTGGTGCAGGACATCCTGTGGCACATACACCGGCCAGACTCGTCCGGCGTGCGCGGAGACGCCAAGCTGGTAATCAATCAGATCGCACACGAGTGAGGCGTTGGGCGGCGCTTCGACCGGTTTCTTAAGCACGGTCAACTCATGTGGGACGAGACGTGTGCGGGCGCGACCGCGCGAGAGGCCCGGCACATCGGGCGTATCCTGCTCCGGCGGCAGATGCCACAAAGCCGCCAGTTCCTCGCTGGATAGATAGAGCAGCGATCGCGCGACATCGCGCTCCCAGCACGCGCGTCCCAGCACAAGCCACAGCAGGATGCGGCACATCATCTGTTCGAGCTGCCACATCCGTTCCGGCTGTATGACAGTGGAACGCGCGATAAGGTGAGCGCGGCGCAGGTGCAGTCCGCGCGCCACGAAGTAGTTGCCGGAGGCCTGATGATACTGGCGATAGGCCGCGATCATGCGAGCAAGCACCTGCTGGCGTTCGCGGGCCATGCGATGCCGCGCCAGCATCCATTGCCACCCTCTTCTCACCCATCGCCTTAACACAACCATGCCATGCCACGCGCAGCGCGCTGCCCTTTGCGCGCCGTCCCTTCCCCTGACGAGAGGCGTTTTCTTCGTTCTCTCAGCGCTGCTTTCCTGCTGCACCGACGAGACAGTGAGTTGCACGCTATCTGCGCGAGCATGAACCATTACGCGAACAGGTTCCCCACGTTTCCCGATCACTATGAGCCGCAGCCGCGCGCGATAAGCCACGCGCTTTGTCTTTTCACCGACCTGTCGCATGTCATACAGGGTGGATTTTCCCTGGATGCGCTGCACAACGCGGCTGAGAAGGAAGGCGATCACAAAGAGTACACCGACGACGCTGAGCAGTTCGGTCAGTTCCGGCCCCGTGAGAGACGGAATATGTCCCGTGAGAGCGAGCGGCACATCCTGTTTCACCCAGGCCGGAATGAGGGGTAGGATCTGTGTCCCGAACCTGCGCCAGAGCAGCGCCAGGACGACAAGCAGGCCGAGCGCGACGAGCGCTCCCACCGAGTGGCCGCTTCCGCCCCGGCGCGATCGTCTGCGTTCAGCTTCGCGTTCCGGTTCCAATGGATGTTCAACGGCCTTCCGGAGATGAGTGCGCGACCAGGTCGGACGGGCGGGCAGCATGGCAAGCTGCACGATGGCGCGTGTGTCCGGGGGCAGCCCTTGCAGCGACGACAACACGCCCAGGATGGGATCGGCTCCAGTGGCGTCGCGGCTGCTCCCTATCCGGGTATCCCAGCTTCGCAGCGAGAGGTAGGGCGCGGCGCCCGGCGTCAGTTCGACCACGGTCATAGCTTCGCCTTGCTCCAGGCGCAAAGGATCATCCTCTTGCGCAAGCTCGACGATCTCTGCCTGCGGATAGAGCGCCTGCACCTGTGCGGTCAGGTGGGCAAGCGCGGCCTGGTCTCCGGAGCGCACCAGAAACGAGACGCCGGACGCGCTTCCGGCCAGTTCGAGGGCCACCGGGTGGTGACTGTCCAGGGCGAGATTTGCCATGGTGGTTTCCAGTGCTGCCATCTCGCGCCGACTGGCCGTGCGCGGCGGGGTGTACCGCGCCGCGCACGACGCCGACGTTGGCGCTGTCACCGGTGACTGGTACGGTCGCATTGCTCTACTGTCCTTCTGCTCGCTGCGCCAGGTCGCGCGGATTAGTTGTCGCCAGTCGGTACTCCAGAGGATTGGCCTCAATCGTGATGACCAGTCGCTTGCCTCCGGTCAATAGCAGCGCTTCTTGCCTCTGTAAGGTGAGCAGCTTTTGCCGTTCAGAAAGCGTCAGGCCGAAGCGCGCGGCGATAGCAGGAGCAGACGTGCGATCCTGCTTCTTGAGAATCTTGGTCGCCGCGTTGCCGGCAATGACCGCGCCGTACTGGTCGGCGACGAACAATTCCGGTGACTGCGTGATGGTCACGATGCGCAGGTAGCGCTTGCGGGCGCGGCGCGAGAGATCGGCCAGAAACCTGCCGCCTTCTGGATGCTGAATGAGACTCCACGCTTCGTCGATATACAGCACGCGCGGGCGATGGCTGGAGAGCATCTGCGTCCACATAAAGTCAGCGATGAGTAAAATGCCGATAGGCCGTAACTCCCCGCTCAGATCGCGCACGTCGAATACGACGAAGCGGTTGTCTAATGCCACATCCGTCGGCGCAGAAAACGTCCCGGCCAGACTGCCTTCCACATAGCGAAAGAGCCGGTCACAGAGACCATACTCGTCCTTGCCCACATCACCGCTTGCCAGCACCTCGTAGAGATCGCGCAAGACGGGGGCAGGGTTGCCATGCGTGGATGGGTCAGAGGTGATATTTTGGCGGCGATAGGCTTCATAGGTCGCCCGATCCAGCAGCCCTTTCTCGCGCACGGAAAGCATGGTCACGCCCGTTGGTCCCCGGTCAGAAAGCTTGAGATCGTAGTAGGCGTGTAAGAATTGCACTTTCTCGGCCAGCCGATCCCCACGCGAGCGGTCGGCGATATAGGCCGCGAGATCGATGCCCTGTGGCACCAGATCGAACGGGTTGAGATGCTGCGCTGACCCTGGCGCGAGACGCACGAAGGTTCCGCCAAGCTCGCGGCAGAGCTGCTCGTATTCTTGCTCCGGGTCGATGACCGCTATCTGAAGTCCTTCGCGGTAACGCACAAGCAATTCGCGCAAAATCTTGAGCTTGCAGTAGAACGACTTGCCCCCGCCGGTGACAGCCCCAATAAAGCGATGGGGATTGTCCAGTTCGTCTCCCCAATCATCGATGATCACTGGCTCGCCGGTTTGCGAGACGCCTTCGAGTACGCCGCCCGGCATGGAAAGTGCGTTCGAGATGAAGGGGAAGCCGTAGGCCTGGCTCATGGTATCGAGCAGCGTCGTGCGCCGGAGCGTATCGTCCCCGATGGGTTGCATAGCCTGCCACGCGGAAAGGTGTTCAAACGTGGTTGGATGCGCTACCAGAAACAGGTTCTTCAGCACCGAGAGGAGACGATCTGTGCGTTCGTCGAGCGTGGCGAGATCGGGCGCGCGCACCTGCACATACATCCCCACTTCACACAGCATCTCCTCCCGGCTTGCAACTTGCAGCAGAAGCCGCTCGATGTCCGAGGTCGCTATCTGATCATCCGGGTTGTCCACCCAGCCTTTGCGCGCTGCCATACGTTTGTTAGCGCGCAGTTCGGCCTTGCGACGGCGATAGCGGCGCAGCATGGCGACCGGGTGCTGCATGTGGATATGGATGCTGATGTCGATACTGTCATCGTGCGTGATGAGTGGTGCCAGCCACCCCATGGTC
>Ga0307372_10008015_pt1 | contig 14953 bp, 15 predicted proteins | sample OX1MG_FD_202533 | JGI IMG/M metagenome (GOLD analysis project Ga0307372, IMG submission 202533) | Soil microbial communities from Risofladan, Vaasa, Finland - OX-1 | ecosystem: Environmental > Terrestrial > Soil > Coastal area > Acid sulfate soil | place: Finland: Risofladan, Vaasa | collected... | reverse complement strand
TTGTCGAGCTTGCGCCCGCGCACGAACCCCGGCGCATTGCCCTCGACCAGGATCAGGCTGATTCCGCGATGCGGAGGATTCGCGTTCGGATCGGTCTTCGCTACGACGATCACCAAATCCGCGAGCTGGCCGTTCGAGATGAAGATCTTCGATCCGTTGATAACGTAGTTGTCGCCATCGCGGCGCGCTGTGGTGCGCACCGCGGCCAGGTCGGAGCCGGTGCCCGGCTCGGTCATCGCGATCGCCAAGATCAACTCGCCGCTGATCGCGCCGGTTAGATAGCGATGCTTCTGCTCGGCGCTGCCGTAGGTGTTGATGTAGGGCATGCAGATGTCCGAGTGCAGGCCCATCATGAGGCCGTGCGCGCGGACCCGCGCAAGCTCCTCGATCACGATCGCGTCGTAGATGAAATCGGCGCCGGCTCCCCCGAACTCGACCGGCGCGTTGGCACCCAGGTAGCCCGCCGCGCCGAGCTTACGCCACGAGTCGCGGTCGCTGATTCCGGCGCGATTCCACTGCTCCACTTTGGGTTCGATTTCGTGTTCGACAAAGCGGCGCACCTGCGCGCGAAATAGCTCGTGCTCTTCGGTGAAAATTTCCCTTCGCATAACCGGCTCCTTAGTGCTGAAATAGTAATCGCGCGCCAGCATCGCGAAGGCAAGCGAGAGCGGAAAACGCAACGCGAGCGATTCGCAACGATTCGCAAACCATATGGGCGATGGAATACATACCGACCGTTTAGTTTGTGGCTTTGCAATGCGCGGCAGGACATGGTAGCAGCTTTGCAGATTGGCTTTTCGCGGCGCCGGCGCGCCGAAAGTTCCCTGGAGGAAAACACATGAAAGTCGGTGGTGCAGTAATTTTTCAAAACCCGATGAATGCTCGTTCGGACCGCGACGTGTATCGCGATGACCTCCGGATCGGCGATCTCTACGAACCGCTCGGATTCGATTCGATCTGGAGCGTCGAGCATCACTTCGACGATTACACGATGTGCCCCGACGTGCTGCAGTTCCTGAGCTACTACGCCGGCCGCACCAAGAACGTCCAGCTCGGCTCGATGGTCGTGGTGGTGCCGTGGCATGATCCGATTCGCGTGGCCGAGCAGGTCTCGGTGGTCGATCATCAATCGGGCGGCCGCATGATTCTGGGACTGGGCCGCGGCCTTGCGCGAATCGAGTACGACGGCTTCCGGCTCGAGATGGGCGAGTCGCGCGAGCGTTTTATCGAGTACTCGAGCGCGATTCTCGAAGCTCTCGAACGCGGCTACATGGAGTTCGACGGCACCTACCTGAAGCAGCCCCGGCGCGATATCCGCCCCAAGCCGTTCAAGTCGTTCAAGGGCCGGACTTACGCCGCGGCGGTCTCGCCCGAGTCGGCGCGAATCATGGCCAAGCTCGGCATCGGAATTCTGATCATCCCGCAGAAGCCGTGGGAGGCCGTCGCGCAGGAGCTGGCCGAGTATCGAACGATCTACAAGCAGGTGAACGGCGGCGAGCCGCTGCCGACGATCGCGGCCGGATGGACCTTCTGCGACAAGAATCGGGACCGCGCCCGCGAGATGGCGGTGAAATATATCGGTGGCTACTGGCAGACCGCGTTGCGCCATTACGAGATGGCGAGCGATCACTTCGGCAAGGCGAAGGGCTACGAATATTACGCGTTGGCGTCGAAAGCCCTGCAAGGCGACAACAAGGATGCGTCGATCGAGTACTTTCTCAATCTGCAAGTATGGGGCACGCCGGAGGATTGCTTCAACAAGATCGATGAAATCCGCAAGAAGGTGAATGCGGACCATTACACCGGCGTGTTCAGCTACGCGGGCATGCCGATCGACGACGCGGAAAAGAGTCTGCGCCTGTTCGCCGCCGAGGTGATGCCGGAGCTTAAGAAACTCAACGGCGTCAAGGCGGAAGCCGCCTGATCAGCGCGCTCGTTCTTTAATCGCTACGAAACCCGAAGGGCAGCGTCTAAGGCGCTGCCCTTTCTTTTTCAGGCAGACCCCAATTTATGATATCACTCGATGAAACGTTACCTGGAGATTCACTTTGAAGAGTCCGGAAGGCACAAATGCGGTAACGACAGTCCGCGCCACCGAGTCCCGACAACCGGTGTGGAATCAGGCGTGCAATATTGAATGCGAGCCGCGATCGCCGAGAATATCCCCGGATTGACGATCGCCCCTGCGCAACGTTCAACCCGAGGCGGCATTACTTCCTATAACCATGACCACACAATGCATCTATCTGAATTCATAAGGGCTAATACGGAGCAGATTCTTCGAGAGTGGGAAGATTTTGCAAGAAAGCTCGCAGGGGAAGTTTCGCTACCCAAGTGGCTTTTGCGCGATCACGCCAATTCTATCATTGGGCAAATCGCTACCGCAGTTGAGACATCGGAAGCGGACCGCAGGGGTGGCGACAGACCGAATGACCGATCATCGACGGATGCCGCAAAGTATCCCACTCCAGCTCATGTAGAGCTTCGAATCGAATCGGGATTTGATCTTCTCCAGATAATGGCCGAGTATTTCGCGCTACGCGCTTGCGTCCTGCGTTTATGGCGCCGCGGCGACCCAAGCAGTTTTACCAATGGCGCGGACGAGATCGCGAGGTTTGCTCAAGTGATCGACGACCAGGTGGCGGCGGCGGTGTCCTATTACAAAACCCGTGAAATGCAATACCGCGATCGATTTCTTGGCATTTTGGGCCACGACCTACGCAACCCGCTGAACGCTATTATCCTGAGTGCGACGTCGCTGGCCCCGGACGCATCGAGTGAGCAGCAATCGCGATCGGTCTCGCGGATTCTCAGCAGCGCGCATCGGTTATCCGGCATGGTTACTGACCTGCTCGATTTTGCGCGCGGCCGGCTCGGCAGTCCGATGCCGATTACCCCCGCACCCACGGATCTCGGAACGCTCGTTCGCGAAATTGTCGGCGAAGTCCAATCCACCAACCCGCGCTCCCCAATCGTTTTCGAGTCGAGTGGTGATTTGGCGGGCAATTGGGACATCGACCGCTTCAAACAGGTGATCGCCAATCTTCTGCTCAACGCGATCAAACACGGCAGCGGGCAAACCGTCACAATCTCAGCCAGGAGCGACAACGATCAGGTATTGCTCGAAGTGCACAACCAGGGTTCGCCGATATCCCCAGAGCTGCTTCCGATTATTTTCGACCCCTTGGTTCGCGGCGGCGATCCGGCTCACGACGATACGAGTCTCGGACTAGGTCTGTTCATAGTTAGCGAAATAGTCGCCGCGCACCATGGAACGGTCACTGTGACCTCGACCGAAGACGCAGGTACCAGTTTTACCGTACGCTTGCCCCGAAATTCCTCTTAGCGTTCATATTCAATTGGACCACACCGAGCCGTGCTGCGCGTCGGACAACTCTTTCGACCCGTGACGACCTACTTCTTCGCGCTGGGCAGAAAATCGTCGAGCGGGACGCCGAAGCTGTTGAGCGCCCACGAGACCAGGTTGTACTGCCCGATCGCAAAGACCACGTCCATCATCTGCTCGGTATTGTATTTCTCGGCGAGTGTGGCCCAGGTCTGGTCGGATACGACCGAATTCTCGAACAGATCGTCGGCGGCCTGAAGTATCGCGGCCTCGTGGCGGTTCCATCCCGCCTTCGGTCCTTTTTGGATCTGCTCGATCTCCGCGTCGGAGATTCCCGAGCGCTTGCCGATGATCACGTGCTGCTCCCATTCGTAGGGCGCTTGGTTGAGCCATCCGATCCGCAGGATCGCGAGTTCGCGCTCGCGCGCCGGCAGCGTCGATTTGCCCAGCACATGCGCCGCAAACACCATCCAGCGCCGCGCGAGGTCCGGATGATTCATCAGCACGCGAAAGATGTTGATGACCTGTCCGTTGATCTGGTTCTTTTCGGCGGTCTCGCGATCCTCGCCGGTCAAGGTGGTTAGATCGCGAAACGGAAGACGCTGCTTGCGTGAATTCATCGCTGACGCTCCATCAATTGGTTGAGAGGTTGCCGCCGCAGTCGGCTCGCTTCGCTTATAGATCGGCGCGGAGGGATTCACCAGAGCGCGTGATCGGCGCAATCGAACGACCGTTAGGCCAGTGGCTGAAAATGCTTGATCATGGGATTGCTCCTGCGCGATACTGCGTCTTGAACGGTCGGTATGTTAACCGCGCCTGACTGACCCGCGCGCCCAACCGAACTGCTTTCGCCGAACTACGTTCGCAAGGAGACGGTGCGATGCATGACCTGGTAATCCGGAACGGAAAAATTGTCGATGGCACCGGCGCACCCGCCTTTTCCGCCGACGTCGCGATCGATGGCGGCAGAATCTCGAGCGTCGGCGAAAAGGCCGGCGCCGGGCGGCGCGAAATCGACGCCGACGGGATGCTGGTGACGCCGGGCTTCGTCGATATCCACACCCACTACGACGGACAGGTCACCTGGGATCCGTACCTGACGCCCTCTTCATGGCACGGCGTCACCACCTTGGTGATGGGCAATTGCGGCGTCGGATTCGCGCCCGTCCAACCGGGCAAACACGAATTTTTGATCGGCCTGATGGAAGGCGTCGAGGACATTCCGGGCGCCGCGCTGGCCGAGGGAATCAAATGGGGATGGGAAAGCTTTCCCGAATATCTGGACACGGTCGCCGCGATGCCGCGCGTGCTCGACGTCGGCGCGCAAGTGCCGCATGGCGCGGTGCGCGCCTACGTGATGGGCGAGCGCGGCGCGCATAACGAAGAAGCTACTGCCGACGACATCCGCGGGATGGCGGCGGTCGTGCGCGAAGGGCTGCGCGCGGGCGCGCTGGGATTCAGCACCTCGCGCACGATGCTGCATCGTGCGAAGAACAAGGAAGTCGTTCCCGGCACCTACGCCAGCGAGGCCGAGCTGCTCGGAATCGGGCGCGTGCTGGGCGAAGTCGGCCACGGCGTGTTCGAGATGGCGTCCGATATGGCCGGTCCCGACGCCACGATGGAATGGATGATCAAGCTTTCTTCGGCAACTCGGCTTCCGATCACGTTTGCGATGGCGCAGGTGGATTTTAATCCCGATGGATGGCGCGTGATGCTCGATCGGGTTCGCGGCTACAACGCCGCCGGCGCCAACCTCGCGCCGCAGATCTCGCCGCGGCCCACCGGGATGCTGATGGGGCTCGAAAGCTCGCTGCATCCGTTCATCACCCATCCTACTTATCATCGCGAGCTGGCGCATCTGCCGCTGGCCGAGCGCGTCGCAAAGATGCGCGATCCTGAACTTCGCGCGCGCATCATCGCCGAAGAGCCCGGCACGCATGAACGGGTGACGCGCTACCTGGTGACCAATTTCTCGCGCTATTTTCCGCTCGGCGATCCGCCCGACTACGAGCCCGCAAAGGAAGCCAGCGTCGCGGCGCGAGCCGAGCGCGAGGGCCGCGGCCCGGTCGAGGTCACTTACGATCTGATGCTCGAGCGCGGCGGGCGCGAGCTGCTCTACATGCCGTTTTCAAATTACGCCGCGTACAATCTCGACGCCGTGCGCGAGATGATGCTCGACCCCGTCACGATGCTGGGGCTAAGCGACGGCGGCGCGCATTGCGGACTAATCTGCGACGCGAGCATGCCGACCTATCTGCTGACCCACTGGGTTCGCGACCGCAGCCGCGGCGCGCGCCTGCCGGTCGAGTTCGTGGTCAAGCGCCAGACTCAAGATACCGCGCGGATGTACGGACTTAACGATCGCGGCACGCTCGTGGCCGGAATGAAGGCCGATGTGAACGTGATCGATCTCGATGCGATGCGGCTGCATGCACCGAAAATGGCCTTCGATCTTCCCGCCGGCGGCCGGCGATTGATCCAGCGCGCCGAGGGCTATCGGCACACCGTCGTCAGCGGCGAGGTCACGTTTGAAAACGGCGAGGCGACCGGAGCGATGCCGGGAAAATTGATTCGCGGCCCGCAATCCGGCGCGAACGCCTGAATCCGCAGCTCGACTTGATCCATCGGGGCGCGAGCGTGATCAACGTTCGCGCCCCATTCTTTTTTCCATTACCTCACATTTCGGTGCGCGCCGGGTCAGAGCGTGATATCGAATCACTATCGAGTGCCGAATATCGGGCGCGATTCGATTGAGGAAAAAAGATGGACTATCGCCAAATGCTCGAGGATCAGCACATCCCGCTCGCGGAGATGCTGGGAATCCACTTCCTCGCCGCCGAGCCTGAACGCGTGACGGCCGAGTTGCCCGTGCGCGCGGAAATCTGCACCGTCCCTGCCATTCTCCATGGCGGCGCGATCATGGCCTTCGCCGACACGCTCGGCGCGTGCGCCACGATGCTCAACCTGCCCAAGGGGGCTGGGACCACCACGCTCGAATCGAAGACCAATTTTGTGGCGGGCGCTCCAGTCGGCAGCAAGGTGATCGGCGAGTGCACCCCAATTCATCGCGGGCGAAGCACGATGGTCTGGCAGACGCGGATCACGCTGGAAAGCGGCAAACTATGCGCGATCGTCACGCAGACCCAGATGGTATTGCAGCCGCGCGTTTGATTTTCGCCGACGCGGGTTGCGCTGCGAGCTTGTCCGAAAATTCGCGCAGCGCTTCGTACCAGATGAGCTTATCCTTGAAGCCAGGGAAGCTTGCGTTGAGGCCGCTCGGATTCGGCAGCGCGAAAACTCGCGCACCCGCGATCGTCTCTTTCTTGACGCCCGCTCCTGGAGCCGCTGAGGGACCAAAGTAGCGCCGATAAATACTGACCCCCACGAACGCGACCACCCGCGGCTCGAGTTTGCGGATCTTCCGCGTCAGCACGCGCTCGCCGCGATCCAGTTCCTCGCGCTTAAGCTCCGACGCCGCACGAGTCGCGCGCGGGCATACGTTGGTGATCGCAAACCCAAATTCCGTAAGCCGGTGATCCTCTTCATGCGTCAGCGCCACCGGAACCAGCCCGGACGCGTGCATCAAGCGCCAGAACGGATTTGCAGGACCGGCAAAATGATGGCCGGTGGATGCGGACCGCGGGCTGGGATTTATTCCCACCAATAAAATGCGCGGGCAGTCGATCAAAATGTCGTGAAGCCGGGGCATGATTCTCTTTGCGATGCGGCGTGGTCCGCGATATCCATAGACCGATGATGCGGGAGGAATTTTCGCTCAATAGCGCCGCCGATGGAATCGCGCTCGCGTGCTATCGATGGCTCGCGCCCGAGCCTGCCGCGGGCCTGGTTCAGATTGCCCATGGGATGGGCGAGCATTCGTTGCGCTACGCGGCGTTCGCCGACAAACTCAATCGCGCGGGCTTTCACGTCTATGCCAATGACCATCGCGGTCACGGCCGCACCGCCGCAACACAGGACCAGCTCGGCGATTTCGGCGCGGGCGGATGGAACGGTCTGGTCGCCGACCTGGCGCTACTCACCCACCACGCGCACGCCGCGCACAGCACCCTGCCCATCGTTCTGCTCGGGCATAGCATGGGTTCGTTCGCGGCACAGCAATACCTGCTTGAGCATAGCGGGATTATCGCGGGCGTGATTCTTTCCGGATCAGCTTCGCTCGACCGGCTTTTCGCCAGCGCCGCCGTACCGCGGGATTCTTCACAGCCCGCGGATCTGACCGCACTCAATCGCGACTTCGAGCCCGCGCGGACGCCGTTTGATTGGCTGAGCCGCGACCCCGCCGAAGTCGATAAATACGTGGCCGATCCGCTGTGCGGCTTTGGCATAGACGCGCGAGCGACGGTCTCGATGGCGGCCGGCGGCAGGCGCACGGTCGACTCCGCCGAAGTTGCGCAAATCCGCAAGAATCTGCCGATCTACATATTCGCGGGTGACAAGGATCCGGTGAATCACCATCTGGAGTGGCTGCGTCCGCTGAGCGAGCGCTATCGCGCCGCAGGGATCACCGACGTCACCGAGAAGTTCTACCAGGACGGCCGTCACGAGATGCTCAACGAGACCAATCGCGCCGAAGTAATGCGTGATACCGTCGCGTGGCTGCGCCGCACGATCGCCAAGTAGGTATTACCACTGCTCAGTCCGGCGGTGTGATGTTATATCACTTTCGAGGGAGGGAACCGTGAGAATAGCAACTCTGATAGTCAGAAGCCTGCTCGGTTTGGTATTCACCATCTTTGGATTGAACGGCTTTCTGCATTTTATACCCAATCAACCGATGCCCGCGGCGGCGGGACAGTTCTTCGGCGCGCTGTTCGCGACCGGCTATATGATTCCGCTGATATTCACGACGCAGGTGATCGGCGGAATTCTTCTGCTCATCGGAGTCTTCGTTCCCTTCGCATTAGTCATTCTCGCGCCGATTATCGTCAATATATTTTTCTTTCACCTGTTTCTCGCACCGGGAGGAGTGCCGGTCGCGATCGTGGTTGTTGTATTCGAACTGTTTCTCGCGTGGCGGCATAGCGCTGCTTTCGCGCCCTTGTTCGCAACCGCAGGTTAGTGAGGATCGATCCGTCGCGGCGCCTCATTCAGTTTATGCGCCCGCGGACGGGGCGGCCGCGAGACTCTGCACCAGCAGGTCGAGCGCCTTGGCCGAAAATAGGTACATGTTTGCGACCCGGTCGGGACTGCCGGTTTCGATTGTGAGCGAACGCTCGACAGGCCCCGCGACCGCGACGCAGCTATGCCCGGCGGCGTCGCCGTACCGATTTCCGGTGGGGCCGCTCGCGCCAATTTCCGCTATCGCCCAGGTGGCGCCGAACCGTTCGCGTGCGCGCCGCGCCAGCGCCATCGAATATTGCTCTGTCACCGAGCGAAACCCCTTAAAGTCTTCGTCGGGAATCCCGAACGCGCGGCGCCCCTTGAGCGTATAGACCACGCCGCCGCCGATAAAATATGCGGACGCACCCGCGACACTGAGAATCGCCGCCGAGATCAATCCGCCGGTGGTCGATTCCGCTACCGCGACGCTCTCGCCGCGACTTTGGAGCATCGCTCCGATTTTTTCCGCGACCGGTATCAGTTCCCGCATCTGTTAGTCCTCCAACAGGGTGAACGCTCCGCTGGCGGAGGGGGGAGGGAGTCGAACCCTCCGGCAACAATATTAGCCGCCAAGCCGGTTTTGAAGACCGGTGGGGCCACCGGGCCCCTTCCTCCTCCCTACTGCCCGCGCACCGAATGAATCATAGCAGACGCGTCATCCGAAGGATTGGAACGCGGCGCCGGAAGCGGTCAGGACCGCACGGTATTCGGTGCCCTGTCAGTCGTTGCTTCGATCCGCGGTTTTCGGAGCCGGGGCTTTCTGCGTAAGCATGTACTTCATCGCATAGTCGGGATCGCCGCCGGCGGCTACCCACATTGCCAGGTTGTCCAGCGTGGGATCGTTGCGCGCGTCCGCCGTGTCGCGCAGGATTCCGACCGTCGTCGCGCGTTCGCCATCGAGCTGACACTGCCTGTCGCGAAGCGCCGCGGCCTGTGCCCGCGTCAACTCGGCTTGCGCCTTCAATTGCGCGATATTCGCCTTGTTGAGATCAATCTGGGATTGGCTCGTGAAATATCCCGTGGTCGTGCTCCCCGCCGTTCCCGTAAGCGAGCTTATGCCCTCGACCGCGGGCGACGCCAAGGGAGCAGCCGCCGCGAAACATCCTTGCATCAGCGGAACCGCCAGAATGAAAAAAATCGGAACCAACTTGCGCATAAATGAACGCCTCGCAACGATTTCTTCTTCAATTTAATTCTAATCCATATGATCGCGGGCAAGGCCAGAACTTTTCGCGCGCGACAGTCCGCGCAATCCGCGGCGCGACTTCGCGATAGAGCCTCCGCGATCGCCTGTGCTATATGGGGGAACGTACAAACATCGTCACGCTCACCAATTTCTACAAGAATTACTGGAGGCAGGTTGTGATCGAACAAGCTATCGAGATTAAGACGGCCGACGGTACCGCTGATGGATTCATCTTCCGGCCCGACGGCGCGGACAAACTTCCCGGCGTTATCCACCTCACCGACATCGGCGGAATCCGCCCTTCGCATCGTACATTGGCTGAGCGCGTGGCCGCCAAGGGCTACGTTGTGCTGATGCCCAACGTGTTCTATCGGACCGGGCGTCCGCCGATGTTCGACTTCACGCCAAAGATGGGCGAAGAGCGCACCATGAAGCGCTTCGGCGCGCTCGCCGTCCCGATGACGCCCGAGGCGCAGGAACGCGACGCCGCCGCATACGTGGATTTTCTGGCCGCGCACGCCGGCGTAAGCGGCGGTAAAATGGGCGTCGTCGGATACTGTTTCACCGGAGGGATGGCGATGCGCACCGCGGCGGTGCGGCCGGACAAGATCGGCGCGGTGGCTTCGTTTCACGGCGGCGGTCTTTACACCGAAACTCCCGCCAGTCCGCATCACGTGCTGCCGCGCGTAAAAGCGCGGCTCTACTTCGGCCACGCGATCGAGGATCACAGCATGCCGGCCGAGGCGATCAAGAAGCTCGACGGCGCGCTCGCGGCGTGGGGCGGCAAATCCCAGAGTGAGGTTTACGACGGCGCCTACCATGGTTGGACGACCCCGGACGCCCCGGTTTATAACCGATCGCAGGCCGAGCGCGCATTCGAAAAGCTGACCGCGCTATTTGCCGAAACTCTGAAATAGTCTCGACCGGAGAAGATCCACGATGGGGCGCCTCGACGGAAAATATGTCCTGATAATCGGCGGCGGAGCCGACGGACCACCCCGCGAAGGCGAGGCGGTCGCAATCGGCAACGGACGCGCCACCGCGATTCAGTGCGCGCGCGAGGGCGCGGCCGTGATGGCGGCGGACTTGAAGCTGGCACTGGCCGAGGAGACCGTCGCCGCGATTCGCGCCGAGGGCGGACGCGCCGCGGCGGTCGCGTGCGACGCGAGCCGCGAACAAGATTGCCGCGCGGCGGTCGAGGCGGCGGTGCGCGAATTCGGCGCGCTGCATCTGCTGGTCAATAACGTCGGAATCGGAATCGGCGGAAATCTGCTCAAGACCACGACTGAGGCTTTCGACAGGATGTACGCCGTCAACCTGCGCAGCCATTTCCTGACCATGCGCTATGCGGCGCCTGAGATCGCCAAGGCGGGAGGCGGCGCAATTGTAAACGTCTCCTCGATGGCGGCGTTGCGCAGCAATTCGCTCATCCCATACGAAGCCACCAAGGCGGCGCTTTTGGGACTGTCGCGATCGGCCGCGATGACGCTGGCGCGCGACAACATTCGCGTCAACACGATCCTGCCGGGGCTGATCAACTCGACGATGGTCAGGCGTGCGATCGGCGATCGCGAGGCCACCGTCGCGCCGCGAATCCCGATGCGCCGCCAAGGGACGCCCTGGGAGATCGCGAAGGCGATCGTATTTCTGCTCTCCGACGACGCCTCGTATATCACCGCTACCGAGTTGATTGTGGACGGCGGCCTGTCGGCACGCTGAGCCTGCATTTCAGGTTCGCGTGACAAGCCGGCGAACCGGCCCCCTCGCGCCGCAAAAAGGAAAGCCCCCGCGCGAATGCTCGCGCGAGGGGCTTTCGGGTAGCGCCGTGATGGTCAGGCGATCTTACGGTGCGATGCCATTGATGTAGGTCGCCGACCAGGTCATCCCGGGCAGAGCGGCTTCAGAGCCTGTAATGTCGGTACCAGTCACATACATCCGGTCTTGGGCTACATAAGCTTCAGTATCGACCAAGTCACTGCAGGTGGTGGCGGGACCGACGACGCTGCACGTAACTGCCGACGCTGTGCAGATGAGGCTCGCGGTGCAGGTCCACACCGTAAAAATATAGCCGGCGCCGGCGGCGCCTACCGGATTCTCCGCCAACTGCACGCGGAAATTGCCGAGCGTGCCGGCGGACGGAAGCGGGCTTAGCTCGGCGTCGTTGGCTGCGGTATCGGACGCGTTCCCAAGACCGATCACGATGCCCGCCCCGACGGCCAATCCCGTGCCATATTCGGTGGCGAGCGTTCCTCCGCCGGTTCCACCCGACAAAATTATAGAATCGACCGCGGCCGCGCCTTGCGGACCTTGTGGACCCTGTGCCCCTGTTGGGCCCACAGGACCCGTAGCTCCCGCCAGACCGGTCGGTCCCTGCGGACCAGTGGCTCCCGGGATTCCCTGAAGTCCGATTGGCCCATCCGGACCCGTCGGCCCGGTCGGGCCCTGAGGGCCGGTTGCACCTGCCGCACCCTGCGGACCCAGCGCACCTACCGGACCGGTCGCACCCTGCGGACCCGTCGCGCCGGCAGCACCGGTCGGGCCTTGCGGACCGGCGGGACCGGTTGCTCCGGTCGCTCCAGCGGGCCCCGTGATGCCGGTTAATCCCGGAAGTCCTTGCTGGCCGGTAGGACCCGGCACACCAGCGGGACCCTGCGGTCCGGCCGGCGCAGTTCCGACTTCAGACCAACTCAACTGGGTTTGCTTTGGTGAGCAGGTTCCATTGACCGATTTTACGAGGCCATTTCTGATGCAGAGGCTGATCGTCTGCGCGTGGCCTGCCGTGGGTATTCCGATAAGAATCAAAGCCGCGGTGGACGCCCCAAGCATCCAGCGGAGCCCTCGATTGATTGATCCAGGCATCGTGATGCCCTCCCTGTATCCTTGCATTGATCGGTGCGGCTGCATGGTTGGCACCGGCTACGGAGCCGTGATCAGATAGTTTGCCGACCACGTTGCGTTGGCAGTCGTCTCGAGCCCTGTCACCGACGTCACCTCCAGCGTCATCGCGTCACCGGTGGCGTAGGTCTGCGTCCCCGTCGCGATGCAGGCGGTCGAAACGCCGAGAATCTGGCACGTCGGGCCGCTACAGGCCGCGTTGTCGCACACGGTGATAGTGTATCCGTAGGTAGGATTTGCGGAGCTGCCGGGAGCGTGGTCGAGCGCCACGTTCAGATTACTCAACGTTCCCGCCGGCACTGGGACCGACACTGAACTCTGCGACGAATTACTGGCACCATCGCCGGGTCCGAGGTAGAGCGGGGTCACGTCCCGATTTGCGGAAAATTGGATTGCGCGGGCCGCCCCGATCGTTTGACCCAGATTTCCTCCGCTCAAAATCGAGGTATTGTCGCCCGCTACTCCCTGTATTCCCTGCGGCCCAACCGGTCCAGTCGCGCCTTGAGCGCCTTGCGGGCCCTGCGCGCCCTGCAAACCTATGGGCCCGGTGGGACCGACGATTCCGGTCGGACCAGTCGGTCCGATTGCTCCCACTGGCCCCTGATTGCCGACCGCGCCGGTCACTCCTTGCGGCCCTGCCAATCCGGTCGCGCCCTGCGCGCCCGCAGCACCAACCAGCCCTACCGGACCGGTCGCACCGGTTAGTCCGGTCAGGCCCGTGGTTCCAGCGGCGCCTGTGGCTCCGGCTGGGCCAACTGCTCCTTGGGCGCCGACGACACCCGGCGCTCCGGTAACGCCTTGCGGACCCTGATCCCCAGCGGCGCCTTGAGGGCCTTGGGTTCCGGGCAGATTCCATTCGAGGCCAATTTCATTGGACCGGCAGAGTACATTGATCCCGCTGATGAATCCCCTGGCAGTGATGCAGATGTTGATCGGCGTCTGTTGAACTTGAGCGTTGCCCGTTGCAGGCATCGCAATCAAAAGCATCGCGGCTCCGCCCGCGGTTGCGAGCGTTCGCCACGTGTATTTCAGAAACCTGGGCATGCGCGTCCCCTCCTTGAACAAATCGGTACTAGGTGTTGCTGTGTTAGTGTCACCGGTCAGTGTTCCTTGAAACGAGCCGCGTCCTTAATGTTGATACTCGAGCGACCAGGCGACGTTGGTAAAGTGTGAGGTCGCGGAAGCCGTCGCTTGCAGAGACAGCGTCTGGCCGTCGGTCAATGTCGCAGTGTCGATCGCGTCAGTGCATTGAGTCTGGCCGATGCCGGTGATCGTGCAGGTAACCCCGGTATTGCAGTTACCGGAGATGCATACGTCAAACACGTCGGTTTGCAACGCTACTCCCGGCGCAAAGTCCACTTGCACGATCAGACTTTTGATCGTGCCTGCCGGAAGCGGCACCGCTACGTTCGCAATACCCGGATCCGCGCCGTCATTCGGCCCCAGGTAGATTGTCGAAGCCGGGTCCAGTTGCGTTCCACCAAGGTTGGAGCCGACTTCCTGGCCAAAGTTGCCGCCGACCAGGAGTGTGGTCTCAACTCCGTTGGGTCCTGTTGGACCAGTGCCCCCGGCTACACCGGCGATTCCCTGCGGTCCGGCTATCCCGGTTAACCCCGATGAACCTTGCGCGCCTTGGGGCCCCTGGGCACCCGTCAGGCCAATCGGCCCAGTCGCACCGGCCGGTCCAAGCGCGCCGGTCGCACCGACGAGCCCGGTCGCTCCGGTAGCGCCGACGGCTCCAGCAGGTCCCGTCGGACCAACCGCGCCCTGAGCGCCCGTCGGTCCCGTGGCGCCGATAGCGCCCGCCGGACCGGTAGCGCCGGCAACACCCGCCGGACCCTGCGCGCCCTGCGCGCCCTGCGGACCCTGATTACCAGCCGCACCGACTGGACCTTGGGTACCCGCTGCTCCCGGAGTCCCCGGATACCCAGCGGTCTGCCAGGCAAGGAAATCCTGATTCTTCTTGCAGGCGGTATCGATTCCTTTGATTCGTCCCGCGCGATTGATGCAGAGGCTTGTGGTCTGAGCCTGCGCATTGCCGGCCGCGGCAACGATCGCGAAGAGAAACGCTGCGGCGGCGCCGAATATCCAGCGCGCGGCAGACCTGACAGATCTACGCATTCTTGCCCCTCCCTTTTGACAGCGGCCCGCTGAAACTACTGATGGCGGTAGCGGACTGCGGAAAACGGCCGCCCGACGGAATTCCGCACGGGAGAAAATTTGGCAGAAGCGTTGTCGCTACGTCAACTGATTTAGATGAAATGCATGTCGCTGCATGTTTTGGAGCATTTTAGGATAAATTTGACCTGTTTAGTCTGATGAATTCTGCTTCGGATGCGCAAGCATCCCATCACTAAAACCGGGACAATACTAAATTACTACTCGTTGTAGAGAACCATTTGCGC
>Ga0307372_10008013_pt1 | contig 14957 bp, 15 predicted proteins | sample OX1MG_FD_202533 | JGI IMG/M metagenome (GOLD analysis project Ga0307372, IMG submission 202533) | Soil microbial communities from Risofladan, Vaasa, Finland - OX-1 | ecosystem: Environmental > Terrestrial > Soil > Coastal area > Acid sulfate soil | place: Finland: Risofladan, Vaasa | collected... | reverse complement strand
GCGGAGAGCGTGACGCCGCTCGAGGAGGCGAGTGCCTACGCGACGCTCGCGGCGGGCGGCGTCTATTCGAAGCCGATGGCGATCACGAAGGTCGTGCTTCCCAACGGGAAGGTGGACACGAGCGCCGGCTGGGGAAAGCCGCAGCAAGAGCGCGTCATCCCCGATTGGGTCGCGAGCACCGTCACCCAGGTGCTCATGCAGAACATGCTCTACGGCACCGGTCGCGGAGCGCACGTTGCGGGCCGCACGGACGCCGGCAAGACCGGCACGACGGACAACTACGCGGACGCCTGGTTCTCGGGGTACACACCGAGGCTCGAGGCGACCGTGTGGATCGGCTATCCGCAGGGAGAGATTCCGATGCTCGACGTGCACGGGATCGCCGTCTCCGGCCCGACGTTCCCGGCCGACATCTGGCACCTGTTCATGGAGACGGCCGACGGGACACGCGGTGACGTTCCGTTCCCGGCACCGACGGCGAAGCCGGTCTGGCTGCCGTGGAAGGGCTTGTACGAGTACGGCCTCGCGTACGGGACGACGACCACGGCGACGACCACGACAACCGCGAAGCCGAAGCCGACGCCGCAGACCGTCGTGACCGTGACGACGCCCACAGTTGCCGCGACGACCGTGGCGACGACCACCGAGCCGCCGCCTGACACGACGACCACCGTGCCGACGACGCCCGACACGACGCAGACGACGACGCCCTAGCCGGTCGTCGCCGGAGTTGTCGTCGTCTCGGTCGTGGTCGGAACCGTCGTGGTCGGCACGGTCGTGGTCGGCACGGTCGTGGTGGTGAACGCCGACGTGGTCGTCGCGGCGAACGTCGTCGTCGGCGCAGGGCGCGTGGTCGTCGCCGGCCGCGTCGTCGCGATGTGGTGGGTGGTTGTCGGAGCAGCGGTGGTCGTCGCCGGCGCAGTCGTGGTCGTCGACGCAGTCGTCGCTGTGCCGGGCCTCGTGGTCATCGAATGGGAGCGCGGTGACGGAAGCGTTCCCGCCGGCACGCGGGGGCCGTCGGCGGGCCGCGTCACCGCGTACGCAAGGACGCCGCCGGCGAGTGCGAGGATGAGGAGGACGGCGACAGCAAGCACGCGGCCGCGCCGCGGGCGCCGCGGCGGCGGCGCAAAGCCGGCCATCACGCGGGTGACCTCGGTGTCGGCCCCGAGTGCAGCTCCGACGCCGGCGAGCGCGTCCACGAGCGCCGCGCCGTTGGGCGGCCGGGCGGCGGGATCCTTCGTGAGGGCGGCGGTCGCCGTGGCGGCGAGCTCGAGGGGCGCGTCGGGCCGTATGTCCGTGACGAGCGGCGGCGCTTCGTCGCGATGCTGGACAACGAGCGTCAGTGGATCGTCGGACTCGAACGGCAGCCTGGCGGTCAGCATCCGGAAGAGGAGGACGCCGAACGAATAGACGTCACTCGCCGCGGTGGCCGGCAGCCCGGCTGCCTGTTCCGGAGAGATGTACGCGGCGGTCCCGAGCACCGTTCCCGCCTCGGTGAGCGTCCCGTCGCCGGCGGCCATCCGCGCGATGCCGAAGTCCGAGAGCTTCGCGCGCCCTTCCTCGTCGAAGAGGACGTTCGACGGCTTCAAATCGCGGTGGATGACTCCACGCGCATGTGCGTGCGCCAGCCCGGCGGCGATCTCCGCGGCGATGCGATGCGTGTCGCCGTCGGGGAGCGCGCCGTTTGCCCGCAGCAGATCCTCGAGCGATCCACCGCTGAGGTACTCGAGCACCATGAACGGCCTGCCGTCCGACTCGCCGTAGTCGTACAGCTGGGTCACGTTCGGGTCCGCAAGCGCGGCGACGGCGCGGGCCTCGCGTTCGAAGCGCGCGATGTCCTCGTTCGGCGCGAGCAGCTTGACCGCGACGCGCCGCCCGAGCTCGAGATCGGTTGCGACCCAGACCTCGGACATCCCGCCGCGACCAATGAGCTCGTCCAGGCGGTAGCGGCCCGCGATGAGCGTTTCCGGCATCGCTAGGTTATGGGCCGATCGTGCGGGCTTTACTCACTGTCGAGGATGCGCAGGCGCGGATCCTGGCCAACTGCGCGCCGCTCGTGCCTGAGACGGTGGCGCTCGAGGCGGCCGCGGGCCGTGTGACCGCCCAGCCGGCGCTCGCCACCGTCGACCTGCCCCCGTTCCCGAGCTCCGCGATGGATGGGTTCGCCCTTCGCTCGGCGGACGTTCCCGGGACGCTCTCCATTGTCGGGAGCATCGCCGCCGGAAGCCCGGCCGGCGGCCGCCTCGACGCCGGGCAGGCGATGGGCATCTCGACCGGCGGCGTCGTTCCCGACGGCGCCGACGCCGTGGCCCCGATCGAAGTCGTTGTCGAGCAGGACGACAGTGTCGAGGTGCCGGAGCCGATCGAGGCCGGCACGCACGTCCGGCCGCGCGGCGGTGACGTCCGCGCCGGCGACCCGGTCGTTCCGGCGCGGGTTCGGCTGAGTGCGGCGCAGCTCGGCGCACTCGCCGCCGCCGGTGTCGCGGAGGTCGTCTGTGCACGGCGGCCGCGCGTCGCGGTGCTCGCCACGGGAAGCGAGCTCGTCGCGCCGGGGAGGCCGCTCGCGCCGGGACAGGTGTATGAGGCGAACGCACTCATGCTCGCTGTGGCACTCGCTGCCGTCGGCGCCGATGTCGAGCGTTTGCCCGCGGTGGCCGACGACGAAGATGCGCATCGCGATGCCCTCGAGCGCGGCCTGGCCGCCGACGTGCTCGTCACTTCCGGTGGTGTGTCCGTCGGCCCGCACGACCTCGTTCGTCGCATCGAGGTCGAGCTCGGCGTCGAGGAGGTCTTCTGGCAGGTCGCGGTCAAGCCGGGCAAGCCCGTCGCGTTCGGCGTTCGCGGCCGCACGCTCGTGTTCGGACTGCCGGGCAACCCGGTGTCGTCCCTCGTCGGCTGCGAGCTGTTCGTCAAGCCCGCGATCCGCGCTTTGCAGGGGCTCGCCGACCCACTTCCCCGGTTCGAGCACGGACGGCTCGCGTCGCCGCTGCAGCGCAACGCGGCCCGCGACGAGCTCGTGCGCGCACGTGCACGCAGCGACGCCGGCGAAGTCGTCCTCGAGCCGCTCGCCGGCCAGGAGTCGCACATGATCGTGCGCGCCGCCGCGGCGAATGCGCTCGTTCACGTCGCGCGGGGCGACGGCATGCTCGACGCGGGCGCAGCCGTCCCGTATCTGCCGATCTAGCGCGGCGCCCCAGTGTGTGGACGGGAGGCAATCCGTCTTGCGCGACTCACCTAGCCGTGTAACGCGCGGCGTGCAGCCTCGGATCCGTGCCGCCGCCGCGCGAGCACGAGCTGTCTGATCGTCTCCCGGATCGGGCCGCGGGGCGGGCGCTCCGCCGCCGTCGGGTACGGCGCGTAGCGGCCGGCTGAGAGGGCCACGAGCTGGGCCGCCGCCGCCGCCCAGGCGAGGCCGATGAGGAATCCGGGAGCCGCCGCGTAGCGGAGTGAGTACAGCCAGGCGATGTACCACGGCGCCTCGAACCCGAGCCCGTAGCGCGCGGCGAACGACCAGATGAGGAGCGCCGGCCCGGAGAAGCCGAACACGAGCACTGCGGCACGGAGGGCGAACGCGCGGCCGCGCACCTGCGGCAGCCACAGCCACAGATGGAGTGAAGGCAGCAGGAAGATGAGCGCGAACGGGTTCGTGGCCACGACGAGCAGGGCGACGACGCCGAGGGCGAGCAGGGCGCCCGCATGCCCGGCCAGGATCTCCTCCGGCCCGACCGGCCGGCGGGGGTACAGCCGGTCACGGGCGACGAGCCAGCCCACGGCGGCCAGGATGGCGAGGCCTGCGAGGGCGGTGGCCGGCCAGTGGACTTCTGTCAGCAGCGGTGGCCGGGCCGCGCCGCCGGGCCAGGCGCCGGCGACCGCGAAGAGGGCGAAGAGCCCGCCGCACCAGGCCCAGAAGCCGAGACGGCTGCGGTAGCTGCGCAGGGCCGGGGAGATCCGAATCCGCCGCCGGCGGCAGCGCGCGAAGAGGTCGACCGCTGCGACGAGGAACGGCAGGAGCGCGGCGACGAGCACGATCTCGATCGCCCAGCCGCGAACGACGCGGCTGCCGAGGTAGACGTAGCTGGACGGCCCGGCCGACAGCGCGATCCCCTGCTCGAGGGCGTCGACGACGTTCTGCGTCGCCCGTCCGATCTGGCCGAGGCGTGCGCCGTCCAGTCCACCCGGGCCGTCCCCGACACCGCTCGGCGGCCGGTCGGGAGACGTCGTGATCGTGACCGCCGGAATGCCGCGCGCGACGAACGGCGCCTGCTCGTACGCGCTGAACGGGAACCCGAAGTCGACGAGCTGCTGGAGGGCGCTCGCGCGCTGGGGGTCGGTGCCGGTCTGCGCGGCGATCTGGGCGCGGACCGTCTCGACGAGGCCGGACGCAGGCGAGCGGGCCGTGTCGCCGGCCAGCTCGAGCCGGGGCTGACCCGTCCCGGCGATGGCGTCGAGGTCGATCACGGCGATGACGTCCTGGCGCTGGGGCGAATCGGCTGCGAAGGCGGCGGCGCCGAGCCCGCCGTAGGCGCCGCCGTCGGTGGAGAGGAAGAGCAGGGAGTACGGCAGCCGGAGCTGCGCGGCGCCGCCGGTGGGCGCATAGGCGCGGGCGAGCTCGATGAGCGCGGCGGTGCCGGAGGCGTTGTCGTTCGCTCCGGGGCCGACGCCGGCGTCGTCGCGATGGGCGAGCACGACGATCGTCTTGTGCGAGAGACCCCGCTTCTCCACGACGAGGTTGAGGAGGCGCACCCGGCCGTGGCCGGGGATCGGGGCGGAGAACGGCTCCGACTCGACCGCGTAGCCGTACGGCGTCAGCTGCCGGGCGAACCAGCGGGCGGCCGCCGCCGCCGCCGGCGTTCCGGGCACCCGGCCTGGGTAGCGGAGAGCGAGGTTGGCGGCGAGCGCGCGGGCGTCGGTGCGATCGAAGGCGGGCGGCAGGTTCGGCGGCTGCAGCGCAGCAGGTCGCGTGACGCTGAAGGCGAGAACCAGGAGCGGCAGGCCGACGAGGAGCCAGGTTCCGCGGTAGAGGCGTCCGTTGACGGGGCGGTCGAGGGAGCCGGGTCGCGGCCGGCGCAATGACTGCGGCGCAGGCGGGACGGCTGCCACGGCGCTCTATAGTAGGACGCGGATCCGGCAGGCTCCGAGTTCCACGTGAAAACGCCGACGCCAGACGCCGCGACCATCCTCCTTGTCGACGACGAGGACGCTGTGCAGAAGCTGCTGACGTATCCGCTCGAGCGGGACGGCTTCCGGGTCCTGCAGGCGCGGGACGGCGAGGAGGCGCTGCAGCGGTTCGGAACGGAGCGGGTCGACCTCGTCGTCCTCGACCTCATGCTCCCGAAGCTCGACGGGCTCGAGGTGTGCCGGCGGCTGCGCGCCCAGAGCACCGTGCCGATCATCATGCTCACGGCCCGCGACGACGAGCTGGACAAGGTGGTCGGGCTCGAGCTGGGGGCGGACGACTACATCACGAAGCCCTTTTCCATCCGCGAGTTCCGGAGCCGGGTCCGGGCGCTCCTCCGCCGGGCGGCGCTCGGCGGCCAGGCGGACGGCCGGGACGTCATCCGCGCCGACGGTGTCGTCCTCGACCTGGCGCGCCGGGTGGTGGAGGTGCGCGGAGCGCCGGTCGAGCTCACGTACGTCGAGTTCGAGCTGCTGCGAACGCTGGCCGCGCGCCCCGGCCGCGTCTTCAGCAGGCAGGCGCTGCTGGAGGCGTTGTGGGGCGACTACGCCTATCGGGAGCCGCGGACGATCGACGTCCACGTGCGGCATCTGCGCGAGAAGCTCGAGGTCGCTCCGCACGAGCCGGATCTCATTCAGACCGTGCGCGGCGTCGGCTACCGGCTGCGGGGCTGAGCGTGCACCCGTTCCGTCACGTCGGAGCCCGGCTGAGCCTCGCACTCGCGCTGGTCGTCGCCGGGGCGCTCGCGGTTGTCTGGGTGGCGCTCGTCCCGACGCTCCAGCATCGCCTGGTGAACGGCCGCCTCGCCCTGCTCGCGCAGTCCGCGCGCCAGATCGAGCGCTCCGAGGCGGCCGCTCCCGATCAGGACTTCATCGACGACGCCGCGCGGACAGCGGATGCGAACCGCGCGGTGCTGTTCACGCCGGAGAGCTCGGGGGGCACGACGACGCTCCTCGTCCTCGCCGACTCCCGGCGGACGGGCTTCTCCCAGGACGTCACCAAGGATCCCGTCGCGCTCAGCGCGGCCGCGACCCTCACCCTCCAGCGCGCGACCGTGACGCGGAGCGGCGAGCCGTTCGCCGAGGTGGCCATCCCCGATCGCTATGGCGGCGTGATCTTGTATGCGGCCTCGCTGCGGGCGACGCTCGAGAACGTCGACCTCGTGCGGTCGCGGCTGATCTGGGCGGGCCTGATCGCGCTCGGGCTCGCCGTCCTTGTCGGCTGGGGCGCCGCATCGGCGTTCGCGCGGCGCATCCGGAGGCTCGAGCGCGCGGCCGACCGGATTGCCTCCGGCAACTTCGACGAGCCCGTCGTCGACCTCGGGCGGGACGAGGTGGGAGAGCTCGCGGTCGCGTTCGACCGCATGCGCAGGCAGCTCGCCCAGCTCGACGACGCCCGCCGCGCCTTCATCGCGAACGCCTCACACGAGCTGCGCACGCCGATCTTCTCGGTCGGCGGCTTCCTCGAGCTCCTGCAGGAGGACGACCTCGATGCCGAGACCCGGGCCGAGTTCGTCGACGCGATGGCGGAGCAGATGGCTCGCCTGTCGAAGCTGGCCCTGGATCTCCTCGACCTCTCCCGGCTGGACGCCGGCGGCATGCGGATGGATCTCGAGCCGTTCTCGCTCGCCGACGTGGCGAACGATCTCGGGGAGGAGCTGGATGCGCTTGCCGCCCGGCGTGAGCACGGGCTCGCCGTCGTCTTCGACGAGCCGGGCGAGGTGCTCGGCGACCGAGACCGGGTGCTCCAGGTCGGACGGGCACTCGTGGACAACGCTCTTCTCCATACGCCGCCTGGCACCCATGTGCGCATCGTCGCCGCCGGCTCGACCCTCCGCGTGGAGGACGACGGCCCCGGGATTCCCGTCGAGCATCGCGACCAGGTCTTTGCGCGCTTCACGCGTCTGGATGGCTCGCGGGCGTCAGGGAGCGGTCTCGGCCTCGCCATCGCGCGCGAGCTGGCCGAGCGCATGGGCGGCGAGCTCCGCCTCGAGGTCGACTCCGACCGGACGGCGTTCGTCCTCGAGCTGCCGCCCGTTTCCACGGGGAATCGCTCCCAACTTCGTGACAATCGCCACGAAGATGCCGTGGGTTAGGCCACTCTTCCTGCGGGAAGGAGCCTTTTCAGACGAGCACGTGGCGCGATGGTGTAGAAATCGGCGGGTTTAGACCTCCGAATCTGGGGAAAACGATCAGAGGCAGCGGAATGGAGCTCCTCCAGGACATGACCGGAGTCGAGAGCGCCGAGGGCGTGCGGGCGGTGCGTTTGCGCATTCCCGCGAAGCCGGAGTACATCGCGCTCGGCCGGCTCGCCCTGACGGGCCTCGCGCAGGCGCGTGCGCTCGACTCCGACACGATCGCCGACCTCAAGCTCGCACTCACCGAGGCGGTGTCGAACTCCGTGCGGCACGCGTACGGGACACCGGGCGAGGGGCAGGTCGACATTCGCTACGAGCTCGGCCCGGACAGAATCTGCATCGACGTCGTCGACGACGGCGCCGGATTCGATCCCGACGAGACGCCGTCCTTCGACGGCCACGAGCTCTCGGAGGGCGGGCTCGGGATCGCGATCATCCGGACGATTGCGGACGACGTCGAGATCGAGTCTCGCCCGGGCGTTCGCGGCTCGCGGCTGCGTTTCGTCAAGAAGCTCACCTGAGTCGGCGCAGGCTCATCGTCGTCTCGAACCGCGGTCCCGTGTCGTACGGGCGCGATGCGGGAGGAGAGCGAACGGTCAGTCGCGGCGGCGGGGGACTGGCAACGGCCCTCCGTGGGCTCGTCGAGCAGCACGACGTGACGTGGATCGCGAATGCGATGACGGACGAGGATCGCCTGGTGGCGGGCGAGCAGCAGCGCGGCACGATCCTGCTCGCACAGGATCCGCTCGTGTACGACCGCTTTTACAACGTCGCCGCGAATCCGATGCTGTGGTTCATCCAGCACATGCTCTGGAACCTCGCGTTCACGCCTGACTTCGACCACGACGCCTGGACGAGCTACGCGTCTGTCAACGGGAAGATGGCACAGGCGGTGATCGACGAGCTCGACCGCGATCCTGACGCGCTCGTCCTCTTCCAGGACTACCACCTCTATCTCGCGCCGGCGATTGTTCGCCGCGAACGGCCCGACGTGCTCATGTCGCACTTCGTGCACATCCCCTGGCCGGAGACGGATGCGTGGTCGGTGCTGCCGCCCGAGATTCGGCGCGATGTCTTCGCGGGGCTGCTTGCGAATGATGTCGTCGGGTTCCACACGGATCGCTGGCGCCGCAACTTCCTGCGCGGCTGCGTCGATGCGCTCGGCGCGAGCGTCGATGGCGACGTCGTGTCGCACGACGGGCGGCGCACACACGTGACGAGCCATCCGATCGGCATCGACCCGGACGAGTTCGACGCGCTCGCAACCGGAGACGACGTGCTCGAGTGCGAGCGCGAGATCGTGGCGTCGCGGCCTGAGCTCCTCGTCCTGCGTGTCGACCGCACGGATCCGTCCAAGAACATCGTCCGCGGGTTTCGTGCATTCGGGCTCATGCTCGAGCGGCATCCAGAGCTGCGTGGACGCGTGCGCATGCTCGTGCTGCTCGACCCATCGCGGCAGGACATTCCCGAGTACGCCGACTACGTCGCCGCGGTCGAGCGCGAGGCGCGCGCGCTCGGCGACTCGGTCGACCTGCGCGTCGACGACGACTTCGCACGCTCGGTCGCTGCGTACAAGCAGTACGACGTTCTGCTCGTGAACGCCGTCTTCGACGGGCTGAATCTCGTGTCGAAGGAGGCGCCGTACGTGAACACGCGCGACGGCGTGCTTGTCCTGTCCGAGAACGCCGGCTCGCACGAGGAGCTGAGCGAGTGGGCGCTGAGCGTGAACCCATTCGACGTCTCCGAGCAGGCGGACGCGATCTACGCGGGGCTGACGATGGACCCCGCGGAGAAGCGCCGGCGGCTCGAGGGGATCCGGTCGCACGTGCGCGAGCACGACCTCGCCGAGTGGGGCGCCGCGCAGCTGGCCGATCTCGACCGCGTACGATCACCGTCGTGAACGAGCTGTCGCACGTGGACGAGAGTGGCGACGTCCGGATGGTGGACGTGGGCGGCAAGCCGCTCTCGCGCCGCCGTGCCGTCGCCTGCGCGGAGGTGCGGATGGCACCCGCAACGGCTCGGCGCCTGCGCGAGCTGCCGAAGGGGGACGCGCTGACGACGGCGCAGTTGGCCGGGATCATGGCCGCAAAGCGGACGAGCGAGCTCATCCCGCTCTGCCATCCGCTCCCGCTCACGCACGTCGAGGTGACGCTCGAGGTCGGCGAGGCTTCCGTCCAGATCCTCGCGTCGGCCGAGACGACCGCGCAGACGGGCGTGGAGATGGAGGCGCTCACCGCGGCGACGGTGGCGGCGCTCACCGTCTACGACATGGCGAAGGCGATCGACAAGGAGATGGCGATCAGCGACGTTCGTCTCGTCGAGAAGACGAAGGAGGACGTCTGAAGGCTGCGGTGCTTACCGTCTCCGACCGCGTCTCGCGCGGCGAGGCGGAGGACGCGAGCGGCGCCGCACTCGAAGAGCTGCTGCGCGGCGACGGCTACGAGGTCGAGCGTCGCGTCGTCCTGGACGAGCGCGAGGAGATCGCCGCTGCGTTGCGCGCGCTCGCCGGCTCGGCCGCGCTCGTGCTCACGACGGGCGGCACGGGTCTCGCTCCACGCGACGTGACGCCGGAGGCGACACGTGACGTACTCGACCGGGAGGCGCCGGGAATCGTGGAGGCGCTCCGTGCGGACTCCCGGGCGAAGACGCCGCACGGCCTGCTCTCGCGCGGCGTTGCCGGGATCGTGGGACGAACACTCGTCGTGAATCTCCCGGGGTCGCCCGGCGGCTGTCGCGACGGCTTCGCCGTGCTCCGCCCTGCGCTCGACCACGCACTGCGGTTGCTCGCCGACGAGGCTACGGTGCACCGCCAGACGTGACGGTCGCCACGCCCCTCCCTGCGCGCTTCGCGCGCCTCGTGAAGATCGAGCACACGATCTTCGCGCTCCCGTTCGCCTACGTCGGTGCGTTCCTCGCCGTGCACGGCACGCCGGCTGCGCACGACCTCGTCTGGATCACGCTTGCGATGGTCGGCGCACGGTCGCTCGCGATGGCGCTCAACCGCCTCATCGACGCGGGCATCGACGCCCGCAATCCCCGCACCGCCGGCCGCGAACTGCCGAGCGGCCAACTCTCGGTCGTGCAGGTCGTCCTCTTCTGCGCTGCGTCGCTCGCGCTCTTCCTCGTTGCGGTGTGGCAGCTCGCGCCGAAGACGCACTACCTCTGGCCGATCCCCGTCGCCGGCTTCGTGATCTATCCGTATCTCAAGCGCGTGACGTGGCTCTGCCACTTCTGGCTCGGTGCCGTTGACGGGCTCGCACCGGTGGGGGCGTGGGTCGCGATCACGAACCACTTGCCCTGGCAGGCGTGGATGCTCGGCGCGGCAGTCGCGCTATGGGTGGCCGGATTCGACTGTTTCTACGCGCTCTTCGACGTGGACGTCGATCGGGAGCAGCGCCTGCACTCGATCGCGACGCGGTTCGGCGTGCGCGGCGCATTCGCCGGAGCGCGCATCTCGCACGTCGCCACCATCGCATGCCTCGTCGCAGCCGGCCTCGGGCTGCCGGTTGGCGCGCTCTACTGGATCGGCGTCGCAGCGGTGGCAGCGCTGCTCGTGTACGAGCACATGCTCGTCCGGCCCGGCGACCTGCGCCGGCTCGATGCGGCGTTCTTCACCATGAACGGCGTCATCAGCGTCGTCTTCGCGGCGTTCGTGATCCTCGACGCGGCTACGTGACGTCGATGTGCGGCGGCTGCTGGATGGTGCGCAGCACGACGCAGTAGCGCAGCGTCTTCTCGATCAGCTCGTCGCGCCGGCCGCCTGCGCCTTCGACGTCGAAGCGGAGCGCGATGCGGTCGAACCCGACGGGGACTTCCCGGTCGATCCCGAGCGTGCCGCGCAGGTCGAGCTCGCCCGTCGCGATCACCTCGATCTTCGTCGTGGCGATGCCGGAGGAGGCCGCGACCATCTGGCAGGTCACCTGTGCGCACGCAGCGAGCGCGCCGAGCAGCAGGTCGCCCGAGCAGGGCGCGGTGCCCTCGCCGCCGACGCCGGCGTGCGCCTGGGCGGCATACGCGGCTCGGCCGATGTCGACGGAGCACGCGGCAGCGCCTGCCGTCTCGCTTCCCCGGGCGCTGAGCGTGATGCGGGCCTCGTCCGGCTCGGCGCGGTAACGCTCCTTCAGTGGCCGCTGGGCTTCGCGGAGATCCACGCGCCTACACTAGCCCGCATGATCACGGCACGGAAGGTCGGCAAGCGCTTCGGCGACAAGCGAGTCCTGCGGGGGGTCGACCTCGACGTCGCCCGCGGCGCGTTCGCCGTCGTCACCGGCCCGAACGGCTCCGGCAAGACCACGCTGCTCCGCCTGTGCGCGGGGCTCGCCGTTCCGAGCGAGGGCGAGCTCGAGGTCGACGCTCCCCGTTCCGCCGTCGGCTATCTCGCGCACGAGCCGCTCGTCTACCGCGAGCTGACCGCGCTCGAGAACCTCGATCTGTACGGCCGGCTCTACCGCGTGGCCGAACGGCGGGAGCGAATCGGGATGCTCCTCGAGCGGTTCGGGCTTTGGGACGTGCGCCACGATCGCGTCGCCTCCTATTCCCGCGGGATGACGCAGCGGCTCGCGCTCTGTCGCGTGCTGCTGCACGAGCCGGAGCTGCTCGTGCTCGACGAGCCGTACACCGCGCTCGACACCGCCGGTGCCGAGCTCCTGGACGCTCAGCTCGCGGAGCTGCGGGGCGAGCGCACCGTGCTCGTCTCCACCCACGACCCGGATCGCGTCGCGCGACTGGCGACGCAGCGACTCGCACTCGCATGACGTACTTCGCCGACGTGGGCGCGCTGGCGCGCAAGGATCTGTTGCTCGAGCTCCGCGCGCGCGACACCTTGCCGGCGATGCTGCTCTTCGTCGTCGCGACGTTCGTCGTCTTTCACTTCTCCCTGCCGGCCCACTCGTCGCAGCTGGCGGCGAGCGGCCTGCTGTGGGTGGCGATTCTCTTCACTGCTCTGCTCGGTCTGGGACGCGCGTTCGTTCCCGAACGCGAGCAGCGCGTGCTCGACGGTCTCGTGCTCGCGCCCTGCGACCGCAGCGCCATCTGGCTCGCGAAGAGCATCGCCACGCTCGCGTTCCTCGGTGCGGCGGAGCTCGTCGCCCTCCCCCTGTTCGCGCTCTTCTTCCACGGGCTCAGCGGCGCAACCGTCGCCGGCGTCGTGCTCGCCGACATCGGCATCTGCGCCGTGGGAACGTTCCTCGGCGCGATGGCGGTCGCCACGCGCGCCCGCGATCTCCTTCTCCCACTCCTGTTCCTCCCGCTTGCCATCCCGATCGTCGTCGGTGGCGTAGGCGCAAGCGTCGTCGGCTCGCCGGGACGCTATCTCGCCTTTCTCGCGCTCTACGACGTGCTCTTCGGCTTGCTGTGCTGGGCGACCTTCGAGTACGTCGTAACGGAATAATGAGGACGGTGTTCCGGTTGTATCGCGTCCCGGTTCCCGCCCTGGCGGTCGCATCCCTCGTGCTCATGACGGCCGCGCTCACGCTCGTGTTCTACGTCGCCCCGAACGACGCGAACCAGGGCTTCTCGCAGCGCATCTTCTATTTCCACGTGTCCATCGCCTTCACCGCGTACGCGTGCTTCGCCGCCGGAGCGTGGAAGGCGCTTCGCTATCTCTGGAAGCGGGATCAGCTCGCCGATCTCGAGAGTTACGTCGCCGTGCACCAGGGGGTGATATTCGGGACACTCGTGCTGCTCACCGGCTCCATCTGGGCGAAGATCTCCTGGGGGCACTGGTGGCTCTGGGGGGAAGACGAGCTCGTGCTCTTCCTCGTCCTTTTCCTCTTCTACTGTGCCTACTTCATGCTGCGCTTCTCGGTCGACCCGGGACCTCAGCGCGCGAACTTCTCCGCCGTCTACGCGCTCTTCGGCGTCGTGCTCATCCCCGTCAGCTTCCTCGCCATCCGCATTGCGAAGAGCTTCGTCCATCCGGAGGTGTTCACGTTGCACGGCCCGAACTTCGGCGGCTGGATCCTCGTCACCTACTGCGTTGCGCAGGCCGCGCTCCTCGTGTTCGCACACACGCTGTACCGCGTCGAGCTCGCGAGCAAGCGACTCGACGCGCGTCTGCGCGAGCTGAGGCTCGCATGACGACCGCGGAGACATACGTCACCGCTGCGTACTGTGTCGTCTTCGCAGGAGTGCTCGTATATGTCGTGATCATGGCCCTGAAGCTGCAGCGTCTCGAGCGCGAAGTGGATTCGCTCGAGCGCGCGGCGCACACGGCACCGGAGGACGAGCGGGAGACGATTGAAGTTGGCTGAGCTGCTCTTCTGGCCTGCGCTCCTGCTGTACGGCGAGGCCGCTGTCGGCTACTTCGGCGATGCGCGCCGCCCCGGTCTCGCGGGACGCGCGGCCACGTGGGGCGTGCGGCTCGGCTGGCTCGTGCAGACAGCGCTGCTCGGCGTGCAGGCCTCGCGCGACGACGGCTTCCCGTGGGGCACGTGGGCGGCATCGCTCAATCTCTTCGTCTGGTTCGTCGTCGGGGCGTATCTCATCTGGGGCTGCCGCCGGCCGTACAGGCTGCTCGGCCTCGTCGTGATGCCGCTCGCGGCCGTGCTGCTCGTCGTCGCCCGGGCCGGCGGTGGAACGGGCGTCGGCGGCCGAAGCCATTACTCGAACCTCTTCCTCGTGCTGCACGTCGGCCTCGTGCTCGCCGCGTTCGCCGGCTTCACCCTCGCCGCCGCGCTGTCCGGCCTCTATCTCTGGCAGGAGCGCCGGCTGAAGCGACGCGAGACGACCATCCTGCGCCGTCCGGCGCCCTCGCTCGCCGTGCTCGACCGGCTCGCGGGCCGCACCGTCCTCGTGTCCGTCCCGGCGCTGACCCTCGGGATCGGCGTCGGCATCGCCCGGCTCGTCAGCCGCGGCGACCGGATCGACGCTCTCGTCATCGCGACACTCGTGACCTGGGTCGTCTGGACCGGATATCTCGGCGCGCGCGCCGCCGGCTGGTCCGGCCGGCGTGCCGCGTACATCGCACTTGCCGGCTTCGCGCTCGTGATCGTCGTCCGGCTTGCCCTCCCCGCGACCCACTTCGGATGATGCGCCTCGTTCTCGTCGGAACCTCGCACCATCACGCTCCGGTCGAGCTGCGCGAGCGCATCGCGTTCGACTCCAAGCAGGCGCATGCGCTGGCCGAGCGGCTCGGGCGGGCGGTATGCCTGTCGACGTGCAACCGCACCGAGCTGTACATCGAAACCGAAGACGCCGACGACGCCGAGCGCGGGGCGGTCGAGATCCTGTCGGAGCTCGAGCCTGCGCTGTACCGCCTGCGCGACCACGCTGCCGCGCTGCATCTGTTCCGCGTCGCTGCCGGGCTCGACTCGCTCGTTCCGGGTGAGGGCGAGATTCTCGGACAGGTGCGCACGGCCCACGACGCAGGCACGGCAGGGCCGCTGCTCGACCGCGTGTTCCGGCACGCGCTGCACGCCGGACGCAAGGTGCGGACGCAGACCGCCATCGGTGAAAGTCCGGCGTCCGTCTCCTCGGCGGCTGCGGCCCTCGCGGAGCAGGTGTTCGGCAAGCTCGACGGCTGCGACGTTCTGCTCATCGGCGCCGGCAAGGTCAGCGAGCAGGCCGCGCGCAACCTTCGCACCCGCGGCGCGCGCATCGCGTTCGTCGCCAACAGCAAGACCGACCGCGCGCAGCTCGAGGAGG
>Ga0307372_10008010_pt1 | contig 14967 bp, 19 predicted proteins | sample OX1MG_FD_202533 | JGI IMG/M metagenome (GOLD analysis project Ga0307372, IMG submission 202533) | Soil microbial communities from Risofladan, Vaasa, Finland - OX-1 | ecosystem: Environmental > Terrestrial > Soil > Coastal area > Acid sulfate soil | place: Finland: Risofladan, Vaasa | collected... | reverse complement strand
ACCTTCCAGCGCCCGATCGAGCGAATCCTTGGCGTCATGTGAATTGGGAGCGATGAGGCCACGAAGAACTCGTCGTACGCCAAGCTGCTCATGATTGTGGAAGTGACCATGGTGAAGTTCATGGTGAAGTTCATGGTGGAGTTCATGGTGACCGTCGGATCCGCGGTCATCCCTCGGCATATCGCCAGTCTGGTCGTCTCACCTCCGTGCTGCACGTTGCGAACCGTTCGCAATGGTCACGGAACGTAACTCTCCGCTGGTGGTCCCTCATCGAATTGATGAAGGGAGAGCGACACACAGAGGACGACGGCTCAACCCTGGGAGGATGGCGCTTATCCTGAGGGCCGTGACCGATCATCTTGAAGGATCGGGCCAGAGGACCGCTCACTGGGAGCGCATCTACCAGGGCTCCAAGACCAACGTCGTGAGCTGGTATCAGTCGGAGCCTGAAGTATCACTGGAACTGATCGCACTACTTGGGCTCCCACCGGGCACGGTGGCGATCGATGTGGGCGGTGGAGAGTCGTTTCTGGTGGATCGGCTACTGGCTAGGGGATTTACGGATCTGACGGTGCTGGACATCTCTGCGGCAGCCCTCCACGCCTCCCGGCAGAGAGTTGGAGACGATGCGCCAGTGAACTGGCTGGCCGAGGACCTGCTGGAGTGGGAGCCGACTCGTACATACGATTTGTGGCACGACAGGGCCGTGTTCCACTTCCTCGCCGACCGAGAAGTGGAGAAGTATCTCGATCTCCTCAGGCGGGCCCTTTCTCCCAGTGGGGCGATCATTCTGGCCACTTTTGCCTCTGACGGACCGGATCATTGCTCCGGTCTCCCGGTAACCAGATACAGCCCTCTGGAACTCGAGGCGATGCTCGGAGCCGGATTCGAAACAGTGAGGCTCCAACGAGATGTGCACACGACGCCAGGTGGGATGCAGCAGCCGTTCACCTGGATCGCCGTCCGGCGCGTGCTCCGCTGATCGTTGTTCCACCTCTCGACCGTGTGCGCCCGGAGGTAGTGACCTTCGCCTCTAGCTGCTCAGCCAGAACCGACCGAAAGTGGAACGAGGAGTTGAGCCGAGGAGGTCGCGCCGGTGAGGTACTACGGATACGGCGACGGTGGCAGCCATTGGGTGGCATGGGTCTCGATGGGCGTGGCCATGATTGTGTTCTGGGGCGCGCTGGCCTGGGTCATCGTCACCCTTGTCCGTCATCGTGGGGCTCCGCTGGGCTCGGGGACTGGGTCACCCGACCAGCTGGCCCCTCCGCCGACTTCTGATGGACTGCGAATTCTCAACGAACGCCTGGCCCGTGGCGACATCGATGAGGAGGAGTACACCCGTCGGCGAGCCCTGATCGAGGGAACCGGGTGACCGCGCACGCCAGTCACAAGAACCTGATCACCGCCACTGTGGTCGCGGGCCTGGCCCTCGCCGTCGGAACAGCCGCCGTCATCGTCCTCGGAACGAGCAGCACGGCACCCCTGAACGGCGCCTATGGCACCATCTCATGCACCGCACCAACGCTGTCCGGCGCCGCAGTCCACGTCCAGGTCACCGACGCCGGCGACATGATGATGAGCCAGACACCCATGAGGGCGAGTCTGGTGGCCACCCCCGCCAGCGTGCTAGGCGGCCGGGTCTCCTTCGTTGTAGCGAACACCGGAGCCTTGGTCCACGAACTGGTCGTCCTCCCGCTCCCGGCCGACGGACCGGGCACCCGGCCGATCGGCGCAGACGGCAAGATCGACGAGTCCCAGAGCCTGGGGGAGGCGTCCCGGTCGTGCGCGGCGGGCAGCGGTGACGGCATCGCCCCTGGCAGCACGGGATGGACCACCCTGACCCTGAGACCCGGCCGGTATGAGCTGGTCTGTGATCAGCCCTGGCACTACGCGGCGGGGATGGTCGATGTCCTGACGGTGACCTAGGCCCTGGTCTGGCATTCCCAGCTCGACGGGTGACAACTGAAGGCTGATCCTGATACTCTGTCTAATACATATAGGGGGTATAGGTATGGCACCCAGGACACCGGTATCGGAACCGAGTACACCGCCGGGCTACTCCGACGAAAAGGAGCTGGTGCTGAAGCGCCTCCGGAGGATCGAAGGCCAGGTCCGGGGAATCCAGCGCATGGTCGAAGAGGACCGCTACTGCATCAACGTCCTGGAGCAGGTAGCCGCGGCCACCTCCGCCCTCCGATCGGTCGCGCTCGTCCTGCTCGATGGGCACTTGGCCCACTGCGTCTCGGACTCCGTCCGGGTCGGAGGTGATGAGGCCGACGCCAAGCTGGCCGAGGCATCCGCGGCGATCGCCCGGCTGGTCCGCTCGTGAGCGGAGCCGCGCTCGCCAGCGGGCCGGTGCTCACCGACATCGCGCGCAGCCTGCGCGAAGGGTTCTTCATGTTCTGGGAGACCCTCTGGCCACTGATCCTCGGCTTCGGCCTGTCCGGGGCGGTCCAGGCATTCGTGAGCCGTGAGTCGATGCAGAAGAAGATGGGGGATCACGGCCCTGCCTCGATCGCCAGGGCCAGCGGCTACGGGATGGTCTCCTCTTCGTGCTCCTACGCAGCCTCGGCCATGTCCAAGTCACTGTTCGTCAAAGGTGCCGACTTCGTGGCGTCGATGGTCTTCATGTTCGCGTCGACGAACCTGGTGATCGAGCTCGGGATCGTGCTCGTGGTCCTCATGGGGTGGCAGTTCGCCGCTGCGGAGTTCATCGGCGGGGCGATCATGATCGTGCTGCTGAGCGTGCTCGGTGCCCTCTGGTTCCGAGGACGATCGATCGCCCAGGCCCGGGAGCGCCTGGAGGTTGAGGCCACCTCGGGCCACCAGCACGGTCCGGAGGAGGACACCCAGCTCCAGAGCGAGCCCTGGTCCACCAAACTCCGCAGCAAGGGGGGCTGGGCCAACGCCGCCACCTACACCATGGCTGACCTCACCATGCTCCGCCGGGAACTGGTGATCGGGTACACGGTGGCCGGCTTCCTGGCCGTCTTGGTGCCCACCCACGTGTGGAACGTGGTCTTCCTCCACGGCCATGGGTTCTGGACCAGTCTCGAGAACGTCATCGTCGGCCCGTTCATCGCCGTCATCAGCTTCGTCTGCTCGATTGGCAACGTTCCCCTGGCTGCCGCTCTGTGGCACGGGGGGATCTCCTTCGGTGGGGTGATCTCGTTCATCTTCGCCGACCTGATCGCCTTACCCCTGCTGCTCATCTACCGGCGCTACTACGGGACGAGACTCACGCTTCGCATGCTGGCCCTCTTCTGGGCGGTCATGTCCACCGCCGGCCTGATCACCGAGGGAATCTTCGCTGTGTTGGGCGCCATACCCGTCAGCCGCCCGGCGACAGTGGCCCCGGCCCACTTCCAGTGGAACTACACGACCTATCTCAACATCATCTTCCTGTCCCTGTTCGGCCTCCTCTATTGGACCTACCGGAACCGGGAGCGGATCGGCGGCGGAAGTGGCTATGCACTCGACCCGGTGTGTGGCATGCAGGTCCAGACCGCCAACGCCCCGACCTCCCTGGTTCACGACGGGCACGTCGTCTACTTCTGCTCAGACCATTGCCGGCACCGCTTCGAGGAGAGTCCGGAGCGACGCGCCACCTCCATCCCCGACGATCACCACCAACTGGCCGGGTCGTGATCTTCGGACCGACTGCACGACCACGACAATCGGAGGCGACAGGCCCATGAACGAACAACGGCTCATCGGACAGATCGACAAGATGGTGACCTCCGGACGGATCACCGAAGACGAGGCCGTACGCCTCCGTGCCGCCGAGGGGACACCGGAATTGGACGCGGCCGTCGGAGAGATCCGGGCCCGCCACGCCGAAGTGCACATGGAGGGTGCCGTCCGCGCCGGGGAGATGAGCCAGCAAGAAGCAGATGGCTATCTCGAGCGCCTGCGGAGCGGCGAGCACCCGAAGGACCTTCGAGCCCGGCTTGCGAAGCACCGCCCGGGGAAGCCCTCATAAGATAGGCCACCGGTTCGGTCGGATCCGCTTCGATCGAGGTCCCAACCCGACCATCGAGGTGGCACCGTCCAGCGCACCGGCCCGGAACCAGCAGCCGCCGCCCTTGGTCCGACACCGCCTCCAAGTCCGTGCATGCCTCCTGGGCAGGCCGCCTCGTCACTCGGTATGAGCTCGTCACTCGGAATCAGACAGACGGGAAGCGAGGGTTTGCCCACTCGAACGACTGCCATGCACATCCCGTCGTGGGCCTCGGATGCCAGTTCACGAGCAGCCCGTTCGGCGCGATGCAGCACAGTTGACCAGAACCAGCAAATACACTCTGACCAGCGGAGGGAGTGGGATTCGAACCCACGGAGGCTTGCACCTCACGGCTTTTCAAGAGCCGCGCATTTGTCCGCTCTGCCATCCCTCCGGGCGTGTGCCAGGGTAGTCGGCGGCCACCCCGCCACCCCGCCACCCCGCCAGGCGGGTCAGGGGTTCCGACCCGGTCGGACCTCACCCCGCAGGCCGTCCACCCATGCCGCGGCCTCCCGGGTCGAGGCTGCAGCATCCCGCCGGATGGCGGGTCCCGACGGTCCGGCGGCCGGATAGGAGCCGAGGAATTTCACACCGGCCAGTTCGGCATGGAGGTCGCGGAGACAGTCGCTCACCACGGCGTCGGCAATGTGGCCGGCGAAGTCGATGATGAAGCAGTAGTCACCCAGCGCCTTCTTCGTCGGCCGGGACTCGAGCTTGCTGAGGTTGATGTTGCGGGCCGCGAACTGGCCGAGGATGGCGTAGAGGCTGCCGGGATGATCGGCACTCTGGAAACAGGCGATGCTCGTCCGGTCGTGCCCGGTCGGCGCCGGTATTCCGGATTTGGCCAGGGAGACGAAGCGGGTCTGGTTCTCGGGATGGTCCTCCACGTCCTCGACCAGGATGTCCAGGCCATAGAGCGTCGACGCCAACCGGGGGGCGATGGCTGCTGTCGGCCGGGCGGTGAACACCGGGTCGCGTTCACCCAGCAGCCGGGCGGCCTCCGCCGTTGAGTTGGTCGCCAGGGTCTCGGCCGAGGGGAGTTTCTGGGTGAGGAATCCGCGACACTGGGCGGTGGCCATCGGGATCGACGCCACCCGCTCGATGTCGCCCAAGGTGGTCCCGGGCGGGGCCATCAGGTGGAGATGGACGTCCAGCACCACTTCGCGCTGGATGCGCAGGTCGAAGTCGAAGACCAGGCTGTCGATGATGTCCCGCACCGTGCCCTCGATGGCGTTCTCCATCGGCACGAATCCGAGGTCGATCCCACCCTGCTCGACGGCGTCGAGGACCTCGGCCAGGGACCCGAGGGGGAGGATGTCGGCCGCGGCGTAGTCGTCCTCGCCGAGGAGCGCCTCCTCGGTGAACGTGCCCTCGGGGCCGAGGAACCCGATCCGCAGTGGCGGCACCGGTGGGCTGCCCGGAGGTGCTTTCGCGGCCATACCCAGGCAGGATAGTGAACACCATGGACGAACCCGCGCTGCAACGCCTGCTGGCCGACGTGCGCTCCGGCGCCTGCTCACCCGACGACGCCGTGCACCAGCTCCGACGACTCCCCTTTGCCGACCTGGGATTTGCGAGGGTCGACCACCACCGCGGCCTGCGCCTCCGGCTGCCCGAGGCCGTCTACGGGCAGGGCAAGACCCCGCGGCAGTGCTCGTCGATCGTGGCGGAGCTGCTCGGGGAAGATGCGGGGACGACCGGTCCGGTCGCCGGGGGACCGGTGATCCTGACCAGGGCCGATGCCCCCCAGGCGGAGCTGGTCATGGCCGAGCATCCCGAGGGGGCCCGCACCGTGACCGGGACGGCGACCGGAGGGGACCAGGTCCGCGGGGAGCTCTCCGTCGTGGTGTGGCGGCCGTCACCCCGTCGGCCGGCCCGGACACTGGTGGTGACCGCCGGGACCTCGGATCTTCCGGTGGCCCGCGAGTGCCAGGCCACGCTGACCGCTCTCGGGCTCGGGCCGACCCTGCTCGCCGACTGCGGGGTGGCCGGGGTGCACCGCCTGCTTGCCTCGGCCGACGAGCTCGCCGACGCCGACGCCGTGGTCGTGGTGGCCGGGATGGAAGGTGCTCTGGCCAGTCTCATCGGTGGCATCACCCCGGCCCCGGTGGTGGCCGTGCCCACCAGCACCGGGTACGGGGCGGCCCTCGAAGGCGTGACGGCACTCCTGGCCATGCACGCGTCCTGCGCGGCGGGAGTATCCGTGGTCGGAATCGACAACGGGTTCGGCGCCGCCTGCGCCGTCGCCCGGATGCTCCCGTGAGCAGCACCGGTCCCATGGGCGCCGCCGACCCGGTGGGTGTCCACACCGCGCCGGCCGGCGGCCGTTCCCGCTCCGTCGCCTGGTTCCACTGCTTCGCCGGTATCGCCGGGGACATGGCGCTCGGAAGCCTGCTGGACGCCGGCGCCGACCTCGACGAGGTCCGGGCCCTGCTCGAGCGGCTGCCCCTGGCCGGATGGACGCTCGACGTCGAGCCGGTCCTTCGAGGTGGCATCGCCGCCTCCCGGGCCCTGGTCTCGGTCCACGACACCGTGGTGGTGCGCACCCACGCGCACATCGTCGGGCTGGTCGAAGAGGCGCGACTGCCCGACCGGGTGGCCGCCCGGGCCCTGGCCACCTTCGCGGTATTGGCCGACGTGGAGGCGAGGCTCCATCGCCGGCCGGTGGACCAGGTCCACTTCCACGAGGTGGGAGGGCACGACACCATCGTGGACATCGTGGGCACCGCCGCGGCACTGGAGGTGCTCGGCATCGACGACGTACGGGCCAGCCCGGTGGCGACCGGGTTGGGAATGGTGCGAGCGGGCCACGGCATGCTGCCCAACCCGGCACCGGCGGTGGTGGCGCTGCTCGAGGGCATCCCCACCTGGGGCCGGAACGTCCCGGTGGAGCTGACCACGCCGACCGGCGCCGCGTTGCTGGCCGCCCTGTCTTCCGGTTTCGGGCCGATGCCCCCGATGCGGGTCACCGGTCAGGGTTTCGGGGCCGGGGCCCGCGAGCTCGGCGAGCTTCCCAACTGCACCCAGGCGGTCATCGGCGCGAGGGTCGACCGGCTGACCGGTTCCGATCTGGGCCCGGCCACGGGCGGCGTCACCGGCGCCGACGCGGATTCCGACGCCGGCCAGCCCGCTTCGGTGCTCGAAGCCAATGTGGACGACGTCACCGGTGAGCAGCTGGCCCATGCCATCGGCGCCCTGCTCGAAGCCGGGGCCCACGACGCCTGGCTGACCCCGGTGGTGATGAAGAAAGGGCGCCCCGGCTCCGTCGTCCACGTCCTGTGCGACCCGGCGATGACCGCCACCCTCCGGGACGTGCTCCGGGACACGACCGGCTCGCTGGGGGTGAGGGTGACCGCCGCGGAGCGTTGGCCGGCCGCCCGTTGGTGGGACTCGGTGTCGATCGACGGCCAGTTGATCAGGGTCAAGGTGAGCGCGGGACGGATCAAGGCGGAGTACGAGGACGTGGCCCGGGCGTCGCGGCGCACGGGACAATCGCTCCGTGAGGTCGCCTTCCGCGCCGAGGCACTCTGGCGGGCCGAGCACGGTGGCCTGGAACGTGTCCCGCCGAATGGTGCCGGTGGGACCGTCGTCGAAGCCGGGGGGAACGGTGCCGCGGTCGATCCGACGTTTCGCTCCGGTGGGCCGGCGGGGGGAGGCGGCGACCCGGCCTGAGCGGCCATCCGCCCGGATGACCCCGCGGGCGCTATCCCGATCGGTGCAGCGAGAACCCCTTCGGTCTGGAATCGTCGGGAGGGACCCACCGCCAGCCGTGATCAGTGGGCTCCAGTCGATGCCGCTGATGGGTCTTCAGGTAGTGGTGCCAGTGACAAAGCCTGACCAGGTTGGCCAGTCCGGTCACCCCTCCCTGCCCGAACGGCTCGACATGGTCGATCTCGAGTGTCTCACCCGCGCCACAGCCCGGTACCACGCAGACCGGATCTCGCTCGACGAGCGCCCTTCTGACCGGCGCCGGGATGGTGCGTCCGGCGTGGGCGACGGCGGTCACGTCCACACCCTTGGTGACCAGAACGTTCAAGATCGAATCGACAGCCAGGCGGCGTGCGACCTCCACCGGTATGGGCCCGACGCCGGGTATCTCGCAGATCTCACCGGGCTCGAGGCGACCCCGCACCAGGGCTTCGTGATCCACCCGGACATGGACCGTGGCGACCGGCCCGCCCCCACCGGCACCGGTCCCGCCTCCGGCACCCGTCGTCCTGTCATTGCCTCGCTCCCCACCGGTGCCTCGCTTCCCGCTGGTGCCTCGCTTCCCGCCCGGGCTCTGGGACTCCGTGGCTCCGGCGGGACCAGGGTCCCAGTCGCGGCAGGCCTGCAGGACCAGGGCGTCGGCCACCAGTGCCTTTCGTGGCTCGTCGTGTCCGCAGCGCCTGGCCTCGACGGCCAACCGGTCGGCCCGGGCCGTGACGACGGCCAGGAGGCGGGCCCCCTCGTCGGGAGTCAGCCTGGCATCGAATCGGACCGCCCCGTCCCCGTCCGTCCAGTTGCGCAGGTACCGTCCCCTGCGGATGGATTCGTAGGTGGCGCTCAGACCGGGGCCGGTGGCCTTGACCCGCCGGCACCTCAGTTTCAGCACGTTGAGAGGCTGGTTCTCAGCCGCCTCGACCAGCTCCCGCTCCGCCCCCGGCTGGACGATGGCGGCACCGGTGATCTCTCTGACCTGGGTCTCCGACAGCCGTCCGTTGCGCACGGCCTCCTCGGTGGCCGGGAGGGCGCCGAGCTGGCGGGCCGCTTCGAGGGCGTTGATGGCCGGCCCGAGCCCGGTGCCGGTGGCTGCGGCGAGATGAGCGGCGGCAGATCGGTGGCCCTTCCTCCGCCAGACGTTCGACGACTCCACCCTGCGGGCGGCGAGCAGCTTGCCGCCGGCGGCCAACTTCTCTATTTCGGCGAAGACCTCGAGCAGGCGGTCGGCGTCCGGACCGCTCAGTCGTTCGGGCTCGAGGTCCGACAGCGCCGACCGTAGGTCGGCTGCGACCCGCAGGAGCGTTCGGAGTGCCACAGAGCCATGATGTCAGGGGGGTGTGACGGCACCGGTCGGGACCGAGCCGTCTGACCGGTGCCGACCCCGCCTGGGAGGCGGGGCCGGTCCCCGCCGGCTCCGGCCGCCGACTACCTTCTTCCCAGCCGCCGTGGCGGCCAAGGCCCCCCTCGGAACCTCCCTCGGAAAGGAAACCCTCCATGGCTCGCTTTCGTCCGTGGTCACTCGCCGTGCTGGCAGCGGCCGCCCTCGGCCTGGCCGGGTGCAGCGGCAACTCGTCGTCGAGCTCGACCAGTTCGGCGCCGCCGACCACGACGCCGGCCACGACGCCGGTCCCGGTGGCAACCGTGCCGGTTCAGGATCCGTCGCCGGCCGGTTCCTTCGGGACCAAGCCGACGGTCACCGTGCCGCCGGGGGCCCCACCGACCCAGCTCCAGAGCACCGACCTGATCGTGGGCACCGGGCCCGCGGCCAAGGCCGGGGACAACGTCACCGTGCAGTATGTCCTGGCGACGTACTCGTCAGGGAAGGAGATCCAGGCATCGTGGGACAGCCAGCCCTTCTCGTTCGTGTTGGGCGAGGGCAACGTGATCAAGGGATGGGACCAGGGGGTCGTGGGCATGAAGGCAGGAGGCCGCCGTGAGCTGGTCATCCCGCCCAGCCTCGGTTACGGGGCGTCCTCACCGGGCGCCGGCATCGCCGCCAACGACACACTCGTCTTCATCGTGGACATGGTGAAGATCGGCTGACACCGGGCGTCCGTCGGCTGCGGGCCGGCGGTCAGAGCGAACCGGTGACGGCCAGCATGACCAGCGCCGCCGCCATCGACAGCGGGACCGTGACCAGGCCGAGCCCGATCGTCCGGGCGAGTGGCGGCGTCGATCCGGAGGTCCGGATCGTGCGCCACCACAGGATCCAGGCCAGCGATCCGGTGACGAAGAGATTGGGCCCGATGTCGAGCCCCACCAGGAGTGCGAACGGGTGGGGGGGGACCCGGGCCGCCAGGAGGGACGCGGCGGGCAGATTGTTGACCAGCACCGAGGATGCCGCCGCCACCGCGGCGGTGCCGACGCCGTCGAGGCGGGACAGGAGGGTGGCCGGGCCCGACCAGGCCCGGCCGAGCGTTCCGAGGGCCACGGCGATGCCGAACAGCCCGATCAGGACCGGCAGGCCGAGCACCTCCACCACCCGGTCGAACCGTTCACGGCCCCTGGCCAGCCGGATGGCGATGACCAGGACGCCGACCCCGGCGACCGGCAGCGCCGGCGAGTGGAGGACGAGGACGAGGACGGCGGCCGCCGCCACCCCGACGGCTCCGAGGCGTCCGGTCACCCCTGCGGCTTCCCAAGGTGGCGCCGGCCCGACCCCGGCGACCGCCGGGGGCAGCGTGCCCGTACGCAGCGGTCGACGCTCGGCCCAGGCGATCACCGAGCCGGTCAGGAGGACCGAGACCATCCAGGGGAGGGCCATGTGGGCGAGGAACTGCCCTCCCGAGAGGTGGAGGTGGCCGAGGACGATGAGATTGGTGAGATTCGACCCGGGGAGGAGCGTGCTGGCGGCATTCGAGAGCAGGAGGCAGGCGGTCAGCAGCGCCACCTCGCCCTGGCCCCGACTCCGGGCCGCGTAGAGCAGGACCGGGGTGAGGAACACGACCGAGGTGTCGAGGTTCAGCAGGGCCGTCACGATGGCGATGGTCACCGCCGCGCCGGCGAACAGGGCGAATCCGTTGGGGGCCAGGACTGCCAGCCGGTGCCCGGTGGCGGCGAACAGCCCGTCTTCATCCGCCACCAGTCCGATGAGGAGCAACCCGGTCACCAGGATGAACGGCGACCAGACCTGGGAGGCGGCGGCCCGGGCCGGGGCGCGGTCGAGGCCGGAGGCGACCAGGGCAGCCGCCACTCCAACCCCGCAGAAGGCCCAGCCTCCGAGCCTCACCCAGGCCTCGGTGGGACCCCCGCGCACCTGATCGGGTCGGTGGAGGGGCATCTCCGACAAGCATGCCCCGCCAGGGTCGGCTCCGCTAGGACCGGGTGCCGCCCGGAGGAGAAGCGACCGGGTCGGGACCGGCCGTCCAGATCATGAGCCGGTGGCTGTCCCCCGGTGCCCCGGGGGATCGGGACTCGACCCGGTCGAGGCGGAACCCGAGCTTGGGCGGGACCGCCGCGCTCCTCAGGTTCCCCTCGTCGCAGCGGATCTCGACCCGGGCGACGCCGTCGAGGGCGAGAGCCGTCCGGGCCAACAGGGCGGCGGCCATGGTGGCCACACCCCGTCCGGTGCAGTCGACCCGCACCCAGTAGCCGATCTCGAGGGCGCCGGCTCCCACCCGGTCGTGCAATCCGCAGAAGCCGATGAGGGCGTCGGGCGCAGCCCCGCGGGGGCCGCGGATGGCGAACTGGAACTCGCGGCCCTCCGTCCAGGTGGTGTCGGCCTGTTGCAGGAAGGTCCCGATCGACTCGGGGGTCGCCGGCTGCTGGGCCCAGGGCATCCAGGGCCGAAGGTGCTCGAGGCTGTCGTTGACCGCCTCGACCAACTCCTCCAGGTCGCCGGCGCACGATCTGCGGAGCGTGACGCCCCCACCTTCGAGGCGCTCGTCCGGCCGGCCGGTGAGCCAGGGGGTGCCGGCTGAGCCCACGCCGGAGCCCACGCCGGAACTCACCCCGTCCTCGCCCCGGCGACGACCGGCGGCACGGTGACATCGGTCGTGGTGGCCGAACGGACGCGCTCCCTTCCGCCGGGTGCAGGCAGGACCGCCTTGCCAGCCGGCCCTCCCGCGGAGACTATGGGTGCATGGTCGCACAGGTTGCGGGTGATGGGGGCGGGTTGGTCACCAAGAAGAGCCCCCGGTCGGTGCGGGACACCGTCTCCCGGCTGTCCGAGCTGGTGGCGGCGCGGGGGATGAAGCTGTTCGCGGTCATCGACCACAGCGGTGAGGCGACGGCCGGTGGGCTCGATCTGCGGGACACCAAGGTGGTGATCTTCGGGAGTCCGGAGGCGGGGACCCCGGTGATGACGGCCGAGCCCCTCGTCGCCCTCGACCTGCCGCTCAAGGTGCTGGTGTGGGACGACGGGGGCCAGACCGCGGTCACCTACACCAGTCCCGACGGGTTGGCCGCCCGCTACCACCTGAGCGATGAGCTGGCGGCCAGGCTCGCCGGCATCGACGCGCTCACCGATGCGCTGGTGGCCGACTGACCGGGCCGGCGCTAGTCGGCATTGCGGTCCGGGTGCTCCAGCGTCCTCCGGTAGACGTTGGTCCTGCGCGGCTCGAATCCGAGGCGCTGGTAGAGGCGGTTGGCGGCCTCGCGGCTGGGCCGTGAGGTGAGATCGACGGATCGGGCCCCTGCCGACGCGGCCCGGTGCACCGCCTCCACGACCAGGGACTCCCCCGCTCCGGCGCCCCGCGACGATTCGTCGACGACGACGTCCTCGATCCACGCCCGCAGCCCGGTCGGGACTCGGAAGAGGGCCAGGGTCAGTGATCCGACGATGGCGCCACCGGGGGTGCGCGCCACCAGGAGGACCGACCCCGGCGCCGCCGCGATCTCGGCCAGCTCGGCGTGACCGGGCGGTGGCGAGGAGGACGAGAGCTGGGGGATCAGCCGGGCGAAGGCCTCGACCAGTTCGGGGGTGATCTCCCCGATTTCGCTGACGGTGATCCCCGGTCGGGAGTCGTCGATCACATCGGCACCGAGGTCGGGACGGTCCATGATCACAGGGTGGGAGTGTAGCCAGGGCCGGTCAGGACTTTTCGGGGTCGCCCCGCCAGACGGGAGCCCGCACCGTGTCGTAGAGCACCTCGATCGGGTCTCCCCGCAGGGCGGCGAAGACGTGCTTCCCCCAGCGCTCGGCCCCGGCCAGCGGGTAGGGGAGGTCGTCGAGGGGGAACCACCCGACGTCGGAGCACTCGAGGGGATGGGCCTTGAGCTCACCGCCCAGCGGCCGGCACTGGAACACCAGCGAGTAGAGGGGTATCCGGCTGATGCCGGCCCGAAGGCCGTCGAGCACGGCGATGAGCCGGACCACCTCGACCTCGATGCCCGTTTCCTCCTCGACCTCCTTGACCACCACCTCGGATGCCGAGTACCCCACGTCGGCCCACCCGGTGGGGTACAGCCACACCCCGGAGTCGGATCGCTGGACCAGGAGGATCTCGTCGTTGTCGTTGCCGACGGCTGCGCCGACGGCGACCTTCGGGGTCACGTAGCCCGGCACGCCCTTGCCGACCGACCCGAGCCACTCGTGCACCAGGCCGTCGGCATCCTCGATCCCGTCGGATCCGGCGTCGACCGACATCCGTATGTCGGCGGCGACCCGGAGCACCTCTTCGAACCGCTCCTGCTCGTAGAGGGACTCGGTGAAGCCGAGGCCGGTACGGGCGATGCCCGCCAGGGCCTCGCTCCACCGCAGGAGCTGTTTGGTGGAGGGAACCGGTTCCACCTCCTCGACGCTACCCGCTGACACCGCAGAGTCGCATCCATCAGGCAGAATGGAGCGTGGCCGTACTCGAGGACTGTCGTCACTACGTCATGCAGACCACTGCCCACGAGGAAAAGCTCGAGCGGTGCCGGATGGGGGCCAACGAGCAGCTCCCGTTCGCCTGCCCCGAGGGCTGCCTGTTCTACGAGCCCCGCAAGGTGTCCGGTGCCGGTTGGACGATCCGGACCCCGGAGGACCCGTAGGCCTAAAGGACCCGTCGACCCCGGTCGGCCGGACCCCTCCCGGCTGACGGCTCAGGGCATCCGGGTGGCCACCACCGTGTAGGAGAGCGGGAGCCGGGGAGAGCCGGCCGGCGCCCCCCATTGCCCGGGCGAGCGCTCCACCAGCCAGGGAAACTGCTGGAGGACGGTCCAGTCGTGCTCGGTCAACCGGTCGATGCGCATCCCGCGGTCGATGAGCGCCGTGACCACCTCGCCGATCCCGTGGTTCCACTCGTAGGTCCTGGCGTTGGCCAGCGACACCTCTGCATGGGTGTAGGTCTCCGCCGACTCGTCGACGTAGGGCTCGGGCTCCTCGAAGTAGGGATACTCCAGGGTCGGTGAGTCGTGGGCCAGTGCCCAGGCCACCGGGTGGGAGTCGTGCAGGTAGAGCCGGCCTCCCGGGCGGACCAGCGCCGCCACCTGGTCGGCCCATCTCCCCACGCTGGGCAGCCAGCACAGGGCCCCGAGGCTCACGTAGGCCACATCGAAGGTCCGGGGGGCCAACTCCCGGGCGGCGTCGTAGACATCAGCGCAAACGAAGGTGGCCCGGTCGGCCAGCCCGGACCGCTCGGCCAGTCCCCGGGCGGCCTCGACGGCGGCGGGGGAGAAGTCGAGGCCGGTCACCGATGCGCCGGCACCGGCCCAGGCCAGCGTGTCCAGCCCGAAGTGGCACTGCAGGTGCACGAGGTCCAGGCCGGCGATGTCCCCGAGGGCCTCGACCTCCCGCGCCCTCGGGCCGGGGCGGGTGGCCAGCCAGTGCTCCACGTCGTAGAAGCGCGACGCGGTGTGGATGGGGACCCGCTCGTCCCAGTTGGTGCGGTTCGCGGCCCGGAGCCCCGCGGTCGGATCGACCGCCCCTCCTCCCGAGGTCCCGGCCGCCATCGTCAGCTCTCGACGACGTCGCCGAGCAGGTCGACCCGGACCCCTTCTCCCCGCAGCCACCCGACGGCACGATCGACGGTGGCCGGCTCCCCGTCGAGCTCGCAGATGATCCATCCGCTGCGCTCGCCGACGTCGGCGCGCCGGATGTTGGGGACGATGTCGAACTCCCGGGTCATCCGGGCGATGATCGGCTCGCGCACCAACTCGTCGGGGAAGGTCAGCTTCACCCTGACCCCGATCATGCGGGCCCCCCCGGCGCCGACGCCAGCACCCCGTCATCCAACCCGGCCGCGAGCCCGTCGTTGAGATTGCCGGAGCGGAAGCCGTCCAGGTCGAGGGTCACGTAGCGGTATCCGGCCCGGTGTACGGCGGCGGTGACCTCCTGGCGC
>Ga0307372_10008009_pt1 | contig 14968 bp, 9 predicted proteins | sample OX1MG_FD_202533 | JGI IMG/M metagenome (GOLD analysis project Ga0307372, IMG submission 202533) | Soil microbial communities from Risofladan, Vaasa, Finland - OX-1 | ecosystem: Environmental > Terrestrial > Soil > Coastal area > Acid sulfate soil | place: Finland: Risofladan, Vaasa | collected... | reverse complement strand
AATCGCCGGAGCGAAACTACGAGCGCATCTTCGCGAGCCACCCCGACCACTTGGCCGTGGGCGAGGCCACCATGCGCGCCGTCTATCCCGACGCTCGCAACCCGCACGCCTTTCCCGAACTCGTCGGCGAGGGTTTTGGCGCGCACACCGTCTCGCAGGTCTGGCTGGCGGGCTTCACGCCGACGATGGTCGTGGACATCACCGAGAACTTCGATCGTAAACTCGCCGCGCTTCGCCAGCACGTCTCTCAGGTCGGCGAGCGTGAGGGCCTCGAAGAGATGCTGCGCACGTGGACGCGCGCGATGGCGAAGCTCGCCGGTTTGAAAAAGGGCCGTCTCGCCGAGGGCTTTCGCGTCGTCCACACGAAGTAACGAAACGAGCACTTCGTCGTTTTGTCTCGACACGCGGGCTTCGCGTCTTGGCGATTGGTCGCGTCGCGGCGAAGTTGACGTTGTGAACATTGTGATTTGTCTGGGAACATTGGCGCGCTTCGTCCACGTTGACGGGCGAAAAATGACGTAGCGCCATGCGCGCTCTGGTAAATCATCTGCACTCTGTTTTGTGTTACGAATTCGAGACAGTTCATTTGAACCATTGACTCTTCGAGCGCGCTGTCTTCATGATTGGGAGATGTCGAAAGAGGAGTCTTTGATGGAACTAAATCACTACCGTCGTACTTTTAGCGCCGTCGCCGTGGGGGTCTTGGCCCTCGCTACGAGCGTCGCGGTACCAAGCTCGTGGGCCTCGGCGAACAGCGCGTACGCGCACGTCACAAAGTCAACGAACACGTCGTCGATACACGGTGTCGTGGTCGCGCGCGACGCGGCGCGACACACGCTCGCCGTCTCGAGCGGCGCTCGAAGCGTGAGTACGTTGCGGCTGCGTTCATCGAGCGCCGTGAACCACGTCGCGCTCGGATCGAACGTGATCGCCAAGACCTCGAAACTGGCCGACGGGACCTTTCACGTGGTGTCACTGTCGAACCACGGCGTCGCGCACCACACGAAGTTTCGCGCCACGGTCGTGCGCGCGGCGTCGAGGCGACTCACGCTCTCGTCCGGTGGCAGCGTCTTTACGGTCGCCGGCGCCAAGCGAAGCTCGCACGACTCCTCTGGCTCCTCGTCCACGACCGGTGACGTTGTCGAGGTCTCGGTATCGATCGGCGCACAGGGACTCGATGAGACCTCACTGCAACAAGTCGGTACGTCGAATCTCCTTGAACTCGAAGGCACCATCACCTCAGTGAGCGCGACCTCGCTCGTGCTCGCGGTCGATTCTGGCGCCTCGACGACGATCACGATTCCCGCCAGTTTGACGTTGCCCTCGAGCATCGTGGCGGGCAATCAAGTGGAGGTGTTGGTCGACTACGCCAACGCGACGTTCACGCTGGTCACCATCACCGACGACGCCTCGGCCGGTAACTCGAGCGTGTCGGGCGTGTCCTCGAGCGATCACGGTCAAAGCGGCTCGATGGAGATTGAAGGTCTCGTCGTCGCGGCGAACGCGACCAGTGTGACCATTCAGCCCGGAGACCAAGCCGCGCCGGTCATCGTGGCCGTGCCCTCGACGATTGACGTGTCGACGCTGAGCGTGGGAGCGCGCGTGCACGCACGCGCCGACATGGTTGGCGGCGTGTTGACCTTGACGAGTCTCGACGTCCAGAACAGCGACGCTCAAGACGGCCAGTCAATGACGACTGAAGTCGAGGGTGTCGTCGTGTCGGTGAGTTCGACGTCGCTGGTGATCCAGCCCGGCGATCAAGCAACCCCGGTGACGATGGTCGTGCCCTCGACGATTGACGTGTCCAGTATCGCCCCCGGCGCGCGGGTGCACGCGCGTGGCGCGATTCTGAACAGCGTCTTGACCCTCAGTAGTTTTCGAATCCAAGGTCAAGAAGACCAAGGCGCTTCGACGTCCATGGAGATCGACGGTTCGGTCACGGCCGTGAGCGCGACGAGTCTGACCATCCAGCCGAGTGACCAGGCCGCGCCGGTGACGATCGTGGTGCCCTCGACGATCGACGTCTCGGCGATTCAAGTCGGCAACGAGATCAAAGCAACGGCGACCCTGGCCGCCGGGGTGCTGACGCTGGCGAACTTTGAACTCCAGAGCCAGGGCGAGCACGCCACGGAGTTCAGCGGCGTCGTGAGCGCGGTAACGGCCACGAGCCTGACGATCCTCGCGGGCGATCACTCTCAATCAGTCGTGCTCGTCGTACCGAGCACCGTCGACGTTTCGACCTTGGCCGCTGGCGACCACGTCAACGTCACCGCCGCGATGATCGCGGGTGTCTTGACGGTCGTGTCGGTCAGCGTCGACAGCTAGGCGATCTCTCCGTTGCGTCTGGTTGGACCCACGGTCTCGCCCTAGGGTGAGGCCGTGGGCCACAAACGTCCGTCACTTGAAGTCGCGCCCACGCCCATTGGTTTTCGCGTGGCGACGCGAGCGCTGTGGCACCTGCCCGCGTCGCTGAGCAAACGCACGCTCGCCCTCGAGGTACTGGCGGGTGTGACGCTGCTCGCCATCGCGATACCCGAGCAACTCGCCACGTCGCGCCTGGCCGACGTGCCCGCCTACAGCGCGATGATCGCCTTCATGGGGGCCACGATCGTCTTCACTTTGTTTGGATCGAACCCCATTATGTCGGTGGGGGCCGATTCGACGATCGCGCCCCTGTTCGCGGTGGCGCTGGTGCGACTCGCGCCGGGTTCCTCGGTGCACTACCTCGAATTGGCCGCGGCGACCGCGCTGGTGACGGGACTGGGCGTCGCGGCGGTCGGGCTTTTTCGACTCGGATGGATCGCTGATTTCTTGTCGCTGCCGATCGTCGCGGGCTTTTTGGGAGGAATTGGCCTCATCATCATCGTGCACCAACTACCGAGCGCCCTCGGCGTTGCCTCGGGCGGCAGCACCATGCTCCAGCGCCTCAACGTGGTCGTCCACGAACTCGGCGCGCTGCGTCCATGGTCGCTCACCCTCGCCGCGGCGACGCTCGTCATCATGGTCATCGGGGAGCGCGTGAACGCCCGACTGCCCTGGGCGCTGCTCGCCATCGTGCTGGCCACGGGGGCTTCCGTTCTTTTGTCGCTCCCGTCGCACGGCGTGCTCGAACTGGGTGCGGTCAGTGCGGGACTGCCGGTGTTTCGACTTCGTTGGCTGAGCGTGCATCAGTGGGGTGTGGTCGTCACGACGGCGGTGACCTTGATCATCGTCGTGCTCTCCCAGAGCGCGGCGACGGCACGCACCTCGGCGGACGAACTCGGCGTGGCCGACGACCTCAGTCGCGACTTCATCGGGGTGGGCCTCGCCAACGTCGCGGCCGGACTGCTGGGTGCGTTCCCGGTGGACGCGTCGCCCGCGCGCACGACGGTGGTGCGCTTGGCGGGGGGGCGTACGAAGTTGGTCGGCGTGGTGGCCGTCGCGGGGGCGCTTTTGCTCTCGCCCCTGGCCCACTTCGCCCACGCCATTCCGCTGGCCGCGTTGGCCGGCGTGCTCTTCTTCGTGGCCGGACGCTTGGTGAAGTTCTCGCAGTTTCGTGACGTGTGGCGTACGAGCCGGGTCGAGTTCCTCTTGTCGATGACCTCGCTGTTGGGCGTCGTGGTCTTTGGCGTGGAGTTGGGTCTGGCGATCGCGGTCGGGTTGGCGATCTTGAGCCAAACGTGGCGCTCGAGCCGGCCTCACTTGATTGAACTAGGACGTCGCAAGGGGACGACGAGTTGGGAGCCACTCGGAGCGTCGGGCGTTGACAGCGTTGATCACGTGCTCGCGGTGCTCTTCGACAAGGAGATCTTTTTCGCCAACGCCGGCGTCTTTCGACGCCTGGTGCACCAGCACCTGGCCGAGCACCCCCACACCAAACACTTGGTGATCGACGCCGTGGCGATCAGCGACCTCGACTACACCGGTTCAGTGATGCTGGCTCAGATCCTGACCGACTTGGCACGTGACGGTGTGAGCATTGCCTTCGCGCGAAGCAACGATCTCCTGCGAGCGCACTGTAAGAAGTCGCCCGAAAAAGTCCTTCGTCACGTGCACTTTTATGAAAGCGTCGACGAGGCCGCGAGGGCGAACGCCTGAGTCTTGAGGGCTCGTCGCGCTCGGACTTTTGGGCAAAGTGCGCGCGGCTACATTGGAACGGTGCGAAATCGCGGCGGGGTCTCGGTGAACTCCCAGTCCCGACGGGAGGAATCAACGTGCGCGTGTTTCGAGTAGTGGCCGCGGTCATGCTGGTCGCCGCGATTGGCGTCGCGGCGACGCTCATCGTCATCAATTCGACCAAGAGCACGAAGGCGCCCTGCATCAGCGCGGCGCAAGCGCTGGCTCGCAGTCGCCCCGTGGCGAATCTGCCACCCTCACGCGACAATGACGCCTTTCGCGGACGGCTACCCGACGCGACGCCCGACGCCGACTACGACGCCGGGCACCCGCGCCCCGTCGTCTGCGCGCCCTAGGAAACTAACTCGACGCGAGTTGGCGCAGCACGAAGTTCAAAACACCGCCGTGGCGGTAGTACTCGGCTTCGGTGGGCGTGTCGATGCGTAGGCGTACGGGGAACGAGAAGCTCGCTCCGTTGTCGCGGCGCACGTCAACCTCGACGCGCGCGATGGTCTCGCCGCGGTTCAGTGGATCAAGTCCCGTGATCGAAAAGAACTCCGTGCCGTCGAGTCCGTAGGTCTCGCTGGACTCGCCGGGCAGATACTGCAGAGGCAATACGCCCATGCCGACCAGGTTCGAACGGTGAATTCGCTCGAAGCTCTCGACGAGCACGGCCTTCACCCCGAGCAACTTGGTGCCCTTGGCCGCCCAGTCACGGCTCGAGCCCGTGCCGTACTCCTTGCCACCGAGAATGAGCAGCGGCGTGCCTTCGCTGGCGTAGGCCATCGCCGCGTCGAAGATCGACATCTCGACGCCCTCAGGCAACTTGAGCGTGACGCCGCCTTCGGTGCCCGGGGCCAGCTGGTTTCGCAGCCGGATGTTCGCGAAGGTCCCGCGCATCATCACTTCGTGGTTTCCTCGGCGCGTGCCGTAGCTGTTGAAGTCCTCGGCCTTGATCCCGCCGTCGATCAAGTAGCGCCCCGCGGGCGTTGACGCACGGATGTTGCCCGCCGGCGAGATGTGGTCGGTCGTCACCGAGTCGGCGAGTTTGGCGAGCACCCGGGCGTTCATGACGTCGCTCACGTGCTCGGGCGTCATGGTCAGCCCCTCGAAGTACGGCGGCAGCTTCACGTAGGTCGACGCCGCGTCCCAGGCGTAGGTGACGGCGTTGGTCGTGGGCACGCCCTGCCAGCGCTCGTCACCGCTAAAGGCCTGGGCGTAGCGCTCCTCGAACATCTCGGGCGTGATCGAGGCGCGCACCGCGTCCGCGACTTCCGCGTCGCTGGGCCACAGGTCGCGCAAGAACACTTCGACGCCGTCCTTGTCGTGACCGAGGGGTTGGGCCGTCAGGTCGATATCGATGGTGCCCGCGAGCGCGTAGGCCACGACGAGGGGGGGACTGGCGAGGAAGTTCTGCTTGACGTCGGGGTGGATGCGGCCCTCGAAGTTGCGGTTGCCTGACAGTACCGACACGACCGAAAGGTCGTGCTCGTTCACCGCCGCCGACACACCCTCGAGGAGGGGTCCGGTATTGCCAATGCAGGTCGTGCAGCCATAGCCCGCGAGATAGAAGCCCAGCGCGTCGAGTGGCTCGACGAGATCGGCGCGCTCGAGGTAGTCCATCACGACGCGACTACCGGGAGCGAGTGAGGTCTTGACCCAGGGCTTGACGTTTAGACCACGCGCCACGGCGTTACGCGCCAGGAGACCGGCCGCGACGAGGACGAAGGGATTGGACGTGTTGGTGCACGACGTGATCGCCGCCACGGTGACGTCGCCGTCGCGCAGGTGGTCGGCGGCTTCGAGGCCCCGAACCTCCTTGGGTTCGCGGCCGAGGGCGTCGCGAAAGGCGCCGCGCGCGCCGCTCAGCGACACGCGGTCCTGGGGGCGCTTGGGTCCCGCGAGGCTCGGCTCGACGCTCGAGAGGTCGAGCTCCACGTACTCCGAGTAGAGCGCTTCAGCGCTCGTCTCGTCGTGCCAGACGCCCTGGGCCCTCGCGTAGGCCTCGACGACGGCCAGGTGCTCGGGGCTGCGCCCCGTGAAGGCTAGGTAGTCGAGCGTGACCTGGTCGATCGGAAAGATGGCGCAGGTCGCGCCGTACTCGGGCGACATGTTGCCGATGGTCGCGCGCGTCTCGAGGGTGAGCGAACGAACGCCCGGCCCGAAGGCCTCGACGAACTTGCCCACGACGCCGTGGCGGCGAAGAAGCTCGGTGATCGTGAGCACGACGTCGGTCGCCGTTACGCCTTCGCGCGTGGCGCCCACGATGCGCAATCCGACCACCGCTGGGATCAACATCGAGGTGGGCTGGCCGAGCATCCCGGCCTCGGCCTCGATGCCGCCGACGCCCCAGCCCAACACGCCCAGGCCGTTGACCATCGTCGTGTGTGAGTCGGTGCCGACCACGGTGTCAAAGTACGCCGTGCCCTCGTTCTCAAAGACCACGCGCGCAAGGTGCTCGAGGTTGACCTGGTGGCAGATGCCCATGCCCGGAGGCACGACGCGGAACTGCTGGAACGAACTCTGGGCCCACTTCAAAAAGGTGTAGCGCTCGACGTTGCGCTCGTATTCGATCGCGACGTTGTCCTCGTAGCTCGACTTGGTGCCGGAGCGCTCGAGAATCACCGAGTGGTCGATGACCAGCTCCACGGGCACCAGGGGGTTGATCTTCTTCGCGTCGCCGCCGAGGGCGATGATGGCGTCACGCATCGACGCGAGGTCCACCACCGCCGGCACACCGGTGAGGTCCTGCATCAAGACGCGCTCGGGGGTGAAGGCGATCTCCTCGGCCTTTTCGCCCGCGGCTTCGCCGTGGTGGCCGGGCGCTTCGGCCCATCGCGCCAGCGCCACGATGTCCTCGGCGCGGACCTTCTCGCCGTCCTCGTGGCGAAGAAGGTTCTCGAGCAGCACCTTGACGCAGTAGGGCAAGTGCGCCACGTCGTAGGACGACAGGCCGGCGCCGCCCAGGGAGTAGTAGGTGAGTGAGCGACCCGCGACGTCGAGGGTGCTCTTGGCGGCAAAGGAGTTGAGAGAGGTCATGGTTCCATTCTTGCGCGTTTCGCGAAACACCAGTCGAGCCGACTCGAGGTGGCCGAGGTGCGAGACTCGTGGCTATGGGATCGACCTACGAGACGCTCAGCGCCGCGCTGCAGCGCGCCTTTGACACGCTGGCGCCGGGGGCCGATCCGGTGCTGCGCCTTTCCGAGCACGCCGACTTCCAGGCCAACGGGGTCATGGGACTCGCCAAGTCCCTCGGTCGGCCCCCTCGCGACGTCGCGGCCCAGGTGATCGACGCGCTCGACCTTGAAGGTCTGGCCTCGGTCGCCGTGGCGGGGCCGGGATTCTTGAATCTCACCCTCGCCCCCGAGCTCTTGGATGCCAAGTTGCGCGAACTGCTGGTCGATGAGCGCCTCGGGGTGCGCGAGAGTCGTTCGCCGAGACGTGTCGTCATTGACTACTCCGCGCCCAACGTCGCCAAGGAGATGCACGTCGGGCACCTGCGCTCGACGGTCATCGGTGACGCGCTCGCGCGCATGAGTCGCTTCGCGGGCAATAGCGTGATCGCGCGCAACCACGTCGGCGACTGGGGGACGCCCTTTGGCATGTTGATCGAACACCTGGTGGACCTGGGCGAGGACGAGGCGGTGGCCGAACTCTCCATTGGGGACCTCGACGGCTTCTACCGCGGCGCGCGCACCAAGTTCGACGCCGACGACGCGTTCAAAGACCGCGCTCGCGCGCGCGTCGTGGCCCTGCAAGGTGGCGACCCCGAGTCGCGCCGGCTCTGGCGCGTGCTGGTGGACCAGTCCGTGTTGTACTTCAGCGAGGTCTACGCCAAACTCGACGTGACCTTGCGGCCCGAGGACGTGACGGGTGAGTCGTCCTACAACGACGCGCTCGAGGGCGTGGTCGAAGGGCTTCGCGCCCAGGGCCTGCTCGTCGAAAGCGACGGCGCGTGGTGCGTCTTCCCGCCGGGTTTCGCCAACCGAGAGGGCGAGCCGCTGCCGCTCATCGTGCAAAAGCGCGACGAGGGGTTCGGCTACGCGGCCACCGACTTGGCCGCGGTGCGCGACCGCGTCGATCGCCTGGGCGCCGACGAGTTGGTCTACGTCGTGGGCGCCCCCCAAGCCCAGCACCTGGAGATGGTCTTCGCCGTGGCGCGTCTGGCGGGTTGGCTGCCCGAGCGGGTGCGCTGCGAGCACGTGGCCTTTGGCAACGTGCTCGGCCCGGACCGCAAGATGTTCAAGAGCCGCGGTGGCGAGACGATCAAGCTGGTCTCCTTGCTCGATGAGGCCATTGAACGTTCCGAGGTGGTCTTGAGCGAGCGCCGCCACGGCCTGTCCGAGGTCGCCGTGCGCGAACTCGCCACCAAGATCGCTCGCGCGTCGATCAAGTACGCCGACCTGTCGACCGAACGCCAGCGCGACTACGTCTTTGACCTCGATCGCATGGTCTCCTTCGAAGGCGACACCGGGCCCTACCTGCAGTACGCGCACGCGCGCGTGCGCTCGATCTTTCGCCGACTGGGCGAACCCTGGTCTGCGCCCGAGGGCGCCTTCGTCCTCGCCACGACCCAAGAGCACGAACTAGCCACCTCGCTCCTGGCCTTTCCCGAGGCCTTCGCCGCCGCGCTTGAGTTCCGCCAGCCCCACCGGCTCTGCAACTATCTCTTCGACCTCGCCCAGCGCTTCACCGCTTTCTACGACGCCTGTCCCGTCTTGAGCGCCGAGGGCGACGTTCGCGCCCAGCGCCTGGCGCTCGCGGAACTCTGTGCGCGAACCCTCGCCCTCGGACTGGGCGTGTTGGGCATCGAGGCGCCCAAACAGATGTAGCCCCGGCGCCGGCGCCGGCGCCGGCGCCGGTCTCGGTAGAGTACGAGCCGAGGCGCGCCGCGCCGTTTGACGGGGGATGCATCATGAAAGTCAAAGCCGCAATCGTCACCGAAGCCAACGGGCCCTTTCGCACCGAAGAGATCGAGATCGACGAGCCACACGCCGGCGAGGTCAAGGTCAAGATGTCCTACGCCGGGATGTGTTATTCCGATGAGACGCTGCGCAAGGGCGGCCTCACCTCGGACCCCGAGTTGCTCAAACTGATCAGTGGTCGCGAGAGCATGTTCCCGGTCATCGCCGGACACGAGGGCGCGGGCGTGGTCGAGTCCGTGGGCGAGGGTGTCACGAGCATGGCGCCCGGTGACCACGTGGCGGTCTCCTTCGTGCCTTCGTGCAACAAGTGCGACTACTGCCTGTCGGGACGGCCGTACCTGTGTGATTTGATGGCGACCATCCTCGTGGGGCCGATGATCTCGGATCAGACCTGGCGTCACCACTTGGGCGAGACGCCGCTCAATCGCATGTGCCAGATTGGCGCGTTCTCCGAGTACGTCGTCGTGAACGAGGCGTCCCTCATCAAGATCGAGCCGTGGTACGACCTACGCGCCGCGGCACTGATCAGCTGTGGCATCGCGACGGGCTACGGGTCGGCCGTCAACCGCGGCCAGGTGAAACACGGTGACACCGTGGCCGTGATCGGCTGCGGCGGGGTGGGTTCGGGCGCGGTGCTCGGAGCGCTCGACGCCGGCGCGCGCGCGGTGATCGCCATTGACACGAACGAGTCCAAGATCGAGCGGGCCAAGAAGATCGGCGCGACCCACGGGGCCACCAGCGCGCTCGAGGCGGCCTTTAATATCTTGCCCGAGTTGACGTGGGGCAAGAACTGCGACGTGGTGATCATCACGGTCAATACCCTCACCGGCTCACTCGTCGAGGAGGCGCGTTCCATCACCGCCAAGGGCGGCACGGTCGTCTTGACGTCGCTCGGGGCGGCGTCGCTCAACACCATTGAGTTGAACGCCGCGATGTTCGCGATGTACAACCAGGACCTGCGGGGCACCGTCTTTGGCTCGGGCGCGCCGCGTTTGCAGATTCCCAAGTTGCTGCGCTTGCACCACGAGGGCAAGTTCCCCGTGGATGAGCTGGTGAGCAAGGAGTACTCGATTGACGAAGTCGAGCAGGGCTATCAAGACCTGCGCGACGGAAAGAACGTTCGCGGCGTCGTTCGTTTTTAACTAGGTCAACCGCACGAGGTCACTGAGTCGAATCGACGTCTTGGTGACGTGGGGCACCACGCCGCGCCACGTGCGTTCGCGCACGGCGGCGCTGAGAACTCCCACGCCGTAGGCCAAGTCGTCGGCCAGGGCGAGCGGCAGGTCGGCCGCGCGAAAGCGCTCGCGCCGCCAGCGCCACGCGACGCCCAGGGCCAGCACGACCACGAGACGCCGGCGAAGCTTGGGGTGAACGAGCCCGAGCAGCAAAAGCGGACCGTAGGAGCGAACGAGCGCGCGCGCGAGCGGACCGGCGGCGCGCACCACTCCCATCGCCACCACCTCGTGGGCCACGCGCTCGGGACGCTCGGTGGACGCGGGGAGTCGCTCGGCGAAGTGTCGCTGGGCGACTTTAAGTACGCGCGCGCTCAGCGCGGGCCGTGCGAACAAGAGGCCCAAGAGCGCCGCGGCGGTCACCGGGTCGACGCGCACCGGCGCGAGGCGAGCGCCGTGGCGTTGGGCGAGTGGGGCGCTCGAGGCGCCGTAGCGAACGCGCTGGCGCCACCACGCGAGCCACGTGGGCCTCGCGGGGTGCGTGACCACGACGCTGGCTTCGTAGCGCACGAGCCAACCTTGATCGTTGAGGCGCCACACCAAGTCGACGTCCTCGCCGAAGCGCAGCGATTCGTCAAAACCGTCGCCGACGGCGCTTCGGCGAACGACCAGGAGCGCGCTCGGCACGAAGTTCACCGCCGAGTTCGGGCGCACGAGCCCCGAGTCGGGGCCTCGGTCGAGCGGGCTAAAACGTGCTTCGAAGCGTTCACGCGTCGAGGCACCCTGCGATCCTCGAACGCGCGGCGCGACGGCGCCGACGAGAGGATCGTGCAAGGCGGCGCGAAGTCGTGCGAGGACTTGCGCGGCGTCGTCGAGGTGAACGTCAGCGTCGAGAAAGCACACGAAGGGTCGATTCGTCGCGCGAAGCCCGGTGTTGCGCGCCGCGGCCGGACCCGAGAGGACCTCGTGGCGCTCGAGCGTGGCGCTCGGTCCCGCGACCGCGACCGCGTTTCGAATCGCCTCGGGATCGCTCGACGCGTCGTCGACGACCGTCACGTGAAGTCCCGCCAGTTTCTCGAGCAGTTCACTCAGCGCCACGGCGTCGCCGTGAAAGGGGATGACGACGTCGAGTTCTTCGGCGTCGAAGGGGGTTTCGCGGTAGGTGCGCAGCAGGCCCTGTTGAACGAGGGTACGAGCGAGCCCCCCTTCGCCGGCGCGAACCGCCGCGCCGGTACGCCAGCGCTCGAGGGTGGCTCGAGAGGCCCCCGGCAGGTGCAAGAGTCGCCACGGGGAGCCTCCGGTGACCAGATTCGTGTCGTGGAACCGAGCGCGCGGGTCGAGGTCGACTCGGGTGCCCGGCTCGAGGGGGGATTCGAGAGCGTTCGCCGTCGGCGCGGCGGGGAGTGTCACGATTTGAGTCTCCCACGGCACCTCGGCGCGCGCGTCAGCGAGCAGAATAGGTAATGAGGAGGTCGCGTGACACCAAATGCCACCGTCGTAGAAGAAATCGTCGAAGAAGAAATCATCGTTGAGGAGCTGTCCAGCGAGGAGTTGTTGGTGGAGGAGGTCTCCATCGACGGCCTCTGCGGCGTCTACTAGATCGTGGAGGGTTCGCTCGCGACGATCTTCGACCCGGCACGTGCGTGGACGCTCAGCGCGGAGGTCTCGCTTCGTGACGAGTCCTTCGGCGCGCTGGCCTACCACCACGGCAACCGTCGACTCGTCTTCTTGAAGTCGAGTGAACTCGTCGCCCTGGTTCGACGTCTCGAGGAGTTCGCGAACGTCAATGAGGCACTGGACGTGGTCGTGCCCCGAGACGAACGGACCCGCTACCTCGAGGCGCTCGCCTCCCTGCAACGTTCGGACCTGCTTCGTGAGCGCTAAGCCGTCGCTGCGCGACCGATTCGAAAGAGGTCTCGCCGCGCCCATCTGCATGACCTGGGAGTTGACCTACGCGTGCAACTTGGCCTGCACGCACTGTCTTTCGTCGTCGGGCCGGCGCGACCCTGATGAGTTGACGACCGCGGAGGCCAAGGCGCTCATTGACGAAATCGCCGCGATGCAGATCTTCTACATCAACATCGGCGGGGGCGAACCGATGATTCGTCGCGACTTCTTTGAGTTGGTGGAATACGCCGTCAGCCGCGACGTCGGCGTCAAGTTCTCCACGAACGGCACGCGCATTGATGAAACGGCGGCGAAGCGTCTGGCCTCGACGCCCTACCTCGACGTCCAGGTCTCGATCGACGGCGTGAACGCCGCGACGAACGACCAGGTTCGTGGCGTCGGAAGCTACGACGCGGCCCGGCGAGCGATGGACCACCTGGCGGCGGCGAACTTCGGACCGTTCAAGATTTCGGTCGTCATGACCAGACACAACGTCGAACAACTCGATGCCTTCGAAGTCCTCGCCGAACACTACGGCGCGCAGTTGCGTCTGACGCGCCTGCGACCCTCGGGTCGAGGAGTGGCGACCTGGGACGAACTGCACCCCACGCGCGAGCAGAACCGCGATCTCTACCACTGGTTGGTCGCGCGCCCCGAGGTCTTGACTGGTGACTCGTTCTTTCACCTCTCGCCCCTGGGCGCGCCGCTCGAGGGGTTGAATCTCTGTGGCGCGGGTCGCGTGGTCTGCTTGATCGATCCCATCGGCGACGTCTACGCCTGCCCCTTCGTGATCCACGAGCAGTTCCTCGCGGGCAACGTTCGCGCCGCGGGATTTGGCGCCGTGTGGCGCGACAGCGAGCTCTTCGCCTCACTGCGCGCCGAGGGCAGCGCGGGGGCGTGCGCGTCGTGCGGCTCCTACGACGCGTGCCGCGGCGGGTGCATGGCGGCCAAGTTCTTCACCGGGCTCGAACTGAGCGATCCTGACCCCGAGTGCGTGTTCGGTCACGGCGAGACGGCCCTCGCCTCGAAGGTCTTCGTGGCGGCCCCGGTGGCGAAGTCCGATCACTCTCGGCGCGTGGTCATCCCCTTGAAAGTGCGCGCGTAGTCGCGCAAAATCTCTCTCAGGTAGTCTCGCTTCCAGTCACCGACTCTGGAGAGCTATGGCGTCACAGTGGTTCGAAACAGTTGCCGCCGCCCAGCGCGCGGCCGAGCGCCGCCTCCCGGCGTCGGTCTACAACGCGCTGATCGCTGGCTCGGAGAAGGGCCTGTCGTCCCAGGACAACACCAGTTCCTTTGACGAACTGGGTTTCGCGCCTCACGTCGCGGGCTTGAAGAACGAGCGTTCGATGGCCACCACGCTCTTGGGCCAAGAGGTCTCGATGCCGGTCGTCCTTTCGCCCACGGGTGTCCAAGCGGTGCATCCCGAGGGCGAGGTCGCCGTCGCGAGGGCCGCGGCCGCGCGCGGGGTCTTGATGGGGCTCAGTTCCTTCGCGAGTCGCTCGATCGAGGACGTGTGCGCCGTGCACTCGCCGGTCTTCTTTCAGCTCTACTGGTCGGGCGAACGCGACGTCATGGTCCAACGCCTCGAGCGGGCCAAGGCCGCGGGCGCGCGCGGGGTGATCTTGACCCTCGACTGGAGTTTTTCCAATGGCCGTGACTGGGGGAGTCCGTGGATCCCCGAGAAGGTCGACCTGAAGGCCGCCCTCAAGCTCGCCCCCGAGGTGCTGGTGCGTCCGGGTTGGCTCTGGTCCTTTGTGAAGAGTGGACGTCTGCCCGACCTCACGACGCCCAACATGGCCCTCCCGGGCCAGCCCGCGCCGACTTTCTTTGGGGCGTACTACGAGTGGATGCAAAGTACCTTGCCCAGCTGGGAGGACGTCGCGTGGCTGCGCGCCCAGTGGGAGGGGCCCTTCATGGTAAAGGGCGTCAGCCGCGTCGACGACGCCAAACGAGTGGTCGACCTCGGCGCGAGCGCGCTGTCGGTCTCGAATCACGGCGGCAACAATCTCGACGGCACGCCCGCGCCGATTCGCGCGCTGCCGGCGATCGCCGAGGCGGTGGGCGATCAGCTTGAAGTGCTGCTCGACGGGGGCGTGCGCCGCGGATCTGACGTCGTGAAGGCGCTGGCGCTGGGCGCGAAGGGCGTCATGATCGGCCGCGCCTACCTTTGGGGGCTGGCCGCGAACGGCCAAGCGGGCGTTGAGAACGTGCTCGACGTCTTGCGCGGGGGCATTGACTCGGCGCTGCTGGGACTGGGTCGAGCCAGCGTGAGCGAACTCGATCGCGGTGACGTCGTGGCGCCGCCGGACTTCTTTCGAGCGCTGGGCTCGTGAGCCGCGTCGCCATCGTCACCGGCGCGGCGCGCGGCATCGGCGCGGCGAGCGTCGACGCGCTGGTGAACGCCGGCTACAAAGTGGTGGCCGTTGATCGATGCCGCGACGTGCCCGAAGTTCCCTACCCCCTCGCCACGCCTGGCGACCTCGACGCGGTCGTGGCCCGTCACGGCGAGAGCGTTTTGGCCCTGGTGGGAGACGTTCGAAGCGCGACCGACATGGCGCTCGCCGTCGAGACCGCGACGCGCCACTTCGGGCGACTCAGCGCCGTCGTCGCCTGCGCCGGAGTCGTGGTGGGCGGGGGACCGCTCTGGGAGATCTCCGACGCGGCCTGGGACGCGGTGTGGTCCATCAACGTCCTTGGCACTCGTCGCCTCATCGAAGCCGCCGCGCCGACGTTGATCGCCAACGGGCCCGACGCCCAGAGTCGTATCGTGGCCGTGGCTTCAGCGGCGGGCAGCACGGGACTCTTTCATCTCGCCGCGTACTCCGCGGCCAAGCACGCGGTCGTGGGCCTCGTGCGCGCGGTGGCGATGGACCTCGCCCCCTACGGCGT
>Ga0307372_10008008_pt1 | contig 14969 bp, 14 predicted proteins | sample OX1MG_FD_202533 | JGI IMG/M metagenome (GOLD analysis project Ga0307372, IMG submission 202533) | Soil microbial communities from Risofladan, Vaasa, Finland - OX-1 | ecosystem: Environmental > Terrestrial > Soil > Coastal area > Acid sulfate soil | place: Finland: Risofladan, Vaasa | collected... | reverse complement strand
GTGATTACCGCCCCAGCGTCGACTGAGGAATCAGCGAGACGCCCGAGGATTGGAATCGCGTTGCCGCCGAAGACCACGATTCTCTGAGAATCAGGAAACGGAAGATGTTCGAGGAGAACGGTATTGACGACAGAGAAAATGGCGGTGTTGGCGCCGATGCCGAGGGCCAGTGTGAGTATGGTGATGGCGATGAATCCGGGCGATTTGCGCAACATGCGCAGGCCGTACCGTAAGTCTTGCAGGAGATCCTGTATCCAATTCACTCCGCGAGTGTCGCGGCACTCTTCCTTGCGCTTCTCGACTCCACCTATTTCGAGCAAAGCCTGTCGGCGCGCTTCTCGCGGTGTCATGCCCTCGGCAACATATTCCTCTGTTTTTCGATCGACGTGATCCCGCAGTTCGTCGTCCAGTTCCTGGTCTGCCTGTCTTCGACGAAACAACGACCGCAGCCGCAGAGGAATCGTGTATAGCCAATGCTCCCGTCGCATACCTCAATCCTCCTTCACTCGTACCTCAGAGCGACCATGGGATCGACGCGTGTGGCGCGGCGGGCGGGAATGTAGCAGGCGGCGAGCGCGACCACGGCGACTGTCAGTGTCGTGCCCGCAATGAGAATCCACCATTGATGAATTCCAACGCCGCTCATAATCGCTCCAACGGCGCGCGGAAGCGCCGCCGACACCAGACCTCCTGTGACGATGCCAATCGCGATCAGAATTCCGCCATTCCGCATAGTCAGCGCGAGCACGTTGCGCCGTTCCGCGCCAAGCGCCATGCGAATGCCGATTTCGTGCGTGCGCTGCGCGACAAGATAGGAAAGCACTCCATAGATTCCCGCCGCGGCGATAAGCAGCGCGATCAGCGCGAAGCCGCCCATCAATTCGCTCATGATGTTGTCGCCCTGCCCAGAATCTGCGATCACGCGATCCATCGTTTTCATGTTGCTCACTGCCTGAGCGCCATCAATGGCCCAAACGGCGCGGCGCAGGGAATCGGAAAAACTCAAGGGTTCCGTGCGCGTGCGGACCACAATGCTCATGTCGCCGGCCGGGTGCGCGAAAAACGGTTCGAAAATATGCGGCCGCGGCTGCTCTTCACCAAGAAACTCATTCACGTCGCCAACGACGCCGACAATTTCGCTCCATCGGTTGCCGGGCCGATCCTCACTGTCTATCAGGAGGTGCCGGCCAATAGGATTTTGATCTGGAAAGTAGCGGCGCGCGAAAGCCGCATCGACAATCGCAACCGGCGCGGCGCCGGAACCATCGGAAGACGTAAGTTCGCGGCCTTGCAAAAGCGGAATCTGCAGCGTCTTGAAATATCCCGGGCTGACCACGAAATAGCCGCTTGATGGCTGCTCCGCGGGCTTCGGAATGGGATGACCCTCGACGACGAACGACGCCGAATCCGAGCCGTCAAAGGGCAGAGTGGTTGTCAGCGCGACCGCGACCGCTTCCGGGGATTCCTGCAGCTTTTGCAGCAAATTCTGATAGAAAGACGACTGTCGCTGCGCGGCTCCGTAATACTGCAGTCCGCGCAAGTACACGGAGGCCGTTAGCACATTTTGTGGATTGAAACCCGCCGCGGTGCGCATCTCATGAACGAAGTCGTCGACGAAGAGCCCCGCACCAGTGAGCAAAACCAGCGAGAGTGCAATTTGAGCGACCACCAGCACGCGTTGCAGTCGGTGGCGTTGACGAGTAGCGGTTGTTCCGCGAGCGCTCTGCTTCAGGCGCTCTCCCGGGTCGCGGCGGGAAAGGCGGGCTGCCGGTGCAATTCCCACGACGATTGCGACGAAAAAGGAAATCGCCGCGGTCAAGATCAGCACGCGCCTGTCAATGCCAATGGTTGTCGCGATTGCGACAACGGTGGCATTCCAATTGAACTGCGTCAGAATCGCGCGCAGGCTCCAGTACGCGAAAACAATTCCCAACGCGCCGCCGGCGATGGATAGCAGCAGGCATTCCGTAAGTAGCTGGCGCGCGAGTCGGAGTCTGCCCGCCCCGAGGACCGCGCGAATCGAAAACTCCTGCTGGCGGCTTGAGTTTCGCGCCAGGAGCATGCTGGCCACGTTGGCACAAGCGACTAAAAGCACAAGGAAGACAGACATCAGGAGAATAAACAACGCATTCTCAACGTTCCCATCGCTGACCATATAGCGCTGTTCGGTCATCACCCGCGCGCCCCAGCCCTTGTCCGTGTCTGGGTGAGCTGTGGCAAGACGCGCAGCGATGGTGTTCATCTGCGCGGAAGATTCGGTGAGGCTCACGCCACGCTTGAGACGCGCGAAGACGCGCAAGATGCGGAAGCCCCGTTTTCCCGGACCGAACTCATCGGATGAAGGCACGAGCGGGAACCAAATCTGCGCTGGCGAATCATAGACGCTGAACGCCGGCGGCATCACGCCCACGATGGTGTGACTGTTGCCATTGATTTTGAAGGATCGGCCAAGAACGTGCGGATCCGCGGCGAATTCTTGACGCCACAGCTGAGTGCTGATTACAACGGCCTGATCCTTGCCGCGTTGGTCTTCGCCGGGCATAAACGGGCGCCCAATCACCGGTTGAACTTCCATGACCTGGAAAAAATTTGCTGAGACCCGCGCGCCGTGAACGAATTCTGGCGTGAAGTCACTACCACTGATAGTGAAGTCGTCGAAATACGCGGAGGCGATGCTACTAAAATCCGTGGCTTGCAATCGCCAATCGAGGTAATCCGCCACGGAGACGTGCGAGCGACCTGGGGCAAAAACATTCGCGGGATTCTTGCTGGTGATCGTAAGGAGCCCATACGGGTCGCGCACCGGCGGTTTGCGAAGGATCAAACTGCTCACAACGCTGAGAACTGTCGTGCTCGCGCCTATGCCGAGGGCGAGAGTGAGGACGGCGACGGCGGTGAAGCCAGGAGATTTTCGCAGCATGCGCAGGCCGTAGCGCAAGTCTTGCAATAAATCCTGGAGCCATGTCACCCGGCGCGTCTCGCGGCACTCTTCCTTGCGCTTCTCGACGCCGCCCATTTCGCGCAGCGCTACCCGGCGCGCTTCTTGCGGCGTCATGCCCTTGGCGACGTATTCTTCAGTCTTCCGCTCGACGTGATCCCGCAGTTCGTCGTCCAGTTCCTGGTCCGCCTGCTCTCGATGGAACAACGATCGCAACCGCAACGGAATTGTGTACAACCAATGTTCGGGTCGCATCGCCGCCTCCTTTGGCGCTCGCGCTCGTCAAGCCTCTTTGAGTTTGACGACGCGTGAAATTGCGCTCGACAGCCTTCCCCAATTGTCCGCTTCTCTTTCAAGCTGTCGCCGCCCTAATCGTGTCAGCGAATAGTATTTCGCCCGCCGGCCTTTTTCCGACGTTTTCCACTCGGCTGTAATCCAGCCCTCTTGCTCCAACTTGTGCAACGCCGGGTACAGCGACCCGTCGCTCATCTGCAGAACGTCGCCGGACACTTGCTTTAGCCGCTGACTGACGGCGAAACCATTCATCGGCTCAAGAGCGAGAATTTTCAGCAGCAGCATGTCCAGGGTGCCTTGCACCAGATCGGAAGGTTTGCTCATGTCATATCCTCGGTAACCGATGCCAATATACCCTCGCTGTTCTCGGTAAGCAAGAGGCTTCATAGAGATTCCGTGAGAAGAGATGAAAGACTCGGCCATGCCGGAGGTACTCCTTCGAGCTTTTGCAAGGACACTGCTCGCCCTATTGAGCGGACCCCAATGCACGTTCTAGGTCCAGAACGATGTCTTCGTGTGACCTGTGCCGCGCGTCGATCCACCGACGATTTCTCAGAAAGTCAGGGAATTGTTTCTCAAGATGCTCTCCCGAAACTAATACGGGGACGATCTTTTTGCCCAGCGCTTCGGCAGCACCGATTTCAAACTGAACCCACTCACTTTGTAGTGCGCGAGGTGACAACAGCACGACAACGGCGCTGGATCGCTTCAAAGCGTCGCGGACTGCAGACGGAACACTGGTGCCAGCCGCGATATCGGCGCTGTCCATCCAGCCAACGATATTGTCTGCCCGCAACGCTCTAACGAGACGCTCTGCTTCATGGCGGTCGGAACGTGCGTACGAGATGAAGACGTCAAACATGATTTGCTCCATTCACACGACTCGCCAGTTGTGTGAGATACCGTTCGATGTCATTAAGTTGCAGAACATTGATATCCTCAAGCATCCCCTTGCCCTGCCCGCTTTCTTCCAAGTCCCCTATCTCCATGCCGTAGAACACAGCCACAACGGGCTTACCTTGACCCCAAGCTGCGCCAATCTCGATCCACACCCAAGACCGTCTCGCAGACCACGGTGTAAAAAGAGCTATGACTTCGTTGCTCAAAGCAATCTCGCGGTGAATGATCTGTTTAAAATTTTCTCCTTTGGAGATGCTTGTCTCGTCCAGAAAAGCATCGGCCCCAAGGTCCCGGACGCATCTTGCGATTTGCGCGGCGATCCAGCTATCATCGCTGGCATGCGAGACAAAGACCCTATAGCGATTCTGAGACATAGAAGGAGGACTCTAGCCTACTCGGTGCGACCAAACAATCCTCTGATGAGAGGGTGATTTTATGGCCAGCTCGAACGCGGCATCACCTGAGCCGCTGCGTTAGGCCCTTAAGCAGCAGGTAGACAATTTCTGGAAGGTTCCTACCAGTGAAAAGAATTTCGTTTTCGTCCTCTGAGAGACCATTATTGAGGCCTGCTACTCCCTTCGCCTGAAGGAATTGGAGCTCGCCAGCGTAGTCGATCGGGATTGTCTTATTGTCAGCGGCATCTGCACGGTAGCGCTCTGCGATGGCCTTGTACAGGGGCTCTTGCGACTGGAACGCTTCGGTGAAAGCCTCGGGAGTTTTTCCTTTGAGCGCGTCCACAATAGAGCGCGTGCAGCCTCCGAAGCCGCCTACCAGGTAAAGCGGTTTGCCGGAGCGGAATGCCAAAAGGGCCTCTTCGAAAAGCCCCGGATATTTGCCCTTAAAGCCGGTCACTTGGCCGCCGAGGAGCACACGAGCATGTGTTTTTTGGTTCATCTCCTGTCTCATCGTGGTCAGAGACCGCGCCCAAATGTAACGGCCTGTTGCAGTATCGGGCGGTATGTACACCTTCTCGTCGAGACCAAGATCGGGAGGTGGTGAGTAACGGTAGGGGTGAATCTCATCAAGGTATTCCTGCCAGGAGGCAGGATCGAGACGAAGGTGAATTGGCCAGGCCAGAAAATTGTCGATGCGCTCTTTACTTCCCGCACGATTGTGGCTTCGCGCAAGTTCGAAGAGGATCGTTGTGAAGCCCCCGGGGCGAAGGTCTCCGCCATAGGCTAGAGACGCTCCCTGCGCAAGAAGATGGCGAGCGCATTCCACCATCGCATCTTCAAGGTGCTCCAGACTCATACCGCGCTCTGGGAGGTCGGGGGAGTTGGAAATAGAGAGTCCGATTAAGCACCCCTTAAGCGGCACCTCGTGCTTTGCCGAGGCAGACTGAGCAGAAATTGCCGTTGGGGTAGTGAAGGTTACATTCGAAGGATTGAAGTCCTCAAGCACTTCGATTTCTTCGTCGCCAAGTGGCGGGTCGGGGTAGAGGAGCACGCTGGGCTTGGCGCGGTCGCATCTTTTTGCCTTGAGAAGATTCGGGTAGGTAAGCATTTCTGGCGCAGTCCCGATCTCCACGCAGCTGTCCGGCAAGAGTCCGGCCCTCTTCAGGGTTCGGACATGTTCGAGGAAGTAAGCGTTTCTGAGCACTTCTCGAAGCGCCGCGTCGATAACTACTTCGCAGCGACGTGCTGAATCGAAGGGCCAGCGAACAGTTGGGGCGTTGCCGAGATAAGGAAAGAGTCTGTCCTCACCGATAGTGACGGCGTTTACTACGAGCACAGGGCAGCCGTAATGTTTCGCGAAGAGGACTTCCTTCCGGCACCACGAGCGGTCGGAGTAGGTGTTGGATTGAACGACTACCATGGCGCTATCCGCTACGTTGGCCTTAATTTCCTTTTCGAAATTATAGCCAGCTGCAATGTCGTTTGAGTCGTAAAACGTGGCAATCGGAAGGTGTTGGCGTCCGTAGTCGCGGAGCTCGGTCGCAATAATGATTCCCTCTCGACCTTGCTTCGAATGGCTGATGAAGAGTTTGACAGGCGCGAAGCTCTTTTCAAGCGGGCCGAAGTCTTGGGTCTGAACATCACCAGCTCGTCCAAGAAGCAGGCGTGCAAGCTCATGAGTGAGCGCCGAGACAAACCTGCCCGGCCTTTCGCTGGATTCGACCTTGTCAAGCCGGACGCAGTTCGCTTTATTGACTATGGTGAGGACCTTGTCCTCGCAGGCAACAGGAAGGAAGAGGTGGCGCCTCCCCTGCTCGGCAATTTGTTTCTCGATGTCTCCGACGCATTCCCGCCATGACTGATCAGCCCTTATGCTGGTATCGAGCAATACGATGACGACCGTGCTCTCAGCAGCATCCAGGTCAATTGCAGCGGGCAGCTTCGCATCCGCGGGTGTCAGGCCTGTATGGAAGTAGACTGGTATCCCCAGACCACGAGAAGCGGGCCGTTCCGCATCTCGGCATAGGCGAGAATAGACGTATCGTGCGAGTTCCTTACCGGCGGGATATTCTGCGTTCCAGATCACGCGAAGAAGAAGCCGTGGCTTGTAGGGTATGATCGACATAACTCAAACTGCAGTATTCCTAATGAGATTTGTTTTGGAATCCTCCGGTGCCTTAGGCGTCCGGGTCTTTATCTAACCATTTATCGAGCTTTTCAGGGTCCCATGGCAAAACCTCTGTAGAACGACCACCAAGCCCAGATGGTACGGTTGCGTTCTCGGACCCCTTGAGCGTCATGCCACGGATTCGCTTCCAAGTCTTGGCTCCTGAAATCTCCTCTTTCATCGTATAAAACGTTTCTATCTCCCAATCCACCCATTCGCTCGTATGCGTATCATCGCCGATGAGAACAACCAGTTTAGAAGCACGGTCAAACTTTTTCCTGATGGCGTCGCGGACAGGCTTTGATCGCGGATCAGTTGGCGGATACTTTAACGGTTTGCCGCTAACACCTAAAATCGGGTCCTTTAGTGAGTGGTCCTGAAACTCCAGAAGGTGATTGGGATTGTGCTTCAGGAGCTTGAAACCTCCGATCTGCTTTTGATCATCATGGTCGTAGCTCACGAATATGTTTGCCGCCATGAGTCACTCTCCTTGCAGGCGCTGTGCAAACGTCAGTTGCTCAGCATCGGGCTTCAAATCATACAAGTGCCTGATCTGCCGAACGAAGTCACGTTGGCCACCATAACTTGGGTGCCTGACCTGAATTACTTCCGTGACTGCTGCCAGACGGAACGCCGCTTTCGCTGCGTCGTTGCCGATGGCCACAAGCCGGCGTGGTCGCAACATCGCAATCAATTCCGCCAGCAGCGCCTCGCCAACGGCTCGTTCATGTGGCCGATGTGAACGGTTACTGAACGGGTCGCCGGGTTCATGAGGATGAAGCGGAAATACGTTCCAGAGAAACACATGCACAGGAACCAGCGCGAGCATACTCCAGATGACGGCCGCCGTGCGTTCCGCAACCATTGATCCCGTTGTCGCCCTCTCGATTGATAGGTTCCAGCGGGTCGCGTGAATGGTCAGATGCACGTCATCGGTCAACGCGAGACCGGTCCGGCGTCCTCCCCGATGCCCGAGATCGCGGCCGATCCAGAGCGCGTCAATCTCTGTTGCGTCCGCCATCTCCAAAAGTTCCAGCAAGGCCTTCGAGCGGCGCGAAGGAGCGTCATCAAGATCATGAACGGCGCACCGATCAGAGTAAGGATTGAAAACATTCTCAAATCTCAGCTCTCTGAGAGAGCTTACAAACTCGTTTGGCCTCACGATTTGCTCCCCGTCAATGGTCGATATTCGATTGTGCGCTTGGATCGATCACCAACAATGACGCCGCCGCTATTGCTCTTGACCTGGCGAAACACATCATAGCCCTTTAAGATTGCAATCTCCCACAGACTTAAGGGACAGGATTCAACCTCGTAACCAATAACGAACTGCTGGACTGTTTTCAACAAGTCGAAGGAAATGGTCTTTTGCCCCTCAAAGTAGTTCAACTCCTTGGCGCGGCTGAAAATCAATGTTGTAAGACCCTCCTCCACGACGATGGCGCGGCCGCCATCTTGGGCGTCATCCACCTTCGGATTACTCTTGCGCTTCTGTTTGATAACCGCCCGAAAGGTAGGCGACCAGTGCAGAATGGCTGCGTGCGCAAAATGAAATACATCGTGAAATCGATATCCATCAGGATCGAGAATATTGTCACTCAGCGGATCACCGATAAAAACGCCGTTCCAGCGCAGGTAGCTGCGCCCACTGCTACGTTGATCCATCGTAATCTCGTAATGGCCAGGAAGCTGTTCTTCCTCGGGAAAGTCGTAATCAAACGTTGGAAGGCTCACATAGTCCGGGGCGAGAAACCGGCCTATGGTCTTGGCGATGTTTTTGCGAACCACTTCCGAGAAAACAACACGGGCTGCGTTGAGTGCCCGCAGGTACGAATCGGCAAATGCAGCGAGCTTGACGTGCGCAAGGTCTGGTGATGTCCGAAGGACAAAGAGGCCGGACGCTGCTTCGCCCAACTGGAGGAGTGCGGCATCGAGTCCAGGAACCGTTAGCGGCGTCGCAATTGAAGTCGCGTGGGTCTCTTCCTTTGCGGCTCCTGCAAGGACTTCATCTACGCGGATTCTCAGCCTGCGGCACAGAGCCGTGAAATACCATAATGCGTCCCCAAACTCCTCTTCGACAGCATGGCGATAACCCGCATATGCTTCCCCTTCCCGGTGGAACTTCTTGGCGGTGGCCATGATGCTTCCAACCTCGCCGAACAGCCCAAGCAGAATGGGCTGCAGATCATCCAGCGCGAGCTTGTCCGTTGGCTCGACCTGATTCATGTAGTCGGTGAGGAGTACGAAGCGGCCTGGCGATTTCAAACCGATTACCTCTTTGCGTGAATGGCTATGGCGTTCGACACCAGTCCAGCGGTTCGCCTGCATATCCCTTCTCATTGAGGGACCGGATCCAGGCAACAAACTCCTGAACAAATTCAGGCGGAAAGTTATTCTTGTGGTTTCGGCCCACGCAGAGGGTTACGTGCTGTGGTCCATAATTCAGGAATCTCTGCGGCAGTCGCGGCCCCGAGCCGCCCCAGTAAACAAAGTCGTCACTGATGAGCACTCGGTCTGTTTTCGTGTCAGCCGCGATATTGGACGGGTTTGGGCTACCGTCGGTCAAGCTATGATGGGAATTTGCCTGGCACCATTTCTTCGCATGCGGGCTCTTGGAGTAAATGTTGTCACCAAAGGCCTGCTTTTTGCTCCCCCGCAGATTGGGTCTCTTTCCTTGAAATCGCGCGTCAGCCCAATATTGGTTGAACATCATTGCGCCCGTCACGCGCATGGCGTATACGATATGTTTTTCACGTTTACGCGTCTTCGATCCCGTCCCCACAACCCAGTCGCCAATCTGCGCGACGCTTCGGATTCTGGGCTTGCAGGTCGCTAGCGTGCACACGCCGAAGAAGGGGTTGGGCGCGAAGCCATAATCTCGGGCCACGACATATGAATATAGTTTCACGCTCCGCAGCCGTACCGCCTGATCGGACGCGGGTTACGGAGTTCGCCTGAAGGGTCGTGCCATTCATTAGTCTTTCCTAAGATCGCGTCGACGATGCCGTCACTCTGCCATCCCCGGACATCGTCCGCATATTTTTCCAACGCCTCCGGAACGTCGCAGTCGTTGGCACCGTGAGCATAAATACCTACAATCCGCTTTCCAGCTTTTTCCGCGTGCTCAATTTCCCAGTTGACCCACTCGCTGTCTTTGGTTGCCGGCGTGATGTAGACAAGAAGAGTGCTTGCCCATTTAATTTGTGGGGCAAGAATCTCGGACTTGATGTAGTCGGGGTCTTTCGCGTCGTTGGGGTTGGATGAATTGATCGAAGAATCGCAGACCGTCAGGCCACCCTTTTCGATTAGGTTTTTCAAGTCGTCAAGTCCGTCGTCATCCTCGTGAAGATGACTTATAAACACGTTCTTGATATCGTCGGCCATGATCGAATCCTCTTGCGGAGATACAAGACGCATTCGATATTTGAGAACTAGTATAGTCCCAGAGACTCGAATTGCAACCGTCGGGTATCGCAGATATCGCAGATGTAACTCCCAGGATTGCGGCATAAAATCGGCACGGTGGGCATTCGTCATGCGCGAGTGCCGCGAGACTTGCGGACCCATTCACCGACAATTCCGCGGGCGGCATCGGGTTCAACGTCCGTCATGCTGATAATCTCGTACTTCGCAGCTTCGGAGCCCGAAAGCTCGCGGTACAAGTCCGAAAGGATAGTGAATTCGTCGCTCACTGGTTTATCGCCGAGGGGCTTGGTGCGTTGGATGAGAAAAACCACGGAGGGAGTGAATTGGCCCCACAGAAGCTTTTCGGCGTAGATCAGGGAGTCCAAGATTCGAGGATCGATACCGGCAGCGCGGCCGTATACCCATGTGGACCACCAGAACCTGTCAAGCACTACCCACGTCCCGGAGTTAATCGCCGGCAAAATGATATGGGTAATCGCGTCCAGGTGTGCGGCAATGTGCAGTGCTTGAAGCCCGAGGGGAGAAATCTGTTCAATACCAAACTTCCCTGGAGCGTGGTGCAGCTCATAAACCAACTTTCCGATGGTGCCGGGGCGATCACCGGGAAAGGACAGAATTTCATTCGGGAGCTGATCCTGCTCCAAAAGTGTCTTCAGATGCTGGACGAGCGTGGATTTTCCAACGGCGTCGGGGCCTTCGAATACGATGAGCTTTCCACGCATACCCTCGGAAATACTAACATTCTCCTAAGCGAACAGTTTTTCCTGCCGCTGGATGCGGACGTGTCCGTCGATGTTCTCAAGCACGGCCGCAGCGGGAATCTGTGCCAGTTCTTTGGGCTCTACCTTGTGCAGTCCTCCGCCATACACGCGGCCTTCGGATATGAATTGCCCTGGCGTGACGCTTTGGAGCGCCTCGAACACTTTCGCGGCAAGCTCGGGGTGGTTGTTGAGCGCTTCCTGCAAGCGGCTCTTGGGATACAGCATGAGGTAGACGTTGTGCGCAGTGGCCTGGGAACGGTTCCAGATAAACCGGAACGGATGTTTGCCATTTCGGGAGCGGCCCATATAGGTGCACAAGAACGGAGCAGGCGGGCGCTGTTCTTGGGAATACCAGGGCGCACGATGGCTCGCGAGGTAGGACGCGGCGATTTTCTCTTCGCGGCCCTTCTGCAGATACTCGTAGAAGCGCGGCCAGCGCTTCTCGATTCTCTCTTCCGGCTCACTGCAGTCGATCAGGTAGATGCGCGGAGACACGGCGGGGTCGCCATTAGGATGCGCGTCGATGACATCAGTGATTACATAACGAGGGCCAGGGAGTATCGGTTTCAGGAATTGCCGTGGAATATTCCATTCGTTGATCTGCTCGGTATCCAAGATAAAAAAATCGTTGGAACCGGTCGCAAGTCCACGCTTGATGACAAAGAGATCGCCGAGTGTCGGCTCGTCAGTGTTCTCAAAGTTCGTGCGCGCGGGAAACTGCGTCCATTTGCGGGAATGGCGCAGCACGTCGAGGGGCACAAGCGCCTCGGTGGTCGGGTTCTCAATCGGACCGGCAAAGGAAAATCGCACGCTGTGTCCTGGCGCCGGGGCTGTCTTGCGGAACACGACGACGGCCGAGGATACGAGCGCATCGGTAAACTGCACGTCCGTGGGACAGAAGCGATGAATATGCAGGAGCGTCACCCGCTCGGCGAGATAGCGGCGTAGCGTCACGCCATAATTCACATCCATGAATTCCGAGGGGATGAGCCAGATGGCAAGCCCCTGCTCTTCCATCCAGTCGTGGCACAGCAGCAGAAAATAACAATACAGTCCCGCAAGCCCGCTGATTTCCATGTGCAGAGAGCGCGCGAGATGCGCCTTGAGGTGCTCCTTCGCTTCGGATTCCAGGTGATGATGCCGCACATAGGGCGGATTGGTAAGAATGAGATTGAAACGTTGCGCGGGAGGTTTCTGTCTGGTGAAATCCCCCTCCACAACGCGCAGGCCGCTCTTGCCCCAGAGGTTCCTGGCTGCGTCAGCAAACAAGGGATCAAGCTCGATGCCGGTCGCGACCTCGATCGTCTTTGCCGGGACGGCCTGCGAGAGCGCGGAATAAAATGACCCGGTGCCAATCGCCGGGTCAAGGAAGCGCAGCCTCCCCTCCCCTAAAGTTTTATGTGCATAGCGCGCGAGGCTGAGGGCAAGCTCGAACGGTGTGGCGAACTGCCCCCATTTATTGCGTTCGGCGGCGGTCTTCAGAGTGTCGAGGCGGGTCTGCTCTTCCCGGCGGCGCCCCTCGATGGTTTGATGTGCGACAGTTGCCATGATGTCAGATCCCGAGCTGATCAAGATCTTTGGTGCGATGTTCCCATATCCAGTCTATGCCTTCGGCCGCCTCATTTCCAAGATAAGCGGCATTGAAGTAGCCGCACAGGAAAAGCACAAAGACAACATCCTTGCCGTGCGTCGCCTTGAGGTAGTTGATTTTGATGGCTTCTTCCTTCCAGCGTTTGTTGACGTTGGTGAAGTCGCCGGCGGATTTCGCTTCGATGAGTATCGGCAAGTGGGGCAATTTGGCTTTCTTGGGCTGGATCACCGCGTCGATAGGAATCTTCACGGTCTTGGCTTCGGTTTTGGACGGCTTCACCAGGACATTGAGCCGGAAGGAGAACGTGCCGGGCTCCATTTGATTGAGCGGAGTGGCGGCAGGATGCGCCTTCATCTTGTAGCCACGGTCGGTCAGGTAGTTCTCGATGAGGGCGAGCTGGCGCTTCTCTTGGGCGTTCCTGACGATAGGTTCCGCGACGGCCCCGCACAGCCGGTCCGCAACAATGGTGGAGGAGCGATAGCGTTCTTCCTTCGTGGGCTTGCGCTTTTCTGCGAGCCACGGAAAAATATCCACGTCCAGCATCCGCGAAAGAATTTTTGTGATTTTCTTCAGATGCGCATCCAGAAGATCCTTGGTCAGATGCGGAGGAAGCTTGCCCTCTTCCAGGCAGCCAACGAAATTCTTGGTGGAATGCGCAAGTCCGATCAGCCGGTCGCGCGCCACCGGCGGGCAGGTGGACATGCGCAATGTCGGCAGAATGCCGGGATTGGTCTTGATCACATTCGGTGTAATCGTAGTCAGATCTTTGGTGAGGGTGAGGCCCTGCTCGACGCTCTCGATGGTTTTCTTGCGGGTATCGCGATACGCCTTCGGCGCAAACTTCATGAACCACCGATTGAACTGGTCCACGGAGGCGCGCGTATCTGCCTTCCACAAATGTGGTTTATCGGCATTAATGAGCATGAGCTAATTTAACAGTCGCTTAATAGATTGCAACTTCTACTGCATTCGTCGTCTGCAGACCACCTGGTGATTGCCGGGGTTGATCTGCAGCGTCAGGAAGGCCGGCTCCCCTGCCTGCTTGAGGTTCGCTTCGTCCAGGTCGTCGAGCTGCACAAATTGCACCAACTCGCCGGTCGGGCCGGACGGTGATGTTGTTCTGTCGCGCTGTTGCCCGTGGGAATAGCCTGGGAAGCGAGTTCTTGAGTTGGCCGAGGGTTTGTTGTGGACGGAATCCACGCTTCTCTCCTTCGATGTCTATGTGCGTGAGGTCGAAATGCGTTGCGCCTACGCTGGCGAACGTATCAAGCATACGGAACGCTTCGTCCAGATCTGTCACTGCCCTCCCCCTTTCGCGGTCGGCCTTGCTCATCACTGCCGATCAGGAAAGGAGTTCCCAGACGATAGCGGGATGTTTTCCGACATGCAACTCGCGCGTGCATCGAATCAACTAATAGACCGAATATCCAGCAGCCCCCGCCGTGTTCATTTGGATACTCAAGAAAGGGTTTCCCTTTCTTGGGAAGCGAAAGCCCTCGTTATGGGCTTGAGCTTCCGGATGAGGATCGATGTGTTTGGGACTGGAAGTTATTCACCGGCCAAAATTCAATTTCTCCCAATCATATACGAATCAACCTGAGCGCAAGGACGGCCTCTCGGCGAGCTGCTGCGCGCGCTTTTCCATCTGCTCCTTGGTTGGCAGGTAAACCGACAAGTCACTCTGCCATCGTCCAAAACCCTGAACTTCAAAATCAACCCGCATGGGCAGCCTGTTGTCCTTCGGAGTTTCGGACAGCAGCTCAAGGCTGTGGACGCGGGTGACGCACCGAAGCGGGGTATATTGCCTGTTCAACATGCTATCCGTGTAAGGGATGGCCGCGTGCCGGACGACATCGAGCTTCAGAAGTAGAGCGAGCCAGGGCGATCCCTTGAACGTTTCGGAATACTCGAAGAACCGGATTCCGAAAGTAGGGTTGAAGACGCTTTCACTCCGCTGCACCGATAACAAGGACTGAACTTTTTGCGGCAGGTACTCCAGCCCGGAGACGCGAGCAAGGCTTCCCGTGCCGTCGGCGTACCAATCGCCGGTTTCCGGATGCAGAGCAAAACTGCTTCCCAGATCCTGCACGTCCACGCGGGGGAAGCTCGGCGCAACCGGGCAGAGGAGACTGTAGCCGTCATTCTGCTTGGTTAAGCTCGGTGTCTGTAAGAGCACCCGGCCATCCCCCAGTTCGTTGGAGAGTAAGTATCTGTCGTCCGTCTCGGCCTTTGCGAACCCGTCGATGAAAGAAACCAGCTCGTGAACGTCGCCCGCCACGAAGTGTTTCAGGCGCAACGTCCAGCTTGCCGCCGAGATATTCTGGATATCGCCTGTGCAGATGATATCGGGACCGATGGCCAGGAGCCCAGCACCCAAGTCGTGTGTCGTTCGAGACCGCACTGCCTGCCAAATAGATGCTTCATGATTGCGCTTCATCGCGCGCAGCGTCTCGACCGAATAGGTCACTTCGTCTCGGTCGATTAAATCGGCGTGGTC
>Ga0307372_10008005_pt1 | contig 14971 bp, 12 predicted proteins | sample OX1MG_FD_202533 | JGI IMG/M metagenome (GOLD analysis project Ga0307372, IMG submission 202533) | Soil microbial communities from Risofladan, Vaasa, Finland - OX-1 | ecosystem: Environmental > Terrestrial > Soil > Coastal area > Acid sulfate soil | place: Finland: Risofladan, Vaasa | collected... | reverse complement strand
CTGCGCACGCTCGAATACCGCGAAGCACTCCTCATTGGTGCCGCGCAGTCAACGGGGCTGGTCGCGGGGATCAGCCGCGAGGGCGTGACGATGGGCGCCGGTCTCGCGCGCGGCCTCGATCACAGCGACTCCGCGCGGTTCGCGTTCCTGCTCGCGACACCGATCATTCTCGCCGCCGGCGTCTTCAAGCTCCCCGACCTGACCGGACATCTCGGCAACGGGATCCGCGGCCAAGCCGTCGTCGCATGCCTCGCGGCCGCCGTCGCCGCGGTGTTCACCGTCCGCTTCCTCGTCGGCTATTTTCGCACCCGCACGCTCACCCCGTTCGCCGTCTACTGCCTGCTCTTCGGTTTCGCGATGATCCTCTACACCCAGAGTTGACCAGCCGCGACCAGCGCAACACCGCCGCCCCCGCGATCGAGGGTAGGCGACTCGGGTTGCTCGTCGCGCCGGAGAGCGGGCCACCGCTCGGGCGTCCGCGGGCCCCCGTGATCCGCCGCCGACTCGGCTCGCACCAGGACCCGGCAGGTGCGGCATGCCACCGCGGTGACTTCGGTAACTGGATGGGTGTGGGCCGGTGATCGGTTCGATTCCGAGCCCGTCGAGTAACGGTCTTTCGCTCGGCCCGCTGTTCATCCACTATTACGGCCTGTGCTACGTCGTCGGCATCACCGCGGCGATCATTTGCACGCGCCGGCTGTGGGCGCGATCCGGCGGCGACCCGGACCTCGTCTACACGGTCGCGATGTGGGGCGTCCCGGCCGGGCTCGTCGGCGGCCGGCTCTACCACGACGTCACGAGTTGGAACACGGTCCCGCACAACTGGTGGGGCTGGCTTGCGATCTGGCAGGGCGGCATGGGCATCTGGGGCGGCATCGTCGGCGGCCTGCTGGGCGGCATGATCCCGTTGCGCCGCCGCAAGATCTCGCTGACCGCGTTCATGGACGCCGTCGCACCGGGCCTGCTGATCGCGCAGGCAATCGGCCGGGTCGGCAACTACTTCAACCAAGAACTCTTCGGCGGCCCCAGCAACCTGCCGTGGGCGTTGCAGATCAGCCCCTCGCACCGCCCGGCGCGCTATCTCACTGATCCGACGTTCCAGCCCACGTTTCTCTACGAGCTGCTCTTCGACCTGACTCTCGCCACGATTCTGATCGTGCTCGGCCGCAAACGCGCGATCACGCCGCCCGGCCTGTTCGCGCTCTATGTGGCCGGCTACTCCGCCTTTCGCGTCTTCGAAGAGCTGCTCCGCGTCGACCCCTCCCACTACATCCTCGGCGAGCGGCTGAACTTCTGGGTCGCGTGCGCCTGCACCCTCGCCGGCGCCGGATGGTTCGCGCTCACCCAGCGCACCCGCAGCCCGACCCGCACTGCTCGAGCGGTGAGCGAGCTCTCCGGGCGCGGCGCCGGTTGAGCAGCGCGCGGCGATCCGATCCGATCCCGATCAAGGCGTACGGCGGACATCGCGACGAACTGCGTAGCGGGCGCCGTAGTCGTGAGCGGTCAGGAGCGTTTGTGAAGCGCGGTGAGCAGGACTTGGCGTGCCAGTGGCGCAGCGGCCTGGCCGCCCGCGCCGTCGCGGACGAGCATCACCGCGACCGCTACCGGCGGACGGGCAACTGCGGGGAACGCGACGAACCACGCGTCGGTGTTTGACGGGTTCGAGGCGGTGCTTGGGCCGTTCTCGAGCTCAGCCGTACCCGTCTTCGCAGCGACCGGCACGCCGGGAATCGCGACAGCGGTGCCGGTTCCGTGCGCGACGACGGCGAGCATCAGCTCGCGCAACTCGCCCGCGACTAGCGGGGTGGTCACCTGCTGGGTGATGACGGGCAGCGAGGCGAGTAGTCGCGGGCGCGCGCGCATGCCGCCGTCGGCGACCGTTGCGGCGACGGTTGCCATCTCCAGCGGCGTGGCGAGCACGCGGCCTTGGCCGATCGCTGATGAGCCGACCGCGAGCGCGTCGCCGATCGTCCCGGCTCCCGGGAGCGTGCTCGGCAGCTCATCGGCGACGCGCGGCGTGCGGTTGAACCCGTAGGCGTCGGCGGTCGCGACGAGCCGTGCAGCGCCGATCCGTGCGCCGAGCGGCACGAACACCGAGTTGCACGACACCGCGAACGCGTTCAGGAGCGTTCCGCCGCACGCCTCGCCGTCGGCGTTGTGGAGCGTGTACCCGTCAACGGTCGTCGAACGCTCAAGCGGGTAGGAGCTTGCGAGGCTCGCGAACCCTCCCTGCAGCGCGGCGGTCGCGGTGATGATCTTGAAGGTGGAGCCCGGTGGCTGGGCTGAGGAGAGCGCGATCCCGGCCAGCGCGAGCACCGCACCAGTCGACGGGCGGACCACCGCGATCGCGCCGTAGCGGCTGCCGAGCGCCGCCGTCGCTGCCTGTTGCAGCTGCGGGTCGATCGTCGTGCGCACCGTCACACCAGCACGCGGAGGGGTCGCTGCAACGAGCCGCTCGCCAAGCCACAGTTGTTGGCCGGGAGTGCCGGTGAGGATCGTGTTGTAGACCTGTTCGAGGCCGCTCACGCCGACCGGTAGGCCATCGGTGGATCGTCCGAGTTGGCCGGCGATCAGCTCGCCGGCGACACCCAAGGGGTAGGTCCCGTTGCTCGTGGGTGAAAGGAGCGTGCCGTTGCCGGCGAGGATCGCGCCGCGACGCCCGGCCACCAGCCGGACGGTGAGCTGCTCGCTCCCGCGCAGGCCTGGGAAGCGATCCCGCGCTGACCAGGCGATCCCGCGGTCGCCAGCGGCGAGGCTGACGGTGAACGACACTGGCTGATCGAAGACAGCGAAGGCGTGCGTGGCGACCCGGGCGTGCACGACGACATGGTCGCCGGTCGCCGTGGCGTCCGAAAGCGTGATCGCGGTCAACCCGGCTGTCCGCGCGGCGCCACGGTAGGCCGCCGCGAACGCCTGGAGCGAGATGCGACGCCGCACGGTCGGTCGCAGCTCCGCGTACATGCCGCCGTAGTTTCCGCGCGTCCACGCCGCGTCGAACCGCGCGACGACGGCGAGGCGCTGCTGCCCGGCGCTCGGCGGCTGATCCAACACCACGACCGCGACCACGGCAGCAGCAACAACCACCAGCAACGGCAGCCGCAGTGGGCGTTTGCGTCCACTGCGCGACCGACGGCGAGCCGAGTGCCACAGGCGGTGACTGTGGCGGCTGTCTCCCTCGAAGCTCATATGCTCTAACAGTCTAATATCCGGACAATGTTTGCTGACTCCGCCACCCCTGTCGATGGGCTGGATCGTGCGAGTCCGCTGCCGCTTTGGGCGCAGCTGCTCGCCGATCTGCAGGCGCGGCTCGCGGCCGGCGAGTTCGCCGAGCGCTTCCCGACCGACAGCGAGCTCACCGAGACCTACCGTGTGTCGCGCCAGACGGTGCGTGACGCGGTGCGCCGGCTGACGGACGCGGGGCTGGTGCAGCGCGAGCGCGGTCGCGGCACGCATGTGCGCGCGCTCGCGTTCGAGCAGGCGGCGGGGACGCTTGAGAGCCTGTTCGAATATGTCGAGTCGCGCGGGCTGCGTCAGACGAGCATCACGCGCGAGTGCGACGAGCGCGTCGAGGCGAGGGTCGCGCCGCTGCTGGGGCTCGGCGCCGCTGAGCCGTTGGTGTACATCGAGCGGTTGCGGCTCGCTGAGGGTGAGCCGCTCGCGCTCGACCGCTCCTGGCTCCCGGCGAGCGTCGCGAGGCCGCTGCTCGAGATCGACCTGACGCGGACCGGGATCTACCTTGAGTTGGTCGCGCGCTGCGGCGTGCAGCTGCGCTCCGGCTCCGAGCGCATCCGACCAGTCCTCCCCGGCGCCCGCGACCGAAGGTTGTTGCGGCTGCCGGCTGGGGAGGCGGCGCTGGCGATCTCACGGCTCACGCGCGGCGATCACGGGCCAGTCGAATGGCGCGAGAGCCTGGTGCGCGGCGACCGCTGGTCGATCGTTGTCGAGCTCACGCCGAGCACGTCGACCGCGGCGGCGTTCCCGTGGGCGCCCGTCGCGGGATGACGCGCACCTTCGCCTCGCCCCAGGCGAACATCCCCGGACGCGGGATCCTCGCCGGCTACACGATGCGGTTCTGGGGGCTGGTCGTCGTGATCGGCGTCGCAACCGGTCTCGCCGGCGCGGCGTTCATCGCGCTGCTGAACCTCGTCGAACGCGCTGCGTGGCAGCGCCCGGCGAGCCAGTTCCTCGCTGCGGTGACGGCCGCCTCACCCACGCGCGATGTGCTCACACTCCTGGCGGCAGGAGCGATCGCGGGCGCCGGCGGGCTGCTCGTGCGCCGGCTGCGCGGCTCCGGAGGCGGCGAGATCGCTGAGGCGCTCTGGCTGCAAGAGGGCCGGCTCGCGCTGCCGGCGAGCCTGGTGCGCGGCACGCTCTCGATCGTCACCGTCGCGATGGGCGCCTCGCTCGGCCGCGAGGGCGCGCCGCAGTTGGCAGGCGCCGCGCTCGCGAGCGACCTGTGCGAACGCAGCCCGACGATCACTCCCGCGCAGCGACGGCTGCTGGTCGCCGCCGGCGCCGGCGCCGGCATGGCCGCCGTCTACAACGTCCCGCTCGGCGGCGCACTGTTCGCCCTCGAAGTCCTCCTGGGCACGCTCGCGCTCCCGCTTGTGCTGCCCGCGCTGCTCACCAGCCTGCTCGCGACCGCGACGGCGTGGATCGTGATCCCCACCCAAGCGACATACGCCGTCCCGATCTACCACGTCGCCATCCGCCAGATCGTGTGGGCCGCGCTGATCGGCCCGCTCGCCGGGCTCCTCGCGGTCGCCTGGGTGCGACTGATCGCCTTCGCTAACCGCGCCCGCCCGACACACAGGACACGGCGCGTGCTCGCCCCGATCGTCATCTTTGCTGCACTCGGCGCGCTCGCCGTCCAGTACCCGCAGCTGCTCGGCAACGGCAAGGAACTCGCCCAGGTCGTCTTCGTCGGCGAGCTCTCGGTCGGCCTGCTCGCAGTACTGCTCGTGCTCAAGCCGCTCGTGACCGCGGCGTGCCTGGGTAGTGGCGCGCCCGGCGGCCTGTTCACGCCGACACTCGTGCTCGGCGTGCTCTTCGGCGCGCTGCTTGGCCACGCCTGGACTGTGCTGTGGCCGGGCTCGCCGATCGGCAGCTACGCGCTGATCGCCGGCGGCGCGGTCCTCGCCGCCGCGATGCAAGGGCCCCTATCGGCGACCGTGCTGATGCTTGAGCTGACCCACAGCACCGGCTCGCTGACCGTGCCGCTGCTGCTCGCCGCCGGGATCGCCACCGTCGTCGCACGCCTACTCGGCGCGCCCTCGATCTACTCCGCCCGCCTCGCCACACCACACCAGGCACCGCCGCCACCCTCAGACCCGCTGCCGGGCTAGACGGCCGTCGCGGCGACACGATAGCTCCCTCGGCGGGGACGCCGCACCCCCTGGGCGCCCCAGGGTTGGCTCACTGACACGTCCACGCTCTCGTCTGCGATCGGCTGGTCTGCGTTGGCCGGCTGCACGGGCTGCAACCACACAGGTAACGCTGCCCTCCCCGACTCGCTCGCATCGGCGCGGGTTGACGATCGGACACACGCGAACCCCAGACGACGCGTTACGCGCCGTTGACTCGACTCGACCCGGCCAGCCGTGGCCGATGCGAACCGCTTCAGGGCGACAGGAGGCGTTTGCGGATCAGCGCGCGGTAGCGGGTGGCGGCGATCGCGGCGTGTGTGGCGGTGCCGTGATAGTTGGCCAGGCCGGCCCGGTGTGCGCGGCCGAGGTGCGCGGGAAGGGGTGCTTGAAGCTCGTCGTGGATCGCGCGGTCGAGGAGCTGGCGCAACCGGGACTCGAGCGGTGATCGGCCCGCGAGGTTGTCGAGCTCGAGGCGGCCCTGGAGTGTGCGGTAGTCGTAGAGCTCGCGTTGCTCCCCCTCGGCCAGCGCGGTCATGCGCCCCGGTCTCCAGTTGGCGTAGGTAGCGAGCTTGGCAGTCGCGGTGCGGATCGCAGCCACGTGCAGCGGCGCACCGGCGACGTAGGGTTCGACCGCGAACTCGGTCTCGATCTCGTCCGTCGCATGCAGCACATAGGGCCGGCCGGGCGCGCCGGGGTCGGCGAGGATCGCGGCGAGGTCGGCGCGCTCAGCGAGGTGGGCGTAGCGGGGATCGCTGCGCCAGGCGTTGGAGCCGGTCGCGATCGTCAACAGCATGGGCGCGATGTCGACGCTCGAGGCGAGCTGCGACCGTACTGTGTTGGGGTCGGCGGTCAGGACCTGGCGGGGGTCGTTGACGATCAGCGGCACCCGTATCCCTTCCTCGTAGGCGCCGGCACCCTTGCCGCGCAGCCCGTGCGAGGCCGCGTACTCACCGTGATCGGAGCTGAACACGATCACCGTGTTCGCAGCGACCTCCGGACGGCTCGCCAGCGCGTCCAAGACGACACCGACCTGCCGGTCGACCTCCCGCTGCAACTTCACGTACAGATCCATGAACGAAAGCCACCCGCGCACCCCGGCGGCGCCGTGAAACGGGACCGCGCCAAACGACGCGGCGGCGGTGTCCTGCAGCGACCGCTGCAACCCGGGCTTGCCGCGAGCGACCAACTGCTCCGGGGTCTCGAAGTTCGGCGGCAGCGCGGTCGCGACGCGCGGTGCGCGCGCCTCCGCCGCGAACCGATCGCTCCACGTGTACCACCAAGCGATGTCGTGGGGGTTCACGAACGACACCGTCACACACCACGGGTCGCTGCCCTGCTCGCCGCGAAACCAGTCTCGAAACTGGCCCGCCACCAGGGGATCGACGCGCCAGCCCTGCCCCGGGCCGCCGTCCGGTGAGGGGAACGTGCCGCCCGCGAACCCGTAGCGGTCAAGCTGACGGGGACCGGTTGCCGTGCTCCAGCGGTTGTCGTGGTGGGTGAGATGCCATTTCCCGTACCAGCGCGTGTGGTAGCCCTGCTCGCGCAACATCCGCCCCCACGTCGGAAACGCCGGATCGAGCGTGCTACCGCCGGTGACCATGCACCCCGTCTGATGCGTATACAAGCCGGTCACGAGCGCTGACCGCGCCGGCGTACAGTCATTCGATGCCGTGTAATGCCGACCGAACGACACGCCGCCCCGCCGGATCCGCGCCAAATTCGGAAGCCCGTTCTCGGCCAGCCCAAGCTCACCAGACCATGCCGGCGCGCGCATCTGATCAACCAGCACCACCAGCACGTTGGGACGCGCCGGTGCCCCAGACGTGGCGACCCGCCGTCGCGGCCGTGCGGCCGGCGCGGTGTCGGGGCTTACGAGGTCGGCCAGCGCGGCCGCTGCTCCCGCGAACATTCCGGCTGAGCCCGCGGCCGCGCCTCCGAGCGCCAGACTGCGCTTCAAGAACGCGCGTCGATCGAGCGCTCCCTCGCGCGCGCTCGCGGCCAGCCGCTGATCGATGTTCGGTTCATGCTCCATCCAGGGACACGCCCGCCAACCACTCGCGGCTACGCCGTCCGTACGCTATCCCACCTCATGTTGGGGCCGGCAAACGCCCCGTTAGCCGCCGGTTGCGATCCCGCGAGAAAGCCCTCAGACACGCCCGGCGCCGCCACGGCCCGGCCAACCAACGACCTATCGTGCACGCGGCGAGCACCACTCGCCGCCGAGCGTCAAACGCACCAGAATGAGCGCCGCCACTGCCGACACGCGCTCGCGCGATGATCCGCGATCAGTTCCGCTGCTCGGAACCTGCTCCGGGACCAAGTTCGTCGCGGCGTACGCTCACGCCGAGGCTGTCGTCCGCGGCGGTCACGGCGCCGAAGGTGGCCACGCGCTGCACCCGTAGCCCGTCCGTATCGCCCTCCCCCCGATTCGCTTTCGAGGTCGCCAGCGGTCCGGCGGGCCGCACAATCCGCATGCTGGTCGCAAGCGAGACCGAGCTCGCGACCGTCCACCGCCAGCAGCGCCGCACGCTCATCTCATTCCGCACAACCCTGCCGCCCGCCGAAAGTAGCGCCCGCCGGCGAAGCAACACCGGGTGCGACGTCGTCGCGCGTCTCGCTCCAAACCGCTCACCCCGCCACCAGGCGCGAGCCCTCGAGGAATCGCGGACGCCGCGAATATCGCGAGCGCTCACGAACAAGGCTTCGGCGCGCCCGCGCGCGTCGAATATCAAGGGCGTCGAATCCGCTCGCCTGGAGGCCTCATGTGCGGGGATTGTAAGAAGTCCGTGAGCGGCGCAACTGACGTACGACGCGCCGGGTTAGACAACTCGTAGGCATCAAGGTAGGGGCCTACTCACCGAAATGCGATCGCGTCGCGGCGGGCGTTGATGTTCCGCCCGTGACCGAGTGCCTCCACGTGTCCACACGGCGGCTGTCTGCCTGCCGCGACGCCGATCGCGCAACCACGGCATCCCGAGCGGATGCCGGACCTCACGAAGGAGAGTGTGCCATGCGCCGAATCAGACGGAGCGGCCTGCAGATCGTTACGTGTGCCGCCGTGCTCGCCGCGCTGGGTGGCGTCGCCTACGCCGCAACCAGCTCAGGGTTTGTCGATTCGGCAAATCACATCAACGCGTGCCTACCCCCAAGCGGTGGACAGGTTCACGTGTGGCATCCCGGACACGGGTGTAGCGGCGGCTGGCAAGCGCTCGCGTTCGCCGCGACCGCACAAGCCGGGCCGACCGGCCCGAAGGGCGCAACCGGCCCCACTGGGCCGCAGGGCGCGACCGGCGCGACGGGCCCGGTCAACCCGAACGCCACCACGGTCAACGGCGAGACCGTCACGAAGCTCACCCTCAAGGAGCCGACGCCTGCCTCGAGCACGACCGTCCAGACGCTCTACAGCGGCGACGGGCTGACAATCCTCGCCGACTGCGACAACGCCGGGAATGCAAGCCTGCAGGCTAACGGCCCAGCAAGCGCGGACGCCGAGCTGACCGTCAACGGCGTCGATAGCGGAGCGACGCCGTTCGGCAGCCAGACCAGCACGCTCGGCCCAACCAGCTTCGCGGCGCTCGGCGCGCCGAGCTCCGGACAGACGACGTTCTCGTACGCCAGCAGCACCGGCGCGGTCGTGACCGGCAGCATCGGATACCAGCACGCCCCCGCGTTCGGCGCCTACAACGGCTGCGGCTTCTTCGGCACCGTGACCTCCAGCTAACCCCATGCAAGACGCCCGCCACGCCGGCCCACGGTCGGCGCCGCGGGCCTTGCCGGCCGCTCGCAGCGCAATTTCGCGTCTACCTGGCGTCACGTTGGTTGCCTGCGGAGCCCTTGCGCTTCTCGTTCCCGCCCGGTGCGGCTCAATGATTCGGCGCGCAGGCGGGGTTCGCTCACCATTTGAACGCCGGAGATGCTCTGGTGGTGGTGGCAAGCGGACAGCCGCCGCGATCGGCGGTGCTCTTCACGGTGCACGTCCGCGACACGATCCCATTTGCGGCGCGACTGATCGTGTAAGTATCGCCACTGGCGACAGCCATCGCGGTGAGCGAGTAGGTGCTCGCCGTACCCGTGGCCCTGGTGATATAGGCCTCGTTCCCTTTCGCGACGGTCGCGATTGCGGGGTCAAGCGACTTCAACGCGGCCTTGGTGAGCGTCGCGTAGCTGCCGTTGGCGCTGAGCGCAAACGATTCCGCATCCGTTTGCGCGGAGCTCACGAGCGATTTCGCGAGCACGTCGCTGGCCTTCGTACGCGCATTGAGAAACGACGGCAGCGCGATCGCCGCGAGCACCCCGATCACGAGAATCACGACGAGCAACTCGATCAACGTGAACCCACGCGTCCCCAACAGCTGCTGCTGCAACGAATCCGCCATCGCGGCCGTCCGATTGCGATGCTGCGCAAGCTCGGAGAACACACGTCCCGGCGACCCCGAGAGCCAGCGGATCAGGCGAAGCATCAGCACGAACGCCCTATCGGCACCGTAGCCTGGTCAACCTTAGAGACGCAGCCCCTCGCCCAAGCGGCACCGGGTCAAACCGTACGACTGAAGCTCACTGCGGGCGATCCCGGGTTTGCAGCGCACAGCCTGAGACCCGGCATCAACGGGTGTGCTGGGTGCGTGGGCGCGTAGCACTGTGAGCGCCCGCGTCGCGGATCGTGTCGCGTGCCCGGTTCGGGTAGCGCGCTGATCGCGGCCCTGCGCCCGGCCCCGCGAAGTGCTCGCTGCGGTGCGCGCGCCGCGGGCCGAGGTCTCAGCAGCCAATCCGCGGTGGCAGGTAGTCGGGGACGTCCGCGAGATCGACAAACTCGCCGGTGAACCTCGCGAAGCGGTGGATGTCGCTGAAGTTCGTGGCCAGCCCGAGCGACGCCCGGATGGCCCCGCCCGAAGGGAGTCCGATCGCGTGAACGTAGTCGTCGAGGGTCATCCCCTCCCCGAACTCGCCGCCGACGAGCGTTTCGCGTGAGATCGTGAAGGCGACCTCCCCGGCGCCGGGGTTGCAGAAGCAGCCGGTGCGCAGCGAGACGTTGTGCTGCCGGGCGATGCGGTCGACGTAGCGTTCGTCGACGACACGGCCGTCGGGGTGCAGGAAGTTGAACGCGATCGTCGCGCCGCGGCGCTCCCAGGATCGCGGTCCGTAGATGGTCGCCGCGGATGACCCGTCGCTGTGCACCAGCGAGCCCAGCGCGTGCAGCAGCCAGGCGCCGAGCGCGCTCACGCGCGTGTGGATCGTCTCGAGACCGATACGGTCGAGGAGGCGCAGGCCGATCTCGACGGCGGGCAGGCCCAGGTAGTTGACGGTGCCGTCTTCGAAGTGCGCGGCGCCCGGGGCGGATTGGTAGTACTCGCGCTGGACGAACGCAGCGACGATCGTGCCGCCTGAGAACCACGGCCGCTCGAGCTTGGCGAGCGCGTCGCGGCGCGCGAGCAGGCACCCGACGCCAGTTGGCCAGCCGAACATCTTGTAGAACGAGAGCGCCACGAAGTCCGGATGCCAGCGGCTCAGATCGAGCCGGTTGGTCGGCACGTACGCGGCGGCGTCCAGCAGCACGTCCCAGCCGTGGGCGTGCGCCTGCTCGATGCATTCAAGCGGGTGCTGGACACCGGAGAAGTTCGATTGGGCCGGGTAGGCGAACAGATTGTGGTGATCGCCAGGGGTGTCGGTCAGGTAGCGCGCCAGCACGCTCTCGTCAACACGCAGATCCGGCGCGACGCTCAGGATGTAGGAGGTCTCCGCGCCCCGTGTGCGGGCGAACTCGCGGATGCCGTTGACGGAGTTGTGGTTGTCGAAGGTCAGCAGGAAGCGGTCGCCGGTGTGGAACGGGTAGGCCTCGCCGACGAGCTGCAGCGCTCCGGTCGCGTTCGGCGTGAAGATCGCGACGTACTCCTCCGGTAAGGCGTTGAAGAAACCAAGGACGTAGGCCCGGGCGCGCTCGACGAGCTCAGTGCTTGCCGCCGAGGTCGAGTTGACCGAGTGCGGGTTGCCGAAGACGTTCTCGCGAAGCAGCGCCAGGTGCTCGGTCAGCTGCGACTCGGCGTAGAGCCCGCCGCCGGTGTAATCGAGGTAAACGTGGCCGCCCCGGTCAAGGCGCGCGAAGTCGCTCACGCGAAGCTCGTCCAGGACCCCAGTTGCGGCGTAGCCCGGATGCTCACGGCGAAATGCGGCTTCCGCGGCCCCGAGCGATTCAGGCTCGATGTGGACGATGCTCATGCCGCCCGCTCACGGCCCGGTCGGTTCGACGGTCTCTGCGCGTGCGAGGCTGAACGCGGCGCCGAGGCTGCCAAGGCGCCGGGCGCGGCGCTCGAGCGGGACGGCGCGAGCTTGCAGCCAGGAGGGAGCGCCCGGCGGCAGGTAGGCGGCCGCCCGCGTCGCTACATCGTGCGTGCCCGCGCGCCGAAGCAGGGCGGCGAGCTCGCCGGGGGTGAAGAAGTGGGCGTCCTTCCAGGTGTCTGACCCGCGCCAGCCTTGGGCTCGCCGCCATGCGGCCCAGAGGCTGTGGCGGCCCAGCTCAGCCAGGACGACGCGCCCACCTGGCCTGGTCACGCGGACGAGCTCATCGACCGCGCGCTGCGGATCCCCGACGACGCACAGCAGCGTCACTGCGAGGCTCAGATCGAACGTGGCGTCCGGGAACGGCAGCGCAGTGACGTCGCCCTGCACGAGCGTGGCCGACGGCGCCTTCAGGCACGCGGCAGCGAGCATCTCGGCGTCGCGGTCGAGGCCGGTCACCGTTGCTCCCGCGGCGAGGAGACGGCGCGTGTAGATCCCCGTGCCACAGCCGGCGTCCAGCGCACGCTCGCCGGGCCGCGGCGCGGCGAGCTCGATCACGGCGCGCGCCTCGACGGCGTCCATCGCTCGGCCAAGCGGTGTGGAGAACCAGGCGTCGTAGCGCGCCGCGCGCCCCGGCACGCTTTGCGCCGCGCTCAGAAGCTCAGCGTATTGTCGGCCCACAGTGTCCAGTCGGTCAGCTCCTCGAGCGTTGAGCGGCGCGCGCCCTCGACGAGCATCTCCTCAGTGAGGGCTCGCGCGTCCATGCAGGTGCCGCAGCAAGCGACCTCGCCACGGCGGATCAGCGGCATGAGCATGCGATCGAGGTGGTAGTAGCCCTCGGGCAACTGCTGCCCGGCGAGCGCGCACGCGACCGCGTCACCGAGCAGGAACACTCGCACGTCGGCCTGCTCGCGCTTGGCGAGCGCGCCGGCGAGGCGCAGCGCGTTGTAGGGCCGCTCGCTGCCGTACGGCTGGTCGTTGACGATCACGAGAATCTTCATCGTCGGATCCTCCGCGACCGCGCGGCGCGCGTCATCCGAGGAACGCGCCCGACGTGCACCGCAGAAGCCCGTACCGTCCGGTTCGACATCTCAGCGCAGCCGGGCGAGCCAGCGTCGCTCGAAGAGCACTTTGCCCCAATGCCAGCGCCGCGCAGGCCGGCGCATCCGCAGGGCGGGGCTTGGCGAGGCGTAGAAGTCGCCGCTCGCGAAGCCGGCGCGTCCGCCGCCTGTCTCAAGGAAACAGGCGCCGTGGCCGTCGAAGCGCGCTTCTGCTCGCTTGCCGGCGGCCGTGAGGTTGTCTGCCACGACCTCGGCCTGGGCGTGCGCGAACATGCCGGCCTTGGGGAGCATCATGGCGTTGGGGAGCTTGATCGCCGTGACGTCGCCGATCGCGTGGATGTTCTCGCCGGCTCGCAGCGTCTCGGCCTCGACGGGGATCCAGCCCTGCGGCCCTGCGAGCGGCGAGTCCGCGACGAACACGGGCGCGCGATGCGGCGGAACTGCGACCAGCAGGTCGTACGGCTCGCCGCCGTCGGCGAAGCGCGCCTCCCGAGCGTCGGGGTCGACCGACTCCAGCTGGCGGCCGGGCTGGAAGCCGATCCGCCGGGCGGCGAGCATCGCGGCGACCTGCGCGCCAATCTGCGCGCCGGCTACCGGCAGCGGCTGTGGCTCCGCGGTCACGATGTCGACCCGTGCGGCGATGCCGCGGTGCCGCAGCAGGTCGGCGATCAGGAATGCGGCCTCGTAGGGCGCGGCGGGACACTTGAACGGCATCGCCGCCACCGCGACGAGCACGCGACCGCCGCCGAACGCGGCGAGCGCGTCGCGCAGCCGCTCGGCGTCCTCGCGCGTGTAGAAACCGTGCGCGGCCTGCGCCAGCCCGGGGATCGCCTCGGGGGCGAGTGCGGCGCCGGGCGCGAGTACCAGCTGGTCGTACTCGATCTCCCCCGCCGTGCTCGACACCCTGCCGGCGCCGGGGTCCACGGCGGTGACCTCAGCCTCGATTAGCTGCACACCCGCACGACCCAGGGGCGAGAGCGACCGAGAGACGCGCTCGGGCGCCCGCCGTCCGGTCATCAGCCACAAGAAGGACGGGGCGAAGTCGTGGCGCAGCGTGCGGTCGACGAGCGTGACGCTCAGCTCACCGTCGCGACGCACCAAGCGCTGCACGCAGGCAAGTCCGCCGACACCGCCGCCGACGACGACGACCCTCATGCCGCCGGCTCCCCGCGCACCCCAGCGGTCTGCAGGCCGAGCGCGCCGCCGCGCGCGAGGACCGTGTCGGCGGTCGGCGGACGTGAGGGCATGTCGTAGAGCACCCACAACCCGGACGCGGCGGTCAGCGCCGCAACCAGGGTGATCGCGCCGCCGTAGCCCAGTGCGTCGGCGACGCCGCCGGCGAGCAGGCCGCCGAAGACGTATCCGCTGTCGCGCCAGAAGCGATAGACACCGACCAGCGGCGCGCGTGCCACGGGCGTGACGGCGTCGGACACCGCGGCGATCAGCGTCGGGTAGACGAGCGCCGTACCGAGGCCCAGCAGCACAGCCGCAGCGGCCGCCCCGGCGAGGGTCCCGCTGCTGAGCGCGAGCAGTCCGAGCGCGCCGGCTTGGACAAGCATGCCAGCAGCGATCAGCGGCTTGCGCCCGACGTGGTCTGACCAGTGCCCGGTGGCGATCTGCGCGACGCTCCAGACGCCCGGGTAGAGCGCGGCGACGAGGCCGATCTCGCCGACGCTGGCGCCGTGGACAGCGAGGTACAGCGGGACCAGGCCCCAGGCGAGGCCGTCGTTGAGATTGTTGACCAGGCCGGCCTGCGAGCAGGAGCGCAACGCCGGATCTCGGTAGGTGGCCTTGGCGAACGCTTCGCGCAGCGACGGTGCCTTCCCATCGTCGTCGGCGTGGTGGCGCGCCTGCTCGAGCGCGACGTGCGCGCCGGTGTCGCGTACGAACAGGACCGAGAGGAGGAAGGCGATAACTGCGATTGCGGCGCCGGCGACGACGAGCACGTCGCGTGCGGCGAACGAGGCGGCCAGCCAGCCGCTCAGGCCGGCGGCGAGCGCGACTCCGCCGTAGCCGGCGGACTCGTTGAGGCCGAGCGCCAGGCCGCGCCGGCGCGGCCCAACGAGGTCGATCTTCATCACCACGGTCATCGACCACGCGAGCCCCTGATTGACCCCAAGCAGTGCGTTGGCCGCGACGATCCAGCCCCAGCTGGGGGCGACGGCGATCAGCAGCGGGACCGGCAGCGCGACCGCCCAGCCCGCGATCAAAAGTCGCCTGCGACCCGCGCGCTGCGCGAGCGCCCCAGCCGTGAGGTTCGTCAGCGCCTTG
>Ga0307372_10008004_pt1 | contig 14971 bp, 18 predicted proteins | sample OX1MG_FD_202533 | JGI IMG/M metagenome (GOLD analysis project Ga0307372, IMG submission 202533) | Soil microbial communities from Risofladan, Vaasa, Finland - OX-1 | ecosystem: Environmental > Terrestrial > Soil > Coastal area > Acid sulfate soil | place: Finland: Risofladan, Vaasa | collected... | reverse complement strand
TCACGGAACTGACGCCCGTGCAGCGGCAGATCCTCAAGCTACTCGGCCTCTCGCCCGATTCCTACGGCCAATGATGCCCGCCCCTGGAAACTCCCGGAAATTGCCGGAATGACCTGCGGAAGATAGGGTGTACTGCCGACTCCAACCGCCGGAGACAGCGGAAGTAGAGCGAAATGGTTCGGTTGCCAGCTACCAACTCAGTGAGGTGCTCCCGCGCCTCCTCATAGTCCTCCACGGCTCCCTCAGCCCTTCTGATCAGTGCGACGACGGAACCGGGATCGAAAAAAAAGATAAGGGGGGAGATGAAGCTTTCTTCGACGAATTGGAACGCAACGCGGATTACGTAACGTTGTTCGACCCCGGGCGGAGAATGTTCCTGCGGTGCTACAACGACCGCGCCGAGATATTTGAGAAAGGCACTTGGGGCCTGCTTTGCACGGGCGAGTGGGCGAAGCAATGAGCCCACTCCCCAAGCGTCCCGAAAAGACGTTGCGAAACACCCTCGCTGTCGCCGATCAGCCCGGACCGCCTCGCGGTCTGAGAAGATCGACGTCTGACGTGTCGACGACCGCACGCCGAGGGGTTAAACTAGAAACGACGGGGCGAGTGCGGGAGACGAATATGGCAACGATCCCTTCACCGCGGTTGCTCGGGGCTGAGGCGGAAATTGAGTATCCTACCGGAGACGGCCGGCCTGTGGGTGAAACACCGATCCATTTCAAGAACCTGGCGGTCGCGGTCCAGACGCTCGACCGGCATTTCGAGCGGGAGCCCTTGGTGTACGTGTGGGGCAACATGTTCGTCTATTACGAAAAGGGGAACCGACACAAGCATGTTTCTCCGGACGTCTTTGCCGCCTTTGGCGTGCCTAAAGACAAGCCGCGCGACGCCTACTTCATCTGGGAAGAAGGTCATGGACTGGACTTTGTGGTCGAGCTGACCAGTAAATCGACACAAGGCGAAGACCTCGACGACAAGATGTCGATCTACCAGGACGAGATCGTGGTGCCCGAGTATTTTCTGTTCGATCCCAAGGGCGAGTATCTCGATCCGCCGCTGCAGGGCCATCGTCTGCGCGCGGGGAAGTACGTTCCAATCGAGATGGTGGAGGGACGCTTGCCGAGCGAAGTTCTCGGTTTGCACCTGGAGCGTGACGCTGAATGGCTGCGGTTCTATAATCCCGCTACCGGGTCCTGGTTGCCCACGCCCGACGAGCTTTTACTCGAAGAGCAAGCGAAACGCGAGCGGGCGGAGGCGGAACGCGAGCGCCTAGCGGTTGAATTGGAGGGATCCGGCAAGGAATTAGAACGCTTGCGGAAGGAACTTGAGGACTGGCGGCGGCGTTTTGGCGAGCAGTTGCGCGGCCCTTCTGTCGGCGAGTAAACCGCCGTTGTTTTGCTCAACAGCTTGAAATCGCATTCGGTACGAGGAGACTTCACGGTCTCCATGCTCGCTAGCTGCCGGCGAAATTCTGCACCGGCCGGAGCGTGCCGTCGGGCTGTGCGGAAACGATGGCCACCAACTCCTCGTGCTCGTCGACCGCCGCCATTTCGCCTTCGCTCGGCGCTGGCCCGTGTATCGTTTGCCCGTGATGAAGGCGCTCGATCTGCCCGGCAGACAAACGGGTTTTTGGCAGGGCGGAGAGCGCCCGCAACGGCGACTGAAGCCAGTCGGCCTGTCGATCGCGAAGGAGTTGCTCGGGTAGCTTCGCATCCGCGAGCGTGAAGCAGCCGATCGCCGTCCGCACCAGTTCCGACATGACGGCCGCCGTACCCAGCGACTGCGCCAGGTCGCGGCCGAGCGATCGGACGTAGGTGCCCGATCCGCATTCGATGTCGAGCCGCAGTTCGGGATAATCGTAGGTGACCACTTCCAGGCGATGCACCACGACCGGCCGCGGCGCCAGCTCGACCGCCTTGCCCGCACGGGCCAGATCGTAGGCCCGCCGTCCCCGCACCTTCAAGGCCGAATAGGCGGGCGGGCGCTGCTCGATCACTCCGACCAGCCGCGCGGCGGCCTCGCGAACTTCCGCCTCCGTCGGCTGACGAGCGTCTGCCATCAGCCGCACCTGGCCTTCCACGTCTTCGGTATCGCTCTCCTGGCCGAGCAAGAAAGCGGCCCGATAGCCCTTCGGCATGGCCTGCACGTATTCGATCAGCCGTGTCGCCGGGCCGACGCAGACGACGAGCACGCCGGTCGCCAAGGGATCGAGCGTGCCGGCATGGCCCGTCTTGGCGGCCCGCACCAGGCGTTTCACGCAGTCCACGGCCTCGCGCGACGTCATGCCCGGCGGCTTGTGCAGGTTGACGATGCCAAACGGCTTCTTGTCGGTCATGCTTCGATCTCGTGGCGATGCGGCAGCGAGGGCTGCGCGCCCCGCCGCGTCACGGCCAGTGCCGCCGCGCGGTTGGCCCAACGGGCAGCTTCGAGCAGCGTGCGGCCTTCGGCCAGCCCGACGGCCAACACGCCGTTAAACGCATCTCCCGCCGCCGTCGTGTCGATCGCCGTCACCGGAACGGCGGGAATCGTTTCCACCCGGTCGCTCACCACAAGGCACCCGTCGGCGCCCAGGGTCAGCACGCACTGCCCCGCTCCCAACCGCCGCAAATGGCCCAGCATGGCCAGCGAATCGGTCTTCGAAAGGTCGCTGCCCGTCAGTTCGGCGGCCTCGAGCTGGTTCGGCGTCAGCACATTGACCAACTCCAGCAGTTCCAGCCGGTCGCAAAAGCTTCCCACGGGCGCGGGATTGAGAATCGTAAGCAGACCAGCCTGCTTGGCACGCGTCAACGCACGTGCCACCGTGTCGAGCGGCGTTTCCAAACAAGTGAGCAGCACGCGGGCCCCGTCGAACAGCGACTGCGGCAAAGCATCGATATCGTCGGGCCGCAACTCCGCGTTGGCCCCTGAGGCAACGGCGATCGCGTTTTCGCCCTGCGCATCGACGACGATTTGTGCCACGCCTGAAGCCACGCCGGGCAGCACCTTGACTGCCGACAGGTCGAGGTTCTCCTGCCGGAGGTGCTCGATCGCTTGCCGGCCGAAGGCATCGTCGCCCACGGCCGCCACGAAGGCCACCGGAGCGCCTGCCACGCGCGCGGCGGCCACCGCCTGGTTGGCGCCCTTGCCGCCGGCGGCCTGAAAGAACTCGCCGCCCAGCACGGTCTCGCCCGGCCGCGGCAATCGCGGTACGCGGATCACCAGGTCGGTGTTGACCGAACCGACGACGATAATGCGAGGATGTGCCATTGCGGAAAGTGGAACCCGGATGACCGGCGCGTAGGCGCGAATGATTCGAGAAGATTCAAAATCGCTAGCTACGAGAAGAGAGAATCATAGTTTTTGAGAATCTTCTTTGAATCGTCTGAGAGAAACCTGCGTGCGTGAACTTCGACGTTCATCAAACGCTTCTTGAGTAGTTTGTCTCGCACCGCGGCCATCGACATATAGTCAGAAAACCTTGCGTATCCGGCGCCGGCACTCGACCGAGCGCCAAGATATCTTGCAACCTCCGACGCTTCCATGAGCGCCTCGTAGTGCTTGCAAAGACTTGAATATCCGTTTTTTGCGTCCTGAAGGATTTCGAGGCGTCTGGAATGGCCATGCCCGTGCCCCAATCCCTTCCATGCGAAGGTGGCCTCCACGATCTGAAGTGCCTTATAAAACGCGATGGTTGCCACCCACTCAGGATGATCTCCTTGCGCATCCAGAAGCGCACGGATGGCGTCATGATTTCTGTTGGCCAATTCGATGTGCTCTTGTTCCGTCGCCATTGAATTCAATCGTGAAGGAATGATCGAGAAACGATTGTAACGATTCGTTGGACACCAACGGAAGAGCCCTCGTGCTCAACTTAATTAAATCAAGGTCTGGATCGTTCGCGATTTCCACGCCTAGATCCGATAAAGCATCCGTGATTTCGTCTTGGAACTCGACTTGTTTTCGCACGACGATGAAACGGAGCGTGCTCTCGCGGGCCGTGAGAAATGCGCGGTCCCAACTCTCCCCATGCTCCTCCAGCCAGCACGCCAATCGCTTCACGAGTACACTGAATTGCTTCGAAAACTGCTCGTAATGCTGATTCTGGCGCAGAATCTCAATCGCCTTGCCGATTTTCACCATGAATCGGTCTTGATCGTTTGGCGTGACAACGAGATTCCCGTCACGCTGTTCCCATTTGAGTTGCATGACGGCCGGGGGAGCTGATTGGTCGAAAGCGGCGTTCATTTTTGAGATCCAGTCTTAAATAGGGCGCATAAAAAACCGCGCTTTGCTGCGCGGCCAGCTGCACGTCTCCACCGTCAATGGCTGGCGTCCCAGCCAACCACCGGCCGCTCCACATTCGGTCGGTCATCGTTCCTATTCGACATTGTACAGCGTCGAAAATAACTTTGGTTCGCAGGCGAGTCAAGCGTTTGCGTCGCGTGTGCGGCCCGCCGGCTTCGCGGCGTTGGCTACGCAAAGTGTTGCAGCACAAAGCTTTGTGCGCGACATTGACCATGGGTGTTTTCCTACGACGTTGCTGGAGATTTTGGCTCTGGCGCGCGGGCCAAGACTCTTCACCCGCAGGAATGCAGCCGCCCATTTTTGCTGAACTACCCCCATCGTCCCGGCGCGTCGGGGCCAGTCCCACCCTACGCTCGGACAGCGACGTCCGTGGCGAGCGTGGCCCAGGGAACGTCGACCCGCGTGAGCACGCGGCGGGCAGCCTCGGCACAGTCGCCGCGGTCTTCGACCATCGCGGCGGCAGCCTGGGCCAACGAAAGCCCACCTGCTTCGCGGCAAAACACAAGATCGCCTTCGTCTCCGACGACGACCGTCGACGGCTTGAGCCCGTGCCGCACGGCATCGACCACTTCGCCACAACTTGGTCCCCGCGGCACGACGACCAACAGGTGGTCGACGCATTCCAGTCGGTTCAGCCTTGGCGCCGCCTGCTCCGCGGCGCCGGTGAGTGCGCCGGCCAGCTTTTCGCCGCTGGGACAAACTTTCAGGAGCAGTTGGCCGGCATTCAGTCCGGCCAGAGAATCCGCCACCGTTCGCCGCGCATGCTCCAACAACTGGTCTCTCAACGCGTGCCACTCCTCGGCAGACCGCGGCGCCAAGCCGAGCAAGCCGCCTTGGGAAGCCAACCATTCGTCCCGTAATGATTGCTCGAATTGCGCCACGTAGTCGGGCTGCCGAACTCGCTCCAGCTCGTCGCCCAAGGCGGAGCCGTAAATGCCGGCCGCGTCCGGCTGATTTTCGTAGGTCGCGGCGGCCGTGGCAAATTCGGCGACCAACCACTCGACCGACTGCCGCAACTTGAAGAGCTGGTCGTTCAGCGCGGCGAGCTTGTGAGCTATCCCTTCGAGCAATGTGGAAACCTGTTTGTGCAGCGTGGCCCCCAACCGCAGGCGGCAATAGCGCAGCAGGTGCTCTTCGGGATCGTTCGAGGCGGTAAACCGTCCGAACCATCCGAACCGCTCGCCCGGCAGGTCGCCGCGCTGTAGCCTCGACCAGAGCGCCGCCGCGTCAGCCTGGTCCTGCTGATAGACCGCCTCGGCCGCTTGCCGAAGATTGCGGACGTGCTCGTGAAACAGGCTGCCGGCGGCGATGGCGGCCGGCAAGCGTGCCCGTGGAGCCTCGACCAGTTGCGAAATCGACTCGATCAGCGACGAAGCCATTCCGGCCGCCAGTTTGTCGGCGGCGTCGCGCAACGACGCTTCGAACCGCGTCGGACGGGCCGCTTGTCCGGGGTCGAACTGCGTCGGCAGGCCAAGCACCGCATGGATGCGGCGCAGCTCCTCGCCAAAGGGACCGGCCGGATCGTCGTCGCCCACGATCGCTGGCCGCCCGGCGTCGCCGATCACCAATGAGCGAAAATGGGCGTCGGCACTGCCGCCCAACGCCTGGTCGGCCACGCCTTGCAGCCGGGTGAGCAACTCGTCGAGCTGAAAATCGGGCGGCTTGATGCGAAATTCCGGTCGCTGGTCGTCGTGCGCCTCGCCCAGCCACTGTTGCGCAAGCTGCAAGCAGAGTTGCTCCGCCTCGCGCTGCGCGAGCGCAAAGCGGTCGAAGCGGACCGAGGAAAGACCGAAGGTGCGCAGCCGCGGGGCGTCTTGCTTTGTCCCCGCCGCGGCGCGCTGCGACCGGCGCAAATCGTCGAGGGCCGCACCGCATGCCGTGGCGGCGTCGAGATACAAGTATTCGGCGACCTGTTGCGTGGCATCGTCGAAATCGGCGTCGCTCAGCTCTTCGCCAAGATTCACGAGGTAGGCGTCGCTAAAGGGCGGCTCGGAAACGTCGCCCGCCGGAAGCACCTCGACGGGACCCGTCCGATAGGCCGCGCCGCCCTGCATGAAATGACTGAGCTCGGTCAGCGTGGCGTAGGCGTTGGTCTTTCGTAGATCGTTGGCGGCGCTTCGCGCCAGCGTGGCGTGCAACATCATCCCTCGCACACTCTCCGCCGGCAGGCCCAGTTCCTCCAGTTGTTGCCGCACGGCATACGCGACATCGAGCAGCATGCCGCTGCCCGTGCCGCCGCCGATGGACGTGATGACGAACACCTGCGGCGACTGCTGCCGCACGGGCAGGGCCAACGTCTGGGAAGTGAGGCTCAGCGAATCCGGCCGCACGGTCTCGCCGATGGCTGCCCGAATGCGCTCGCCAATGGCCTGCCGATGATCGATGAAGGCCAGTCGTCCCAACGGCCGCAGACCCTCGGTGAGCAGCGACCGCGGGATGTTGTAGAGCCACCGGCGGCTGAGCCAGCTCAGAATCTCGTCGGCCGACGACCGATATTCGGCCGGCTTACGCAGCGGCAGCGCGTGCATTTCACCGGCCGCCAGTCCGTCGCCGTCGTCGCCTGCTTCCGCGAGGCGCAAGGCGGTCCGGTCGGTGTCGAACAGCAAAAACTGCAGGCCGGGAAGCCCGGTTCGTTCGGCAGACACACGCTTCAGGCGTTGGCGCAGGTGCAGCAACACGCGGGCCGCGGCGCCGCCCAGGCCGAGAAAGAGCGTCGGCCGAAAGCCGGCTGCGACGGAATCGGAAGGCGGCGTGCCGTGCGGATCGTTCAATGCGGCCGTCCTCACGTCACGCGCGTAAAATAGCTTTGCACCACGCGGTCGAAATACGCGGGCAGCATCTCGATCGCCAACTCGTGATAGACGCAATAGCTGCGGACTTGCGCCAGCAAATCGCGCGGATGGCAGCGCCGCAGTCCGCGGCCGTGCGGCAAATAGTGAGTCTGAATCAAGTAGTCGACCGCGTCGCGGCGGTAGCGGAAACCGAGCTTCGGCGCGTAGAACTCGAACAACCGATGAAACTCGTCTTCCGATGGATCGACGATGTTGATTTTATAGGGAATGCGGCGTAAGAAGGCTTCGTCGACGAGCGATTCCGGCTCCAGGTTCGTCGAGAACAGAATCAATTGCTCGAAGGGAACTTGGATCTTCTTGCCGGAGGCGAGCATCAGGAAATCATAGCGCTTTTCCAGCGGCACGATCCAGCGGTTCAAGAGGTCGCCGGGCGGCATCCGCTGCCGGCCGAAATCGTCGATCAGCAGCGAGCCGCAATTGCTCTTCAATTGCAAGGGGGCTTCGCTGACGTTGGCCCGCGGGTCGTGGCGGATTTCGAGCGCGTCCATCGTCAACTCGCCGCCGGCCACCACGGTGGGCCGCCGGATTTTGATCCACCGCCGGTCGTAATCGTTCTGCTTCAAAAAGCTGCTGTGTGCATCTTCGACCGCTTTGTGATAAGCCGGGTCGAAGAGCTTGATCAGTTGCCCGTCTTCGATCAGCGTGCGGGGCAGCCAGATGTTCTGGCCAAAGCAGCGCGTGATGCGTTCGGCGAGCGTGGTCTTGCCGTTGCCGGGCGCGCCGTACAAGAACATGCCGGCGCCGGAATTGACCGCGGGACCAAGCTCCTCGTAGACCGTGGCATCGACGGTGATGTCGTGAAAGGCTTCTTCGAGTTGAGCGCGTTTCGGCGTTTCGGCCCGGATCGTCTGGGCTTCGACCGACATGATGTAGTCGATCAAGGGCACCGGCGCCGGGCCGATGTAGCCGCAGGCGTCGAGATAGGTCTGCGCTCGCTGCCGTCCCTGGTCGGTGAGCGTGTAATAGTAGTCGTTGAACGGGGCCGAGCCGGTATGCGCGGCGAACTGGCGGTTTCGCAGCTTGTGCAGCTCCGGTTCGACGATCCCCATCGGCAAGCCGAGGTGCTCGGCGATGCCGCGGCCGCTGGCGGTGCCGGCGGCTGACAGATATTTGCACACCAGCGAGTCGATGAGCGAATCGCTTAATCCGGTGTCGGCCAGTGTGGCCGGTTCGGCCGGTTTGAACGATTCGTCGGAAAGTATCGCCGCCAGCAAATGGACCGGCGGTTCTGCGGCGAGTGTGGCGGTCATGACCGGTATCCGTTGGGGTCGGGCGGTGAAAAAAAGCAGGGACGTGAAAGTGTACCTTGCGTTCGCCGGCCGCACCAAAGTCGCCTTTCGCTCCGCGAAAGGGTGCCCTTTCGCGGAGCGAAAGGCGACGATGCTGGAGGGCCGGCGCTCGTCCCAGTGCGCCGGGACTTGGCCAACCTTACGGCGTTGCGGCCCAGATCGTCGATTCGTTGACATGTTTTGCGCACGTCAACGCACGGCATGCCATAATTTTTTCATATTAGCAGTTGCAATCGCCGGTTGACGTGACCATAATATGCCAATAACTGTCATAACGGTGAAAACTAGTGCTCGCCGAAGAGCGGAGAACTCGACTGCTGGAACTGGTGCGAACGCGTGGCTTCGCGGCCCTGCCCGACCTGGCCGACGCGCTCAAGGTCTCCGAGTCGACCGTGCGACGCGATTTGGAGCACCTTGAAGACGCCGGAGCCGCCAAACGGACGCATGGCGGCGTGTTTTATACGGGCACGTCGCCCAAGTTGCCGCATTTTGACGAGCGGCAACCGGCGGAATGGGACAAAAAGCGGGCGATCGCTGTTCGGGCGGGGGAACTGATCGACAACGGTGATACCGTCCTGCTCGACGGAGGAACAACAACTTACGAAGTGGCCCGATTGCTTGTCGGCCGGCCGCTGCAAGTGGTCACCAACTCGCTGCCGGTGGCGAACTTGTTCGCGGCCAGCGCGAACACCGACCTGGTGCTGTTGGGCGGTTACGTCTATCCGCGGACGGGAGTGTCACTGGGACCCTACGCGAATGAGATGCTTGAACGGCTGAATGTGCGAAAGACGGTGCTCAGCGTGTCGGGCATCAACGATCGCGGCTGCTTCAACAACAACCTGCTGCTGGTCGAAACCGAGCGGGCCATGATGCAGGCCGCGGAAGAAGTCATTGTGGTGGCCGACAGCACGAAGTTCGGCCATCACAGCCTGGCGCACCTGTGCGGCCTGGAAGAAATCAATCATTTCGTCGTCGATAGCGAGATCAGCCAAGATTGGCGAAGTAAGCTTTTGGCGGCCGGCACCGACCTGCTCGTCGCCGGCGCGACCGACAACACGTAGAGACAGCCCATGACCACCAACACGCTCGATCGCCGGGCCATCGAACAGATCGTGCGCCAGATCGTTCTGGAGCGTGCGACCGCGGCGACCGGGCCCAAGCTGGTGGTGAGCATCTCCGCGCGTCACTTGCACCTCGCCGAAGAGCACGTCGAGACGCTCTTCGGTCAGGGTCACAAGCTGACGCCGATGAAGGACCTTTACCAGGACGGCTTTTACGCGGCGGAAGAAACCGTGATGGTCGTCGGGCCAAAACGAAAAATGCTGCCTTCGGTGCGGGTGCTGGGGCCGACGCGGCCCTATAGCCAGGTCGAGCTGGCGTTTACCGACGGCATTTCGCTGGGCATCGACCTGCCCGTGCGGCCCAGCGGCAAAATATCGGGGACGCCCGGCTGCGTGTTGGTGGGACCGAAAGGCGTGGTCGAGCTGAAAGAGGGCCTGATCCGCGCCGAGCGGCACGTACACATGAACTTGGAACACGCCAAACACTACGGCGTGCAGAACGGCGACCGCATGAGCCTGCGGATCGACTCTTCGTGCGCGACGGTGTTTCGTGACCTGTTGGTGCGGGCCGACGAGACCAGCAAGCTGGAAGTACACCTCGACACCGACGAAGGCAACGCCGCCGACCTGGACCACGCCTGGAAGGTGGAGCTGCTGAGGCAGGAGTAAGAGTATCTCCCTCTCCCTCCGGGAGAGGGAACTACAAGACACCCCGTTTCCCATTCTCATTTTCGGAGTACAGATTTCATGGCAAAGCAGAAAGCAATGGAAGCGCTGGGCATGATCGAGACCAAAGGCTTTGTGTGCCTGGTCGAGGCCAGCGACGCAATGATGAAGGCCGCGAACGTCGATTTTCTTGGCTGGGACAAGGTCGGCAGCGGCCTGGTGACGGCGTTCGTCACCGGCGACGTGGCAGCCGTCAAAGCCGCGACCGACGCCGGTGCCGCGGCGGCCGGGCGCATCGGCGAAGTCGTCAGCGTGCAGGTCATTCCCCGTCCGCACGACGATCTCGGCGTGGTCTTGCCGGCGGCGGTGAAAGGCGGCGATTTAGGATAGGCGTAGGGTGGGACCAGCGAGCTTGCGAGCGCCGGCCCACCGATAGCGGCGCCGTTTATATGGTGGGCCGGCGCTCGCAAGCTCGCTGGTCCCACCCCTACGAACCAAGACTCACAAATTCTCACAGGACTCAACTTACATGAACGACGCGATCGGATTATTGGAAACCAAGGGCCTGGTGGCGCTCGTCGAAGCCACCGACGCGATGGCCAAAGCGGCCAACGTGCAGATTGTTAAAAAAATCGCCATCGGCGGCGGCCTGGTCACGACCGTGGTCCGCGGCGACGTGGGCAGCGTGCGTGCGGCCGTCGAAGCGGGCGCCAATGCGGCCCAGCAGATCGGCGAGCTGGTCGCCAGCCATGTCATTCCCCGTCCCGCCGACGGATTGGTGAAGGCGTACCTGTCTTAGGGATGTAATTACCGCTTATGAAGGTATTGGTCGCCAATCTCGGCTCGACGAGTTTCAAGTATCGCCTGTTCGATATGGACGGCGAGCGGCAGCTTGCGCGCGGCGGCACCGAACGGATCGGCTCGGCGGAAAGCCGCTCGTTCGTCGAGATCAGCGGCCGGCGGCACGAGATGCTGTCGGCCGTGCCCGATCATGCGGTGGCGGTGCGTCGCTGCCTGGAGCAGTTGACCGATCCGCAACACGGTTGCCTGAAAGACGCCTCCGAAGTGGCGGCGATCGGTTTCAAGGCCGTGCATGGCGGGGCATTCAGCGGCGTCGAGCGCGTGACGCCCGAAGTGTTGGCGGCGATGGAGGCGATGAGCGAAGTCGCGCCGGCTCACAACCCGCCCTACGTCGCGGCCATGCGGCTGCTGAGCGAAAAGCTGCCGGAGATCCCGCTGGTGGCGGCGTTCGAGACCGGCTTTCACCAGACGGTCCCCGACCGGCTGCGCTTCTACGCCGTGCCTTACGAGTGGGCCGAAAAGCATCGCGTCCAGCGATGGGGATTTCACGGGGCGAGCCATCGCTACATCGCCGGCCGCATGGCCGAACTGCTGGGCCGCAAGGACCTGCGAATCATCTCTTGTCACCTCGGCGGTTCTAACTCGCTGTGCGCGATTCGCAACGGCCAAAGCGTGGCGAACAGCCTCGGCATGAGTCCCCAATCGGGCTTGCCGCACAACAACCGTGTCGGCGATTTCGATCCCTTCGCACTGCCGGTGTTGATGAAGGAAACCGGCAAATCGTTGGCGGAGATTCTGAGGGATCTCGACTCGAAGAGCGGGCTGCTGGGTTTAAGCGGGTTGAGCGGCGACGTGCGCGATCTGGAAGAGGCGGCCTCGCAAGGAAACGCACGGGCACGGCTGGCGCTCGACGTATTTACCACGTCGATTCGCCACTACCTGGGCGCGTACCTGCTGGAATTAGGCGGCGCCGACGCGATCGTGTTCACCGGCGGGATTGGCGAAAACGGCGTCAACGTGCGGGCCGCCGTTTGCGCGGGACTGGAATGGCTCGGCGTCGCACTCGATCCCGCGGCCAACGGACGGGCCAAAGGCGAATGTTCGATCGGGGCGTCCGAAAGCCGCACGCAGATCTGGGTCGTGCCCACCAATGAAGAGCTCATTGTTGCGCGGCAGGCGAACCAGTTGATTGATGGGATGAGGGATGAGGGATGAGAGATGAGAGATGAGAGATGAGAGATGAGAGATGAGAGATAAGGGATGAAAGATGAGGCTCCTATCCCTCATCTCTCATCCCTTATCCCTCATCCGCCCAACGCACACCGGAAGGTAACCTGACCAACCTATGTTCCTCGCCAAAGTAACCGGCAGCGTCGTGGCCACGCAGAAGGCGGCAACGATGACGGGCCACAAGCTGCTCATCGTCGAGCCTTACCGCATCGACGCCGCCAACCGCGACCGGCTGGTGACGACCGGGCGAACGTTTGTGGCTGTCGACACCGTCGGGGCCGGACAAGACGAGTTTGTGTTGATCGTGCAAGGCTCCAGTGCCCGACTGACGCCGGAAACGAAGAACTTGCCCGTCGATGCCGCCATCATCGGCATCGTCGACATGGTACACGTCGATCAGCAGTGCGTTTTCAATCGAGAGAGAGGTTGACTGTGACGAAATCTTCAAAGAGCCGGTGGCTGGGGCGGAGGCTGGCCGTTTTCAACGCGGAAATTCCAAGAGTCGCGGTGGCCAGGCGATGCCCCGGTTCGTCGGCCACGCACAAACCGGGGCATCGGCTGGCGTCGAGCCAGTTGATCATTCCGGGCCGCATCGAGCCAGCCTCTGCCCCAGCCACCTGAACCCAGCCACCTGAACCCTGATCCCTGAACCCTGAACCCCGAACCCTTCCCCATGCAAGCCACCGAAACCCTGATCCGCAGCGTCGTCGAACAAGTGCTGGCCCAGATGGGCAACGGCCAAGCGTCGGCCACGCCCATGCGCCGCGGCTTTGACGGCCGATACGGCATCTTCACCTGCGTCGACGAAGCGGTCGCCGCCGCCACCGCCGCCTTCCGAAAACTTTCGGATGCGACGATCGAGCAGCGCAAACGGGCCATCGACCATATCCGCCGCATCTCGATCGACCAGTGCGTCGAGCTGGGCACGATGGAGATGGAAGAGACCAAGATCGGCCGGCTGGCACACAAGATCGAGAAGCTCAAGACGCTCGGCGAGCGCACGCCCGGCGTGGAGTTCATGCGGAGCGAAGTGTTCAGCGGCGACCACGGCCTGGCCGTCATCGAGCACGCTCCCTTCGGAGTGATCGGAGCGATCACGCCGGTGACGCATTCGTTGCCCACCATCACCGGCAATGCGGTGAGCATGATCGCCGGCGGCAACACGCTGGTGGTCAATCCGCATCCCGCCGGCAAGAAGGTGGCGGCCGAAGGCGTGCGGCGATTCAACGAAGCCATCTATCGCGATTTGGGCATCGACAACCTGATCTGCGTCATCGCCGAGCCGACGCTCGAAACGGCCCAGGCCATCTTCAAGCACCGCGGCGTCAAGCTGATCTGCGTCACCGGCGGGCCGGCCGTGGCCAGGGCGGCGATGAACAGTGGAAAACGGGCGATCGTGGCCGGGCCGGGCAATCCGCCCGTCGTCGTCGATGAGACGGCCGATCTCGACCGCGCGGCGCGGGCGATCATCGAAGGTGGGGCCTACGACAACAACCTGTTGTGCATCGGCGAGAAAGAAGTGTTCGTGGTGGCCGAAGTGTTCGACGAGATGATGTCGGCCATGGAACGCGCAGGCGCGGTGCGGCTCAATGCCCGTGAGGTCGAAGCATTGACCAAGGTGGCCATCACCACGGTCGGCGAAGGCGACCACAAGCACGACGTGCCGGCCAAGGAGTATCTGGGGCAAGACGCGGCGGTGCTGGCCCGCGGCATCGGCAAGCAGGTGCCGCACAACGTAGAGTTGCTCTACGGTGAGACGGACGAATCGAACCCGTTTGTGCCGGTCGAGCAGATGATGCCGTTTCTGCCGTTCGTTCGCGTGCGCGACTTCGACGAAGCGGTCGAGAAGGCGAAGTTCTACGAGCACGGCTTCCGGCACACGGCCATGATTCATTCCAACAGCGTGCGAAACATGACCAAGATGGGCCGCGCGCTCGACACGACGTTGTTCGTCAAGAACGGCCCCTGCATGGCGTCGCTGGGCCTGGGTGGCGAAGGCTATTTGTCGTTCTCCATCGCCACGCCCACCGGCGAAGGCGTGACCACGCCTTTGACATTTACACGAGAACGTCGCTGCTCGATGATCGACGACCTGCGAATTATTTGACGTCCCTTGTCAGTGGTCCGTTGTCAGTTGTCCGTTGCAACTGACCACTGACCACTGACCACTGACCACTGACCACTGACCACTGACCACTGACAAAGATGCAATTAGGCACCGTCGTCGGCACCGCGACTTCGACCATCAAGCACCGCTCGATGGACGGCTGGAAGCTGTTGGTCGTGCAGTTGCTGGCGGCCGACGGTCGCTCGCCCGACGGCGAGCCGGTGCTGGCCGTCGATAGCCTGGGTGCCGGCCGGGGCGACCGCGTGCTGCTGACCAGTGAAGGCAATGCGACGAAGGAACTGTTGAAGAGCGAGACGACGCCCGTCCGCTGGTGCGTGATAGGAATACCTGACTGATGCGAATTTGCAAAGTATTTGGCACCGTGACGCTCAATCGCTCGCATCCGAGCCTGACAGGCGCATGCCTGCGCTTGGCGGCGCCGCTGACGCTCGATGAACTGGCGGGCCACAAGGAACCAGCGGCAGAAGAGTTGGTGGTGTACGACGAGCTGGGGGCCGGACTGGGCAGCCTGATCGCCATCAGCGAAGGCGGCGAGGCGGCCCAGCCGTTTTATCCCGACATGAAACCGGTCGATGCCTACAACGGGGCGGTCCTTGACTCAGTGGACGTGAGACGGCCATGAAAGACGTAAGGTGGGACCAGCGAGCTTGCGAGCGCCGG
>Ga0307372_10007999_pt1 | contig 14977 bp, 14 predicted proteins | sample OX1MG_FD_202533 | JGI IMG/M metagenome (GOLD analysis project Ga0307372, IMG submission 202533) | Soil microbial communities from Risofladan, Vaasa, Finland - OX-1 | ecosystem: Environmental > Terrestrial > Soil > Coastal area > Acid sulfate soil | place: Finland: Risofladan, Vaasa | collected... | reverse complement strand
AGGGCGGCGAGGGTAACAAATGGGGCACAGCGTCTCACGGTTCCTGGATGATAGCCGTCGAGGCGCCATTGGCGTTGGTTTCCGGGCACAGCGCCCGGCGCCGCCCGCCGGCTTCAGATGTCCACGATGATCGTGACGGGGCCGTCGTTGGTCAGGCTGACCTTCATGTCGGCACCGAAGACGCCAGTCTCCACCCGTGCGCCCAGCGCACGCAGCGATGAGATCACGGCGTCAACAAGTGGTTCGGCGACCGGGCCGGGGGCGGCCGCCTGCCAGGTCGGGCGGCGGCCTTTGCGGGTGTCGGCGTAAAGCGTGAACTGGCTGATGACCAGCAGCGGCGCGGCCACGTCGGAGCAGGACTTCTCCCCCTCCAGAATGCGCAGTCCCCACAGCTTGGCAGCCATCCTCGCGGCCACCTGCGGTGTGTCCTCATGGGTGACCCCGACCAGGACGAGCAGGCCCGGCTCGTCGATAGCGCCCACGACCTGCCGGCCCACGGCCACGCTGGCCTCACTGACCCGCTGCACCACGGCTCGCACGGAACACATCCTCTCGTGCCGCCCACCAGACCAGACTCACCGCAGGACGAGCAGGTCGAGGTTGTCGACAACCGGACCGGTCTGGGTGGCGGCGGCCGCGCGCAGACGGGCGGCACCGGCGGCGTACTCGCTGTCGGTGATCAGTTTCAGGGGGGTGTGCGAGTCACGCTGGAGTGTCGCGGCGATCGTGGCGAGTGAGTCAGCGGTCACCTGCGGGACCGGTTCCAGGGCGATGTAGCTGAATCCCGCCGACCCGAAGGCGGCGCGCACGTCCGTCACGCTGGGGAAGGTGTCCAGGACCGCGATCGCCTCGGGCCAGTACCGGAACAGGCCGACATCGCGGTGCCTGCCCGAAAACGCCGAGCGGATGAGCACGGGAGCGCCGGCCCGGAGCACGCGCCGCAGCTCGTGGGCGGCGGCGGGAAGATCTGGCAGATGGTGGATGACGGTGGACAGCCAGGCTGCGTCCATGGTGTCGGGGCCGAGCGGGATGGCGCCGGCGTGACCGGCCAGCATGTGAGGGTAGCGGGACCGGGCGCGCATGGCGGGCGATGGTTCCACGGCGATGACGTCAATGGCGTACCAGCGGGTGGAGGCCGTGGCCCACATTGCGGTGCCCGCGCCAAGATCAAGCAGGCGCATACCGGGCCGCGGGGCCAGGTGACGAGCGACTGCTTCACGCCATCGGGCAAGGCCGGCCTCCGGTATGCGCCGGGCGGCATCGAACGCCGCCGCGTCTGCTTCGCCATACCCATGACCCCGGCTGCCTCGATGGCCCCGGTCGACCATGCGCCAATGATCGCAGCTGCGCGACGCCCCAGCCTAGCCGCCGCAGTCTGCGGCGCTGTCCCTTCACCGAGTGCGGTTGCTCAGCATCCGGCAAGCGCTCCGTCCCCGGCGCGCGGGTCCGCCGCGCCTGTGAGCATCCCGTCGTCGGTGACCCGGATGGCCTGGGCGTGGCCGAAGGTCTGGTCGCCTGGCGGGCTCTCGATGACCTCGTAGCCGCGGTGCCGCAGGCCTGCTGACCACGCCACGGGAGAGCCGTGTTCGAGGCGAACCAGCGGCGGGTCGTCGAGACGCCAGATATCGAAGTCAGTGGTTGGCTCGCGGCTGAGCACCCAGCGAGGCGCGGCTATTGCCTCACCTGGATCCTGGCCGAGTGCAAGCATCCTGACCAGCAGCTGCAGGAGGACCTGCGGCTGGGCGTCGGCGCCCATGGTGCCCAGCACGGTGTCGAGCCCCCCGGCCGGGTGGGTGACGATGAGGGGTGTCAGCGTGTGCGGCGGGCGCCGCCCAGGCCCGTATTCGGCCGGATGGCCGGGTTCCAGCGAGAACCCCATGCCCCTGTTCTGCAGGAAGATCCCATGCTCGGGGAGAATCAGATGCGAACCGAAATCAGCGGCATTGGACATGATCAGTGACACGCCGGTGCGCTCACGGTCGACCGCGCAGATGTAGGTTGTCCCGCCGTCGCCGTAGACGTCTGCGAGCCCGCGACCCGCCTGATCGTTCACCGCGGCCGCCCGCGGACGCAGGCGTGTGCGCGCGATGAGCCCGGGGCCGTCAGCGTGCTCGTGCAGCACGGCGGGCCGGTCGTACGACGCCTGCCGGGCCGCTTCGACGAGAAGGAACGCCCAGCGTTCGTCCCCCGGGTCGTCAGGCAGCCCGACGTGCTCGGCGATCCACGCGCCAGCCAGCGCAAGGTAGCCCTGAGAGTTGGGTGGGGCCGCCCACAGGTCGTGGCCGAATACCGGCAGCCGCAGTGGCTGGACCCATTCGGCGTGCGGAGCGCGGAGGTCGTCGTGCGTGAACTCCCCCCTGCCCTCGGTGAGGATCTCAGCTGCGACCGTACCCTCGTAGAAACCTGCACGGCCCCTTGCCACGATGGCCCCGAGGGCGTCGCTGGTTCCGGGAAGAGCCAGGCGCCGACCCAGCACAAGCGGCCCGGGTCCCCCGAACGCGAGGTTCCGCTCGTGCGAGCCGAGTTCCAGCGAGGCCTGGGCGAGCGTGGGTGAGACAGGGAAGCCATCGGCAGCCAGTCGTTGCGCCGGCGCGAGCAGGTCGTCGAGGCGAAGTGCCGCGAAGCGCTCGTGCAGCGCGACCCACCCGTCAACGCAGCCCGGCACTGTGACGCTCCGTATGTCGAACTGAAAGGGCATGCCCTTGGCGCCTTCAGCGCGCAGCCGTTCCGGGTTGGCGCCGGAACCCGCACGCCCGGAGGCGTTGAGCGCGACAGGCGGTTCGCCCGGGCGGGCGATCAAGGCGAACAGATCGCCGCCCAGGCCACACATGTGCGGTGAGGTGACGGCCATCGCTGCGGCGGTGGCGATCGCGGCATCCACCGCATTGCCGCCACGGTCGAGCATCATGATTCCGGCTGTCGCGGCAAGGTGGCTGGCAGCCGCGACGGCGCCCTCAGGCGCATAGCGGGTGATCGTCACGTCAGTGCAGCACTTTCGACAGGAAGGCCCGCGTGCGCTCATGGCCAGGGCTGTCGAGCAGTTCATCGGGCCGTCCGGTCTCGATGACGTGTCCCTGGTCCATCATGATCACCCGGTCGCCAACGCCACGTGCGAAGCCCATCTCGTGGGAGACGACGACCATCGTCATCCCGTCTTCGGCTAGTTCCCGCATCACTTCCAACACCTCGCCCACCATCTCCGGGTCGAGTGCGCTCGTGGGCTCGTCGAACAGCATCAGCTTGGGCTTCATCGCGAGTGCGCGGGCGATCGCGACCCTTTGCTGCTGCCCCCCCGAAAGCTGCCGCGGGTAGGCATCACATTTGTCTTCGATCCCGACCCGGGCGAGCAGTTGCCGGCTCTCGGCCATCGCCTCAGCCTTGGCCACCTTGCGGACACGGACCGGTGCGAGGGCAACGTTCTCCATCGCGGTCAGATGCGGGAAAAGGTTGAATTGCTGGAACACAAACCCGATCTCCTGCCGCTGGCGCGCGATCTCCGCCTCTGACTCGTCGGCCAGGTCGCCGTTCGCCTTCTGCCGGTAGCCAATGAGATGCCCGTTGACCAGCAGCCGTCCCCGGTCGATGCGCTCGAGATGATTCACGCACCGAAGCAGTGTCGTCTTGCCCGAGCCTGACGGCCCGATGATCACGACGACCTCTCCGTTCCTTACCTCGAAGGAGACATCGTCGAGCACGTGGGTACTTCGGAACCATTTATGAATTCCGATTCCCTGAACCGCGAACTGGTCGCCGGACGGCTCTGCCGTACGCCCCGGTGGTGACTGCGGGGCATCGGCGCTCCGCGTCATCGGGCACCCCGCATCTGCTCCCCCGGAATCAGGGCGCCACCCCCAAAAAGCCGCTGCCGCAGGGAAACGTGCCCGACGACATCCCCGCCGCGTGACTCAAGCCGGCGTTCAATGGCGCTCTGGATAAACGACCAGACCGTGGTCATGAGGATGTAGTAGATCGCTGCCACCAGGAAGATCTCAAATGTGCGGAACGTGGTCGAGTTGTAGTCCTGGGCAGCGAGGAACAGCTCTTGCAGCCCGATGACGCTCAGCAGCGAGGTCACCTTGAGCATGTTGTTGAACTCGTTGCCCAGCGGCGGTATGACGACCCGCATGGCTTGCGGCAGCACCACATGCCTCATCGCCTGGCGCCGCCTCATCCCCAGCGATTCCGCGGCTTCGGTCTGGCCCTTGTCAACCGAGTCGATGGCAGCACGCATGATCTCCGCCATATAGGCGCCCTCGTTGATCGCCAGGGTGACAATACCGGCCTGGACGACGCCAGGGACCGACAGCCCCCCGATAGTCAGCGAGTGAAATGAGTACAGCCCCAAGGCAGCGCTTCCGTCGTAGATGATGACTGCCTGGACAAGCAACGGGGTGCCGCGGATGAGCCAGATGTAACCGCTGGCGAAGACCCGCAATGGCAGGTGCCGGCTGCGCCGGCATAGCGCGAGCCATAGTCCCAGTCCCACGCCAAGCGCCTGCGCTATGACGGCTAGGTAGATAGTCCGTTCTGCGCCCTGGATAAAAGCGCTGGGTGGATGGAACAGCAGCTGCTGGAAGAACGCCCAGTCAAAGTGCATCCGGGCAGTCCTACTTGAGCATGTCGAGCTTGAGGCCCCACTTCGTCATGATTTTCTCGTACGTCCCGTTCTTCTGGAGCATGGCGAAGGCCTGAGCGATCACGCGGTGGAGCGCCGCGTTGCTCTTGACACTCGCGATCCCGGTCAGGATCTGGCCGAACGGCTGGCCGGCGAACTGGAACATGCCCGAGTTCTTGGACATGTCGTAGGAGGCGGTTTCCACCGTGGTCCCATAGGCGTCCACATGCCCCAGAGCGAGCTGGTCAAGGGCGTCGCTGTCGCGCAGGAAGGTCTGGACCGAGATGGGCCGCATGCCGTGCGCCACGCAGGTCGTGCTCTGCTGCGCGAGGTAGTCGGTGACAGTAGTTCCCGTCTCGGCGGCCACAGTGAGACCGCACAGGCCACTGATCCCCGAGATGTGCTTGGGGTTGCCCTGCCGGACCAGCATCGCCTCGCTGGAGTTCATGTAGTCGACGAAGTTCACCACGGCCCGGCGGGCCGGCTTGTCGAACAGCTGGGACAAGATCGCGTCACAATGACCGGCTTGCAGCGCTGGGATGATTCCCGCAAACGCGGTGTTCACCCAGACCGGCTTCACGCCCAGTTCGGCGGCGATTGCATTGCCGAGGCCGACATCGGAGCCGGTCGGCTGCTGGGCGCTCGTGTAGAACTCCAGCGGCGGGGAGGAGATGTCCGAACAGTAGCGGATGGTCCCCGCCTGCCCGAGCGCTCCAGCAGGAACCTTGATGGCCCCGGAAGTCCTGGCCGTAGCCGAGGATCCGTTCGAACTGGTGCCGCAACCTGCGGCCACCACCGCAACTACCCCGATCCCGGCGCACATCAGCACAGCCCGGCTGACACCAAACCTTCGAGTTAGCACCGCGACCCGCCTCTCAAGCTGAGGGGAATGTGGCGACTCATCCTGCGCCAAATCCTTTTGGCAGAGGCTAGAGATGCCCTGTGGCCGTGTCAAGAGGCCGGGCGCGAATCAGGGAACACGGGTCGACGCACGCAGCCGCAGGGTGGCCGGAACGCGCCTTGGCGCCTCCACCTGGCCTCCGTTCACCCGCGCGAGCAACATCTCCACCGCAGCCTCGGCCTGCTGCTCCGGGTGCAGGTCAAGCGCGGTGACCGGTGGATCACCCTCACGTGCCTGGACGCTGTCCACCCCGGCCGCGATCAGCAACTCACCGGGTACCCGGACATGCCTCGCCTTCGCAGCACGCAGCACCCCGCGAACGAACCGCGCCGCGACCGCGAAGACCGCATCCGGCGGTCTTGGTCCGTCAAGCAGCCGGCAGGTTGCCGCGAAGGCGCTCTCCTCGCCGGGCTGCATGGCCACCGGCACGATGAGCCGCAGAGCACCCTGCTCGCGGATCCACGACTCGTAGGCGCTGAGCGTTTCGGCCGCCCAGCCCCAATCGGCCTTGGGCACCAGCAGGGCGATCCGCCGGGCGCCACACGCCGAGAGATGGTCAAGCATCTGCCGCGTGTTCGCATCCGTCTCTGAGGCGACATACCACGGATCGTCCGGGCGCCCATGATCCCGCTCGATCGTCACAACCGGGATCCCCAGTTCCTCCAGGAGCGTCACCCGCGAATCGCGCGGCGAGGGGTCCACCACGATGCCGCCATCGACCGGGAATCCGCGAAGACCAGCCTCAACGATCGTCGGCGGAAGGAGCATCAGCGATTGCTCCTGCGGGAACGCCGTAGCCGCCGCCGCGCTCGCCAGCCGCATGTAGAAGTCAAGACTCAGCGCTTCGTCCAACCTCGCGTCGGCCCCGACCGGAAGCAACAGCGCGAGCGCCCCCGACCGGCCAGAACGCAACCCCTGCGCATGCCGGTTGGCCCGGTACCCCAGCCGGTGCACCGTCTGAGCCACCCGGGCACGTGTCGCTGGGTCGACGCGGCCCTTGCCGTTCAGGGCATGCGACACCGTCGTCACGGACACACCCGCCGCCTTCGCGACGTCATGAATGGTCGGTCGAGTTGCCATCGGTCCTGATCACGGAGGCTGCTATACAGCCTGAGCATACGGTGGCAGAGGCGAAGCGGTCACCCCATGCCCCAGCCTAGACAGCGAACCGGGTGACCGCGGATCGCATAGGGTCCTGCTGTGCGCAGGACGGAGATCTCGGTTGACGACCCGCGAACCGAGGACGTTCGCAAGCTGCTGGAACGCCACCTGGAGTTCGCCAGGTCGCACACTCCGCCTGACGATGTCCATGCCCTTGAGGTCGAGGATCTGCTCGATCCGGCCGTCACGTTCTTCAGCTTCCGCATCGACGGGGAATTGCTGGCGGTCGGGGCGCTGAAACAGCTCGACGGGCAGCACGGCGAGCTGAAGTCCATGCACACCGCCCAGGCCGCGCGGGGCCGCGGGATCGGCCGGGCGATGGTCGATCATCTCATCGGTGTCGCCCGCCAGCGCGGCCTCACCCGGGTGAGCCTGGAGACAGGGTCCATGCAGGCATTTGCTCCCGCGCGGTCGCTGTACGCGCGCGCGGGATTCGCCCCTTGCGGGCCGTTCGGCAGCTACCACCCGAGCGGCACCAGTGTCTTCATGACCATGGAGCTGGACGGCCAGCAGCCCAGCGCGTGAGCTAGCGGACCGAGCCCAGAAACTGGCGAGCCTGCGCGCTGGTGGTGATCCGCAGTGCGGCAACCGCTATCCCGCACCGTCAGTGGCCTGGACGTCCGCGATCAGGTGGCAGGCGGCCAGGTGCGCTGCTGGGCCGGCGGCACGCAGCCGAGGCAGGACAGCGGAGCACTCGGGTACCGCGACCGGGCAGCGCGGGTGAAAGCCGCAGCCGCGCGGCGGGCGCACCGGGTCGGGCAGCTCCCCCGGCAGTACCTCCGGGGCTGCCCACGCCCGCGGATCGCGGCGCGGTACGGCGCTGAGCAACGCTCTGGTGTAGGGGTGGGCCGGGCTGTGGACCACCGCGCTGGCGGGCCCCTGCTCCACAATCCGCCCCAGGTACATAACGCAGATCCGGTCCGCATGATGTGCGGCTGTCGAGAGATCGTGGGTGATCATCAAAACCCCGAGGCCGTCCCGGCGCAGCGTGTCGAGCAGAGCCAGGATGCCCGCCCGCACGGATACATCCAGCATGGACACCGGCTCGTCGGCCACCAGCAGCCGCGGCTGCACGATCATGGCAGCGGCGATCGCGACCCGCTGGCGCTGCCCGCCGGACAGCTCATGCGGGAACCGGTCCAGGTAAAGCTCCGGCGGGGTCAGCCCGACCAGTTCCAGCGCGCCGACGACCAGTTCGTGGCGCTCGGCTCCGGCCGCGGCCAGCCGGTGGATGATCAGCGGCTCGGCGACGGCGTCCCGCACCCGGAACCGGGGATCCAGGGATTCGTACGGGTCCTGGTAGATCATCTGCATCTCGCGGCGCAGCGGCCGCAGTTCCCGGTGGCTCAGCCGGGTGATGTCCCGGCCGCGGAGCAGCACCGACCCGGCGTCGGGTGCCAGCATCCGCAGGACGGCCTGCGCCGTGGTGGTCTTGCCGCACCCGGACTCGCCGACGAGCGCGACGATCTCACCGGCTGCGACGGTGAGGGACACGCCCTCCACGGCATGCACGACCGGCCGCTCGCGCCACCGCCGCACCCCGGCAACGCCGCGGACCGGGTACCGGGCCACCAGCCCGCGCACGTCGAGCAGCGGCGAGCCGCCCATCGCGGCCCCGGTGGTCACGGCCCCTTCAGTCACGGCTGCACCTGCGCGGCGGGAAGGCCCGCGTTGAGGTGGCAGGCGGCGAACCGGTCTTCGGCGACCTGCAGCCAGTCCGGCCGCTGCTCCTGGCAATGGCCCATCACCCGGTCGCAGCGTGGCGCGAAGGAGCAGCCGATGATGGGACGGTCGAGCCGGGGCGGGGCACCGGGGATCGGCTGCGCGGCGCTGCCTTCCCATAGATCCGGTGTGGCACCGAACAGCATCCGGGTGTACGGGTGGCGCGGATCGCGCAGCAGGCTCGGGACCGGTCCCTCCTCAGCGACCTGGCCCGCGTACATCACGGCGGCCCGATGGCAGATGACCGCGACGGCAGGCAGGTCGTGGCTGACGAAGATCATCGCCAGCCCGAGCTCTTCGGTGACCGACCGCAGCAGCTCCAGGATCTGCGCCTGGACGATCACGTCCAGCGCCGTGGTGGGCTCGTCGGCCAGCAGCACCCGTGGTGAGCAGGCCAGGGCCATCGCCAGGGCGGCGCGCTGCCGCATGCCGCCGGAGAACTCGTGCGGGTAGCGGCTGGCGCGGCTGGCCGGGATCCCGACCAGCTCCAGCAGCTCGGCCACCCGGGCCGGGATGGCCTTCCTCGGCACGGTCGCATGCAGCCGCATCGGCTCGGCGATCTGGGCGCCGATGGTCCGCACCGGGTTGAACGCGTTCATGGCGCCCTGGAAGACCATCGCGATGTCGCGCCAGCGGTGCGGCCGCAGGGTTGCCTCACCGCGGGCCATGATGTTTTCGCCGCCGAGCAGCACCTGGCCGCTGACGCTGGCGGTCGGGGGCAGTAGGCCCATGAGTGCGAGGATGGCCGTGGTCTTGCCGCACCCGGACTCCCCCACCAGGCCGAGGCGCTCGCCGGGCCGCAGCGCCAGGCTGATCCCGCGGACCGCGTGCAGCTCGCGGCCGTGACCGAGGCCGAACCACACATGCAGGTCCCTGACCTCCAGCGTGGCCGCCGCTGTCATTCCCGCTCCAGGTCGCCGTAGAGCGGGCGCAGCCGGAAGCGCCGGACGGCCAGATGACCGACCCGCAGCCGCGGGTTCAGCGCGTCCTCGATGCCCTGCCCGGCCATAGTCGCGCCGAGGACGACGATGGTCACAGCCAGGCCGGGCGGCAGGATCGCCCACCATGCGCTGTAGAAGATCGCCCCGCCGGTCAGGGAGTCCTGGATCATCTTGCCCCAGGAGATGACCGACGGGTCGCCGAGGCCGAGGAAGCTGATGTAGGTCTCGGCGAACACGGCGTTGGCGATCATCAGCACCGTGTTGGCGATCAGCAGCGGCCCGACCTGCGGCACCAGGTGGTACCGCAGCACCCGGTAGTGGCTCGCACCGGCCGACTGGACCCGCTTGATGTAGGTGCGCTCGCGCAGCGACTTCACCTGGGCGCGGATCAGCCGCGCGGTGGAGGTCCAGTAGATCACGCCGATGATAATGATGATGTTGCGCAGGTTCTGGCCGAAGATGGCCGCCGCCACGATCATCAGCGGGATGTCGGGGATGACCAGGAAGTAGTCCGTCGCCCGCATCAGGACCCCGTCGGCCCGGCCGCCGGCATACCCGGACAGCAGCCCGACGCCGCCGCCGATCACGATGCCGACCAGCGCCGCGACGAAGCCGACGAGCAGCGAGGTGCGCGCCCCGTAGATCAGGTTGGACAGCACGTCGTAGCCGCCGTCGTCCAGCCCCAGCCAATGCGCCGCCGATGGTGCCGCATACACCCGGCCGGCCTGCGTGGTCGGGCTGTACGGGGCGATCACCGGCGCGAGCAGCGCCACGCCGATGAATACCGCGATGATGGCCAGCCCGACGGCGGTCTGTGGCTCGCTGGCCAGGATCCGCCGGGCCGCCGCCAGCCGTGACCCAGTCACGGTCGTGCCGGCGGCCGCCTCAGCCGCGGCCGCGGCATCAGCCCGCAGCGGCAGCGTGCTCACGTTTCACCCGCGGGTCTAGCCGGACGTACAGCAGGTCGGCGATCAGGTTGCAGGCGATCACCGAGACCGTGAGCAGCAAGAAGATGCCCTGCAGCACCGGGTAGTCACGGCGGTCGATGGCGTCGACGGTGGCCAGGCCGATACCGGGGTAGCTGAAGACGTCCTCGACCACGATGGCGCCGGCCACCACCGCCCCACCCGACAGCGCGATGAGAGTGACCAGCGGGAGCAGGGCGTTGCGCAGCCCGTGCCGCCACACCACCGCCCAGTTCGACAGGCCCTTCGCCCGCGCGGTGAGGGCATAGTCCTCGCCCAGCGTTTCCAGCATGGCCGACCGCACCACCAGCGCGTACTGGCCGTACATGCCCAGGCCCAGGGTGAGGGCGGGCAGGATCAGGTGCCGGGTCCGGTCCGCCAGCACCGCCCACAGCGACGGGGTGCCGAGCACGTTCAGCGTCGGGGTGTCGATCCCGACCCGCGGCAGGCCGACGGCGGCGGCCACGTAGAAAACGACCAGCAGCCCGATCCACTGGGTCGGCATCGCGTAGAAGGCCAGGCTGGTCCACTGCGCGGACTTGTCGGCGGGCGTGCCGCGGCGCCAGGCGGACACGATGCCGCTGGCCACGCCGAGCGCGATGGCGATGATGGTGCCGGCCAGGATCATCGGCAGCGTGTTCAGCAGCGGCTGGGCGATGTCGGTCCACACCGGCTGGTTGTTGGCGACGCTGGTGCCCAGGTCGCCGTGCGCCAGCCGGTCCAGGTAGATGAGGTACTGCTCCCACTTGGGCCTGTCCAGGCCGTAGCGGGCCAGCATCGCCGCCTTGAACTGCGCGGTGCAGTTCTGGCAGCGCAGCCCGGACACCGCGGTGCCGGGCATGACCCGGAACAAGAAGAAGTTCAGCGTGACCGCGATGAAGACAGTGACCAGCGCGAAGGCGGCCCGGCGCGCGACGTAGCCCATGGGTGGCCGGGCTCACCCAGGGTGCGGGCTGGTGTAGTAGCACTTGCAGAACGTCCACAGGTTCGGGATGAACCCGGTCCAGCCGGCCGCGTGCGCGGTGATCATGTCCGTGTCGACCAGCTGAATGTAAGGCCGCTGCTGGGCCAGGTAGGCCTCCATCTTCCAGACCAGCGCACGCCGGGCGGCCACGCTGACCGCCTGCTCCTGCTGGCGGTACCAGGCGTCGTAACGCGGGTCGCTCATCCCGGTGTCACTGTTGTCGTTCCACTGCGCCCGGGTGACGACGGACAGGTTGAAGTTCGGGTCGATGTAGGGATGCCAGTACCAGGTGTACATATCGGCGCTCTGGTACGTGCCGTGCGGGGCGGTGATCAGGCTGTAGGCCTGCGTGCCGTCACCCCCGGAGACCTCGGTGAGCTTCACCCCGATCTGCCGGAAGGCGCTGGTGAGGATCTCGAACTGCAGGCCGCCGTTGAAGTCCAGGTCGTCGGGAACGATCACCGAGTAGCTCATCGGGTGGGCCGGCTGCGCGAAGCGCCCAGTGGTGGCCGGGACAACCCGGATGCCACCCGGGCCCAGTCTGTACCCCAGTCCGTTCAGTATCTGGCTGGCCTTGGCCGGGTCGTAGGGCAGCGGCGTCACGGCGGGATTGAGCCACCCGGACGGCCCAGACCAGGCCGACATGATGTTGGCCCAGGGGCGGGCGTGGCCGCCGAACACCACGGCCGCGATGTGCTGGCGGGGTATGGCGTACTCGAACGCCTCGCGGACGGCGGGGTTCAGCAGTTCGCGGTTCTTCGGCTTGGCCGGGTTGGAGTTGAAGCCGAGGTTGGTCACCTCGTTGCCGGCCTGCGTCGTCACCGTGACTCCCCGCACACCGCTGAGCCTGCTCGCGTCGGTGTAGGGCACCGCGTCCACAAAGTCGAGCTTGCCGGCCTCCAGGTCCGCGAGCATCGACGTCGGGTTGGTGTAGTAGGTGAGGGTGACCGCGGCGGCGTGCGACTTCGGGCCGTAGAAGTAGCGGTTCGGCCGGAAGACCGTGGTGCCCTTCTCCTGGAACTGGCTGATGTAGTACGGGCCGCCGGAGACCATCGGCAGATGCTGCTCGGGCCGGTAGGACAGCAGGTCAGCACCATCCTTGCCGCCGGTGTGCTTGTCCCAGACGTGCTCGGGCAGCACGAAGAACTGCTCCAGGTTGGCCAGGGCGGCACCGACCGGCCGGGAGTAGGTGATCACCACCGTGTCCGGGTTCGGCGCGCTCGCGCTGGTGACACCGTTCAGCACCCCGGCGAGGTAGGACGTGGGGCCGGACGCGTACTTGAGCACGGTGTCGATAGTCCAGGCGGCATCCTGGGCGGTCAGCGGCACCCCGTCGGACCACTTGCCGCCGCCGCGCAGATGGAACGTGAGGGTGCGGCCGTCCGGCGACTGCGTCCAGCTCCTGGCCCAGTCACCGGTCAGCTTCAGGCCGGGACCGTACTGGACGAGCTGAGGGAAGATCATGCCGTAAGCGGTGTCGTCCTGCGTCTCGATGCCGGCCAGCGGGTTGAGGGTGTCGATGTAGAAGGTCGTGCCGACGGTCAGGATCGAGTTCGCCGAGCCGGAGCCGGATGTGGCCGGCCCACTGCATGCCGCGGTCGCCAGCGCGATCACCACCAGCGCAGCGCTCATCACCCGCCGGCGCCCGGCCCGGGCTGCCCGCGCAGCTGGCCTGGCGTTCCGTTCCCTGGCCTGCCAGTTCATGAAATGAAGTTAGATCTACAATACTTTCCCGCTCAACGACTATATGGTGAACGGCAGCTGAAATCTTCGGCTTGTCTTGCCTGCTAGAAAGCCAGATTCTGCCTTCACGCTGTCCAGAATCATGGAAACTCGTCTGTGTAATGACAATGGTTATTCGAATAGAATGCAGACCATGGCACGACCGCGACAGCAGGAAGCACGGCGGCGCAGCCTGCTGGACGCCGCCCAGCTCGCCGCGGCCCGCCACGGCGTCGCCCGGCTCCGGCTCAAGGACGTGGCCGACGCCGCCGGGATCAGCCCGGCGGCGGTGCTCTACTACTACGAGGGCGTCGAGGCGCTGCTGACCGAGCTGTACCGGATGAACATCGCCCGCTTCTGCGAACGGCGCCGGGAGGCGATCAGCGCCCACCAGGCACCGCGCGAGCAGCTCGTCGCCTCCATCCGGCACGGCGTCCCGGCCGGCCCGGACGACGCGGAGGCGAGCGTCCTGTGGCAGCTGGACGCCTTCGCCGGCAGCGACCCGCTCTACGACGTCCTGTGCACCCAGCAGTTCGAGGAACAGGTCTCGGTCTACGAGCGGATCCTGGCCGTCGGCCAGGACAGGGGCGACTTCGCTCTGATGTCGGCTCCGCGCGCGGTCGGGCAGGCGCTCGTGGCCCTGGAGGACGCGCTCGGCCGCCAGGTCATCGGCGGCAACCCGCAGCTCAGCCGGGCCGACGCGCTGCGCATCATCGGCTCGTTCGCGAGCCTGGCCGCGGGATGCGAGATCCACGCCGAGGACTGAGGATCACAGCACATTGGTCCAGGCCGAATAGCCGGCGGCGTCGACCGCCCGCACCCGCATGTAGCCCGGCTCGGGCGGCGGTGCCTCGATGACCGCCCGGGTGATCAGGCCGCTCTCGCTGGTTTCCAGGATCCGGCCGGACCGGCGGCCCCGGTTCCCGGCGGCCACGCTGCAGCCCAGCTCCCGGTCCATCTGCAGGATGACCGCACGGCACGGGCTGCAGGACACCTCGACCGCTGCACCATCGCGGTGCACCTCATGCAGCACCGGGCCGGCCGAGGCATAGGAGTGGCCGTGGCGCAGCGCGTGCAGCACCGCCTCCGGGGAGCGGTCCGGGGCCTTCACCCAGGTCCAGGCCAGCCCGATGTCGAACAGCGGCATGTGCGAGTCGTCGGTGGCAATGCAGTGCAGCGAGCGCCCCGCCGCCAGGGCCGCGTCCCACACCATCGAGGAGTCGCCGCGGCCGCACTCGAGCTCGCTGGAGGCGTTGTACACCTCCACCCCGCTGACGTGATCACCATCGAGCAGCGCGGTGGCATCCATGCCGGTCCAGTACGGATGCGCGACGTAGGCGACGGCGCCCTGGCCGCGGGCGTAACGGCCAGCGGTGGCCAGGTCGGGAAAGGTCCGCTGTTCCCAGTGCTCCTCCTCATTGACCAGCCAGTTACGCCGGTCACCGCCGGGATCGTCGGGAATCTCGCTGATCCCGTACACGAGCAGGTCGGAGGTCCAGCCTGGCTGGCCGAGATCGAAGGTCAGCTCCGCGCCGGGCAGCATGAGCAGGGACGGGACCGACGGGACCCGGGTCAGCCGCCAGTGGTCGGTGATGGCCAGCACATCGAACCCGGCGGCGGCGTACTGCCGGGCCAGCGCCTGCGGCGGCAGGTCACCGTCGCTCTCGGTCGAGTGGGTGTGCAGCGCGCATTTCAGCCAGCTTCCGGCCATGCCGAACGGGTTGTCACCTGGGGGCATGTCAGCGTCCTCCTCCGGGAGGCACTCTGGCGAGCACGCCGCCCCGGCGCCAGTGCTCGTTGAAGAAGATTTGGAGAATTCGCGGCGCTGCGCCGGGCCGCGATCGGCAGGCACGCGGTGGTCAGATCAGCCGCCGTTCGGCCGCCCAGCGCGTCAGCTGGTGCCGGGTCGAGAGCTGGAGCTTGCGCAGGACCGAGGAGACATGGCTCTCGACGGTCTTGGCGGAGATGTACAGCTCGCGCGCGATC
>Ga0307372_10007997_pt1 | contig 14979 bp, 14 predicted proteins | sample OX1MG_FD_202533 | JGI IMG/M metagenome (GOLD analysis project Ga0307372, IMG submission 202533) | Soil microbial communities from Risofladan, Vaasa, Finland - OX-1 | ecosystem: Environmental > Terrestrial > Soil > Coastal area > Acid sulfate soil | place: Finland: Risofladan, Vaasa | collected... | reverse complement strand
CCGCAGCCTTCGGCCCAGCCCACGCACAACCTGATCGAGCTCATCGGCGCCGCCGGCCTGCAGGGCCGGGGCGGCGCCGCCTTCCCCACCGCCCGCAAGCTCAAGGCCGTGGCCGACGGTCCCGGCCCCCGGGTGGTGGTGGCCAACGGCACCGAAGGGGAACCCCCCAGTGCCAAGGACCAGACGGTCATGGCCCACAACCCCCACCTCGTCATCGACGGCGCTCTCCTGGCCGCCGCCGCCGTCGGGGCCGCCCAGATCCTCATCGGGGTGGACCGGGCCCACCGCCGGGCCCTGGAGGCCATGCGGGCGGCGCTGACCGAGCGCAACTCCTCTGAACCGATCGGCGTCGACCTGAGGCTGGCGGGCACGCCGTCCCGCTACGTGGCCGGGGAGGAGACCGGTCTGGTCCAGTGGATGAACGGCGGGCCGGCCATGCCCACCAGCGTTCCCCCCCGACCCTTCGAGAAGGGGGTGGCGGGTCGCCCCACCCTGGTTCAGAACGTGGAGACCCTCGCCACCATGGCCCTCATCGCCCAACACGGTCCGGAGTGGTTCCGCCAGCTCGGCACGGCGGACGAGCCCGGCGGCCGCCTGGTCACGGTCAGCGGCGCCGTGCGCCAGCCCGCCGTGGTGGAGGCGCCCATCGGGACGCCGATCGGCCATCTCATCGATGCCGTGGGCGGCCCGGCCGAGGAGCTGTCAGCGGTAATGGTCGGCGGCTTCTACGGGACCTGGTTGCCGGTCAGCGCATTGGGTACCCCCTACAGCCGGGCCGGCCTGCACCCCCTCGAAGCCAGTCCGGGGGCCGGGGTCATAGTGGCTCTGCCGGCATCGGCCTGCGGTCTGGCGGAGACGGCCCGGGTGGTCTCCTGGTACGCCGGGGAGAGCGCCGGACAGTGCGGGCCCTGCATCTTCGGTTTGGCCGACCTGGCCGAGTTGTTCACCCAAGTGGCGACCGGCCGGGCCAACCGGGACGACCTGGAGACGGTACGGCGCTGGGCCGGGGACATAGAGGGACGCGGGGCGTGCAAGCACCCGGACGGAGCGGTCAGGCTGGTCCGCAGCGCCCTCAGCGTTTTTTCCGAGGAGCTCACCAGGCACATGAGCACGGGCGAGTGCCGGGGCCGCGGCCAGGCCGTCCTGCGGGTGCCCCCGCCGGGCAAGACGTGGAGGTGAGGAACTTGAGCGCCACCGTGATGCGGGTCGACGCCATCGCCTGTGTCGGCCACGGCATCTGTGCGGATCTGTTCCCCGAATGGATCCGCCTGGACGACTGGGGTTACCCCATCATCCGCCCCGAGGTCATCCCCGCCCACCTCCTCGATCAGGCCAAGTGGGCGGTGGCCAACTGCCCGGCTCTCGCCCTGCGCCTGGCCGACGTGCAATAGGCCTGGGCGTGACCGGCGCCAACCCCGCCGTCGAGGACCCCGCCCCCCAGGACCGATCCTCCGAGATCAGGTTCCGGGCCATGGGAACGGCGTGCCACCTGATCGTCACCGGCGGCCCCGAGGGACTGCTCGACGCCTTGCGGCAGCGGGTCGATGAGCTCGACGCCCGTTGGAGCCGCTTCCGCTCCGACAGCGAGTTGAGCCGCCTGAACGCCTCGCCCGAGGTGTTCATGCCCGTGTCCCACGACACCCTGACCCTGATCCGCCGTGGCATCCAGGGCTGGAAGCAGACCGGGGGTGCCTTCGACCCCACCCTGTTGGGACCGCTGATCCGGGCGGGCTACGACCGCGATTTCGACGAGCTGACATCCCGGCCGGCGCGGGGCGATAGCGACCTCGGTCGGGGCTGCGCCGGGATCGTCATCAGGGATGGCGCCGTTCGGCTCCCGCCCGGGACCGGCTTCGATTCCGGGGGGCTGGGCAAGGGCCTGGCCGCCGACCTGATCGCCCTCCAGGCCATCCGAGCCGGGGCAACGGGGGCATGCATCAACCTGGGCGGGGACATCCGGGTCATCGGCACCGGGCCCGAGGGGGGCGGTTGGACGGCCGGCATCGATCATCCCCGTCAGGCATCTCCCCTCGCCCTGGTCGGGCTGGCCGGGGGAGGTTTGGCCACCTCCACCACCCTGATGCGGCGTTGGTCGGTAGACGGGGAGGAGATGCACCACCTCATCGACCCGGCTACCGAGCTGCCCTCGGCGGGACCGGTCGAATTCGCCACCGTCATCGCCACCGAGGCCTGGCTGGCGGAGGTCCTCACCAAGGCGGTGATGCTGAGCCGGTCGCCCGAGCCGCTATCGGCTCTGCGGGGCACCGGGGCCGAGGGCCTGATGGTCACCTCTGACGGGCGGGTGCACTCCTCGGAAGGCTTCGGCGCCTTCCTGGGCGACGCGGCCCTGCCGGAGCGAGTCTGACCTCCCGGCGCACGCCGGCCAGCTGCCGGCGAGTTCTCTACCCGAACTCCTAGCCAACTCGGAGGCGGAGCCCAGGATCGGGCCCGACAATGAAGGCATCACCACGATGGATCGACCACGGGAGGCCCGACCATGACCATGACCATCACCACCTCCGTCAGACCGGAGAGCCAACCCAGCTCCGGAGCCCGCGCCTGGATGGGCCGAGCCGCCTGTGCCACCCGGCCGGATATCGACTTCTTCCCCGAAGAACCCGATTCCGAAGGGCCCGCCCTTCGCCTCTGCGGCACCTGCCCGGTGCGCCTACCTTGCCTCGAGCACGCCATAGCCCACCGGGAGCTCGGAATCTGGGGCGGCACCAACGAAGGCGAACGCCGGCGTATCCGGCTGCGATCGCTGACCTCTTCGGTGTCCAGATGTCTTCGTTGGCATCCATCATTAACTCCTTCTTGTACGACCTGAGACGACGGTACGGACCGGCGCCTTTAGCCGACCGCTCCACGGGGCTAAATCCGGGATAAACCTGCCGCGGTCGCTTCGCGGCATTGGCGGTGATTAGCATGAACAGAAGAGCCGCCTTGGCCTGGACGGCGTCCGCTTTGGCCGCGGGCGGCTTGAGTTGGTCAGCCGCGCCGACCTCCGCGGCCCCGACCGCCGTGGCCGCGTCGGTAGGTCCGACCACCGGCGGCTGGACCGTTTATCACGGTGACCCCCTCGGAACCGGAACCTGGACCGGCCTCACCGCCGTCAATACATCGGCGCCGGTTTGGACCTCACCCCAGCTTGACGGGGAGATATACGGACAACCCCTTTACGCCGGGGGGGACGTGTTGGTCGCCACCGAGAACAACACCGTGTATTCCTTGTCGGCGCAGACCGGCTCCATTGTGTGGTCGAAACACCTGGCCACTCCCGTTCCCAACTCGGACCTGCCCTGCGGGAACATTTCCCCCGTGGTCGGAGTAACGGGCACGCCGGTTATCGACGGCTCGCGGCGGGAGCTCTTCGTCGTGGCCGAGGAGTTGACCGAAGACTCGGTCCACCACGTACTGGTCGGCTTGGATATCGGCACGGGCCGAGTGGAGGTGACCGTGGGCGTCGATCCGCCCGGGGCCGAACCCGCCGCCCTGCTCCAGCGAACCGGACTCAACCTCGACGCCGGCTCGGTTGTGTTTGGGATGGGTGGCAACTACGGGGACTGCGCCGCCTACCAGGGCCGGGTCGTGAGCGTGGCGGAGACGGGAGGGTCGGCGGCCGGTTACTTCACCGTGGCGGCCGGGACGGGTCAGGACCAGGGGGCGGTGTGGATGGGTGGGGCCGCACCGGCGGTCGACGCCTCAGGCCATGTCTGGGTGGCAGTCGGCAACAGCTCGGCTCACTCTTCTGCCGATCGTTACGACTACAGCGACTCCGCTCTGGAGCTGTCGTCTTCACTCAGCCTGCTCTCGTACTTCGCTCCGAGGGATTGGGCCCAGGACAACGCCGCCGACCGTGACATGTCCACCGTCCCCGCCGTGCTCAACGACGGCCAGGTGGTCGTGGCCGGCAAGTCGCGCATCGCCTATCTGCTCAGCGGCGGCGGCCTGGGCGGAATCGGCGGTCAGGAAGCCGAACTGGCCGTCCCCTGCGGCGACGACATCGACGGCGGCGTGGCCGTGAGCGGGACGACGGTCTACCTTCCCTGCCTCACCGGCCCGGTGGCCGTGGCCGCCCGAATGCGTCGTCTCTGGTCCGAACTGGCCTGGCCGGCCCGGTCTACCGGCGGCTGTGGAAGGCCCTCGGCCTGTGGGATGACGCCCCATCGGCCGGCTAAAACTCCAGACGGAGGCTGAGCAGGCTTGAGCGCCCCTCACCTTCTGAAGGGAGATCGTTGGCGGTCAGTTTCGCTCCTCGAGTCACCCGGGCAGATCGGGGCGCCGGCGCAGATGATACGCACGCCGCTCCCGTCCGCCCGGCTCACCCCGGCGGCGACTTAAGTCGTGGGCACTAGATCACGTCCCGATCGTGCATGACCGTTTCTCGCCTGGTGGTGGTGGCGAGAGTCGAGGTCGGCCGGCGGAATCCTCCCCAGCTGCCCCAGAAGATGAGGGACAGCACAAAGCCGATTCCTCCGACGATCATCAGGATGACCCCGATGGTGTGCAGGTTTACTCCGTGAGAGTTAGTCACGCTGATGGCGAAGTCCAAAATGGCTCCAACCGCCACCACGATGAGACTGGGAATGACGCCCATGCTCCTGACCTTCTTCCCCGCCCGGTTGCTCCTGGGCGGCCGTTGTGCGATCCACTGGCCAGTTCCCTGGTCGATGGCGCAGCTGTTGATGCGCTACCAGGGGTCCGGGGCAACACTCCGGGAGGGTGCCGGTGCTGAGGGCAGAGTCCAACACGGAACGGGTTAGGACTGCCGTGTCAACGTCAACAGTACGCCCAATGCGCCCGGATAGCAACGAACCGACCCACGCATTGCGTGCGGAGCCCGAGGTCGGATTCGAACCGACGACCACCCGCTTACAAGACATGCCCGAACGGTCCTCTCGAACGTGAGTTTTTCGCCGGCAGGCTGCTGATTGACTCCTCCCATGGGGATAGAAGCGGACGGGGCGGAAACTGCGGTTGAGGTACTCATCTCCGGCGGCGGTCGCCAGAGGAAGCAGTTCCGGGGCGTGGGTCGACCGCCATCTGTCGGGTGTCCTCGAAATCAAAGCGGGGGTTCCCTCCGTCCATCCCGCGGGACCAAGGTGTCGCCGATATCCAGGAGCACGCCTCGGATCGTTCCGACCTCCTTTGGGCGTTTCTAATCAGCCCAAGGCGGCAGGCAGCCCGAGGCTTGAGGCGGGTGTGACCTGATCAGGGGGAGGCGGCTGGACATCGACGGGCACCCCGAAGTCGTAGAAGTCGGTGGTGATGTTGGTGGTGCCCGTCATCGAGCTGGTTCCCACTACGACGGTGATGGCGCTTAGAGGCATGTTCTCCATCTGGCTGATGGTCGCTCCAGGACTCCCGGTGGGCGAGGTCCCCGGTGCTCCCGATCCCCCCGCGCCCGCCGGTGCGGGCGAGGAGACCCAGGGTGTCGGAGAGTGCCGCGCTGCCTGGAGCAGCGCCGGCAGCTTCTCGTAGGCCATCCCTCCCGCCAGCCGGATCTCCAGGCCGGCGGCCGGACCCTTGGCCGTGACCAGGTCGGCTAGGCCACGGCGGAAGTCTGTGATCCCCTCCGTGGTCTCGGTCACCGTGGAGTTGAAGGCAATACCGGTGACAGTGGCTTTGAGCGTCATCTCGATCCGGGCTGTGCCCGAGTCCTGGGTCAGGGCCGACGCCGCCTTCACGGCGTGAACTAAGGCGGCGAGGCTGGGGGCGGCGGGTACCATCACGATGGCGACCACATCGGCTGCCAACAAGGCAGCCACCGCCGTAGCCGCTGCCAGTACAGCCGCCCCCTCATGGCTACCCCGGCCATGACCGAAGAGTAGCCACTGGTCGTTGCGACGGCTGGCCCAAAGAGAGGCGGATCCGACGGACGAGGAGTTCGGGCTCCAGCACTGGGCAGCGTGAGCAACAGGGGTCGATCCGGCTTCCGCGATGAGTGCTCATACCGGTCGATCGCAGATGGTTCGATGTCAAGCCAGCGATGCTGCCTGTTGAACGACGAATGGTACTTCTCGCTCGCTGTGCTGAACTTTAGGGGGTGGATGCGGGGTGATCCCCAGGCGACAGCGCGGGCCGCGAAGAGGATGCGAGTCCCGGCATCCAGCAGGCCGGGCTCCCGGCAGGCCGACACTTCATGGTCGAGGAAGCGGCGCCACCCGGCCGGATCCTCCCCCAGCTGGGCCAGGGTCTCCTCGTGGCCAAGCGAGGCCCAGTTACTGGCACTGGCCGAGACGACCTCGCCGCCGGCCGCTCCAACCAGGGCCTCCACCTCCCGCCAGCGGCACATCTGGCAGGTATGGCCCTCGGCCCGGCCCTCATGGCGCAGGTCGCCGGTCTCGAATATGGCATCGTCCGCAGCCACCCCGATGTCGCTGACCACCACCCTGGCCCCCATCTCGGCCAGGGCGATGGTGAACCGGCCCGGCCCGGCGCCGATCTCCAGGACCCGGTTGCCTGCCGAGACGCGCTCAGCCAGGAACCGGCGGTGGATCTCGAAGCTGACCCGGGTGCGCGGGTTGGCGTCCAGGCGCTCCCACTCCCCGTCGGCCAGTTGGTCGAAGTGGCGGCGGACCCGCTCGGTCTGATCCATGAGTGATCGTAAGGCGGCGAGCGTGTCTGCCGATGGGGACTTAGGCGACAGTGTCGACATCCTGGTGAATCTCGGTGGCAGCCAGGCGCCGGGTTGACCAGCATGTGTCCGGTGGGAGCGCTGGAACCCGAGATCGTGGAGTACTACCAGCGCGGCCGTGAGGCCGGGCGCCTCGCCGGCGAGTTTTCCTCCGGACCCCTCGAGCTTGCCCGTACCCAGAAACTGATGGGCGATCAGGGTCCTATGGCCCGACCCCGCTGTACTGGTCGGGGATCCAAGCTGAGGCTCGGGTGAGAGCACCCGGGCAGTGGCGTCAGCCCCCCGGCATGGCGGTGAGGCCCGCGACCCTCGAGGACGCCCTGTCGGTGGCGGAGGTTCACGTCCGCTCCTGGCAGGAGGCCTACCCCGGCCAGGTGCCCCAATGGTTCCTGGACGGCCTGTCGGTCGAGAACCGTCACCACGCCTGGACGGAGATGATCGGCAGTCCCATCGCAAACGCCGGCGTCCTTGTCCTGGAGGACCAAGGCATGCTCGTCGGCTTCGTCGGCTTCGGTCCCAGCCGGGACTCAGACGCCTCGCCCGAGACCGGTGAGATTGGCTCGATCTATCTGCGGGCCTCGGCGTGGGGCCGCGGCGGTGGTCGACTACTGATGGACAGCGCCCTGGACATCCTGCGCGGCTCCGGGTTCAACTTGGCAACCCTATGGGTGCTCGACACCAATATTCGGACACGCCACTTCTACGAAGCTGGTGGCTGGGTGACCGATGGAACCGAGGTGGTGGACGACCGGCGAGGCTTTCCGCTTCGAGAGGTGCGTTACCGACGGACGCTGTGAGAGCAGGCAGGTTTCCTACCGAGGCGGGTTAATGGCAACGCTTGGTGCCCCGGACGGGTCTCTGGGAGGGCGCACCGATAAGGAGCGGCCTGAACCTGGCTTCGGAGTCGCAGGAACCGTCGTCTCGCTCGCCTCCCAGGCTCTGGACCTGGGAAGCTGCGGTCGGGCCGGTCGCTCTGGTCTGAGTCTCAGGAAGCACTGAGTCGCCGTGGCGCTGATTTCTGTCGATCAAGGACAACGCGGTGCGGGTGTTCACGCCATGCGGGGTCGATCCTCGGCTCCAGCATCGTCGTCCGCCTGAGTAGCCAGGCGCGGCGACTCGGGCTCTGGCCACCGACGGTGACGGTCGCCTCGGGTCAGGCACCGCTCTATCCATCGGAGATGGAGAGCCCCGCGATCCTGGTCACCGGTCCACGAGCCGTCGGCACCTCGATGGTCGCCTGGCAGGTGCTCATGGATTCGGTCGCTTCGGACCACTGCACCGGCTATCTCGACCTCGAGCAACTTGGCTTCCTTGCCCCCGACCTCCAGTCGGCCTCGCTCGTGACGAAGCTGGCCAACGTTGCCACGTGCTGGAAGGGCTTGCGGGACCAGGGCGCAGAACGGCTCGTGCTCTGCGGCCACCTCGACGGCCGCGGAGTGACCGCTTTCCGCCAACTGATGCCTTCTCTTCGCGTCGTCGCATTGACCGCCGAGCCGGACACCCTGCTCCCACGAGCCGCTCGGCGCCGCCGGCACAAGGACGTCTGGCTCCCGGGAGACGATTTGTTCGGCTGTGACGGTGACCACCTGCGGGATGTGGTGAGCCAGGCGGCCACTTGGCAAGCAGAGCGGGCAGATCTGGTCGTCAACACCGACGGCATGATGCCTAACGAGATCGCAGCCCGCATCACGCCGCTCTGGCTGGAGGCCGGGACCTCATGAGGAGGTCTCTTGATGTCTTGTCGCCGGTAGCGGAGACCACGAGCCACTTCAAGGCCCAGGTCACTCACGAGAGGACTTCCACCTCGTCACCATCACTCAGCTGGTGTTCTCGGCCCACCTTCTGGCCGGGGAACTTGGCCGAAGTTCCCCAGACCCTGCCTCCTAGACAGTTCCTTCCCAGATCGTGGTGGATGGCATCTGCCACCTCGGCTACCGTCACCGGCGGGTGGAAGGCCATGACCGAGTCCGCCTCCGCCCCCGCCTGGCGCAGCCCGACTCGGATCAGACCGGTCAGTTCCCACACCGCCGTCCTGAACCGAGCTAGCGAATCGTCATCGAGGACTGAGACAGCGACCACCGCCAGGCCTGTCGCCTCACGGACGGCCGGCAGGTCCAGCCGGTCGGCCTCGTCGGCTCGGGTGACGGCGACCACCGCCGGCAGATGTATCCCAGCTTCTGCCAGCTCGGATCGGACCACGACCAGTTCAGTCAGGGGTCGGGTGCCGGCGTGGCAGAGGACCATGGCATCACAACCACGGAGCACTCCCAGGAGCGCCTTGGCCCCACCCCGCCCCTGAGCGGCTCCCTCGATCAGCCCCGGGATCTCCACCAACTGAATAGGCACTCCCTCGATCCGGGTCACCGCCCCCACCGGTCGGGTGGTGGTGAAGGCGAAGTCACCGGTGCGGATCTGGATATCCGAGAGCGTCTGGAGCAGGGTCGACTTTCCGACGTTGGGTGGACCAACCAGGGCGATCTGAGCCGACCCCTGCCGGGCAACGTTGACCGAGTCCCTCCCCACCACCTTGGCTCGGCTGCGAGTCGCCTCGATCTCGGCGTTCACCCACTTGCGGATGTCGGCGTAAGGGCCGTTTTTGTAGTCCGGCAGCTCGGCCAGGATGGCTCTCAGCTCCCGGGTCCGTTGAGTTCCCTCTTTGCCGACCAGCCGGCGCTTGATCAACTGCATCTGCGTTCGATGCGGCATGGGCATCGCCCAACCTCCCGTCTGTAAAGGCGGGAAGAGGCGCGCTACCGGCGGCCTGGCTCAGCAGGGCTACGGCGCGTCCTCTGGGCCCGCCGCTTCCTCTGGACCTTGATGAGGAAGCGGCGATCTAGCCGTTTTTTCGAGTGACGCTGGTCCGCCAGACCAGAACGAGGTCAAGGGCGGGTCGTGGCGTCACGGGTGGGACTTTAGCCAAGAGCACCGACACTCGCCGGACCATTCCTGGCGGCAGAGGCCGGTTCGGCCGGGACCCCCCTCGCTCTCCCCCGCTCTATGACCCCACCAGTTGCTCGAACCGCCGGGGACGTCTTTTCACGAGCTCAGGTCGACCTCGACAGGACCGGAGTCCGACTCGGCTTCCTCCTCGACCACCGCCTCCATCCGCCAAAGACGGCGCATCTCCGGGCTTCGGCCCAACAGCTCCTCGGCCGTACCGATGTCCTCAAGCCGTCCGGCCAGCAGGACGACAACCTGATCGGCCCGCACGAGGACCGCCCGGCGGTGGGACACGGCGAGCACGGTGTGGCCCGCACCTTCGATCACTCGCTCCCACAACGCAGCCTCGGTGTCGACGTCCAGGGCGCTGGATAGGTCGTCACAGACCAGGAGTTGCGGCTGGCGCACAAACATCCGTGCCGCCGCCGTCCGCTGGATCTGGCCGCCGGAGAGCCGCACACCCCGCGACCCGATCCGGGTGGCCAGGCCATCGGGCATCTCGGCCAGATCATCCTCCAGGACGGCCAATCGGACCGAATCGCCTGGATCGGCAGCTGTGCCCAGGAGGATGTTGTCGGCCAGGGTCTCGCTGAACAGCTGGGGTACCTGGGGTGTATAGGCGGCATGGGGAGGAACCATGAAGGCGGCCGGGTCGTCCAGGACCCGGCCGTTCCAGCGGATCACACCATCTGCCGGAACCAGCCCGAGCACAGCACGGAGCAAGGTTGACTTTCCAGCGCCGACTCTTCCGGTCACCACAGTGAAGCTCCCTGCCGGGAGTTGAAGCGAGACCCCTTCGACGCCTCCGCCTCCCGGGTGTCGAAAGGTGAGGTCTTCGATGGCGACTTCCCGGAGCGTCTCAACGGAGGCCGGCCGGGGTGCTCCCGAAGGCAGTGGGCCGCGCTCATAGATGGCGTCCGGCGCCACCAGGTCCGGCTCCGGCCGTCCGGCCATGAGTACCTGCATTCGGTCGAAGGAGACACCGAGCTGGCGATAGCCGGTCAGCCCTGCGCCGATGTCCTCGTTGAATCGCTGGAAGACCGACAGGTAGTAGACGAAAAGGGCCAGGTCGCCCACGGTGAAGGTTCCCGAGCGCATGGACCGGGCCGCCACCACCAGCACAAAGCCGATGCCGAGATTGACAAGCCAGAAGGCCCCCTGGAGCAGGGCGGTGAGCATCGAGTCGCGCACGGCCGCCCGGCGGCGCTGGGCATTGAGCAGGCGGAGGCGCTCGACCACCCGGCTCTCCGCCCCGGCCACCTGGATCGACTGCACCGAGGCGAACACGTCAGCGATGAAACCGGTCACCTCCGAGGTGCGCTCCCGGTTGGCCTGTCGGAAGCTGACGATCCGACGACGGGCGGCCTGGACTAGGAGGACCACCAGGAGAAGCGGAGAGACGACACCCACTGTCACTAAGGGGCTGATGCTGGTCATCACGATCAGGGCGCCCGCCGCAGTGACCATCGAGCCGATGACATTGTTGAACTGGATCGGGTACCAGACCACGGCCTCGGTGTCGTCCCGGAACCGGCTGATGGCCTCACCGGGCGACGACGGAAGGGCCCTCCCGCCGGGAAGCTCGAGGATGCGCCGAAGCATGTTGCGCTGGAGCATCCCGGCGTTGGCATAGGCGAAGGCGCCGTTGGTGGCCTGGAGGACAAGTGGCCAGGCCAGCCATGAGATGGAGCCGTGGCGGCCGATGTTGTCGAACACCACCTTGGCTGCCAGCCCGGGCAGGAGCGTCACGCCCCACCCGACCAGGACCCCGGCCAGGTTGATGAATTGGCGGGTGGGCCGGAACCTATGCATCCGCCAGGCGTAGCGCCACGACGGCCAGGTGGCCGATGTCCCTGGGACACTCATGTTGGGACCAGGTCCAGCCCGGTTCGGAGCAGTCGTCCGAACCAGGAGTGCGGGTCGGCGGCCAGGGCCTCGCGCCGGCCGTACTCGATTATGCGGCCGTGGTCGAGCACGCAGATGACATCGCATCGCTCCAGGGTGGCCAGGCGATGGGCAATTACGATCCCTGTCCGCCCGGACAGGAGCATGTCGACGGCGTCCTCCAGCACTGCCTCGGTGGCGGGGTCGAGCCGGGAGGAGGCCTCGTCCAAGATGACCACCGACGGGTCGGCCAGGAAGGCCCGGCCGAAGGCCAGGAGCTGGGCCTGACCGGCCGACAGTCCAGCGCCTCCCTCCCGGACCACGCTGTCCAAGCCGTCGGGCAGGGAGTCGAACCAGGAGCCCAATGACATCTTCTCCAACGCGGCGCTTATGGACTCGTCGGCGACGGCGCCGTCGAAGAGGGTGAGGTTGTCCCGGACGCTGGCCCGCATCACGTGGACCTCCTGGCTGACCATGGCCACCCGCTGGCGGATCTGCACCAGCTGGAGCCGGCGTAGGTCGACCCCACCCACCTCGACCGTGCCAACCCGGGGATCGTGCAGACGGACAAGAAGTCGAGCCAGGCTTGTCTTGCCACTGCCCGTACGGCCCACGACTCCGAGAACGCTGCCCGCCGGCACCTCGAGGTCGATCTTGTGCAGGACGTCCTGATCGTCCCCGTAGCCGAAGCTGACCCCTCGGAACCGGACAGATAGAGCTCCGCGGGCCAGCTCCGCTCCGGGCCCGTCGTCCAGGGCGCTTCGGATGCCCATCAGCTCGAGCACTCGGCGGCCCCCGGCTATGGCCTGCTGGAGCTGTTCGACCTGCTGGGAGACGTTGGCCAGGGGCTGGGTCAGAAGCTGGGTGTAGAAGTACAAGACGAAGGCCGAGCCGATGCTGAGCACATGGTCGCGGACCAGCACGGCGGGCACCGAGAAGGCCACCGCGTTGGCGGCGGCGGCTATGACGCTGTTGGTGGCCCACGGGATGGCCTCCATGACCCGGGCTCGGCTGGTGGTCCAGGTGCGATCCCGGGCTAGGCCGTAGAAGCCCCGCAAAGTGTGGGGCTCGGCTCCGCACGAGCGCAGGTCTTCGGTTCCCCCCAGGCGTTCCTCCAGGAAGCCGAACAGCATGGCCGATGCCTGACGGGCCCGCTGCCAGGCGGGGGCACCCACCCGTCGCACCGCCACCAGGACGACCAGGGCCAAAGCTGCAAAGGCGGTCATCACCGCGCCAGCCAGGGCGCTTTGGACCCAGAGGGCAACCAGCACACCCACCAGGAGCAGGAGTCCGCCAAGCACGCCCAGGAGGAACTGTCCGAAGAACAGGCTCAGCCCGTTCATGTCCCCGTCGATCCGCTCGATCATCTCCCCGGGCGTGCGCTCCTTGTGAAAGCCCGGGTCCAGGGAGAGGCAGTGGGCCATGAGGTCCACCCGCATCTCGTTGGTGGTCAACCAGCCGAGCTGCTGGCTGGCCCAAGTGGCCATGACAGTGAACACCTGCTGGAGGACCACGGCAGCCACGTAGAGGAAGCCGAGCCAGACCAGGGGCGAAGCCACCCGGGCGGTGGCCCGGTCGATGAACACCCTGATGAGCTGGGGTGTGGCGACCTGCAGGCTGATGCTGCCCAGGAGGAAGACTCCGAGCCCGGTAGCCAGGCGTCGGTGCGGGCGGAGATAGGCGCTGATCAGGGCGCGCCATTCCTGCCAACTCATCCCCACCTCCCAAGCCCCTGCCCTCCCGGCGACAGCCGGGGCCAATAACGCTACCCGACGGCCACAGGGCGGCCCTGGGCAATTTCGCCGTGCCCTGGAAGCCCGGATCGGACTCCTGGGTGAAACGATGGGTCCATGATCGCTGCGTTCTCAATAACCCCGCTCGGCACTGGTGAGTCAGTCGGTGACCTCGTTGCTGAGGCCGTCCGAGTGGCGCGAGCCAGTGGGCTTAGCTGTGAGACCAACGCCATGTTCACCAACATTGAAGGTGAATGGGACGAGGTCATGACCGTCATCAAGGACTGCGTCGAGACCGTCTCGGGCCGTGCCCCGCGCCTGTCAGTCGTGATGAAGCTGGACATCCGGCCGGGACAGCCCTCCGGTCGGTTGGAGGCCAAAGTCGAGTCCATTGAACGGCGGCTGGCGCGGACCAGTCCGTAGGGCCTCTGCTGAGCAGTGTCACCATGGGCTGCTCCGAGGCGGCCGGTGGCTGGCAGAAACGACGCCAGGGCTGTTGCATGCGCCGGCCGAAGAGACTCGAGCACAGTGTCCGGAGCGTGCTCGATGATGTGTGAGAGGGCAACCACCCACGGCTGGTATGGCACGGCCAGACCCTCCTGGCAGTAGCCGTACGCCACTGAGGCCCCGGTGGTGTGGGCAACCCGCGCCGCCTTGGCCGCAAGCGTCGTCTTGCCCATCCCGGGCTCGCCGGCTACCAGCACGACTCCCAGCCCGCTACCGGATGAGGCTGTCTTGAAAGCCGTTTCGATCCGGCCGAGTTCGTCCTGCCGTCCGAAGAAGGCAAAGAGTCCCTCGGCACCGCCTGCAACCAGGCGGGCCGGCAGCGGCATCGAGCCTGATGCTGCCTCGCCAGCAGTCGGTTCCCAGAGGACCTCGACGACCTGGACCGGCTCGGGGATCCCCTTGAGCTGCCGGGGTCCGAGTTCACAGAACTCATGTGCCGCGTGGCGGCCAAGGGTCAAGCGGATGAGGTCCGTGGCCAAGATCTGGCCACCCCCGGCATTGGCGCAGAGCCGCGCCGCCTCGACAACGGGGTCACCGAAGAAGTCGTTGTCCTCTCCTATCGCTTCGCCGATGGCCACGCCGATCCGGATCGCCAGAGCCTCGGGCGAGCGCTGGCTCTGTCGCTCGATCGCCTGCTGCATGGCCACTGCGCACGCCACGGCGCGGCTGGGAGACATGAACACGACCATGAGGCCGTCCCCGAGGTTCTTGACCTCGCGTCCTCCGGCGGAGGTGACCGCTGCTCGTAGGAGCGAGAAGTGAGTCTGGCGCAGATCCTCTGCTGCGGCGCGGTCCAGACGCGAGGAGATGGCTGTCGAGTCGACCAGGTCCGTGAATAGAAACGTGGCCGCAATCGGGGAGGACTCGTTCACCGCTGCCCATAGAACATTGGGTTCTGGAACACCGCAAGGGGTCGACCGTGTCAGAAGTACGCGAATAGGACTTCCGCTATCGAGGGGAACCAATCGGGATGGACCGCTCATGACCCGCAAGAGGGAGGCCGCTCATAATCCCGAACATCACGGAATGACGGCCCGCCCCTTCTGCTGGACCGGTGACACCTATTCGGGAATGACGGTGTCTGAATGGACTCCCTTGCTAACGCGGAACCCACTTGCTACAATGCAGGGTACGTACCCTGCATTGTGGAGTTGAGATGTCCCAGACCGGTGAAGTGAAAGTGAGCGAACGGGGTCAGATGGCCTTCCCGGCCCAGGCCCGGCATCGATGGGGCTTGGATGACGGGGGAGTCATCGGATGGATCGACCTCGGGGATGC
>Ga0307372_10007996_pt1 | contig 14981 bp, 10 predicted proteins | sample OX1MG_FD_202533 | JGI IMG/M metagenome (GOLD analysis project Ga0307372, IMG submission 202533) | Soil microbial communities from Risofladan, Vaasa, Finland - OX-1 | ecosystem: Environmental > Terrestrial > Soil > Coastal area > Acid sulfate soil | place: Finland: Risofladan, Vaasa | collected... | reverse complement strand
CATCCAGCGCAAGCCGTTATACACTTCTCTGAGTTCGTAATGCCGTTGCGCGGCATCTTCGGGCAACAAGACGAGATAGGGAGCAACGAAGGCCCATTCGTCGTCACTGACATCACTTGGATAGGGGTTCTAGTTTTCATAGAACCATTGTACCATATCTTTTAGCTTGAGTCCCTAACAGGCTCTAGTTTCTCTCCTTCCAGACGCGACTGATGGCATAGTAGCCAGAACAGCACAAAATCGGCATAGACCTCACCTTTCATCATGGCTTCGAGATCAAACTCGATATATGCCTGCCGGGTCATACTGACATTTTTGCGCAACAGGCGCAGCAACTTGCCATTCGAGACGATACCCCAGAAATTGCCATCTACGCGGTTCAGCAGTTCTTGCACCGTGCTATAGGGACTGCTGCGCCGCGTATCAGCCGAACTTCTTACTACTTTGTCCAGCTCGGTTTCACTGCTTACCAGGTGTATCGGTATGCGCTGCCAGCTATGCGAGACAGCATACGTTCGCTGCGGCGTCTGGATTACATCAGCCCTCTGCACGCGTCCGTAGTTCAATGGCGACAGGAGTTTGAGCACCCATTCTCTGGTCAATGCAAGATGCCGTTCGGGATGAGCCTGGTAATCACGCGTATATTCGCTCCATGCCTTCAGCGCTTCTTCCCAGGCATGTGTGATCACCTCGTTGAACTGACCGCTTTTGAGCAGGTGATAGTCCTCTAGTGTCAGTCCCCCCAACTTCGTTTCGCGTTTGGCGATCTGCTGGAGCATGTCTCCGGTAAACAGTGTCCCTTCACTATGCACAGTTGTAAAGGCTGCCTGTTGCCGTTTCTGCATGCCGCACAATCCTCTCTCTAAGCTGTTTTCTTCACTTTGTATAGTATCACTCTGCTCATCATTATTGAGCTTTTGGTAAGTAGATATAGATCCCTAATACGTCTGGTTCCTGTTCCTTTACACTGGGAGGAATGGCTCGTCCCGTCGTTGCCCGTGAGCGCACCACGTTGCGTACTCGACGATGCGCGGCCAATAAATCTTCTCCGCGCGCCTTTGACACCTGCGCCAGATGTGGCTGTAAGAGCGCGAACTCGTCTATAATGGAACGGAGGAAGTACTTTGCACGATCAGGAGAGGTGTTGGCTTCAGAGGATGCTGTAAGCAATTGCTCGATGGCCTCGCGATCGGTAATCCACTCTGCATTGCGTGGCGCGCCTGTGAAGGCGAGCACCTGGCAATCCTCAGCAAGCATCGGGAATTCTTTTGTTCCCTGCCGGGTGATACGGGAGCCTACAATGTGGAAGCGCATACGCACAAGCAGTAGTGTTGTACGGCGCGAGACTTTGCTGGTAATGATGACGCCGCAACGCCTTGCAATGCGCTTCTCATATGCTCCCTCCTGGGGATCAAGCGTTGAATCCATCACATAGGTTGCTAATCCCTCGATAATCGGGTGTGTACGGCTCAGGTATTCTTCTTTCTCCTGCACCGGCAATTCAAAGCGCGCCTTAAAACGTGTACCTAATCCAAAGCGATGAAGGACCATTGCATCGCGTAAAGAGCGAGGAGTTTCTGCCAAGTCAACCTGAAGTGCGCCCCCTTTTGCCTGTGAGAGGAATGCTCCGTAGGCTGTCAGAGCTTCTTTCGTAAATGACTCGACCTCAACGCTGGAACCTATGGCATTACGTACTGCCTCCAACTCGCCAGCTACCTCTTCGACCTTGATACTCTGTTGCGCAAAAAGCGTCCGTGAGCGCTTCTCACGCTCAGCATTCGCGTCCCATTGATCAAAAAGTGGTTGGCGTTCAGCAGCCAGCAATTCCTCAAAAAGTGGAAGCGATGGTTGTAGACCCTTGCTGCCAATGTTTTCGCGGAACAACAGCCCCTCGAAAACAGCCTCCAGCACCTTCTCACTCTCAAATGGGACAGGAACAGAAATACCTAGCGAGCTGCGAATACTACGATGCTTTCTGATCAAGACATCTAATATAAGACCATCGATCTGATTATCAATGCCATAATACGTCACTACGCGTACCTCTTTTTTCGGCTGGCCGTAACGATCAACACGTCCCTCGCGTTGTTCGTGCCGCGTTGGATTCCAGGAAAGGTCGTAGTGAAAAACGGCATCGAAATATTCTTGCAGGTTAATACCCTCGCTGAGACAATCGGTGCAGACCAGAACGCGCTGTTTCTCTTTCTCGATCCGCTGAATCCGGTCCTCCCTTTCAGATGGGGGCAATTCCCCTGTGATTGTTATCACCTGGACATCTTTGGGCAGATATCTTCTCAATGCTTCAGCCACATAATGCGCCGTAGGTATAAAGTAGCAAAAGACGATGAGATTGGCATGTTCCTGTACCAGATCCCTTATGAGACGTTGTGCTGTCTGAAGTTTTTGGTCATGCGCTCCTTTCAGCTTTTCCGCCTCACCGGCCAGTCTCTTCAATTCACGGCGAACCTTTCGCTCCTCATCCGTATCCTGCTCATCGGTAGAGTCGCCACCTGGAACCTGGTCCTTCCCCTCGACGGCATCACTGTCCATCCAGTCGAGCACAGAGAGCCGTCCCAGTCTATCTGCCTCCTCAACGGTCTGTGCTCCTACATTCCTGGCGCGCGTCTGAAGTGTCGCGGCGGCAGCGGCGGGACTGGATGCAATCGAACGGAGCAGCGACAGCGCCGCCCAGTAACGAACACGCTGGCGGGCCGCTCCACCTGCGGGATCTTTCACGGTCTCGCGCGCATACGTCATCACTTTACTAAAGAACTGGGCATATTCCTTCGAGAGCGTATAGGTTGGTTCGGGCTTTTTATCGAGGCGCCTGGGGAAAGGGGTATCGGCATCCAGGTAGGAACGGATATCCTCGCGTCTACGCTGGACAAAATGTGCGGCCAGGCGTTGGCGGTAAGGAACGTTCTGGCTCCCGATCAAGTCCTGTGGCAAGAATTTGAAGTCTTCATCCAGAAAGCCGAGCAATGAGCGAAATGCCTCTTCATTACCACTATGCGGTGTTGCCGTCACCAGGATCAGGTGGCGATTCTTATCAGCGGACAGGCTAGAGATCAGTTGATAGCGTTGATGCCGGGCGCTGCGTCCCTCACCGGCATAGGCGCAGGTATGGGCTTCATCGACAATGACCAGCTCCGGACATCTCTGCACAAAATCGTCGCGACGGCGGTCTGCCTTAATGAAATCGGTGGAGACCACCACAAAAGGAAAACGGTCAAAAAGCGACTGATCTTGCGTACACTGGCGTTCAAGCTGTGAGGCAGTACTGGAGAGGACCAGTTCGGCGTGAATATGAAACTTCTCCAGTAGCTCGGCCTGCCATTGTTCCGCCAGTTGAGGAGGGCAGAGTACGGCGATACGTTCGATCTCGCCGCGATCCAGGAGTTCACGGGCAACTAACCCTGCTTCTACCGTCTTTCCGATACCGACATCATCAGCGATCAAAAGACGGACAGGATCAAGTTTCAACGCCATCAACAGTGGTACCAGTTGGTATGGGCGTGGTTCTACTGCAATATGCGCGAACGAGCGGAAAGGACCGGCACTCGACCGAAAGCCCAGGCGCACAGCCTCGCGCAATAGGTATCCGGAGCGATAATCGCCGCGCTGCTCAGGGTCAGGAAGCGCAAAATGAGCAGATTCCACAGACTCCAATGGCAAGAAAATGCCGGTAATTTCATCATCTGTTCCTCCCAGGGGACGCACGACCAGCATTTCTTCATCCTGCGAAGGCAAGACTACCCACTCTCGGCCACGGACACGAACCAGCGAACCAACGGAAAAGCTCATGTTTCCCTCCCGAAAATATACGGGTTTTGGGCAAAGAGAGTCGCCCAGCCCTCTACCGCACCGAAGCGTAGCACCATGTATCCATAATCTTCTAGCATCTCTCTTGCCGCGATGTCACGCGTGTGTCGCTCTGGATACTGCTCGGCGTCACTATCAATATAGACGGCAACCTGCTGGTCCTCGTATAGGAAATCAGGGGCTGCATCGCAGAAGTCCAGTTGTTTGTGAGTTGCAGATGGGAGACGATAGCCACCTTCCTGTAGCATGCGTAGCCATTCTTGCTCTATATCGAACGTTGATTGCTGTGTGAGATGAAACAACTCCTGAGCGCGTGGCAATTCGGTTGTACTGAGGTACACCTTCGTCTGGGCCAGTTCCAGTAAGATATCAACGATCTTTTTGCGATCCAGCAGGAGATGATCTCGTTGATTGGCATACGTCATCAAACAGTAATAGCAAGCCGTCTCACAATTCTCGTTGACGCCTGGCGCATGCAGCAGGTCAGTTCCATTGGTATCATAGTGGCACAGATTGAGGGCTGCCTGGGCCACCCCAGCTAGCGCACCTGGCTCGTCGATCAACCTGCGAAGAACGCCAGCACCTCCTTCGGAAGCTTCATAAAACAAAATCAGATGACGATCACTCTCATTAGGCAGTGGTAGAGCGGCTAACTCGTTATCCTCAAGTTGATACTTCACCTGGATCGCATTTTTCAGGGCAGCTTGCAGCGAAGCCATACTTTCTGTATCGAGATGGTGTGTAAGCTCAAAGAGGAGGCAGTTGCGGCGATCCTCTACGAACGGAATGACTCGTCGCAAGCGTTTAGACAGGGGCTCAGCTTGATCATCATTGCTCTCTTCCTCGTTCTTTTCCCAATAGCCGCGTTCAAAATCCAGGGTAAATCCAGGCTTCTCCTTATCCTTATGACGCCACCATCCGAAGTTGATACGCCAGATCGTCGCCGCACTGCCATAGGAGAGTTTCGCGATGCTTTCGCCCTCCTCGTTGTGCAGGCGTGCGGCGGCGCGATAGCGTTCCAGATGCCCTTCACGCTCGGAGAAACGAATAGCGGTACGAATCTGATATCCCTGACGCATACGTTCTTCTTCGTCTGAATTGATCTTATCGCGTCGGCGTGTGGCAACATTCTGCATACGAAAGAGTTGGTAGATCGAATCCAGTTGGCTGGAATTACAATTCTCACAGACATCAAAGCTCTGCACATCGCTGTGGGGATGCAGATATCCGCAGTGTTGGCACTGTTTCGCCGTACTGGTCGTGACTCCGCCTCCATCTTCGTTCAAAGACATAATCACGCGGTTGATAACATAACGCGATCCTTCATGATAGACAATAGCGCGCGGCGCAAACTCTGAAATTGCCAGAAAACGTGGGCGTGAGAGATAGGCATCGCGCTCAAATTGTTTTGTACGACGGGCCGGAATATAGGCGGAGAGAGGCAGACGTGGGAAATTATATCCCGGCAAAAAGCCCTCGGTCGCGAAATAGCGATAGCTATAGAAATCCGATTGTTGTTCGGCATGCTCAATATCAGAGGTCAGGAGGAGCATTTGTGATTCCGCTTCCTTACGCAGACGCCCAGCCTGTTGTTTGTCAGCGGCGCTGCGGGAGGCGTCTTTGATGATGTCGTTTTGTGCATCAAACTGCGACTGCGCTGCATCATAAAGCGTGCGCCAGCGATTACAGGTCAGATCAAAATTGTCAACGACCCGGTTGAGCACCTCATCCAGCCAGTTCTCGGTATACCATTGCGCCTGATGCCAGTCTTCGCCTGGTCTTTCCATAATACGCCTTGCTGCTTCGCGGGCTTTTCTTTTTACTTCACGCTGTTCAATTCTCGCCCGCACATGAGGTAACAGAGGCATTTTTTTATTGCCAGGGGTGACATCCAGCAGGTCTTTAAGAGAATCGGGTAGCTCAAGCTGCGTCTCTGCCAGCCAGATCGCATGGATATGCGCACGCACCAAATCTTCATTTGCCAGGTCCAACCGTGGAGGAGAGACCGCGCCGCGTACCATCTCATCTGGTCGCCGGAAAAAATACTGATCGTGCGCACTGCCGGTAGAGCAATATGAAAAGACGAGTGCAGCCTGTCCTCCACGCCCCGCCCGTCCGCTGCGTTGTGCATAATTAGCTGGTGTAGGAGGAATATTGCGCAAGTTGACCACGTTGAGATCGCGGATGTCAATGCCCAGCTCCATGGTAGGTGAGCAATAGAGAATTGGAAGGGTTCCTTCACGGAACTTGTCTTCACGTTTCTGCCGTTGATCACCAGGTACCTGCGCTGTATGTTCGCGTGCTTCCATACGATGCAGAGTCTTTGTGTCAGCCTGGTAAAGCTCGACAAAGAACTGATTGACGCGTCCTTCTACGCCTTGAGGACGTCGAGGGACGCGGATCGGGTCGTGCAATGGTCCACCTGTCCCAACCTTCCAGATGATTGTTGCGGCAGGAATCTGAAAGCCACCTGGATCATCTAGTTCACTCGGATCCTTCACTCGCTCAACCAATCCTCCCCGGCGTAACCCCAACAGCAACTCTATAATGATCTTCTCTGCATCTTGAACTTTCAGCTTCTCCGATCTGAATGCCTCAAATGTGCTGGTCCGCCGGAGATAAGTGCCGAAACTACCACGACCGGAGAGATAAACGTTGTTTCGATAGTCTTTTTCCTTTCTACTTCTGGGAAAGAGTATCGATGCGTATTCCTGTCGAGTTTCATTTTCATCCAATGCCCAGGGAGCGATGAGGCGCTGGCTACTCTGCTGCTGGATACTTTCTTGCATCTCCTTGTTGAGATAATCGACCTTGATGGCTAACTCGCGACGCATATAGTCTAACAGGGTCTTCGCGACCTTTTTCCTGGTGGTCGGCGATGCGGTCGCTAAAGCTGCATGACACTTCTGCCAGATTTCTTCATCCGCACAAATCTCATCAAGTGAAAGATAATCGATAGAAAGCAGACCACACTGCTCAAGATTCGGTGAGGTAATCCGCCAACCGCGTTTCAGGTCACGATAGAGCCGGTACCCCAGCACATTGCGGAAAGCCCGATCCATATCTTCTCTCGCCTGGTATTTGACGTCCGGCTCAATAGCATAGAGTTCTCTGGGCAGATCCAGCGACTGGAAGACTTTCATCGTAAGGTCTTCATGTCGAATACCATTCTGACCATCCTGCTCTGCTGCCTTGACAGCTTTATAGAGCGCGGCCCGCAGCAAAGCAACTTCGACAAAATCATTGAAGTGTCCAGCTTGTAAAGACGCATCCTGGCGATTATCGGTAAAACTGAGCATCTTGGCCGCCATCTTCCGTGCCTCATCGACTCTCATACTCTTAGCATTCGCCTCATTAAGCAGACGGATCGCGGCCAGGCTGAGAATCGTGGTTGCGGTACTACGGCCCTCGGAACTCAGTGTCGCCAGCTTAGAGAAATCCTCACGCTGGTATCGATCATAGGATACATCACAACGCAGGCAAAATTGAAACGGGGCCGGTATAAAGTAACATGGAATGGCTTCTGGAGTCTCCTCATCGACCCTATATCCGTCTGGGCGTACAGAAACGAGTGTCGGCATCTGCTTTTTCAGGCTACGCCGTGGCCGTGTTTCCCCCGATTTATCTTCTTCTAGCCAATCTTCGGGCAGGCGTTCCGTGATGTTCACACCGTTACCAGGCCAGGGGTGGTGCAGGTTCAGGTAGAGATAGCCTGTACGCCCTTCCTGGCGAGCATGGAGGCTCATTTCCCGTGGCACAAAGCAGTCCCCTTCCTCGACCACACTGTAATATTCCTGACCACACTCGCGACAGAATACCAGTGGAAGCAGGATACGATCACGTTGATACTCCTCCTGCGTCTCCGGTGTTGGGGGCACATAGGTCTGCTTTTGTAAGGTGAGATAGCGCTGATCCAGTGAAGCATACACCGTGTCACCCTTGCTAATAAACTGGTGTAAGCGAAACGCGAAGGGGTGCCTTCCGGTCTGCGGATCACTGACAGCATGGGAACCTTCGACTAACCACTTTTGAATGGTGGTGCTGCACGCTTCTTGAGTGCGCATCGTCGTTACTGCCAGTTCTTTCGCGCCTTGTTGAATACTGAGTGGTTTTGCCCGTATGAACTGTCCCTCTTGTTCCTTCACTCCATAGGTATCTTCGATCCAGGTAGAGAGAGGATCACGCAGAAAATCGTCATAGTTACGATGTAGTACATAATCGCCAGAAGCGTGACGCTCTCTGAGACGCTGCTTGAATCTCTCGTCTTTTTTAGAGGAGGAAGTCGTGCGGATCAGCTTCTCCTGAATGACGTGTTCTGGCTTGACCGTCGTACCAAAGAGTTTGCTTGCCATATCGGCCACTTCAGCGCGTTGCTTTTCAAAAGAGCCATCTCCTGCCAATGTGGCCGATGTCCCCACGCACTGCAAACGATCCTTTGGTTCCGGAGCAAGACGATCGCGCACACGCCGTACCAACAAAGCCACATCGGCTCCTTGCCGTCCGCGATAGGTATGGAGTTCATCAAGAACAAGAAAACGCAGTGCGCTTCCTTCCAGTAGCCTTCGCTCTTGGTGCCGGGTTAAAATCAGCTCGAGCATGACATAGTTCGTGAGGAGAATATCAGGCGGGTTCTCCCTGATCCGTGCCTTCTCTGCTTTGTTTTCCTGGCCAGTATAGCACTCAAAGGTCACTGGTCGCTGATCTTCAGGATAATCGGTATGGAGATAATCCTTGAGCGCCTCGTATTGACTGTTGACCAAGGCATTCATTGGATACACAATAATCGCCTGAATGCCGCGACCGTGTGTGCCAGAGCGAAGTATGCGATCGACGATAGGAACGATATAGGTCAGACTCTTCCCGGAGCCAGTTCCGGTGGTCAATACATAACTATGGCCCTGGCGTGCCAGTTTGATTGCGTCTTCCTGATGCTGGTATAAATGTAGTGGCAGCCCTGGTTCCTGCTCTTTTTTATCGCGTCTGAAAATGCGTGCGCATTCGCGATGGAGGATACCTTGCTGGACTAGTTCATCAATCGATGAACCCTGTTGAAACAGCGGATTTAACTGGATGAGCGGCTCAGGCCAGAGTACCTGCTTAGCCTCCAGTTCGCCCTTCACATACTCCCGAATTTTTTCATCGCCAATGTAAATAAAACTGGTGACGTAACGGATATAATCATCGATGAGTTTATTGCGGAACTCAAAAATATTCATGTGGGATCCCTTAGAAAGAAGATGACATACCATCATTGCGCATTGTAGCGGCCATGGGCTTTGCTGTCAATAGAACAATATCAAGGTGACTGTTCAGAAAGCGGTAAAACTGGGGTAAAATAGGAAGGAAAGAGAAACAGAGGAGGCAGACCCATGCGTTTACGGATCGTGTTACCCAAAGTCAACCCTGAGGCCATCACGGTGCCCACCCGGTGTGCCTATGCTGGCTGTGCTGGTCGGAAGTTTTATCTCCGCCAGGAAGTGGCGAAGCCGCTGCGCGACACGGTCTATCGTGAGGTGCAGGTGCATCGCTATCAGTGTTTGAAGTGCAAACGGACGTTCCGGGTCTATCCCGAAGGAACCAACCGAGCCCAAACCTCGCACCGGGTCAAAGGGCTAGCGGTGATGCTGTATCTGCTGGGGTTAAGTTATGGGGCGACCTCGTTGGCGTTAGAAGCGCTTGGGGTGTACCTGTGCAAGAGTCGCATCTATGATGCGGTGCAAGAGATGGCAAAGCTGGTGCCTGGGCTCAAGCGAGATCAGGTCTTTGCAGGGGTGAAAACCCCCGCGTTAGGAGGCGATCTGACCAGCGTCAAATGCAAGGGCGAGTGGTTACCTTTAGGCATCACTGTTGATCCCATCAGTGGCGTGGCTTTAACCATTGATGCGTTGGCAGCACAAGATATCAAGGCGCTCAAGGACTGGATTGAGCCGATTGCCAGGAGCGTGGGAGCGACGGTGCTGGTGACCGATGATGCCGATGGCTTCAAGACAGTGGCTGATGAGGTGGGCGTGCAGCATCAAGTCTGTAAAGCCCATGTCCTGCGCAACACCGAGGACTTGATTGAACGCTACCAGCCCTTGGTGGCCAGCGATGCTGATGGGTCGCTCACCGCCATTGGCGTGAGCCCACAGCAGGCAGCAGCCGACTTAACGCGTTTAGGTGAACTGGTCAAGAGCCGACAACGGGAGCAGGCTCCTGAACTGGAAGCGCTGCATCGACGTTATCTAGCAGCTGTGCCGCCGCACGAGGGAGAGCACCAGAGCTTGGCCTATCGTCTGCGGCTCTTGTTTCTGGATCGTTGGAACCTCTGGCATCGCTTGACGCGCTATCGCCAGTGGAAAGGACCCCAGGGCGAAACACTGGATGGCACCAATAATGCCTGTGAGCGTGCCATTGGCTGGTGGATCAAAGAACGCTATCGCACCATGCGTGGCTACAAGACGCCCGAGAATGCGGTGCGTGTCAGTCGCCTGCTCGCCTGGTGTGGCAACTTCCTCTCGACAGAGGATGGAGCTCACCTGCCAGGATTCTTGCAGTAAGCAAGAGGTATCAGGGATCCTCACGGTTTCTTCCTGCTTGGCCTCCCAGTACCGACTATCGAACGATCACATATCAAGATATCAAGCATCAAACCCGGTTCCAGGCGTGAATGAGTTGAGCAGAGAAACTTCATCTGAGCAGTGTAGGGACGACAAAGATACCTCTTAGCAATATGTTTAAATAGAAGCCTACAGAGAGGTGGGTAATGACTAGACTCTAGAAAGCGATTGAAAAGAAAACAAATGAGCTTGAAAAACAGCTTGCCTTACTTGACCATAGAACACTATCAAATTGCAACTGCCTGATGCTGCTTATTTAGTGTCGTCATACGACAAGTATTTTTACCGAGGTACAGGCGTCATATTCACGCTGACATTGTACACATAACGAAACGCCGGGCGCTTAAAAAGACATGTGACCGTATCGTCCCAGAAATCGGATAATCGAGGTGGACGCGCATTCATTATGGTTCCTAAGTCGAACATCCCTTGCTTCAACCCTATCAACGCAGGATTCTGCCCGTCGATTAACATACAGGGAACTGTCTTGATCCTCTGTGAAAGCAGATCTGCTGCGCGGGTATATCCGTTCCTCATTACATAGCGGCCCTGATAGTGAACGACCATAAGGTAATTCGGCACTCTCAACAGAGGGAATGAGAAAAGCTGCATCTCAATTGGAGTCGAAGAAGAAAGGTAGCCCAATTGAAAGCCTAATCCTTCTGGAGCGCCTGGAATACTCTGCCAGGGTATCACTCGAATATTGGGATCAAGTGTAGTGATTGTATATCCGTTGCCGTTAGGCTCGATAGTTACTTCATCAGTGGATACAGGATAACTAGCGGGGAAGCAGATTTCATACAACTGTTCATCACTTATAGAACCCTGCGCTGGACGAGTTTCTAAATGGTCTACTCGGACGAGAGGTTGAAAAGCAAGTACCTCTTCTAGATTTACTAATGCTATTCGGCAGCTTCCTCCAGCGTTGGTTACCTCTGTTTCTAAGTACCTAAGTTTGGCCCAAATTAAGGGCAACATGCATGGGAGTGAGAAGCTCCCGTAACGAATCGACAAGAACGGGTGCCAAAGGGGCCGCCTGATTGAGCACAATCTCGACCAACTGATTCAAGGCATCGAAGACCAGAAAGCCACTCACATGAAAGACATCGCGTACCATACGCAGGATTCCATAGTGGCGCAACTTGGCAGGTCTGGCAGTCTGCGTCAGCCAGCGGCGTGCCCAGATCACGACATTGTGAGCCAACGTGCCCAACTGCACGACCATCTGCTGGGCCTCAAAGCGTTTCTTGCTGCGCTTGGTGCTGCCCAGACCTTGATGGTCGCCCTTGAAGGAGGTTTCCACGCCACCGCCACGCTGATCATACAAGGACACATAGGCCAGCAGGATGGTGGCAGGATCGGCATCGGGCCGGGCTGTCGGCTGGGTCAGGGCCAGCACTTCCCCAGGATCGAGCGTCGAGATCAGCACGCCGATGCCCCACTGCCCATTGGCCTTGCGGCACCGCACCGCAAAGCGCCGCACGGGACGAGCATATTCCGAGGCGGGCAAGCTCACCCAGCCGACCTGTCGCCCCTCTCCCTGAGGATCATCGACCCACTCCTGTACGCTTGCTGCCAAGCGCTGAGCGCGAGCGCTGGAGTAATCTTTGCCGTGGATCTGATAGCCACGCACCAGCAGCCAGTTGACGTCGTCCACGCTCCCGCCGCCCGCATCGAAGCGCACCAGGGTGTGCGCTCGTCCAGCTCCAAGGTCTGCTCAGCCGCCTGCATCAAGGGCTGCAACGCCTTGGTCAGTTGCGTCTTCCCGTCGAAGAGCCGATCGACGACAACTTCCTCATAGCCTGTCGCCAGCACCCGGCCCAATTGGCGTCCACGCCGGTTGCGTTGCTTGGCAAAATAGCCTTTGCTGGCAAAGGCGGCTTTGGGTCCACATGGCATCCCACTCATATCCACATCGAGTACTTGATACCTGGCCTGGTAGTCATGCTGATAGCCTTGACTGTGCTGGCGATAGATGGTATCCATCGCTTGCTCCATCTGTGCGACATTCTCGGCGCTACAGGCATCCAAGGTATTCTGTACCACCGACTGCTCGGCACACCGACTGCGCCCGAAGGCTCGCTGCAAGGCCACATCGGCTCGCAAGCGCGTATTGATCTCGACCAGTCCATGCGCTCCTGCCAGCATGCTGATCAAGGCGTCATAGAGTTTGTCGGTTGGCCGATCCTTGATGATCTTCTGGGCAATCTGCACCGTTTGTTCAATTGGCTCAAACAGCTTCAGTTCCCTCAACTTCATCCCAATGGCGGCCAAACTGGCACAGCCGGTAAACTGCTTCGTCGTGGGGGTGGTAGATTCGTTCATGATGATCCTCCTCTTGCAAAGTTCAGACTCTACGAGAGGTATGGCTCATCTTTGTTCTTTTGGCAAGCTCCTTTCTTGTGGCATCCTGCCACTAGTTTGGGCCAAACTTAGGTAAGTAAGCGTATTCTGGTCTCGTTTTCAAAGCCTTCGCGAGATCACTCTCATCCGTCTCTATAATAGGATTGGCGGAAGTGAATTCTGGACGTGTGGCGACTTGTGCCTTACAGGCGAGTACAGCCTGCAAGTGCTGGTCAGGAGTAGCGGAAATGCATGTTGATCGTACCTTTATTGACCACTGCTCTAAAGCCCAGCCGATCAGAACTCTATATATTTCATGCGGCACATCACTACTGAGCGTGGGTAAACTGAGAGGCTTCGCCTCAGTTGGCATTTTCAAAACATTAACTCCAAATTTGTAAACGACCCATGTGCCTTTCCACTACATCGTGTCCCGGCTCCTATCGGAGAGTACTTTTGTCAGGGGCAACTATACCATGATTGTTCCACAAAAGCAAGCGTTTTGACACAACATATTGATCGAATTGATAAAATTAGATCAATATGTTGATATTTTGTGTGTAACCTTTCCTATTCTTTTTGAGTTCATTGAAATTGGAAAAGGTCTCGATTTACCTGATTTTTATCCTATAAGAACTCGAACTTAACCGCTATTTCCTTCCGCGCATTGCACCATTTCCGCATCTGTTCTCGCTTGCCCTTAGTAGCGCGGTGCATTTCCAGGGTATCTATAGGTGAGAACCTCGTATAGAGTTCTGTGATATCCTTTTCGATCCTGCGTACATAAATATTGATCATCTCTAGCTCTTCATCTCCGAGTAACGCCTGTAGCACTATGCTGGGCATACCTTTTTTTATGCAGTTCACTGCAAACCAGTTGCCGCAGGTATTGGCAGAAACACACTTATCATTGATATCAACAATTCTTCGTGAGAAGGATATATATCTGATAACGATGTAACAGTATTTCCATTATTATCCTGTTAGGGATTGACATGAAGTAGCCATAGACAGACAAAGGATTAACCAGCACGCGTACCAGGTGAAGCAGGATGCGCTGCTTGCCTGAACAGCCTCAGTATTGTATGTTCTTTTGATTGTCTATAACAATTTTATGTTCCCCGGTTCCAGTATTTTATTGACAGGATGCACCCATTACTCTACAATAGAGCAGCGCTCACGAGGAAACAAAAAGGATGCCTGTACCACTTACAAGACCCTCAGTCACTTATAGGAGAACAGGTGTGACGAAAAATATTGTCTTTTCCTTACCCCCGGCAGATAGCATTCCATTACCCTTGCAAGAAGGTCAACGTCTGACATTGGGATATCCGGAAAGAGGGTCCACACCAGAAGTAGGCGACCAACTCCTGGTGTTTCATACGAAAAAGCAAGCGATGCTTCCTTATGTCTTTGAAATAGATTCAGTGAATCGATCCTCACATACACTCGTCCTCAGAACTGAGAGCGCCTATGCTGCCGCGGTTCACGTCGATGCTGTATCTGATGTACTCTCTACCGTGCCGGAAGATAGTTTGACACGTCTCTCGCAGGGAAATTTTCTGGCTCTCACCGGGTACATGGGTGGGTTACGGCCCCAGGAGATCGATGTGCTGAATCAGATCGAGAGCTACATCGAGTCCAGGGGATACTACTTCGATAAAGAAACCCTCTATAACTATCACATCAGCCTGAAAACGCGTCCACTGGTCATTTTAGCTGGGTTATCCGGCACAGGCAAATCAAAATTATCGCAACTCTATGCTGAGGCGCTTGGCCTCTCTAGAGAGCACTATCTTCGCCTGGCTGTGCGTCCAAGTTGGAATGATGATCGCTATCTGCTAGGATACTTGAACACCATTACCGGGGAGTATGTGACTGAACCGGCGGTAGACTTTATCATACGAGCTGCACAGGACGATGACCATCTTTACTTCTTCTGCCTGGACGAAATGAACCTGGCGCATGTAGAGTACTATTTCTCACAGTTCCTCAGTGCTTTAGAAGAAGATGATCCTGAATGGCGTACCATCCCTCTTCTCAGCGAAGGGGTACAACGGCGTCTGAAGGAGCAAGGGAAGATCATTGATTGGAGTGAACCCCTAAGACCGGACAGTAAAGGAAGTCAACTTCTCCGAAATGTCGTAAACTGAGAGCAAGACAAGGAGAAGAGACGATGCAAAAACGCATGCATAGCCGTGAGTTTAAACTGGAGCT
>Ga0307372_10007994_pt1 | contig 14984 bp, 13 predicted proteins | sample OX1MG_FD_202533 | JGI IMG/M metagenome (GOLD analysis project Ga0307372, IMG submission 202533) | Soil microbial communities from Risofladan, Vaasa, Finland - OX-1 | ecosystem: Environmental > Terrestrial > Soil > Coastal area > Acid sulfate soil | place: Finland: Risofladan, Vaasa | collected... | reverse complement strand
ACGGAGTGGCTCTTGCAGTCGTGGGCGACCCGACGCTCGCCGAGGACGTGGCGCAGCAGGCATTCATCCGGGCTTGGAAGGCAGCTCCCGCGTTCGATCCCCGGCGGGGCTCGGTGCGCACCTGGTTGACCACCATCGCGCACAACCTCGCGATCGACGCGACGAGAGGCCGCAAGGCGACCCCGCTCGATCCGTCCGATCTCGTGCGCCTGATAGGAGCCGGGGCGGACGAGCCGGAGGCGTGGGCTCTCAGAGAGGAATCCGCGGGCGGACTGCGAAGAGCCATCCGCGACCTGCCCGCTGAACAGGGACGGGCGATCGTGATGGCCGGCGTCTATGGGCTCACCGCTCACGAGGTGGCCGAGTCGGAGGGGATCCCGTTGGGGACGGCCAAGACGAGGATCCGCTCGGCGATGACCAAGCTTCGCGCTGCGCTCGACCCGTCGGAGGTGGACCATGGCTGACACCGACTGCGACGTTGCGCGTGAGTCCCTGGCCGAGCTTGCCCTTGGAACATTGAGGGGCGAAGAACTCCGCCGGGTCAGCGCTCACGTCGAGCACTGCAAGGAGTGCAGGCACGAGGTGACCGCCATGGTTCCCGTGGCCTCCCAGCTACTCGAGTTGATCCCCGGCACGGAACCGCCTCTCGGGTTCGACCGGCGGGTCCTATCCAGGGTGGAGCATGTCGAGCGCGGCACCGGGCCGTTGACACGCCGGCGCGGGGTGATCATGGCAGTCGCCGCGGCTGCTGCAATCGTCTTCGGCATCTCCGGTTGGCTGGTGGGTGCAGGCTCTTCCAGCCATCATCAGAACCAGTCGCAGGTTGCGGCCGACTTCGTCCAGCAGGGGCGCGACGTGGGCAGGATCGAGGCACACGGCACGCCCTTGTGGTTGACCGTGACGGTGCGCGGCACGGGGATCTCAGGACCGGTGACGTGCGAGGTGGTCCACGAGGACGGGAGCATCACGACGATGGGGTCTTTTGACCTGGTGGGCGGCAGCGGCACCTGGAGCACCCCCGACCCCGAGGGCATGGCGAACGTCACGCAGGCCCAACTCGTCGGCACCGACGGCAAGGTGGTGGCGGTAGCACACTTCTCGTAGCCGCCCGAGGAAAATCCGGGGCGGCCGCGGCGCGACGCCGGTACCGTCGACGGGTGCATTTGTTGCGCCGGCCTCGGCTGGCCCTTCTCTTCGCGGGTGGCGCGCTGAACGCCATCGGAAGCTGGGCAACCCTGATTGCCCTGTGGGGCTTCGCCGCGTACCGGTTCCATACCGGGGCCGCCGGCATCGCGATGATCGGACTCGCCTGGAACGTCCCCGGAGCCGCGCTCGGCCCCCTCGCCGGCGCACCCATCGACAGGTTCGGCCCGCGCGCCGTGATGATCGCTTCGGACGTGCTGGGGTTGGTCACCGCGCTCGGCATGGCGGCTTCAAGCAGCTACGGCGCCCTCGTGGGGATGGCAGTGGCTGCCGGGGCAGTCCAGTCGTTTGGGAGGCCCGCGTCGATGAGCCTGATCCCCCGCCTCGTCGACGAGAGAGAGCTTCTCGCGGGCAACTCGTTGATGGGTGTGGCGGAGCAGTCGGCGATCGTGTTCGGCCCACTCGCGGGCTCGCTCGCTATCAACGCGTGGGGCATCCGAGCCGCCTTCATCTTCGACGCGGCAACATTCGCAGTTGGCGCGCTGAGCGTGCTGCCGTTGCGTCCCCGTACAGGTGCTCGGTCGAGCGGGAGCGGTTTCAGTGGCCGAGAGCTTGCGGCCGGGTGGAAGCTCGCCCGCCGCATACCGGACGTCCGTCGCACCTTGGGTTTGGCGTTCGCCGTCTTCTGCTCTTGGGGAGCCTTCATGGTGATCGAGCCGCTGTATGTGCGCGACGTGCTGCACAGGTCGCCGGCGACGCTGGGTTGGTTGCAGACCGTGTTCGGGATCGGCCTCATTGGGACCACGATGCTGCTTCCGCGCATCGGGGAGAGGGTCGTGTCGGTCAAGGCGCTTGCAATCGCCGTGGGCTTCTCGGGGGTCGCGGCGGCCGTCTATGTAGGCACACGATCGCTTCCGGTCGCGATGGCGGGTGTGTTCGTCTGGGGTGTCGATGTGGCCTTCTTCATGCCTCCGATGCAGACGGTCTTGCAGCGAGCAACACCTATCGACGCGCACGGTCGTGTGATGTCGCTGGCCGCTACTGCGAACGGCGCAGGGAACCTGGTCGCGATCCCGGTAGCCGGGCTCGTCGTGGGAGCGATCGGGGTGAGCCACACTGGGGCGGTCGTCGGGCTCCTGGCGGTGATCACCGGCGCTGCGGGCGCGATGATCCCCTCGTCGGGTCTGGGGGGAGACCCGAATGACGCGGCCCGCGCCAGGACGCCCGCTAGCCTGCCGCGTACGCCGCTTCTCGGTGGCGCCGAAGCCGACTAGCACAGCCGCGTACGTATCTCCAGCCGAACACGTAGCCGCTTCCGGAGGTGGTGGAAGTTGATGGGACCGAGATACCCGCTCGGGGCAGACGTCGCAGACCTGCCTAACGTGGAGAGGTGGCGGCCGCTGGTCAACTGGGTGCTGATCATCCCCCATCACATCTGGCTCGGGCTGCTGACGCTCGGTGCCTGGTTCGTTTCGATCATCAGCTGGTTCGTCATCGTGTTCACGGGGAGGATGCCGGAAACGTGGAGCGACTACCTGGTAGGCGTGCTGAGATACCAGTGGCGGGTCACCTGCTACCTCTACGCGTGGACCAACGTGTACCCGAGCTTCAACCCGGTAGCAGGACATGTCGATCCCGGCGACTACCCGGCAGTGCTCTATTGCGCGAGACCGGTCGAGCGGAACAGGGTGACAGTCTTCTTTAGGGCGATCATGGCGATACCGCAGTTCATCGCCGTGTACTTCGTAGGCATAGCCGCCAGCGTGGTGCTGTTGATCGCATGGTTCGCGGTACTGATAACCGGACGGTGGCCGCAAGGGATGCGGGACTTCGCGATCGGCTTCGTGCGATGGCAGATACGCCTGACCGCGTACGTGTTGCTGGTCTGCGACGAGTACCCGCCGTTCAGCCTCGAGCAATGAGGGGGTACCGATGAGCGAGACGCCCCTTCCGCCGGCAGGAAATCCCGAAGAAGCCGAGGGGGGTCCCGAGCCTGGGGCGCCGGCGGGCGGCCGGGGTTCGGCCGAGTCGTGGGGTGGTTCGGGCGAGTCGTGGGGTAGCTGGGGCGCCGGCGCGTCCGAAGCCGGTCCGGGTTCCGGGGCGCCGGCGGGCGGCTGGAGCTCGGCGCCGTCGGGCCCTTGGGGAGGCGGATCGGCCGGCCCGGGGTTCGCACCGCCGGACCCTGCCGCCGTGGCCGGCCCACCGTGGCCGGAGCTGATCGCGGTCGGACCGTACACGCCACCGCGGATGATCCGCTGGCCGATCATCGGCGGACTCGTCCTCGTCGTGGTCTACGTCGTGGTCATCGTCATCTTCAGCAGCTCGACCTCGATCTCGCATGCGGCGTGGCTAGCCGACCACGAGGGGACGATCAACACCCTGAACAGGGACCAGCAGAACCTGGCAGCCGACAACCCCGCCCAAGGCGGCAACGCCGCGCAGTGGATCGCCGACTGGCAGGCGCTCCACCAAGACGCTGCAGCGGCGGCCGGGCTTCCCAACCCGGGCGGCTCGGCGACAGCGCCGTGGCGGGAAATGATCAACGACTACTTCAACGGCTCCTCTGAGATCATCCAGGCGGTCCAGACCCACGATCAGTCGCTCCTGCTGCAGGCGCAACGCGATCTGGTAGCCGGCGACCGCGCGGCCGCGGCGTTCAACAAGGCGATGGGAATCAACTCGCCCTGACCCCTTCGAACAACCGGTCGAGCCCGCGGCCGATGACCGCAGCCGCGTGCTCGTCGGGATCGGGATCCGACGCTTTGCGACGCAGCCGCTCAGTGAGGCTGCCGAGCAGCGTGACCGATACGAGGTCCCGCTCGATCGCTCCCCCGTCGGTCCCCTCCGGCAGGGACACGGCATCACCCCACTTCATCACCACGCTGTAGCTGTTCGGGTGACCCAGCTTGGGTTCGAGCTCGACCTCGGAGATCACTCTCGGAGGTACCCGACCGACCGTCGTGCGCTGCCAGCCCGCCATGGCTTCGACGGTCATGTCGGGCACGTTCACGTTTACGGCCACCGAGCCTGAAGGAGGTTCGGTGACAAGCGCACCGACGACAGCAGCAGCGACGTCTGCTGCGCCCTCCCAGCACTGGTCGCTCAGCATCTCATCCCACCCTTGCCCCTCGACCCCGAAACCGTGCACCGCCTGGCTCACCGCGACGCCCGTCATGCCCCCCACGCGTGCGGTTAAGGCCGCGCCCACCGTGCCCGAGTGGTAGACGGACCGGCCGACGTTCACACCGGGGTTGATGCCCGACACGACGAAGTCGAAGGGAGGACCGAACGCTCCGAGGCGGGCGAACATGACGCACAGCGCCGGCGGCCCGCTCACCGACCAGACATCGTCCAGACCGTCCATCGACACCCGATGCACCTCGGGCTGCATGCGATTGAGAGACCCGAGGGCGGCGCTCGATCCCGAGTATTCGGTGTCAGGCGCCACCACGGTGACGTCCCCGAGCCCTCGCATCGCCCAAGCGAGTTGGCGGAGACCGTCGGAGTCGATGCCGTCGTCGTTGGTGACCAGGATTCGCACAGGTTTGTGTTACCACGTGCCGGGGTGCGGGGTGTCCCGTAGGCTGGAGCGGTGCTCTACGCGTGGGGATTCGAACGCGTCGGCGTCGTAGCCGGCGACCTGTACTTCATCGACCCAGATCCCGCTCCAGGCCAGGAAGGCGCAGAACGCGGCGTGCGCCTGGAGGTGCGGCTTCTCGAGCGGCCGGCGCTCACCGGGTCGATATACGCGGCGCAGCCGATCGTCATCGACCGGCCGGTTTGGCGAGCAGACCTGCTCGAGACCGTCGCCGGCCCTCCCGGAAGCCACGACCGCACCCACCACCACCCCAAGTTCCGGGGGTGGGAGCCGGGAAGGCGCCAGTTCGACCCGGCAATGACCGAGGACCCGATCGGTTGGTTGACGGCACGCCTCCAAGACCTGCCGGGGCTGATGGAGGGCTCCGAAATCGACCCGTCGGAGGCCGGTCCCAACGACGCCGCGGAGCTCGCCGGGGTCGCCCCTGAGATCGCCAAGACCGTCGAGGACCTCCTGGCCCGTGTGCGCGCCGGAGAACTCGCCAAGGAGCCCGAGTCGGGTTCGGAGCCGCTGGCGGCCGCGAGGGTCAGCTGGCTGTAGGCCCCGCGCGGGCCCGCGCGGCGCCGGCTCGTCCTGCGGTGTCCGCTCACCCCGGCTAGCGCCCCGCGCCCCCGCCCGCACTGGCCCGGCAGGGCTTTGGTTGGCACCCAACTGGGTAGGTTAAGTATGCCGAGGGGATAGTTAACCTACCCAGAAGCCGGGCAGCGCCTGAGTGGGCGCCGGCGGGCAGCGCCTGAGTGGGCGCCGGCGGGCAGCGCCTGAGTGGGCGCCGGCGGGCAGCGCCTGAGTGGGCGCCGGCGGGCAGCGCCTGAGTGGGCGCCGGCGAGCAGCGCCTGAGTGGGCGCCGGCGAGCAGCGCCTGAGTGGGCGCCGGCGGGCAGCGCCTGAGTGGGTGCATAGGCGGGCAGGCTGCACCCGCCGGAGCGCTCAGGAGCCGCGTATGGGTTCGTCCGCCGGCGAGTGTCCGTCGTGGGTGTCCGCGATCTGACCGGTCGGACCGCTCGCCGTCGTGGACCCGTGCACGGTGACCGGGTAGTTGGCGGCGTCCTCGGCTCGGATCACGTGCATCACCGCGTTGATGAGGGCCAGGTGGGTGAAGGCCTGCGGGAAGTTGCCGAGGTGGCGCCCGGTGTGCGGGTCGAGCTCCTCGGCGTAGAGCTCCAGCGGGCTGGCATAGGCCAGGAGACGCTCGCACAGTCGTACGCCACGCTCGACCTCGCCGATCTCGATTAGCGCCGAGACCAACCAGAACGAGCAGATGGCGAAGGTGCCTTCCTGGCCGTGGAGGCCGTCGTCGGTCTCCTGGACCTTGTACCGCAGGACGAGACCCTCATAGGTGAGTTCGTCCGCGATGGCCAGAACGGTCTTGCGGATCCGCGCGTCGTCGGGGGGAAGGAAGCGGAGCAGCGGCATGAGAAGCAACGACGCGTCGAGTGCCTTCGACCCGTAGGCCTGGACGAACACCCCGCGCTGGTCAACACCCTTCTCGCAGATCTCGGTGTGTATCTGGTCGGCGAGGACCTGCCACTTGTCGGCATACTCGGGCTCGTCGAACATGCGGGCCAGCCTTGCGCCGCGGTCCATGGCGACCCAGCACATGAACTTGCTGGTGGTGAAGTGCTGGGGTTCACCTCGCACCTCCCAGATACCGCGATCCGGTTCCTCCCAGTGGGCGGCCGCGCACTCGACCTGCTGCTTGAGGATCGGCCAAAACGACTCCTGAAGCTGCGCCCTCGACCGCGCGTGCAGCAGGACCGAGTCGAGGACCGCCCCCCAGACGTCGTGCTGCTTCTGGTTGTACGCCGCATTACCGACGCGCACCGGCCTGGCGCCCTCGTAACCGGAGAGGTGATCGAGGGTCGACTCGGTCAGTGTCCGCTCGCCGCCCACTCCGTACATGACCTGGAGCTGGTCGCCGTCCTTGCACGCGTCGGCGATGAAGTAGAAGAAGTCGTTGGCTTCGCGGTCGAAACCGAGTGTGTACAGACCCCACAGTGCAAACGTCGAGTCGCGTACCCATGCATACCGGTAGTCCCAGTTGCGCTCGCCATGCGGCGTCTCGGGCAAGCTCGTCGTGGCAGCGGCGAGAAGCGCCCCGCTCGGTGCGTAGGTCAGCCCTTTCAAGGTCAGCGCGCTGCGCTGCAGGTAGCTCCGCCAGCGGTGGTCGGGGAAGTCGCCCTGGGTGATCCATTCGCGCCAGTGCTCGGACGTGCGCCACATCCTCTCTGCAGCCTCATCGAAGGTCATCGGCGCGGGCAGCGCCGACCATGAAAGGGCCACGAAATGGGTGTCGCCCTCGACCATGCGCGTCCTCGCCGTGACTCCTCGCTGCTCGATCCCCGGACGCAGGTCAGTCGTGAGGCGTAGGACGAGGTCGGCGCCGTCCCCTGTCGCAACGAGGTGCCCGTAACCCTCGCCCTCGTAGGTCCAATGTGGAAACGACTCGCCGTAGTTGAACACTGGGTCGCACGACATCGACACGTCCACGGTGCCGGTGACGCATTTCACCGTACGTACGAGGCAGTGCTCGGCGTCGTAGTCGGTGGGCGAGCGACGGTGGGTGTGCGAGCGCTCGCTCAGGTTGTGCCACGGTCCGATGCACATCGCGTCGCGGACGATGATCCAGCCCGTCCGCGTCTGCCAGGTCGTTTCGAGCATCAGGCTTCCCGGCAGGTAGCGACGGGCGGCGGGGACCATCTCGTCGTAGGGGCCGATACGAAACGAGCCGGCACTGCGGTCGAGCATCGCCGAGAACACCGCCGGCGAGTCCGGGCGCGGAACGCACATCCACTCCACCGCGCCGCTGGGAGCGATCAGGCAGGTGCTCTCACAGTCAGACAGAAACGCGTAGTCCGCGATCGGCGGGAAGGGGCTGCCGCCGGCGGGCCATGCCTTGTCGGCGACAAAGGACCCGGTGGTCGCGTCGGGCTGTGATCGCTCTGAACCGTTCACGGCCGGTCATGCTAGGGGCGGGAAGATGTCGAGACGGTGCTGCCCGCCTCCAAAGAGGTTCCCAGAACCTCTTTAACTGCGTGCGGGCGCCAGCCTCTCGAGGGCGAGGCCCCCCTCGAACGGGCGTCCGGCAAACGCCAGCGGTGCCCTGTAACCGGTGTCACCCAGAGGCGTGTGCGTCTCGGCGACCGACGGCCCGATCTTCTGCGCGATCGGGGTCAGTGCCTCGAGGTCGAACCCGTAGACCTTCGCCGCGTTGCCGGCGAGGATCTTGCGGCAGCGGGATTCGGGCTGATCATGGAGAGCCCAGCGGATGGCTTCGCGCGAGTGTGGGGTGGTCCCTTCTTCGTGCGGATAGTCGCTCCCCCACATGAGGTGGTCTTCGCCGAGGAAGTCGATCATCGATGACTCGTATGGCGAGAACGCGCTGGCGCCGAAGTAGCAGTTGCGCTTCACGTAATCGCTCGGTGCGAGCGTCAACTCGTCGACGGAGGAACCCCCGAACATGCCGTAGGTGCGGTTACCCGCCGAGGACTTCAGGGTCGGGACCATCGCGTCGAGCGTCGCCAGCGGCATCCGTATGAACAGCGTCCCCTGCTCCGTCGGGACGAAACGGAAACGCGGGTAGCGCTCGAACACGCCGGCGAGAATGAGATGCGGTACCGTCCTCTGCGCCCATGAAGCCATCTCCGTGATCAGGACAGCGTTCGACGCTGGCTGGTCCATCGGCATCTCGGGGCTACCCGCTCCACTGTGCTGGACGACGCTGATGTCCAGGTCGTGGCAGAGCGCCCAGATGGGTTCGTAGCGGGTGTGGAAGAGCGGTTCGACAACGGGGTCGCCCGGGGACACCGCGGGGATCAGGACCCCGCCGAAGCAGCCCTGCTCAACTCCCCACTGGATCTCCTCGAGGGCGAGGTCGATGTCGTGAGGGAAGATCTGGATGAGCCCGCGCCGGCGCTTCGGCGCGAGTGAGCAGAACTGGACCTGCCACCGGTTGTGGGCCTTGATCCCCTCCCAGCGCAGCGCGAGATCTTCTTTGGTCCGGGGGAGGCTGATGGTGATGTTCGGCACGGTCGGGAAGAAAGGTGGCACCGTGTTGGGGAACAGGATCTCCGCCGATACGCCGTCCGCATCCACCTCGGACATGCGGAACTCGCTGTCCCAGTTCCGCTTCGCGGTCGCGATCATCAGGTCGTCGAACGGGCTGACGTATGTGGCGGCCCAGCGCTCGAACTCGTCGTGCAGCCGGGAGGGCAGGTACTGCTTGTACTCGTGCAACTCGGCGCCGGCGTGAGTGTCGGCGGAGATGACGACGTAGCGGTCGATCGTGTCCCAGGTCGCGCCCATGCGGTAACCCTCCTTAGGTCCAGAGTAGCGAGATTGTTTGACTCAGGTCAAATAACTTCAGGCTTGGCTCTCATGCCGTCACCCGGGCCGAAGCACCCGCGCTCACGTCTATCACCGCACCCGTTATGTGCGCTGCGGAGGGTCCGGAGAGGAACACCACGACCGCCGACAGCTCAGCGGGATCGAGCAATGCCTGGGGCTGAACGTGGAGCATTCCGAGGAAGACCTTCGCGTCCTCGATGGTGGGCTCGGCGAGGTCGGGGCGCACCTTGCGGATGAGGGCGTCGTTGTTGACCATGGGGGTGTCGACGTTGCCGGGAGCGATCGCGTTGACGGTTATACCGAACGGAGCGAGGTCCTGCGCCGCTGACTTCGTGAGACCGATGACCCCCCACTTCGAAGCCACGTAGGCACCGACTCCGCCGGTCGCGCCGCGCCCCATCATCGACGAGACGGTCACGATCCTCCCGTACTTCCGGCCGATCATGATCGGGGCCACGGCGCGCATCGAGTTGAAGACGCCGGTCAGATTCACGGCGAGGACGTCCTGCCAGCGCCCGGGGTCGGAGGCCTGGATTGGATCGCCTCCGCTGATGCCGGCGTTGGCCACGAGGATGTCGATCCGGCCTAGCTCGCTGTTGACCGAATGCGCTGCGCTCTCCATCTGCGCCGCGTCCCGTACATCCGCGGTGATCGGCACACAACGACCTCCCTCTTTTTCCACCAGAGCCACCGTCTCCTCCAGATCGGATGCGGTCGCTAGCGGGTAGTCGATGCTCGTCAGGTTCTCGCACATGTCGACGATCGCCACGTCCGCTCCCTGCCGGGCGAAGGCGAGCGCGTGGCTGCGGCCCATCCCCCGCGCCCCACCTGTGATCATGGCGACCTGACCGTCGAACTGCTTGGTGCTCACGCCGGCGGACTCTACGACGGCGGGACACGTGCCGACTGCCGGCGGTACCGGTGGCCGGAACGCGGCAACGGTCGCGCCTACAGTCGCCCGGCGTGATCAGGCGCCTTTTCACGGTGGTAGTGCTTACGTTTGTTCTCATCGTCGCGGCCATCGTGATAGGCGGCGACATTGGTGTCCGCGTCTACTCGGAACATCAGATAGCCGATCGGGCCAAGTCCTCCACCGGCGCCCAGAGCGCGAGCGCCGGCATCCATTCGTTCCCGTTCCTGTACCACCTCCTGGTGGAGGGCAAGGCGAATCGGATATCGGTGCACCTCACGCGGGTACCCGTCGGGCTGCTCACGCTCGACAAGGTGGATGTCACGGCGCGGGGGGTTCATATCGACGTCGGCTACCTGATCAGCCACCAGAAGGTGCGAATCACCTCGATCGACAGCGCAGACGCGCGACTCACGGTCGCCGTGCCCGACATCTCGTCGGTCACGGGCATCCAGATGTCCATCTCCGGCAACACCATCTTGGCTTCCGTCGCCGGTGTGACCATCCCCGTCACCGTTACCGTCGCCAGCGGCCACATCTTGACTCTGAGCGTTCAGGGCCAGAAGGCCTTCAGCTACGACCTGGACCGCAGCCCGATTGTGCCGCCGTGCGCCTTGAATGTGACCGTGGCCAGCAGCGCCGTCGTGCTCGAGTGCCAGGCGTCGCCGGTCCCCCCGAACGTGGTGGCGGCCATATCCGACGCCGCTTCCGGCTGAAGTCCCTCTTCTCGCAGACGCCGGGACCGGCGCCGGCGGTAGCGTGCTGCCGATATGGCCGCCGTCAGCACGATCCACCTCGACGCACCACTAGACGACCTGATGCGCCGCGCCCGAGAGGTAAGCGATGCCGCCCATGGGGCCAGGGTCACCTATTCCCCGAAGGTGTTCATCCCTCTGACGATGCTGTGCCGGGATCGCTGCGGCTACTGCACCTTCGCGAAGGCGCCGGCGCGCATCGATTCTCCGTTCATGACGGAGGAGCAGGTGCTCGAGATCGCCCGCAGCGGCGCCGAAGCGGGATGCCACGAAGCACTCTTCACCTTGGGTGAGCGGCCGGAGGAGCGCTATCCCGTCGCGCGCGCGTGGCTCGAATCGCACGGTTACGCGTCTACGGTCGGCTACCTGGCCGCGATGTGCCGCCTGGTGATGGACGAGACCGGGCTGCTGCCGCACGCGAACGCCGGGGCGCTCTTCGCTGAGGAGCTTGCGTCGTTGCGCCCGGTGACCGCGAGTCAGGGAATGATGCTCGAGAGCTTGCGAGGCGACCTCGGCGCGCACCGGGGATCACCCGACAAGCTCCCACAACGACGGCTCGCGACTCTAGAGGCCGCCGGAGAGCTGGCGATCCCGTTCACGACCGGGATACTCGTCGGGATTGGCGAGACACGCGACGACCGCGTTGCCGCGCTGGAGGCGATCGCAGCGAGTCATGCACGGCATGGCCATGTCCAGGAGGTGATCGTCCAGAACTTCCTGCCGAAGCCCGGGACCGCGATGGCCCGCAGTGCACCGTGCCCTCATGACGACTTCTTGGAGGCGATCGCCCTGGCGCGACTCATCCTCCCTCCTGATGTTCACCTGCAGGCGCCCCCGAACCTGTCAGACGACTTCGGTGTGCTACTCGACGCGGGAATCGACGACTGGGGCGGCGTGTCGCCGTTGACGGCCGATCACGTGAACCCGGAGAGGCCGTGGCCGGCGCTCGAGCGGCTGCGGGCGGTGACCGAAGAGCGCGGGTTCGTGCTGGCTCCGAGGCTCACGGTCTACCCGGAGTTCGTGCTTGCGCCCTCGCGGTGGCTGGACGACCAAACGCTCTTCCCGGTGCTCGACCGAAGCGACGCAGAGGGCCTTGGACGGGACGATCCGGGGTCGTTGTTCCCGCAGAAGGTGGGCGAATACCGCAACGTTGGCGACGGTGCGGAAGTGGTCCTGGTCGGTCGCCGCTCGACGCAGTGGTACTCGGGGGCGGACGCCCACCCGCCGGCGCTGCTCGACGTCGGCGATCGAGTGGCCGGCAGGCCTGGGGTCGGGCTCGGCCGTGTGGCTGAGGTGCTCGAAGGTGTGCGGGATGGCCAGGAGCCGGGGATCGACGAGATCGTTGCTCTGTTCTCGGCGCGCGGCCCGGAGGTGGCCGCAGTAGCAGGGTTGGCGGACGAGATGCGCCGCTCCGCGGTCGGCGACGTCGTCACATGGGTGAGCAACCGCAACATCAACTACACCAACGTCTGCACGTTCAAGTGCCGCTTCTGCGGGTTCTCGAAGGGTCCGTTGTCGCTCAACCTCCGAGGCGCTCCGTATCTCCTGACCCTGGAGGACATAGCTCGTCGCACGGCGGAAGCCTGGGATCTCGGCGCGACCGAGGTGTGCCTCCAGGGCGGGATCCACCCGGACTTCGACGGCGACTACTACATCGAGGTTGCCAAAGCGGTGAAAGACGCCGCCCCCGGCATCCATGTCCACGGCTTCACCGCACTCGAGGTGACAGAAGGCGCGCGACGCCTGGGCGAGCCACTCGATTCGTACCTACAGCGGCTCATGGAGGCCGGGCTGCGTAGCCTGCCTGGCACAGCGGCCGAGATACTCGATGACGAGATCCGCGCCGTCCTCTGTCCGGACAAGATCGATACCGAACAGTGGCTGCATGCACACCGCACGGCACACTCCGTCGGTCTGCGGTCGAACATCACGATCATGTTCGGGGCGATCGAGCAGCCGGTGCACTGGGCACGGCACATCGTCAAGACACGCGAACTGCAGAAGGAGACCGGCGGGTTCACCGAGTTCGTCGGGTTGCCCTTCGTGCACATGGCCGCGCCGATCTACCTGCAAAGGCGTGCCCGGCGCGGCCCCACGTGGCGGGAGGTCATCCTCATGCACGCGGTTGCGCGCATCGCGTACCACGGGTTGATCGACAACATCCAAGCCTCGTGGGTGAAGCTGGGCGCCGAGGGGGCTCAGCAGCTGCTGATGGCCGGGGTCAACGACCTGGGCGGAACCCTCATCGACGAGAACATCTCGAGGGCGGCGGGCGCCAGCCACGGTCAGGGGATGGACGAGGCGGGGTTCCGTGCGATCGTCGAGCCGTTGGGGCGCACTTTGGAGCAACGGACCACCCTGTACGGGCGGGTGGCGCCGGCGGGCTAGAGGCTTGGCGGCGGCATCGGCGGGTTCCATCGGAAGAGGATTTCCTGGTTGATTACCGCCAGCAACTTTCCGGAAGTGTCGTACATGGTGCCGGTGTAGAGGCCTCTCGAACCGCCGGCCTTGAGAGGCGACAGCCACAGCAGCATCCAGTCGTCGGCCTTGACCGGGTGATGGAACCAGATGGCGTGGTCGAGGCTGGGGCCTCCGCGTGGGATCCCGCTCTTGTCCCCATCGGCGAAGCCAGAGCCGACGTCGGAGAGGTACGTGAGCGCGCATGCGTGCACGACCGGATCGTCGGGCAGCGGGGTGCCGGACTTCGCCCACATCCTCGCGGGGACGGGGAACTCGCCCGGCTCGTAGAGGCGCGCCGGCGGGAACGGCTGCATTTCGAGGGCGCGCCCAAACGGAAAACGGGGAGGGTGATAGTCGAGCTCCTCCGGGAGCACGGCGCCGGCCGGGAGCGGTGGCTCGAATTCGGGTCCGCTCTCGGGGACCTGAAACGACGCCAGGGCGCTGAATATCACCTGGCCTTCCTGGATGGCGCTCACATGACGGGCGGAAAAAGACCTCCCGTCGCGGTCACGGTCCACCCGGAGGATCACCGGCATCTGCGCGCGTCCCGGCCGGAGAAAGTATCCGTGGAGCGAGTGAGGCAGCCGTCCTTCAGGAACCGTGAGTGCAGCCGCTCTCAGGGCCTGCGCGGCGACCTGGCCGCCGAAGAGAGCCGGCCGTTCGCCCGCCGTTCGCTCGTTGATGCCCCTGAAGAGGTCGGCGTCTATCTTCTCGAGGTCGAACAGCTCCACGAGATCTTTGGCCGTGCGGAAGGGAGGTGCCTCATCTGCCATGCGTACGCCGACGCTACTAAAAGCGGTTCGCAGAACCTCTTTAAGCTTCGTGAGCAGATGGAAAACGAGGCTCGCGCTTCTCCTTCAACGCCGCGACACCTTCGACGACGTCGGGGCCCATGAAACCCAACATCTCGTAGGCGGCCGATTGCTCGAAGATGGGGGCCGCCTGCTTGACCCAGTTGTTGAGCGCCTTCTTCGTGAATCGGATGGCGGTTCGCGACCCGCTCGCAAGCGTGGCGGCAACTTCCAGCGCCTTGGCCAACACCTCCTCGCGAGGCACCGCGAGGCTGACCATGCCCAACCGCTCGGCCTCGGCTCCGGTCAGCATCTCCCCCGTCAGCAGGTAATAACGGGCCTTCGCCATCCCTGCGAGAAGCGGCCACAGGATCGCGGCGTGGTCGCCGGCCGCCACGCCGAGGCGAACGTGACCGTCGCCGAGGCGGGCGTCCTGCGCGCAGACCGAGATGTCGGCGCTCAGCGCTATGACCAGGCCGGCGCCGACAGCCGGCCCGTTGATGGCGGAAACGATCGGCTTCTCGCAGTTCAAGACGTTGTAGACCATGTCGGCCATCTCCGTGAGCATGTAGGTCACCCGCTCGTAGCTGCCGACCATCCGCTCGATCATCTCGAAGTCGCCGCCGGCCGAGAACGCGCGACCGGCTCCGGTGATGACCGCCACCCGCGTGTCGGGGTCCGCACCCACATCGAGCCAGACCTTCGCGAGCTCGGTGTGCAGGGTCTCGTCGGTGGCGTTGAAACGGTCAGGCCGGTTGATCGTGATCAGGAGGATGCCCGGCTCTCGGCGCTCGAAGACGAGGCGCTCGTAGGAGGTGTAGTCCACGGCAGGAGACTCTGCCACCTGCGCGGTGGTGACCCCAACCCCACGTCGGCGCGCGCCATTCAGCCCGGGCGGCCGTAGGATTTCGGGCGCCGGCGTGAACGCCGGCGAACAAGGGAAAGGGAGCCGGCAGTGGCCGACAACGACGGATCCGACCTATT
>Ga0307372_10007992_pt1 | contig 14986 bp, 11 predicted proteins | sample OX1MG_FD_202533 | JGI IMG/M metagenome (GOLD analysis project Ga0307372, IMG submission 202533) | Soil microbial communities from Risofladan, Vaasa, Finland - OX-1 | ecosystem: Environmental > Terrestrial > Soil > Coastal area > Acid sulfate soil | place: Finland: Risofladan, Vaasa | collected... | reverse complement strand
CGCTTGGAATTCTCGCGGCGCTGAAGCAAAACAGTCCCATCGACAATATCGTCCGTTCGTCACTTATGGTGACGATGGTGATGCCTACGTTCTACATCGGCATATTGCTCATCATCGTTCTCAGTGTCAAGATTCAGATCTTCCCGGTCTCCGGCTATGGCGACTCTCCAATCCAGCACGTCAAGCATCTCTTCTTGCCATCGCTGACGCTGGCGCTGGGGGCCAGTCCGATCCTGATCCGGAGCTTGCGTTCAAGCATCCTGGAAGCGTTCCAGTCGGACTACGTGACGACTGCGCGGGCGAAAGGTCTCGGGGAGCAACGAGTCGTCACCAGGCATGTGCTGCAGAACGCGCTGATTCCGACGATCACCCTGTTCGGTATCGGCGTCGGCGGGTTGATGGGCGGCACGGTCATCACCGAAAAAGTCTTTGCCCTGCCCGGTGCGGGAGCGCTGCTGGTTGACTCGATCACGGCACGTGACTATGCGACCGTGCAAGCGGCGACATTGATCGTCGCGGTGTTAGTGATTCTGGTGAATTTGCTGACCGATATCGTCTACTCGTTCATCGATCCTCGCGTGAGATTGGGGTAACGGTTTGGCAGTATGGAGACGCGAGCGCCAGTCGGCGGCGGATGTGTCGCTGTCAGGTTCATTGGGCAGCGCCGAACTAATTCGAACACACCAGCAGTGGCACAAACTACTGCACAACCGGAATCTACTCATCGGTGGATCCATCGTGCTGGTGTTGGTGGCCGCCGCGTTACTGGCCCCCTGGCTGACGCCGTATCAGCCGCTGGCGCAGGACCACGCAAATGCGTTGCTGTCACCGGATCTGTCGCACCCCTTCGGCACCGACAACTACGGTCGTGACATCTTGACGCGTGTGCTCTACGGCGGGCGCATCGATCTGCGCGTCGGCATCATCGCGGTTATTGCGCCCTTCATCATCGGCATCGTGCTGGGTTCGATGTCTGGCTATTATGGCGGCTGGATCGATTCATTGGCGATGCGCGCCGTCGATATCGTGCAGGCGTTCCCTTTTCTCGTCTTCATTATCGCCATCGTCGCTGTGTTAGGCCCTGGCTTGAAGAACATGTACATCTCCGTGGCGCTGGTCGCCTGGGTGGTATACGCCCGGCTGATCCGCTCGGCGGTCCTGGTTGAGAAAACGAAGGATTACGTGACGGCGGCGCGTGCCATTGGCGGCAATGATTGGCGCGTCATACGGCGTCATCTATTCCCGAACGTCGTGACTCCGTGCATCGTCTACGCGATGGCCGATATGGCGTTGTACATCGGCCTGGTGGCCGCACTCAGCTACCTCGGGCTCGGCGTGCCACCACCCACGCCGGAATGGGGAGCGATGATCGCCTCGGGGCAAGCCTTCATGACCACGGCCTGGTGGATTTGCGCCTTGCCCGGCGCCGCCATCGTCGTTACCGGCATCGCGCTCAGCCTGATCGGTGACGGCGTCGCTGAGGTATTGCGGCAGGGGCGACGGTAGGAGCTCAGCGCGCTCTCCAGGTTTTCGGAGCCAGTTGTGGTGTGTCTGGCAAACGCAGCAAAATCGAGGCGATCAACCGTTTGCGGCGACGTTTTTCATCACGGTGAGTCGCTGAACCGCGGATATTGGTGAGCACTTGCCGTGGCGCCGCCGGTGAGGTGAAACACGTCACTGCTCAATCGGACGACGGACACACAGGCCTTTCCGCGTCGAGTGGCTCTTCGAGCCGTCACTTATCAATTTCCCACGATGCTATCCGTCGGGCACGCTGGCGCGGCATGCTCCATCGTCACAGCGCCCGGCGAATAGTTGGGTAGCGAGTGATCGTCGCCCATGCCGAAGGAGATAGCGCCGACTCGGCTATAACGATAATCGGCGCCGTAGATCTGGTCCAACCGGGCGCCCGAGTTGAGAGCCTACTCCCGGTCAGTTACCAGCCAGCGGGAGATCGACCCAGCGCCGTTCGTGGAACGACAATTCCACGGCATTGATCGCTTCCTGCACCCAGGTGCCGTCGTGGAAGTTGCCCTGATTGCGTGGACCGCCTTCAATAATCTCGTCCAGGAAATCTTTGATGAGGTTTGCGTAGAAGAGCGTCCTCCACGACTCTCGCGCATGCCCGCCGACCGGGTAGAAACGCTGCGGGATCTCTAACTCTTTGAACTCGACGGCATCTGGTGTGGCAACCTTGATCGTCTCCGCCACGCCAAACTCCTCGACCAGGCGACAGATGATGGCACCTTTTTCACCATACAGGCGTACCTCGATGCCGGGATAGTTGCCGATGGTAACGAAACTACTCTGGACGAAGCCGATGGCGCCGTTGGTGTACTCGTGGAGGTAGATGTCGCCATCGTCGATGTTCATGCGCATCATCTGGCCGGTGGTGCGCTCCATCCGCTCCGGGATAAAGTTACGCATCGTACCGACCACGCGACTGTAGTCAGCGCCGACCCACCAGTGGCCGATGTCGATGACGGGCGCGCCATAGCCTTCCAGCGACGCGGTCCGGATGACTGATTGATCCTGGTTCGGCTCTTCCCTGCGCGACGACGTCTTGGGGTCCAACCACTGCGAGTTCTGTTCGTACCCGTTGTAGATAAATGGCTGTCCGACGAAGCCCTCTTCGATCAGCGACCAGGCGTAGCGCACACCGGGGCTGTAGCGGAAGGTGAAGCCGAGCTTGGTCTTGAGGTCCTTACTCGTGGCCAACTCCGCTGCCGCGCGCGTCTGGCGATAGTCACGGGCGACCGGCTTCTCACACAACACATGCTTGCCGCCCTCAAGCGCGGCCATCGATAGTTCGAAATGCGTGGAGTGTGGTGTGGTGACGACATCGATGATGTCGAGGTCGTGGCGACCGACGACCGCTTGCCAGTCGGTGGTGTGTTCGGGGATGTTGAACTCCGTCGCGAATTCACGTGCCCGGTCGCCCGCCGGATCACAGATGACCACGACCTCGCAGCGCGGATCACGCTGCCAGCCTGGCACGTGCGCCATCCTCGCCCACCTGCCCGCACCGAGTACGCCAACCCGTAGCCTGTCAGCCATCAGCCCCTCCACGTTCTGCTATTCGAATGTTGTCAGCAGAGATACCGTTTTAGCGTAACGTACCGGACAGGAATTGTCAGCAGTCAGGGAACGCATTTGCAGGCCGGTGTCAAAGTCAGGTCACGACCAGCCTAAGTCACGGACGCGTCCTGATTGGGACAAACGACCACATGAAATTGCACCCGAAACGCCAAGATTAGGTGGCGAAATCCACGCTCAGATGGTGCTGGATGAGACGGACCGGGACTTTGACATCACCCTGACAGTGGCATCTCGTACTACACGCGCGACTGGCTTGAACGGATGCTTCTGACTGTTCCCAGGACGGCGGCAAGAGGAAATCATTTCACGTCGCTGGTATCCTCGCTTGTGGACTACAAATTCGGATTTTTTCCGCATATTGGCGCAACCGCTTGTTCGACGAACATCTGGCAAAAGCCGACGAGATTCTCATCCCTGCCGTGCGTTGGGGGTTAGGTCAGTCCGATGCCCGCAGCCTAGAATGAAGGATGTCCGGTCAAACCAAGATCCTGGCGCACGATCAGAAATAGAGATCGATCCGGCGTCCACTCTCGGTATTGTCCACGCCGTTTCAAATCTCCGCCGTAAACCACGCAAAATCCCGGGGTCACACACATCGACGCGCGTGGCGCTGTCCCCGATACTACGGTGGCTGAGGAATGCGAGGTACGCGATGACGTTGCCGACTGACGGCACCTGGGGTGCGCAAGCGCGAGAGTGATCGGATAGAGCGAATTGTCGTCGAACTCGGTTGGCCTGGGCCGCATGACCGGTGGCGTTATACCTTTGCTGATGTCGGTGTTGTCGTATCGACGACTCTGGTATGCCGGAATCGGTTACTACAATGCCTGCTGGATCGAGATCGTCACGAGCGGCTGGGGCGAGCTGGTGATGCGCGGCTCATCGTTCGTCGTTCGGGAGCATCGCGGTGATCTGATTCCGCTGGAGCCGCGGTTCGAGCCGCCCGAGCGCGACCATGAGCCCGTGGAGGAGCGCCTGCGGTCGTGGCGGGCACCCCGGGATGAAGACATCGACGGGGAGGACGTTGCGCAGCCCGCCCGCAGTGCAATAGCTTCCCTGTAGCACGCCACCACCGCAGGCGCAGGCGCCGACCGCGACCACGATGCGCGGGTCCGGCATCGCTTCGTAGGTTGCGAGGACTGCCCGCTCGAGATGACGGGTCACGCTGCCGGTCGTGAGCAGCAGATCGGCATGCCGTGGCGAAGCGACGATGTCAATGCCGAGGCGCTGCATATCGTAGACCGGACCCAATAGCGTCTGAATCTCCCAGTCACAGCCATTGCACGAGCCGGCGTCCAGATGACGGATGTGGAGTGAGCGGCCGAGCAGTTGGTGGATGCGCGTACCCAGGCGCTCGGCCAGTTTGTCGTCTTCTGCGTCCCGGCGTGTGGGGCGCAGTTCGGGGACGAAGATGTTACTCATGCTTCAGATCCTTCCGGTTCCAGCCGAAATACCACGCGCGTCACGAGGTCATCGGCCGCTCGCACCGCCAGTTCGAAGTCATTCGACATGCGAATCGCCCCGGTGGGACACGCCTCCTGGCAAAGACCACAGAATACACAGCGGGCATCATCGAGTTGCCACACCCATCCCGTCTCTTCGACCGGGGCGACGATGATCGCCTGACTCGGGCATATCCGGGCGCAGTCTCCGTTGCCGGTGCAACGCGCCAGATCGAGGACAACCTGTCCACGGAACAACGATGGGGCCGTTTCCGGCACAGCCGGATACGCGGTCGTGACGATCCCCGTCTTTAAGCTACGTCGAAAAACCCCCAACACGTTCGGTCATCCCTCACTTCTGGTCGTTCTTAGCGGTCGAGACAGGCGTAGCACAGCTCAAAACTCTTGTTGATCAATGGAAAGTCGGGGACCATGTTTCCGGGCACGGTGACCGCCACGACCGGCCAGTTCGGATAGCTGGCGGACCGAACCCGATAACGGTCGATCGTGCCATCCGGGGCCGTGCGAACCCAATGAATATTTTCGCCGCGCGGCGATTCGGCGACCGCAAAGGCGGCTCGATTGCCCGGGATCGGGCCAAGCTCGACCGCGATCGGGCCCTGCGGCAGGGTATCGAGCGTGGCGCGGATAATCGCCATCGATACGAGCACTTCATCCATGCGCACCAGCGCCCGTTCCTTGACATCCCCGTCGCCGCGCACGACGACCGGCATCGGCATGGGCAACTGGTCGTAGAACGCATGCGGGTGATCGCGCCGGCTATCGATCGAGACACCACTGGCTCGCGCCGCCACGCCGACCGCGCCGAGCGCGCGGGCGACCGCGTTGGAGACAACGCCGGTTCCGGTCAGGCGCTCCACTACGGTGTCACTGCCCAGCACCAACCCGATGAACGACTGGAACTGAATTGCGGTCGCGGCGATTGTCGATTCAATATCTCGCGCGGCGTCTGTGGTGAGATCACGGCGGACACCGCCGAGGCGATTGACGCCGTGAAGAAAACGGTTGCCGACGAGCCGTTCGTTCAGCCGTTGAATGTCTTCCTTGAGCCGCGCTCCGAACGATACGCCCGTCGCGAATCCGACACCGGCGCAGATATTCCCCAGGTCGCTGAGATGGTTGTAGAGGCGCTCCAGTTCGAGAAAAATCGTCCGCAGCGCGGCGGCTCGCAACGGTGCCGGGGCTCCGGCCAGTTGCTCGATCGCCTGACAGTACGCCACGCCATGCGTGCAGGAGCAGGCCCCACAGATGCGCTCCGCGATTTGCAACACTTGCGCCGGTGTTTTCCCCTCGGCGAGCTTTTCGATGCCGCGATGGGTATAAAACAAGCGCGTTTCCAGGTGGAAGACCAGCTCGCCCATCGCAGCGAAGCGGAAGTGGCCTGGCTCAATCACACCGGCATGAATCGGCCCGACCGCGTTCTCAACTAGCCCTTCACCATGCAGATGGTGGAATTGATAGGGAGCGCGTTCAACCCGAGGGACTTCCTGTTTTGGGTCAAAATCCTTGCGCAACGGATAGAGATCATCCGGCCAATCATCGTGCAGGACGAGGCGCCGAGGGTCAGGGTGGCCTACTGCGGTCACCCCGAACATATCTTGCACCTCACGCTCGTACCAGTGTGCCGCCGGTACAAACGGGGTAATCGAAGGGAACACCGGGTCGCGAGCGTCAACCAGCGTCTCGATCGTGCGCCAACCGCCGGAGCGCGGGGCGAAGACGTAGGTGAGCCGGAAGGCTCCGGAGCGAGTCCGGTCGTCCTCGCCCACCATCAACGCCAGCCGGGCGTCGGTCTCATCGACGAGCGCCGCGCACGCCACGTCGAGCTGCGTGGCATCGACCTGTGTGCGTACCTCCCCAGGGACATACGAGGTGAGATCCTCTTTGCCAGAGCGTGTCTCGGTCGATTTCACCATCATCGGAGCGCATTCAGCGTGACCGGCGAGAGCGTGGTCGCGACAGCTTCGAACAGTCGACTGATCGGCGCCGGGACGATAATCCCGAACAGCACCAGCACGAGCAGCAGTGGAACGAGTGGAGCGATCCAGGCCAGATCTGAGATCTTCCTTTCGCCCGCAAGCGCGCCGCGTTCCGCTTTCCGTTCCGGGGCACCGTAGACCAGGCGAAGCGCGTGAAACAGCATGCCGGCGAAGACGACTCCGAGCAGGAGGACGATCGTCACGCCAGCGGCAACTTGGACGCGATCACCGGCGAGACCCGCGCCGGCGATGGTGAACTCAGAGATGAAGATGCCCGTCGGCGGGGAGCCGGTGATCGCGAGCACGCCGAGGAGGAGCAGCCATCCGACGAGCGGCGAAGCTTGAATCACCCCGCGGATGGCGCTAATCCGGCGCGTACCGAATCGCTGTCCGATCTCGCCGGCGGCAAAAAAGAGCAGCGCCTTGGTCACGGCATGGTTGACGAGGTGCAGGATGCCAGCATAGATACCGAGCGGGCCGCCTATGCCAAAGGCCACCGCCATCAGGCCGATATGTTCTACACTCGAGTAGGCCAGCAAACGCTTCAGATCGCGCTGCACCACAATAAACGGCACGGCGAGCACGACGGAAAAGACGCCAAATGCGAGCAACAGGTTTGACGAAAACGTCGTGCCGGTCGCCGCGAGGGTGATCGCATGAAAGCGCAGGATTCCATACAGCGCGCAGGGGAGGAGCACCGCGGAGAGCATCGCACTGATCGGCGACGGAGCTTGAGAGTGGGCGTCCGCCAACCAGGTGTGCAGCGGCGCGAACCCGGCTTTCGTCCCAAAGCCAACCAGGACGAAGACGAAGGCGAGGCGCATCATCGTCGGGTCGAGTCCCTTGGCGCCGTGGCTCAGCGCCGTCCAGTTCAGACTAGCGGCCCCGGTTCCCGCCGCCTGGAGCGAGGCGTAGTAGGTCAATAGCACACCGAAGAGTGCGATGGTGATCCCGACCGTGCATAGGATGATGTACTTCCAGGCCGCTTCGAGCGCAGCCTTGGTGCGATAGAAACCGACGAGCAGTGCCGAGGCCAGCGTTGTCGCCTCGATACCGACCCAGAGAAGACCAAGGTTGTTGAGACATACGGTCACCAGCATGGTCCAGAGAAAGATGTGGAGGCCAAGATAGTACCACCCCACCCCGCGCCGCCCGTCCGGGATCAGCCGTTCATCCAGGTCGTGCTGGATATAGCTAATCGACACCAGCGCGGCCGTGCCGCCAACAATCGCGATAACCGCGAGCATGACCGCTGAGAGTGCATCGACATAGAACACGCCACCGGCGAATTCATGCGACCCATGCCGCGCGATGTCTGTGGCCACGCCCAGCGCCAGCGCCACGGTGGTGAGCGCTCCAAGCACGTTGACCGCTTCCATGGCTCGCCGTTTCCGATAGAGGAGCCGGCACACGAGGGCGGTGATGGGCGGCAGCGCAAGCAACAGGCTCAGAAACATGTGAGACCTTTCCTCGACAGCAGAGCGACGCTCAACCGCGCAGCGTCCGGAGACGATCGGTATTGATCGTGGAGAAGAGTTGATTGATCTCGTGCGCGACCAGGGCCATCAGCGCGGCGCCGGTCAGAACATCCATGGCGATACCGAACTCGACCGCGCTGGGCAAGCCGCGCGTCACTGCCAGCGCCGCCAGATAGATACCGTTCTCCATGGTTACCAGTCCGATCACCTGAGTGAGCGCCTTTTTGCGCGTTGCCATGGTGAACAGCCCGAGGAACAGGAGCGCCAGTGCGGCCGGCAGCGCGTTCGGCGCATCGAAGCCGTGTGCACTGCTGAGGGTGCTCGCGGCGAATGGATCGGAGATCCAATACGCGAGCAGCACCAGTCCAATCGCGATCGGGAAGGCGAGCTTCAGACCCACGACAGTCTCCATCTCGTGCTGGATCGCGACCCGGTTCAATATGAACCAGAGCAAACCCGGAATCGCGATGACCTTCACCCCCAGCGTGACGACAAACGCCGCCCACGTTCGCCAATCCATCTCGAAGCTCGCCGCGGAACCAGCGGCGAAGCTGAGAAGAAGCCCCTGGAGGGCAAGAAACCCGATCGCAACCGGAATTTGCTTGACCAAAACGCCGGCCAGTCCCAGTCCGAGAAGTCCCAGCGCCACGACGTCAATGACCATCCCCGCATGTTCGAGCGACAGCAAATCAACCCCCCTAATGGACCACTACAAAGCGTGCGACCACCGCCAGAAGACCGAGGACACTTGCCAGCCCCAGCAGATCCGGCACGCGGAAGATGCGCAGCTTGGCGTAGCCCGTTTCGATCGTGGCAAGCAGCAACCCGAGTATGACGACCTTGCCGCCCCAGGCAAGGAGTCCGACAAGGAGTTGACCCGGATTCGCGCTTCCTCCGGGTGCCATGCCCCAGGGAAGAAAGAGCGCCGCGATGAGCGACAACAGCGCAAGCTGTTTAACCTGTGTCGCCCAGTGCAGCACGCCCAACGGACGGCCGCTGTACTCCAGCAGCATTCCTTCGTGGATCATCGTCACTTCAAGATGGGTATCCGGGTTGTCGATCGGGATGCGGCCGGTCTCGGCGATGGCGACGATGAGGAACGCACCCAGCGCGCAGACATCGCTCGCATTCGGCCAGCCGTGGCCGACCAGCGCGCTCAGCGACGTCGAACCGACCGGAAGCGCCACCGCGAAGAGGATCAGCAGCAGCGCTGGTTCAACCAGCGCCGCGAAGGCGACCTCGCGACTCGAGCCCATCCCGCCGAAGTTGCTCCCGGTATCGAGACCGGCCAGGGCGAGCCAGAAGCGCGCCAGCGCGAAGAGCGCGACAAAGACGATCGCGTCGGCGATCCCCGGCGCCGGCGAGCGGCGGGCCACCGTCGGCACGAGGAGCGCGGCGAAGAGAATCGCGGCGGTGTAGATGGCCGGTGCCCAGCGGAAGACCCAGGATGCCTGCTCCGAGACGACGCTCTCGCGTCCCAGCCACTTGAGGATGTCGCGGTACGGCTGCAGCACCCCAGGCCCGCGTCGGTTCTGCCAGCGGGCCTTGGCGGTTTTGATCAGGCCTTGCAGGAGCGGAGCGAAGAGCAGTATCAACGGCACCTGCACCACGAGCAATATTGCGTCCATCCGCCCCTACCGCGTTATCACGAGAATGATCAACAGTGTCACGAAGATGTAGGCAAGGTAGGCGCGGATTGAGCCGCTCTGCAAAATGCGAATGCGGTGGGAAACCGACGTGATCACGGTGACCGCTCGTTGATAGAGGTAGCGCTCGTAAATCGGGTGAACGCCTTCCTCGAAATGGACGACAGGAACAAGCAAGGTGGACACCGGTCGCTCGATCGCCACCGATCGATGCGGCCGGATGAGCTGGCGAAAGATGAGCCGGATCGGCTGGGCGAATGCCGTCGCCGAATATTGCATGCGTGGTTCCAGCAAGCCACCACAGACCCAGGTTGGCACCACGCGCTCGTGTCCGCGGCCGTTCAAAATCCGTGCCGCTAGCCAGGGGATGACGCCGATCGCGGCCAGCCCGATCACCACAAGCAGCGGAGCATAGCTGCCGTCGCGCTGCGCCGCGTCCAGGACGGCCCCGCCCCCAAACGAGGGTCGAACCGTCGTCCCGACAAGGGCAAGTGTCACCGGTTGGAGTAGCCGGAGGACGGCCAACGGGAATAGTCCAAGCGCAAGCGCGACTGCCGCCAGCAGCGCCATGCCCGCTCGCATCGAATACCCGACTTCGTGGGCATTATGGGTGGCTTCGCTCCGGGGCTGAGCCAGAAAGCCGACGCCAAAGGCGCGCACGAAGCACGCGAGCGACAGCGCGGCGGTCAGGGCTAGCCCACCGGCCGCGAGCGCCACCACAACCGCGAGCATCGGCGTTCCCACCGTCGTACCGAGGCTGAGGAGCGACTGGAAGATCAGCCATTCGCCGACGAAGCCGTTGAGCGGCGGGAGTGCCGCGATGGCCATCGATCCGATCAAGAACGATCCCGTCGTCCAGGGCATGCGCCGGATTAGACCACCGAGCCGCTCGAGGTCACGCGTGCCGGCACCTGTCTGAACCGCACCGGCACCCAGGAAGAGCAGCCCCTTGAACACGCTGTGGTTGAGCAGGTGCACGAGGGTCGCCAGCAACGCCAGCGCCGCGACGGTCGCGTGCCCCCGATTACTCGCCAGCGCCGCGACGCCGAGTCCGACGGTGATGATCCCGAGATGTTCGACCGTCGAATAGGCGAGCACGCGCTTGAGATCGCGCTCCATCAATGCATACAGAATGCCGAGCACCGCGGATGTCAGCCCCAACCCAACGAGCAGAACCCCCCACCAGAGCGGTGGGCGCGGGGTGAACTCCCAGCATATTCGGATCAGCCCGTAGACGGCGATCTTGACCATCACGCCGGACATGAGCGCCGAAATGTGGCTGGGGGCTGCCGGGTGCGCCCGGGGGAGCCAGACATGCAGCGGGATGAGCCCCATCTTGGCCCCGAAGCCGAGTAAGGCGAGCAGCAATATAACCCACTGCTCCCACGCCGGTATGGAACCGGCCGTCGCACGAAAGGCTGAAAAATCGAACGAGCCCGAATGGCGTGCCAGGATGAGAAAGGCGAGCAGCAAGAAACCGGTGCCGATGTGCGTCATCACGACGTAGACGTAACCGGATCGACGCGCCTCGGCGCGGCGGCCATCGCCCACCACGAGGAAGAACGAAACCAGCGACATCAGCTCCCACGCGATCAAGAAGCCGATGACGCTGTCAGCCAGCACGACCAGCGTCATCGACGCGAGGAAGGCGCCGAGCAAGGCGTCGGCAGCAGCCCTTGGCGCGGGCTGCGAGGTGCCGTGGCTGGCGTTGAGATACCCAATTCCGTAGCACGCGGCCGCGGCGGCCGGCACCGAGATCACGAGAAGAAAGAATGCGGCGAGCGGATCAAGGCGTAGGGAAAGGTCCAACTGAGGCGTTACGGCCCACCCGGTGAAAGCGGTGCTGCCGGTGCCCAGCAGCTCGAGGAGCGCCACCAGCACACCCGCGCCGGCACCCAGCATCAGCACCAGCGATGGCAGGAATTGCGCAACGCGAGAGATCCGGCGAGACAGTAGGAGCGAAAGTCCTGGCACCAGCGCGTAGAGCGCGACCGGGGCCAGGACTATCCAAGCCGGTGGATCGAGATCGTTCATAATTGCTCGGAGTCTCCGGCATCATAGGTCTCGCCTGCCGAAGCGTCGAGTTGCTGCGCGTCGTCCTCCGCCGCCATTGCCTGGAGCGAGAGGAGTTGTCGATCGAACATCATCCGCGCGATGTCGAGTAGCTCATAGATCTGGTCATCGACGACGCGATAGTACACGCTCGTTCCCTGCTTGCGGCCGAGGACGAGCTGGCGGCTGCGCAAGACCGCGAGCTGTTGGCTGACTGACGAGATGTCGATATCGAGCGCCGCTTGAAGATCGGAGACGCCCTGCTCACCAGCCCGTAAGAGTTCGAGAATGCGGATCCGCACCGGGTGGCCCAGTGCTTTGAAAAGATCGGCTTTGAAGGATTGAAGCATTGAACCTCGTGTTTCCCCGAACGAACGGACAGGCTCTTCGCGAACACGAGTATATTTGAAATCAATTGACTTTTCAATTAGTCTTGTTCTTGAGGGCAGGGCTTATGCGTTCTCATCATGCGTTTGGTTTCAGCGACACGCCGTGGACGCACGGAGGTCATGCTGCGGAGTCGTACGACGAAGCATCTCTCCGACGCCGGGCGATTCATGCGCATGCGAGCCAGAGAGATTCCTCACTCCGTTCGGAATGACAAGAAAGAAGCTGCCGACCGTGAGAACGCATAAGCCCTATTCTTGAGGGCTGATGTTCTTGCCACCTCACCGGTAAAAACCCATTCGCCATACAGCCTGAAGCCAAATTGTATCGAAATCGGCGCGACGTCACGACGTTATCTTGCGGCGAGGTGATCCGGGTCCTACTATGCGGCTCACAGGGGTCGTGTGAGTGGTGGTCCCGACCGCGAGTGCAGTCAATCGATCGGATAGAGCGAATTGTCGTCGGAGTCGGTTGGCCTGGGCCGCATGACCGGTGGGATCATTCCGCTGCTGATGTCGGTGCTGGCATACCGGCGGCTCTGGTATGCCGGGATCGGCTATTACAACGCCTACTGGATTGAGATCGTCACCACCGGCTGGGTGGTGCTGGTCATGTCCGGTTCGGCGTTCGATGTCGGGCTGGTCGGCTTCTGCCGCACGCTCCCGATGCTGGTACTGGGTGTGACACTCGGCGCTGTCTCCGATCGTATCCGCCGCACCACGTTGCTCCTCGCCGTGCAAGCGGGGGGAATGGTAATCTCGGCGCTCCTGGCCCTCTTGTTCATCTTCGATCGAGCCAATCTGATGACGCTCTGCGTGAGCAGCGCCCTGCTCGGTAGCGGTTGGGCCGCTGACTATTCGACGCGGCGCGCGTTGATCTCGGAGATGCAGACGACGGAGCGCACCGGCAACGCGATGTCGTTGGAAGCGATGTCGCAGCAGGGGAGCAAGATCGGGGCGACGATCGTCGCCGGGGCGTTGCTGGCGGCCGGTGGCGCGACATTGTCGTATGCAGTGCTTACCGCGATTTATGCGTATGGCGTCGTTGCCGTCTTACGCCTGCGTCGCGTCTTCGACGACCATGAGAAACGTCACCGGGGTTCGATTTCGCTCATCCGGCTGATCGGTGAAGGTTTCAGCACGTCGGTGCGCGCCCCGCTGATCCGAGCCGTCCTGCTCGTGACCGTGGTGATGAACCTGCTCGTCTTCCCGTATCAGCAGATTATTCCAGTCATCGCGCGCCAGGTTCTCGACATCGGACCCCAACGCATGGGTGTTCTTGCCGGAGCCGACGGCATCGGGGCGATCGCGGTAGCTGGAGTGCTCGTCTTTCGCGCGCGCTCGGCGCTGGCGGGACGCGTCTTCCTCGGTGGCGCGCTATCCGCCACGGTAATCGTGATATGCCTCGGAACCTCGCGTGTTTTTCCATTGTCGTTCAGTCTTCAAATCCTCGCAGGGGGGTTCTCAGGGGCTTTCGGTGCGATGCAACCGGTTCTCATCATCAACAACGTCGCGCCCGAGATGCGCGCCCGAGCGCTCGGAGTGCTCGCCATGGCGATCGGCTGCACCCCCATCGGCATCCTTCTTTCAGGAACACTCAGCTCGCTCTTCGGCCCGTCGGTGACGCTGGCCGGAACAGGGAGCGTCGCGTTCGTGTTACTCGTGCTCATCGCCGTAAGTAATCGCGCATTGATTCGAACGAAGCTTTCGACGAAGTAGGGGTTGTTCACTCCACTCCACCCCCTGCCCCCTCTCCCAGCCGCGGGAGAGGGGAGACGGGGAACGAGGTTCGAAGCGTAGGTTCGCGGGTTCTTCGTCGTTTCTTCCCCTCTCCCCGCGTGGGAGAGGGGGCAGGGGGTGAGGGCCGCTTCGCGCTAAAACATCCAATGCCCGCCGTCGACCATGATCGTTTGGCCGACGATGTAAGCCGCTTCATCGGAGGCGACGAAGGCGATGACGTCGGCGATCTCGTGGGGTTCGCCGACGCGGCCGAGGGCAACCGTCTGCATCTCGTGGGCCTGTCGTTCCGACGATTTGCTCTCCCAGTCGGCGCGACCGCGCTCACTTAGGATGAGCCCAGGCGAGACGACGTTGCAGGTGATCCCGTACGGCGCGAGATTGACGGCAAGTTGACGAGTGAGGCCCATCAGACCGGCTTTTCCCGAAGCGTACGGGAGTATTCCAGTTCGGCTGTAACTGCGTCCCGCACCGGAGCCGACCGAGATGATTCGTCCACTCCGCTGGGCTTTCATCCCGGGTGCCACCGCTTTTGCCAGATAGAACGGCGCGTGCAGATTGAGTGCGATCACGCGATGCCAGTCTTCGAGCGTGAGATCCTCGATCTCCCGAGCCGCCCCGAGGACGCCGCCCGCGACATTGACCAGGATGTCTACTCGGCCAAATTCTTTGATCACGTCCTCGACGAGTCGCTGATCCTCGGCAGCATCGGTGACATCGAGCGCCACCGCTTTGCCGCCGATCTCGGCCGCCACCTGCTTAAGTTTGTCCTCCACGATATCGACCGCGACGACGCGAGCGCCCCGCTCCGCGAGTTTGTGGGCGGTCGCCGCGCCGATTCCCTGTGCCGCACCGGTGACGATCGCGATGCGTCCCGTTAGCTCAACTGACATATCCGATTCCCCTTCGCGTTGCGCCCGTTAGCCCGCCCAGCCCTGGCTAATCCGCGCGTTCGTCTCGTTAGCCGCCAGCGTCGCTTGCTTGAGCCCGAACACGACTCGGTTGCGCTCGCGTACCAGGCGCGTCGACTGATATTGATATTCAGCGCCGTTCGGATCCATCGCCGCCAGCGCGGCCGCCGGTTGTAGCGAGGGAATCGGCCGGGTTGGGACGGCGAGATCATGATCGAACTGGCCAGTGTTGGTG
>Ga0307372_10007991_pt1 | contig 14986 bp, 11 predicted proteins | sample OX1MG_FD_202533 | JGI IMG/M metagenome (GOLD analysis project Ga0307372, IMG submission 202533) | Soil microbial communities from Risofladan, Vaasa, Finland - OX-1 | ecosystem: Environmental > Terrestrial > Soil > Coastal area > Acid sulfate soil | place: Finland: Risofladan, Vaasa | collected... | reverse complement strand
GAGCCAAGCGGCAGCAGTCCAGCCGGACAAGCGCGGACACAGGAGCCTGACCCCTGCGAGAAACGGCCGTACGAAATGGGATCACAGCCTGGAAGTCGTCGGTGTTGGCGAAGAAAGGGTGAACATGTATGACCACACACGGATCGATATGCCGAATCGGAGTGTTTTACGACGGATCATTCTTTTCACATGCACAGCGGTACTTCTACCATGAGCGGAAGACAGGGTGGCTGAGCTTCCAGCCTCTTCAGGGTTTCCTCGAACATTTCATCAGCACGAAAGAACAGGGCTTTGCCAGCTACAAGGTTGTTTATGCAGCATGGCATCAGGGGCTTTTCCCCGCAAAGGGCCCCACCGAGGAGCAGCTCCGTTTCGAACGGAACCGTCATCACGATCTGCTTCACGCTGGGGTTGAGGCCAAGTATCTACCCATGTCGCAGAGCCAAGGCGAAAAGGGAACAGATGTTGCCCTCGCTGTGGACGCCCTCCAGACTGGAATCGACGGCAAGATTGACGTGGCGGTTCTTGTTTCTGGCGATGGTGATTTTGTTCCCCTTGTCCGGGCTCTGAACAAGCAGGGCATCCGTGTCTTGGCTGCGTACTTCGATTTCACGGACAAGACCGGGAGAAAGTCCTTCATCAACGAACGATTGCTCAATTGCTGTAACTACTCGGTGGACATTTCGGCGCTCGACAAAGACCGGGAATTTAAGAGCTCGTTTAAGAGTCTGTTCCGAAGCCCCGCCGAATGGAAGGGCAAGGGGAGAAGCCGATCCACAGACGCCGAAGAGCAACTGCGGCCATGAGCGCAGAATTTCCGGTTTTCGAAACTCTGCGGGTTTCGGGTGAAGCCATTGGAAAAGCCGCAGGCTTCGGAGAGCGCGAAGTCTGCGCCTCGCGCCTCGCCCGTCATTCCGGGCCCCGATCGCTGTGTCATTCCGAGCGGAGCGAGGAATCTCGCTCTGCTCCCGGGGTAAACGGGAATCTCGCTTTGTTCGTTTTTCCAGAATAAGCGACTGGTACGGAAAAGCAGATTCTTCGGCCAACAAACCGGCCTCAGAATGACGTGTGTGGCGGCTTGGACTCCCCAGGATGACGCGGATGGCGCATATATCGCGGCGGAAAACATCTTGACTTCCGGGGCGGCCCAGTGTAGACTAGGAATGTAACTTTTCGGCCGGAGGGTCCCACCCAATAGCCGGTCGAGAGGAGGAAACGCTGCCCACCAACATTCCAGCCTTTTCCGGTGGCAATCAGCCCATTCCGGTCAATCTATTCAAATACTTAACAACACTCATCGAAAGTAACGCCTGAATCGATGGGACAAAAAAAATTGTTTTTTTCAAAAACGAACCGGAGAAGTTGTTGAAAACAAAGGATCGCGACTAAAAACAAACCGGAAACGAACCGAAAAACGAAGCGGAGAAGTTGTTGAAAACACTAGAGGCCAGAAAAAACGAACCGGAACGAACCCAAAACGAACCGGAAGCGCTGTTGCCTGTTTCCTCGCCGCTCAAACCTCCCCCGCCCTCAGCGAGAGCACCGGGTTCCCGCATCAGGGACCGCCGCAGGCCATCCTGTTCCTCGGCTTACTCAACTGCAGCCGCCGGGTAAGTTTCAATCTGGAATCGCGGCGCTTCATAATCCTTCCCGCGATAGTCCGCCGGGATGGTGGTTGAATTGCCGTCGCGCAATTGGCTGTAGTGCGGTGAGCAGATTTCAACCCCGGCCTCGTTGAAGCTGTCCTGGATATTCTGGTGAAGCTCCGAATAGATCTGCGCCATTCTGGAAGTCTGGTCCGTATAAGCATTGATCTGGTATTTGACATAAAAATCGTCGAGCGCGGTCTGGAGAACAAAGGGCTTGGGATCCTTGAGGACGTGAGCGGTTCGGGCTGCCGCGCGGATCAGCAGTTCATGGACCTGGCGCCACGGCGCGTCGTAGCCGATAGTGACGGCCGTATGCAGGATCAACCCCTGCGCGTGGGCGCGGGCGCTGTAGTTGACCATGGGAGATCCCAGCGCCGTCAGGCTGGGCACAATGACTTCCTCGTTCTTGATGGTCAGCACCTTGGTGTAAAGGAAGGTCCGCTCGATCACGTCACCCGTCGTATCGCCGATGCGCACCCTTTCGCCCATCTGAAACGGGCGCATGTACATCATCACAATTCCGGCCACAAAGTTGCCCACCGTAGAGGTTGAGCCGAAGGAGATCATCAGGCCGAGGATGATGGAGATTCCTTTCGCCGCTGTGCTTCCCGTTCCCGGAATCAGCGGAGCGATAAAGAACAGGGTGACGACCATTACGGTAACCTTGATGATCAGGCCCGTGGGCCGCGCCACGTCGCGATGGATCCAGGGCTCCAGGCTGATCAGGCCGCGCTCCGCAGAGCCAAAAACATAGCCGATCATACGCAGGATGAAGCGCGCCACAACCAGAATCACCACGATGTAGAAGAGGTTCGGCAAATAGCCCAGCATTCCCTCCAGGATCCGGACGAAGGGAATCCACAGCCAAAACCCCACCTGACGCGCGTAACCCCGGGTGGCCGGAAACTGGCCGAAGACGATCAGGGCCGCTCCCAGCACCACCAGAGAGAAACAGAGGAGGTGCAATCCCCGGACAATTCGGCCAACGTTCCGGAACAAGGTTTGAGCGGAAACCAGCTCAAGGCCGCGAAACCGGAATCCGTTCTCTCCGCCGATCGAGAAGGGCGTTCGCATGGCGCCGGACGCGACGAAGCCCCATCAACAAAAGGACGGCGACAATCAATACGAGCCCTGTAATGATGAGGCGCATGGTCAACTCTCGATAGCCGGCAGGCAGGGCAGCGCAAATTTGGGGGCAGGCACCGGCCCCCCGGCAGGGCGAGACACTGGCTCATCCTGATTCCTCGGCCAGCCAGCCTATGAAATCCGCGATTAGGGTGTTTCCACCACTCACGGACAGGTCAAGGCCGGAAGCCCCGCAGGTGTACCCGGGTATAAACCCGATTGTACCGAATGCCGATATCATCAATAATCAAGATGAGTGTAAACAGCAGACGGAGATCTGCGGGGTGAATGCGCACTCAGTGCAGGGGCCTTCTAAGGGACGCCGTATCATGGGGGTTGGGTGGCCAAGGCGGCTGGATCGTCACTTTCCAGTTTTGTCTGGAGGCAACGATGGGAAGAATCGGCACTCTTGAAACCTTGGAAAACATCGGCCATCTCACGCCGGACGGTGAACTGCTTGAAGCAGCGAAGGCGGGCGACGCCGCAGCTTTTCAAACGCTCACCGCGCGGGCCGCTCCCGTGATTTTCAGACGCGCCCTCCAGATCACGGCAAACCATCACGACGCCGAAGACGTTCTGCAGGAGACGCTGCTCAAAGGGTTCACTCATATTGCAAAGTTCAGAGGAGATTCGCAACTCTCCACCTGGCTGGTGCGAATCGGCCTCAACGAGGCCATTATGACGCTGCGCAAGCGGCGCTACGACGTTCCGCTGGATCCTGACGCAAGTTCCAGCAGACCAACCGAAGGGACCGCCTCCGCCATTAAGAGTGAAGATGGGGGAACGGATTCCCGGATTGTCCGGACGGAACTGAAAGGCCTGCTCCACAAGGCGCTGCACCGCCTTCCTGCGCGGGCGCGTCAGGTGCTGCATTTACGATACCTGGAAGGCTATACCATCGAAGAAACGGCTGAACGGTTGAACCTCAGCCGTGGGTCCGTCAAAGCTTACGCGTGCCGTTCGCGGGCAAGGTTGCGCAAGGAGTTGCGCAGGTTGCTGATACCAAGATGCTATTTGCCGGCCCGGCACCATTCTGGATGAGGCACGATGCCGACTTGCGGGGAGATCCGGCCCATGCCAATGCCCGAAACGATAAGAGCGCCAGTGGAAAACGGGGGAGCGATGCCGCCCACGCGAGTCCTGTTGATGGCCGGACCTCACGCCGACAGCCTGGCGTGCGCCCGTCTGCTAAAGGCGTCCGGCTGCGACGTGCAATCGTGTTCCAACTATATTGAGCTTCTCTTATTCCTCGAACACGAGTCTTTCCAGCTTGTCGTCATCTTCGAAAGGAGCAACTCACAGGAGCAATGGCCTGACCTCGTCCAGCGGATTGCTGAAGCCGAGCGTGGCATCCCGGTGATGGTCCTGAATCAAGGCCGGGACGCCATGCGGCCCCTCAAGAACCTGCTGACCGGCGGGACATCCCATTAGCCCCCGGGGCATTTCCCGGGCTGATGAATTGCCGCCTCCAGGGTGGTTGACAGGCGCACAAAAGGGGCGCGAAACCGGCAGTTCATTGTCCGCTGAACACGTTCCAGGGGCCTGCATCCGGGGTTCAGTGGCCCCCAGGAGCGGTGAGGACCGATGCCGACAGCCGTCATGCACTTTTTTGAACAACTTTGAACAACTCGTGCACATTTCATACATCCTTCGTCAGTGCCAGCGAGTCTAATAAACGGTGGGGAAATAGAAATAGCAAGGGAGCCTGCAGCATGAAGGAAAGGCTCTTCTGTAAGAGAAGGTCCGGGGCACAGCAAGCGACCGCGCACGCGGTTCGAACGGTTTCCCTGACGACGAAGGTTGCACTCCCATCGAGCCCGGCGTGCCCTTTGACGCCTCGCGGCTTGAAAGCCTCAGACGCGCCCTTCAAAAGCAATTCTCAGGAACACGCAGTTTGCCTGGGGAAGACAAGAACCCTGTAACCGCCACCCGTCAGAAGCCACCGGGCTTCTGCAGAATCAAGAACCAGGTTTAAGGTTATCCAGAAAGGGGTTGGACATGCAGGCGATCAAAACACCACGGGGCATACGGGAATCCAAGTCATTATTCCACAGGACCAGAATTCTGCTGGTTGATGAAGATATAAGAGATCGGGACCATTATCGCCGGATGTTGCACGACAGCGGCTTTGAAGTTCGGACCTGCTCCGATTATACGGAGGGAGCACATCTGCTGGGAACGGAGCCCTTCGACTGTGTCTTTGTTGACCAGGGAGGGCCGGAATTTAAGGGCCGGTTGGTATTGGAACAATCAGTCGCCGTGGACCGTCATAAACCCGTCGTCATCCTGTCCCATTACCACGATGTTGGGTGCTACCTGGAAGCCATGCAATTGGGCGCGGTCGACTACCTGGAAAAACCGCTTTCCGCTCTCGAAATCATCCGCGTCGTAACAACTCATCTTCAGTCCAAAGACGCTGCAGCCTGAACACGCTTCGCAAGGGGTGATTCAAAACTGACGAAGGGACCGCCTGCGGCCCGGCGAAGGCGAAAGCCTGTCCCGTCCATATGCCAGGCGAGGATGGGGCAGGTGGAATGCCTGCCGTGCCAGCATCGGCAAACCCGGCAGGCATTCATCGATCTCAACCCGGGGTTCAGCAGGCCCGCCCAGGCGGTCGAGTGGCGACCAACCCGCAGGAAACCACGCCGCCCTTCTGGCTGGAAGCTCAGAAACTATCTTCGTTCAGGGGATAAAGAGAGAAAGGGCCAGGGATTGTGAGGAGAAATCCCTGGCCCTTTCCGAACCCACTGCGAAAGGATCGAACCCAACTGCGCGCGAACCGCCGGTGGCGCCGTCGGGCCAGCAGGGTTTGGTTCGGTCCACCTATTTGCGCAGAGTGGCACGAGGTCCGCTCGGAGTGTCACTGACGCGCAGGGTCACCGAACTGGCCGTCTGTCCCTTGACCGCGGCTTTGAAGGTGATCTCCTGCCACTCCGCCCTCTGGCCATCGGGAGCCACAAAAATGGCTCGGATGGGATAGGTGTTGTGGGCGCCAACAGGATAAACCGCAGATCCCGAGGTCTCTTTCCATCCTGCCGGGATGGCCGCCGTCAGGCTCACTTGCTCAGCGGTACCTGTGTCATTGCGAAGAATGATCGGAACGCTGACCGTCATCCCGGGCCCGACGCCCGCTTCCGGCGGATACAAAGACGCCAGATGCTCCAGCCCGTGGGCTTGCCAGAAACGGCTGTAGAAGGCATAGGGGCCGCCGAGCTGAACCGAGACGCCTTCGTGGGATTGCGGCCGGTAACCGGGTTCAGCGTGATAAGGAATGGCGCCGGGAGTAATCCCTTCAAAAATATCGCCCGTCCTGGATCCACCCACCAGCGATTTGCCCAAAATAAACCGGACCGGAGCTTTGAAGTGGTTCACCATACTTTTGTAAACCGCTTCCCTTCCCTCAGGCCCCGCGTCTTCCTGCGTCTGGTGGTAACTCAGTTCCGTGGCTCCAAGCTCGTAGTAGGGAACGTGGCGGGAAGGAGAAACCGTGGTCGTGGGATAAACCGGTCCCTGCCCTTCAATCCAATCGTGGTGCCGGGCGTTGGTGAAGAAGTAAAGCTTCTTGGGCTGCCAGGGCCGCAAACCTTCGGTGAGATTGCCGATCAGCTTATGGTCATAGGACGCCGTAACCTGTTCAGGGAAAACCAGCGGATTCCCGGCCAGGTCAAAGGCCTCATTGGCAATCACGGAAGAAGCCTGGTGGTCGCCGTGGTTCTCTCCGTCGGCGTAGTCCGGCAGCCAGGTGATGATCACCTCAGGCTCGGTGAGGCGAACGTAGCGGACCGCCCGCTCCAGCGCCGCGCCGTGGTTCCAGGTTTCAAGGGAAATCAAAGGACTCTGGCTGGCCGTATCCTCGCCGCCCAGGAACCAGACATTCATGATGCCGAGAGAAGCCAGCGCGCGCCGGGCTTCAATTTCCCGCACCGCGCAGAGCGAGGCCGCCTGCTCATATCCGACCGTGTTGCCTCCGGAGTTGCCGCAGGTCCCGAAAACCACGGAAATTCGCTTGTGCTGGTCAACCGCCTCCCGGGCCAGATAGCCCGCGATCAGGCTTTCGTCATCCGGATGAGCGACCACAACCAAGATATCGGATTTAAAGCGCGCATCAGGTCCCGGGCTTGCCGGAGCTTCCGGCAACTGCCCGAAGGACACCGTGCTCAACAGAAGAAAACTGAAAATCAAATAGCCTATTTTCATCCCCGTTTTTTTCACGACTTGCAAGTACCCCCTTTCAATTCTGTTGTTGCAATATCTTTCAAAACTTCGAGCAGGCATCATACACTGTACGGCGTTGTTTGTCTCGCACTTTGCCGCCTGCCGGATCCTTCCGAACGCCCACCCATTCCCGGCCGGAACGCCTTCCGCCACCCCGGCATAGGTTGTCGCGCCCAGGGCCGATCGGGAGTTTCCGGGAACCCGCCGTTGGTGGACCCTCTATTTCCTAATTAGGTAACCCCGGGCAAGGTGGATTTTACAGCTTGTTGACAGCCTGAAACAGGCTCTGATACGCTTGACGATGGCGGAGGATGTCTTCCGGGAAACCGCCGAAATCGGGGCTGGCAGACCGGGTCCAGGATGTCCAGGGTGGCAGGAGGGTTACCATGAAAGAATACTTCAAAGTCGGCTTGGGGGCTGCGTGTGCCGTCGCCCTGGCGCTGGCCGTTGCCGGAACAGCCTGTTTGTTCGGGCAAGACGCGGAAAGGGTAGCACCTGTCCCCTCCACCAGCAATTCCTACGCGAACCCGGCCACTCCGAAAACGCAGAGCACGCCGGCGGCCCCCGAAGAGTCCGGCCCTACCTCCGATTATCTGATCGGCTCCGAAGACGTCCTGGAGATCAAAGTGTTCGATGTAAAAGATCTCGATGAAACGGTGCGCGTTGCCAATGACGGGACAATTGCCATGCCTTTGCTGGGCCGGGTGGCCGCCTCCGGGTTAACTGCCGACGGCCTGCGCGACCGGCTCGAAGAGGAGCTTGGAAAGAACCTTCTGCAACACCCTCAGGTCAGCGTTTTCGTCAAGGAGTTTCACGCGAGGCCCGTTTCGATTGTCGGCGCCGTTGAAAAGCCGGGACTCTACCAGATCACCGGGCCCCGCTCGCTGGTCGAAATGCTCTCCCTGGCTGGAGGTCTGGCCCGGCGCGCCACCGCCGCAGCCGGCAAGACGGTCTATGTCACCCGGCCCGACGGCTTCAAAGATCTGAAGGTCGTCCCCGGCATGCGCGAACTTGCGCCCACCAAGGTCGCTATCGATATCAAGGACTTGCTTTACACCCACGCAGAGGGACTGAACATTCCGATCAGGCCGCATGACATCATCGCCGTCTCCAAGGCCGATGTCATCTACGTGGCCGGCGGCGGGGTGCGCAAGCCCGGGGGCTTTTTGCTCGAAGACCGCGACTCCATTACGGTTGTGCAGGCGCTGGCCATGGCGGAAGGGCTAGCTCCTGACGCCGCCAAGCATAATGCCCGGATTATTCGCACCAAGGCCGACGGCTCCCACATGGAAGTTCCCGTCGATATCGAAAAGATTATCAAGGACAAAGCTCCGGATCCCGACCTTGCGTCGAATGACATCCTGTACGTACCCACCAGCGCGGGAAAGGCCGCGCTGAAAAAGACCACCCAGGCGATCGTTCAAACGGTGAGCGGGTTCCTTATTTTCCACCCCTGAGGCGGCCCTGCCCCGAGGGCCACTCTGCAACCTCTTGCGCGCAATTGTGTGCCCTAAATCGCGCACGGCTTTCACCTCTGTGTCCCAAAGAGGAGACACCTGAACTCAACGGGTTTCCGGGATTTCCCTGCCAAGTGATTGCCCCGCTTGATGATTAAAGCGTCAGCGATCAATTTGATAACGAACGGAACCTGACTTGCACTATACTGGGAGCCGGTCCGGGAGGGGGACCTCACACTAAGGGAGAATCAGGCCAGGTAACGGAAGTGGGGATTAGAGCATAATGGCGCAAGAAAGAGCGCCACAACTCCACCTGTTGTCGCACGAGCCCCGGCGCAAGGCGCTGAGGGGAGGTATTGCTGCGTTGTTTAGCAGGATACCTGCCCCGCCGCCCTTAATCGCCGGGCAGAACGGTGGTCCTCACAAGGCTCCCCAAATCAACGTCTTATCACACGAGCCCCGGCGCAAGGTTCTTACCGGCGGCCTCGCAACCCTGCTACGCCGCCATCCATCCCTGCCACCGCTCATCGCCGGCCAGAATCATGCCGCGACCCGGCATGATAAAGTGCCCCGGCTCAGCGTCTTGTCCCACGAACCCCGCCGGAAAGCCTTCCGGGGCGGTTTTCGATCCTTATTTCTAAAGACGCCTCCCCCGCAGCCCTTGATCGTTGGCCGCGATGAGGTGGGAGTGAAGGGCGGTCCGAAGTTTACGGCCTTCTTCTCCTCATGCCTGCTGCATTTTTCGGTCGTGCTTTTCCTGCTGGAGGTGCCGTTCTGGTTTCTTCTGCCTCACGGACAAACCGATAACATTCACCTCCCCCAAATCGTTTACACGTTCCACGAAATCACGCTGCCCAAAGATCTCCCGTCGGTAAAACCGCCGGGGCCAGGCGGCCAGCCCGGCAAAGGCATTCATCCGGACAAAGCTCCGGCAAAGGGCAGCACCGCTTTCCATCGCAGCGTGACGGTGGTCTCGAATCCGCCGAACGCCGACAATAATTTCCAGACGATCATTCAGCCCCGTGTGCCTGCGGCTCAAAAGATCAAGATCAATTTGCGTTTGCCCAACATCGTGCTGGGGGCCACGCTGCCGGTTCCAGGACCGCCGCCTGTGGTTCCGCCGCCTCCGATGAAGCTTTCGCTTCCAAAAACGCTGAATTCGCTGACCATTCCGCAGGTCTCCGTGGTCTCTCTGAAGCCGCCGGATTTGAAGATTCCGGCCTCCGATTCGCCGAACATGCCGGCCATTCCCGTACCGCCACCACCGGTTCCGCCTGCGTCAGAGCCCAAACCGACAAACCTGACGGCCATCGCCACGATGGGGGTCCAGGCGCTTTCAAATGGCTCTGAAACGCGCCTGCTTTCGCTCAGCTTGGACCCCGGACCGCCGACGGACAAGCTTAGTATTCCTGCCGGAAACCGCTACGGCGCCTTCACTATTTCGCCCGCGGGCACGCACGCCGGATCACCTTCGGGTGTTAACGGCGGAAGCCCCATGGGCGGTTCAGGAGGCCCCGGCAGCGGCGGTGACAACAGCACGGGAGTCGGATCGGGCCACGCCGGCGGAGGCGGAGGCGGCGCAGCGGGAAGCGGCCTGGCCGTTTCCACCAGCGGAAATCCCGGAGCCGCTGGCGCGGGCAACGGAGGCCGTCTTTCGGCAAGCACGCTGGCCAAACTGGTTTATCCGATCCTGCGTCCCCCGCCGAAGAACCGCTTCGCGATGGTGGTTACCGCCGGCCCCATGGGAGGCGGGGGACTGCATATTTTCGGAGTCCTTAAGGGCGGGAAAATCTACACCATCTTCCTCCCCATGCCGCTGAAAAGCTGGGTCCTGCAATACTCCGCGATCAAGAGTGCGGACGGCGCGAAAAGTCCCCAAACCAAGGGTGTCACGCTTCAGATTGATTTCGGGGTGGTGCCACCGGCGGTTGAGAAGCGATTTGATTTCCACCGCCCAACGCTGACCGCAGAGGAAAAGAAAAAGATGATCGTGCTGCACGGAACCATTGGCGCGGACGGCGAGGTACACGACCTGACGGTTTATCGCGGAGTGGAAAACGTCGCTGACCAGGCGGCCTTGGCGGCCTTCGCCAAATGGAAGTTCCAGCCGGCCATCCACGGCGGCAAGCCGGTCCCCATCGAAGTGCTCCTGGGCATTCCCGTCAGCTAATCCCCGTCGTTTCTCCCTGCCTGTTCTGTACCCTGCCCGGTCTGAGGCCAGAGGGCGCCTCCATATCAACTTCGTTCCGGTGCATCCCTTAAAGGCAACTTCCAGCGCGCTTGCTGCTGGCTTGCGCCAGACGGGTTCAGCCCCTTTTCCCGATTCGTCTTGGGCTCACAGTTCAGTCATCTCTTTTCATTCACCCTCGCTGCCAGGCTGCCAATTGGAAGGAACGGGCGATTCCACCGGGCCAGCGGTCGAGCTGAGGGGCGAAGAGTTGAAGCCACGCCATCTCTTGCCGGTCTTTATGTTCTTGAAGGGCATAAAGTTAAGTCTTGACATTGCCGTGTATCCGAGTAGAATTCTAGGCTGTCCATGAGTGGGGAACTCATGGCAGACGCCGTTGGATGGCAGGTCAGTCTATCGAGCGGAAGCCAATCCGCCTGGAATCTATTTGCAGAAGTGCAAATTGACCTGCATAGTACTGCCGTACTTTAGTACCATTGCCAGCGCCAGAGCGTTTGCTGTACTAAGGATAACAGGGGGGGGGGACCCAACAAAATGATGTCTGTCACTTGAGCATTGTCCACCTGCGCCTGCACGAATTCGTCGGTGGCGGATGGTCGAGGCTGCAAAAAACGGAGCTGAACTGATGTGTGAGCAAGCGATCAGGGTGTTATTCTGCAGCTCGGAAGGCGCCTTTGCTGAAGTGGTCGCAAGAGCTCTGGGGCCGGGCTACGAAGTTCGAACCATCGAACAAAATGATCTTCAGGGCACTCGTGCAGAGCAGCCATGGTGCGACGTGGTGGTGCTGGATCTGCACGACAGTGGAGAATATCCCAGCACTGAAGCAACCCTCCAGTTGATGGACGAGATCAAGCGGCTTGATGGGTTAACGCCCATGATCGCCATTGTGGGCGACGCCGAAGACGCTCTCGCCCGGACCGTTATTGAAAACGGCGCCTACGACACCCTTTCGAGCCCGCCCAACATGGCGGAGCTCCGGCTCCTGCTGCGGCGAGCCTGCCGTTTCCGGAAAATTGAAAAAGAACTGGCTGAACTCCGCTCCCGCGACCTCTCAGCCGGGCGGTTTGGCGAGATGCTGGGCACCTCGGAGTCCATGCACCAGGTATTCGAAACCTCGCGCAAAGTCGCCAGCTGCGACGTCAGCGTGCTGATATCAGGCGAAACGGGCACCGGGAAAGAACTGCTGGCCCGGGCCATTCATCGCCTCAGTCCCCGCGCCACGGGTCCGCTGGTGGCTTTCTCCTGCGCCAACCTGCCTGAAACGCTGGTGGACGATGAGCTTTTCGGCCACGAAAAAGGCGCGTTTACGGGCGCCATCGCCACCCGCCGCGGACGCTTTGAAGCGGCCGACGGCGGCACCCTGCTGCTGGACGAAATCGGCGACCTGCCTCTGGGTTTGCAATCCAAGCTGCTGCGCGTTCTGCAGGAGCGGTCTTTCGAGCGCCTGGGCAGCAACACGCCCATCGAGGCTGATGTGCGCGTTCTGTGCGCCACGCACCGCAACCTGGAAGCCATGGTGGAAGAAGGGCTCTTTCGAAAAGACCTTTTCTACCGCCTCAACGTGGTGCAAATCGATATCCCGGCACTGCGTGAGCGCCGCGATGAAATTCCGATTCTGGCCCAGCACTTTCTGCAACAATTTTCCAAGCAGTTTGGCAAGGGCGTCAGCCGTTTTTCTCCCCTGGCCATTCACTCTCTCGAAGAATACCAGTGGCCCGGCAACGTCCGGGAGCTGGAAAACGCGGTTCAGCACGCCGTCGTGATGGCGGACGGGGCGGCTATTGAAACGTGGCATCTGCCCAACAACCTTCGCGGAGACGTGGAGCAGCCCTCCACCGACCGCTCCTATGAGGAAGAGGTCCGCAAATTCAAGCGGCGGCTGATCATGAGAACGCTGAGGGAATGCGGAGGCCGCAAGGTGGACGCGGCACGGGCCCTGGGCGTCGCGCGGGGCTATCTGCATCGCCTGATCAATCAATTGCAGATCCAGTTGGTGGACGAGGATCTGGAAGTGGTCGAGCCCGAAGAACCCACTCCACAAGAACATGTCATGTAGCATGTCTGATTCAACATACATTGGAATGCCCACAGACACCCAGATCGAAAACCCTGCCTGGAAGGGAGAGGATATCCACGCCTCGTCACAAGATATCTTCGGCGGATTTTTGCGCCGCGCGCAGAACCCTGACGGCGGCTGGGGCTACCGTCCCGGCACGCAGAGCAGCACAGAGCCCACCGCCTGGGCCACTCTCGCTCTGCGCGGGCAGGAGGCCGCGGACGGACAGGCTCTGGCCTCGGCGGCCGAGTGGCTGCGCCGCGCCCAGAGCGCCGAGGGCGCCTGGCCCACCAGTTCCGGCAAAGACCCCGGATGCTGGACGACGGCCCTGGCCTGCCTGGCGCTTCTGAAGCCCGCAACTCCCCCGGAGGACGCCATCGCCCGGGGACTCCAATGGCTTTGCGCCACCTGGCCGGCGGCAGGCAATCTGTTGTGGCGCCTGCGGCAGAGGTGGCCGGGAAAGTCGGAAGTGATCGTTCGCCAGGACCATTCGCTGCGAGGCTGGGGCTGGACCCCGAAGACCGCAAGCTGGGTGGAGCCCACCTCCTATGCCCTGATCCTGCTCCGGAATGTTCCGGAAGCCTCCCGGCCGGCAGATGCCGCGAAGCGTATCGCGCTGGGCGAAAAAATGCTCTATGACCGGGTTTGCCCCGGCGGCGGCTGGAATGCCGGCAACCCGCTCGTTTACGGCGTTGCGGGAGTGCCCTGGATATCCCCCACCGTCTGGGCCCTGCTAGCGCTCAAGAACCACAAAGGGCGCGCCGCCAACCAGGAAAGCCTGGAATGGCTGGAGCGGATTTGCCAAAACATTCAGAGCCCCGGTTCCCTGGCTTTGGCCCAGTTGTGCCTCAAGGTTTATGGCCGCCCGGCAAAGCCCACGGAGCCCCGGCTGGATGACCTCTGCCAGCACAACCGGTTTCTGCAAAACGTTCCGGTCGCCGCCTGGGCTTTGATGGCCGCAAGCGGCATTCCCGGCTGGCTCAAAGACTCCGTTCAGGCCAAGGACACGCGATGAGTTATTCCAACGCCCGCCTGATTCCTTCCTTCAGCCGGCCGCCCTCCCGGGTGGCGATCCGGGCGGTTTCCAGCTACCAGGCTGACGTTGAGGCGATCCTGTGGGAAACCCTCCAACTCTTCGAGCTTCCCGTTCGCGACAAGACGGTGCTGATCAAACCCAACTTTGTGGAGCCCGACATCCAGGGGATGATCAATACCCATCCGATCGTGATCCGGGCCGCCCGCGAAGCCTTCCTGCGCATGGGGGCCAGGTCCGTGACCATCGCCGAAGGGCCGGGGCACGAACGGGACACCGAAGGCATCCTCGAAGTGCTGCGGCTTCGAGATTACGTGGGGCCGCTGGACCAGGCTTTTGTGGACCTGAACACCGACGAGGTGACCGAAGTTCCCACCCGGACCCAGGCTTCCAGACTGAAGGCGCTGTTTCTGCCCAAAACCGTGGTGGGAGCCGACTTTGTGGTTTCCATGCCCAAGATGAAGACCCATCACTGGGTGGGCGTAACCCTCTCGCTCAAGAATATGTTCGGCATCGTGCCCGGCAACTGCTACGGGTGGCCCAAAAACGTTCTTCACTGGGCGGGCATCAGCAAGTCGATTCTGGACATCAACAGCACGGTGCGGCCCGATTTCGCCATCGTGGATGGCATTGTGGGCATGGAAGGAAACGGGCCTATCCAGGGAACGCCCAAAGCCTCCGGAGTGCTGGTGGCCGGGGACGATCCGGTGGCGGTGGACGCCACCTGCGCCCGGATCATGGGCCTGGCGCCGGAACGGATTGATTATCTTAAGCGCGCTGCCCTGATGCTCGGACACCTGCAGGAAGATAAGATCGAGCAACTGGGCGAAGCCATCCTGAGCGCCCGGACGCCCTTTGAGATCCTGCCGGCCTTCCGGCAACTGCGCGCCTCCCCGCCACCAGGTGCGCACTCCTGAAGGCGCAGGGTATGTTGCACTGCGGCTAATGGGAGGCGCCGGACCGCTGCGGGAGTCGGTAATGGCTGAGGTATTTACCCTATTGACAATAAGGTGATTTTAGAGTACTGGTATTAGAACGTTCTTAGACACTCAGAGGTCGCAGCCGTCGGAGCCATCCGGGGGATAAGCGTGGAACAGGTGGATCCGAGGGAAAAACGAGGCGCGCCTGGAATCGGCATTTCGCCGAACGCGGGCATGAAGAGAAGCGCCGGAGAGCCTCCGGATCGGCACATTGAAGACCCATGAATCGCAGTTTGGCAAACGGCTTGCTAAGGCTTGAAGGTACGGCTTAAGTAAAAAACTG
>Ga0307372_10007988_pt1 | contig 14988 bp, 23 predicted proteins | sample OX1MG_FD_202533 | JGI IMG/M metagenome (GOLD analysis project Ga0307372, IMG submission 202533) | Soil microbial communities from Risofladan, Vaasa, Finland - OX-1 | ecosystem: Environmental > Terrestrial > Soil > Coastal area > Acid sulfate soil | place: Finland: Risofladan, Vaasa | collected... | reverse complement strand
CGATCTCCCTGGTGGTGTCCGAGGAGGTGCCGCCGATGGTCGACGCGCTGCGTTTCTTCGCCGGCGCGGCGCGCTTGCTGGAAGGGAAGGCGGCGGGCGAGTACGTCCGCGGGTTCACCAGCATGATTAGGCGGGAGCCGATCGGGGTGGTAGGGTCGATCGCCCCCTGGAACTATCCCCTGATGATGGCCATCTGGAAGATTGGTCCGGCCCTGGCGGCTGGGAACACGGTCGTCCTCAAGCCTTCGGAGTGGACGCCCTTGTCCGCGCTGCGGCTGGCGGAACTGTCCCAGGACATCCTCCCGCCCGGGGTCCTGAATGTGATCACTGGCGACGGTGAGCCGGTCGGGGCGGGCATCGTCCGCCATCCCGGCGTGGGCATGGTCTCGCTGACCGGTGACGTCGCGACCGGGAAGGAAATCGCCAAGACCGCTTCCCAAACCCTGAAGAAGGTTCATCTGGAGCTGGGCGGCAAGGCCCCGGTGGTGGTCTTCGACGACGCCGACATCAAGGCCGTGGTCGAGGGCATCAAAGTAGGTGGCTACTTCAACTCCGGCCAGGACTGCACCGCCGCGGCCCGGGTGCTGGTGTCGTCCCGGCTCCACGATCGGTTGCTCTCGGAGTTGGTGCCGGCGGTGGAGTCGCTCAAGCTGGGGGACCCCCAGGACGAGTCGACCGAGATGGGCCCGGTCGTCTCTTCGGAGCAACTGGACCGGGTTTCCGGATTCGTGGACCGGGCTCGACAGGCGGGGGCCAGCATCGCGACCGGTGGCTCCCGGCTCGACCAGCCGGGGTTCTGGTATCGCCCGACGGTGGTGCTGCCCACCGCTCAGGACGCCGAGATCATTCAGCGGGAGGTATTCGGTCCGGTGGTCACCGTCCAGCCCTTCTCCGACGAGGAGGAGGCGGTGGCTTGGGCCAACGACGTCGACTACGGCCTGGCGGCCTCGATCTGGACCAGGGACGTGGGCCGGGCGCTGCGAGTCTCCCGGCGGCTGCACTTCGGAACCGTTTGGGTCAACACCCACATCCTCTTGGTAAACGAGATGCCGCATGGTGGTTTCAAGCAGAGCGGGTACGGCAAAGATCTGTCGATGTACTCACTCGAGGACTACACCCAAATCAAGCACGTGATGTTCTCGCTGGATTAGCTTTCGATCCGGGCCGCGCCCCTGCTCCGCTCGAGGCGGCGGGCGGGGTCGCCCCCGGGGGCCGTGAGAACGGCTCAAGTTTGACAGTACCCCCCTTCGGCGATAGAATGAGCGTCCGCGCCTCCGGAGGGGCGTCAGCTTGTCCGCGCTTGGCCATCGCCCCGGAACGGCCAATGTTCCCCTAGGTCAAATTCAACTTGCCCACCATCCAGCAGTTGGTCCGCAAAGGTCGCCGGCCGGTGACCAAGAAGACCAAGTCTCCGGCTCTCAAGGGATCGCCCCAGCGCAGGGGTGTGTGCGTGCGCGTCTTCACCACCACTCCCAAGAAGCCCAATTCGGCCTTGCGGAAGGTGGCGAGGGTGCGGTTGACCACCAAGACTGAGGTGACCGCCTACATCCCCGGGATTGGACACAACCTTCAGGAGCACTCGGTGGTCCTGGTCCGCGGGGGCAAGGTCAAAGACCTCCCCGGAGTTCGTTATCACATCGTGAGGGGCGCCCTGGACACCGCCGGAACCAAGGCGCGCAAGCAGGCGCGCAGCAAGTACGGGGCCAAGCGCGAGAAGTCGGCACGGGCCTCCTGATATGCCACGCCGGGCGCGGGTTTCCCGCCGAGTCATAGTCGCCGATCCCCAGTTCCACAGCGAGGGTCTGGCCAAGTTCATCAACTCGGTGATGCTCAACGGCAAGCGGTCGACCGCCGAGCACATCGTCTACGACGCCCTGGGCAGGATCTCCAAGAGCCAGCGTCGGGAGCCGCTGGAGGTCTTCGACCAGGCCATGCGCAACGTCACCCCGATTATTGAGGTCAAGCCGAAGCGGGTAGGCGGGGCCACCTACCAGGTTCCGGTGGAGATCCGCCACGATCGTCGCCTGGCGCTAGCCAGGCGCTGGATCATCCGCGGGGCTAGGTCCCGGCACGGCCGGAGCATGGCCGACAAGCTGGCCGCCGAGCTCATGGATGCCAGCAATGGCATGGGTCAGGCAGTCAAGCGCAAGGACGACACCCACAAGATGGCCGAGTCCAACAAGGCCTTCTCCCACTTCCGCTACTGATGGGTACCCAAATGTCAGTAGCGCCCAGCGGCGCCCGAGCTAAGGGACGGCGAGTTCCGCTCAGTCATGTCCGCAACATCGGGATCATGGCCCACATCGACGCCGGAAAGACCACCACCACCGAGCGGGTGCTGTTCTACACCGGCCGGATCCACAAGATGGGAGAGGTCCACGACGGCGCGGCCACCATGGACTGGATGGTCCAGGAGCAGGAGCGCGGGATCACCATCACCTCGGCCGCCACCGCGGCGGAGTGGCAGGGCCACCAGATCAACATCATCGATACCCCGGGGCACGTCGACTTCACCGCTGAGGTGGAGCGGAGCCTGCGGGTGCTCGACGGCGCCATCGCGGTCTTCGACGCCGTCAGCGGGGTCGAGCCTCAGTCCGAGACGGTCTGGCGCCAGGCCGACCGCTACGACGTTCCCCGCATCTGCTTCATCAACAAGATGGACCGGATCGGAGCGGATTTCGACGCGTCCGTCGCCTCCATCAAGGACCGACTGGGCGCGCGGGCGATCCCGGTGCAGCTGCCGATCGGGGCCGAGGACGGCTTCCAGGGGGTCTTCGACCTGATCCGGGAGCAGGCGACCGTCTATACGGACGATCTCGGCACCTCGCTCACCAACACCGAGATGCCCGTGGACATGGCCGATGCCGTCAAGGCGGCCCGGCTGGAGCTGGTCGAGACCGCTGCCGAGTTCGACGACGAGCTGATGCAGGCCTACCTCGACGAGCGGCCCATCGATCCCGCCCAGCTGAGCCGGGCACTGCGCAAGGGCACCGTGATCGCCCAGATCTTCCCGGTCTTCTGCGGGGCAGCCCTGCGCAATCGGGGAGTGCAGCCGCTCTTGGACGGGGTAGTCGAGTTCCTTCCGAGCCCCCTAGACCGGCCGCCGATCACTGGTCACGACCTCAAGAGCGGGGAGGAGCTGGTGCGCGAAGCGGCTGACGAGGCCCCCTTCTCAGCCTTGGCCTTCAAGATCATGACCGATCCCTACGTCGGCAAGCTGACCTTCTTTCGGGTGTACAGCGGGACGCTCAAGTCCGGCAGTTACGTCTATAACGCCAGCAAGGGCGAGAAGGAACGGGTCGGTCGCATCCTCAAGATGCACGCCAACCGGCGCGAGGAGATCGAGCAGGTGCTGGCCGGGGACATCGCCGCCGCCATCGGCCTGCGCCACACTTCGACCGGGGACACCCTCAGCGACGAGGGGCATCCGATCGTGCTGGAGTCGATCACCTTCGCGGAGCCGGTGATCTCGGTGGCCATCGAGCCCAAGACCAAGGCCGACCAGGACAAGCTCGGGATCGCGCTCCAGAAGCTGGCTGAGGAGGATCCCACCTTTCAGGTGCGGACCGACACCGAGACCGGCCAGAACCTCATCTCCGGCATGGGGGAGCTCCATCTCGAGGTGATCGTGGACCGGCTCCTGCGCGAGTTCAAAGTCGACGCCAACGTGGGCAAGCCTCAGGTCGCCTACCGGGAGACTCTGCGCAAGGAGGCGAAGGGCACCGGGCGCTTCGTCCGCCAGACCGGTGGCCACGGCCAGTACGGCCACTGCGAGCTCCTGGTCGGACCCAACGAGACCGGCAAGGGCTTCGAGTTCCTCAACAAGATCGTAGGCGGGACGATCCCCCGGGAGTACATCTCCCCGATCGAGAAGGGTTGCATCGACGCCCTCCAGTCCGGGGTGGTCGCCGGCTACCCGGTGGTGGACGTCAAGGTGACCCTCTACGACGGCTCCTACCACGACGTCGACTCCTCCGAGCAGGCCTTCCAGATCGCCGGGTCCATCGGGATGAAGGACGGGATGCGCAAGGCCTCCCCGGTGCTGCTGGAGCCCATAATGAAGGTCGACGTCACGGTGCCCGAGGCGAACCTGGGCGATATCATCGGGGACCTCGCCGCGCGGCGAGGGCACACCCTGGGGATGGAAAGCCGGCGAGGCATGCAGATCGTGCATGCCGAGGTGCCTTTGGGAAACATGTTCGGCTACGCGACCCAGTTGCGCAGCATGACTCAGGGTCGGGCCAGCTACACCATGGAATTCGACCACTACCAGGATTTGCCTCAGAGCCTGGCAGAAGAGATTACGGCCAAGCGCAAGAGTTGAATCACCATCAAATGAGTGCAGAGCGCCAACCGCTAAGGGCAGGGAAGAATGGCTAAGAAGAAGTACGACTCCACCAAGCCGCACATCAATGTTGGCACCATCGGTCACATCGACCATGGCAAGACCACGTTGACCGCGGCCATCACCAAGGTGCTAGCCGGGGACGGCCTAGCGGAATTCCGCAAGTTCGATAGCATCGACAATGCGCCCGAAGAGAAGCTGCGCGGCATCACCATCGCCGCGTCCCACGTCGAGTACGAGACTGTGACTCGTCACTACGCCCACGTGGACTGCCCGGGCCACGCTGACTACATCAAGAACATGATCACCGGCGCGGCCCAGATGGACGGCGCCATCCTGGTGGTCGCTGCCACCGACGGCCCCATGCCTCAGACTCGCGAGCACATTTTGCTGGCGCGTCAGGTGGGCGTGCCCTACATCGTGGTCGCGCTCAACAAGGTGGACATGGTCGACGACGAGGAGCTCCTGGAGCTGGTCGAGCTCGAGGTTCGCGAACTCCTGAGCAAGAACGAGTTCCCCGGCGACGACGTGCCGGTGGTGCGGGTTTCCGCCCTCAAAGCGCTTGAGGGCGACCCCGAGGCGGTCGCTCAGGTCCGCCAGCTGATGGAGGCGGTCGACACCTACATCCCGGTGCCGGATCGTCCCATTGACCAGCCGTTCATGATGCCGGTGGAGGACGTGTTCTCGATCGAGGGTCGGGGCACCGTGGTCACCGGGCGGATCGAGCGCGGCGTGGTCAAGGTCAATGACACCGTCGAGATCGTGGGCGTCAAGGACACCACCAAGACGGTCGTGACCGGAGTGGAGATGTTCAAGAAGCTGCTCGACCAGGGCGAGGCGGGTATGAACTGCGGCTGCCTCCTGCGCGGGGTCAAGCGCGAGGACGTCGAGCGCGGCCAGGTGCTGGCCAAGCCCGGCTCGATCAAGCCGCACACCACCTTCGACGCTCAGGTCTACGTTCTGGGCAAGGACGAGGGCGGCCGGCACACCCCCTTCTTCAGCAACTACCGGCCCCAGTTCTACATCCGCACCACTGACGTCACGGGCCAGGTGGCGCTCCCAGAAGGTCGCGAGCTGGTGATGCCTGGGGACAACGTTGAGCTCAAGGTCACCTTGATCAACCCGGTGGCGGTGGAGGAGGGCATGCGCTTCGCCATCCGCGAGGGTGGTCGGACCGTGGGCGCGGGCGTCGTCACCAAGATCGACAAGTAAGACCACAGGAAGCAGGAGCCGCAAGGCAAAAAATGGCGCAGCGCATCCGGATCAGGCTCAAAGCCTATGACCATCGCGTCCTGGATCAGGCCGCGGCTCGCATCGTCGAGACCGCGACCCGTAACCAGGCGCGCGTGGTGGGTCCGGTGCCGATGCCTACCGAGATCAATAAGTACACGGTGATCCGGGGCCCCTTCATTGACAAGGACTCCCGCGAACAGTTCGAGATGCGCACCCACAAGCGGATCGTGGATATCCTGGACCCCAATCCCAAGGTCGTCGACGCACTCATGCATCTCAACTTGCCCAGTGGCGTCAACATCGAGATCAAGCTCTGATGGCTCGCACTCTCTTGGCGCGCAAGCTGGGGATGACCCAGATCTTCGGCGAAGACGGCCGCTGCTTCGGCGTGACCGTGCTAGAAGCCGGTCCCTGCCCGGTGGTCCAGGTAAAGGACCAGGCCAAGGACGGCTACGAGGCCGCTCAGATCGGCTTCGCGCCGATGACCAAACGGGTCTCCAAGCCGCTTCGCGGGCACTACGCGGCCGCCGACCTGGAGCCGCACCGCCACTCCGCCGAGGTCAAGGGCCTGGGCCAGGTCAGCGTTGGCCAGGTCCTGACGGTCGAGGGCTTCGAGGCGGGCGGTCTGGTTGACGTCACCGGGATCAGCAAGGGCAAGGGCTTTGCCGGTCAGCACAAGCGTCACAACTTCGGCCGCGGTCCGGTGACCCACGGCAGCCACAACATCCGCCAGGCCGGGTCAGTCGGCTCGGTGGACGCCGCCCGCACCTGGCGTGGCCTGAAGATGGCCGGCCACATGGGCGACGCGCGCACTACCGTGCAGCGCCTGGAGTTGCTGCGGGTGGATTTGGAGCGCAATCTGCTGCTGGTCAAGGGCGCAGTTCCGGGAGCTAAAAATGGGGTGCTCCTGGTCACCGAGTCCAGGTCCCGGGTCCGCAAGGTCAGGGGGCAGCACTGATGCCCACCGCCGTGCTCCGGGGGCCCGAAGGGGGCGAGGCGGGAACTGTGGAGCTGCCCGGGGCCGCCTTCGGGGGCGAGGTTCATGGAGCCGTCCTCCACCAAGCTCTGCTCCGGCAGCTGGCCGGGGCCCGGCAGGGCACCCACGACACCAAGACCCGCGGCGAGGTCAGTGGTGGTGGGCGCAAGCCGTATCGCCAGAAGGGCACCGGCCGGGCGCGCCAGGGTTCGATCCGGGCACCCCAGTGGCGCGGTGGCGGCACCATCTTCGGACCCACGCCGCGCGGTTACGGGCAGTCGATGCCGCGCAAGCAACGGCTTTTGGCCTTGCGCTCAGCGCTGGCGGCTAGGGCCGCGGACGGTGTTATCCAGGTGGTCAAGCAGCTGGAATACGACCGGCCCAAGACCGCCAAGTTGGCCACCTTCTTGGACAAGGTCGAGGCCGGTCGGCGGGTGCTGCTGGTGCTCTCCGAGCGCTCGGAGAACGTCGAGCTCTCGGCTCGAAACATTCCCCAGCTCAAGTTGGTGTTGGCGAGCAACCTCAGCGTCCGCGACCTGCTCACCGCCGAAACAGTGGTCTTCACCCAGGCGGCGGTGGACGCGGTCGGGGAGCACCTGGCATGAGGGACCCCTCCCTGGTGCTGATCCGGCCGGTGATCAGTGAGAAGTCGTACGCGGGCATGGCCAATCAGCGCTACGTCTTCCGGGTGGCCACTTACGCCAACAAGCTGGAGATCAAGGCCGCGGTCGAGTCCGCCTTCAAGGTGAAGACGGTCGCGGTGAATGTGATGACGGTCAAGGGCAAGACCCGCACTCGGATGCGCCGCGGCGGGCGCACGGTGGGGCGCAGCCGGGACTGGAAGAAGGCCGTGGTCACTCTGCAGGCCGGAGAGACCATCGCCAACCTCTTCGAGGGAGTCTGAGATGCCGGTAAAGCGCTACCGGCCGACCTCCCCGGGACGTCGTTTCATGAGCGTCAGCTCCTTCGAGGACGTAGTCAAGGTCAAGCCCGAGCGGAGCCTCACGGTCTCACTGAAGAAGCATTCCGGACGCAACGCCACCGGCAAGATCACCGTCCGCCACCGGGGTGGGGGCCACCGAAAGATCTACCGGGTGATCGACTTTCGCCGCGACAAGCTGGATGTTCCAGGCAAGGTCGCGACGATCGAGTACGACCCCAACCGGAGCGCTCGCATCGCCCTCATCCACTATCGGGATGGGGAGAAGCGCTACGTCCTCGCCCCCGAGGGTCTGGCTGTCGCCGACCAGATCATGGCCGGGGAGAAGAGTGACATTCGTCCGGGCAACTCTTTGCCGCTGACCAAGATCCCGCTCGGCACGACGGTGCACAACATCGAGGTGCAGCTGGGCAAGGGTGGTCAGCTGGTGCGTAGTGCTGGAGTGGGGGCCCAGCTGGTGGCCCGCGAGGGGAGCTATGCCCAGCTGCGGATGCCCTCTGGCGAGGTGCGACTGGTCGACGTCCGCTGCAGCGCGACCATCGGTCAGGTGGGTAACTCCGACCATTCCAACGAGACCTGGGGGAAGGCCGGGAAGACTCGCTGGCGTGGCTTCCGGTCCTCGGTGCGGGGATCGACCATGAACCCCTTCGACCACCCCCATGGAGGCGGCGAGGGCCGCTCGGGTCCTGGCGGGCATCCCCAGACGCCTTGGGGAAAGCCGGCCTTGGGCCATCGCACCCGCAATAACAAGGCCACCGATCGGATGATCGTGCGCCGGAGAAAGAAGTAGGCCATGAGTAGGTCAGTCAAGAAAGGCCCGTTCTGCGATGCCCCGCTGCTCAAAAAGGTGCTGGAGATGAACCGCGCCAAGGAGAAGCGGGTGATTCGCACCTGGTCGCGCCGAAGCGACATTTTCCCCGAGATGTTGGGCCACACCATCGCGGTGCACGACGGCCGCAAGCACGTCCCCGTCTTCGTCAGCGAGGCGATGGTGGGACACAAGTTGGGTGAGTTCGTGCCCACCCGCAAGTTCCGCACCCACGGGCATCACACCGAACGCAGCTCGTCGCTCAAGTAGGATTGGAGAAAGCAACCGAATGCAGGTACAGGCGACCGCCAAGTGGGTCAGGGTTCCCCCGCGCAAGGCCCGTTTGGTGGCCCACGTGGTCGAAGGCATGCCGGTGAGTGACGCCCTCACCGCGCTCTCCTTCATGACGCAGGCCGCCGCCGAGGACGTCGCTAAGGTGGTCCGCTCCGCGGCCGCCAACGCGGAGAACAACTTCAGTCTGGAGCGAGATCGTCTCCAGCTGCTGCGGATCGAGGTTGACGGTGGACCCACCATCAAGCGGTTCCGGCCGCGCGCCCGGGGGGCCTCCTTCTCGATCTTCAAGCGCACCTGTCACCTCAAGGCGGTCGTGGAGGACGGGCTCGAGCGGCCCAGCCGGACGCGTACCAGAGTGCGACCCACTCGGGCGACCACCCAGCCGGCGGCGGCTGAGGAAGAGGAGGAATAGGGCGTGGGACAGAAAGTCCACCCGAACGGGTTCCGCCTCGGCGTCTATCGCAACTGGGACGCCCGCTGGTTCGCCAGTGGCCCCGAGTACACCAAGCTGCTCCAGGAAGATCTGGCCATGCGTCAGCTGATCGCCAGCCGACTGAAGAACGCCAGCGTCGCCCGGATCGAGACTGAGCGCTCGGCTAACCAGTTGACCGTGATCATCCACACCGCCAAGCCTGGCATTGTGATCGGGCGCAGCGGGGCGTCCGTCGACGCCTTGCGCGACAACCTGGAGCGGATTTCCGGCAAGAAGGTGCGCGTCACCATCCAGGAGATCAAGACCCCCGAGCTCGACGCCCAGCTGTTGGCCGAGAACGTCGCCAACCAGCTGGAGAAGCGGATCGCCTTCCGGCGCGCCGTCAAGCAGTCGGTGATGCGCTCGATGCGCGCCGGCGCCAAAGGGGTGCGGATTCAGGTCTCCGGCCGGCTCGGAGGCGGGGACATGAGTCGCCGGGAGTGGGACCGGGACGGGCGGGTGCCGCTGCACACCCTCCGGGCCGACATCGACTTCGGCCAAGCGGAGGCCAAGACTACCTTCGGGCAGATCGGGGTCAGTGCCTGGATCTACCGCGGCGATTTCACCGAACCTCAGGGGACCGCCGCCCCACCCCCCGAGGTCCCAGCGGATGCTCCGATCGCCGTCGAGTCAGGCCCGGCACTGGTAGAGACGGAGCAGCCGGCAGCGGTAGTGACTCCCGAGGCAGCCTCTCCCGTCGCCGAGGCGGATGAGATGGTTTCCGAGGGAGCTCCGGCCGCCGACGCGGCCCCGGTCAAGCCCAAGCCCCGGTCGCGGGCCGCGGCAGCCGGGGTCCCCGCCGCAGCCTCGACGGCAGTGGTGACAGCGCCCGAGCAGCCCGAGGCCACCAAACCCAAGCCGGCCAAGCGACGCGCGGCCAAGGCAACCGCCACCCCGAAGCCGTCGGCAACCGCGCGCAAGCGGGCGGCCAAGCCGGCTGCGGATGAGCCCAAAGAGGGCGTATGAAATGTTGATTCCCCGCCGCCCCCGGCATCGCAAGCAGCACCGCGGTCGCATGACAGGTGCCGCCTATCGGGGGTCGTCGCTGGCCTTCGGCCCGTATGGCCTGCAGGCCCTAGAGCCGTGCTGGATGACCAATCGCCAGATCGAGGCGGCCAGGCGGGCGATGACCAGGCATGTCCGTCGAGGCGGTAAGATCTGGATTCGAGTTTTTCCGGATAAGCCGATCACGAAGAAGCCCGCCGAGACCCGAATGGGGTCTGGAAAGGGGAACCCGGAGGGCTGGGTGAGCGTGGTCCTGCCGGGTCGGATCCTCTTTGAAATGGATGGTGTGGGCTTGGACACGGCGAAGGAAGCGATGCGGCTGGCCGCTCACAAGCTGCCGGTGAAGACGCGCTTTGTGGCCCGGGAAGAGGTCGGTACCTCGGACGGTGGCGAATGACCAAGCAGGCTGGTGACGTGCAGCAGCTGCGAGATCTGGACGACATTGGCCTGGAGGAGGCTCTGCGGGACCGGCGCCAGGAATTACTGCAATTGCGCCTGCAGCGCGCGACCGGTCAGCTGGAGCAGCACCGGCGGATCCGCGAGGTGCGCCGCGGCATTGCTCGGGTGCACACCCTGATCCGGGCGCGGGAAATCGAAGACGCCGCCGGAGAGCCGGGATGACCGAGTCGAGCCCAGTGGTGCGGGAACGGCGCAAGGTGCGGGTGGGCCTGGTCGTCAGCGACAAAATGGAGAAGACGGTGGTGGTCGAGGTCGAGGACCTCCGCGCTCACCCGCTCTATCGCAAGGTGCTCCGCCGCAGTCACCGCTTTCAGGCGCACGACGAAGCCAACGAATGCCACACCGGCGACCGGGTCCGAATCATGGAGACGCGGCCCCTCAGCCGCACCAAGCGGTGGCGGGTGCTCGAGATAGTCGAGAAGGCCAGGTAGTCATTGATCCAGCAGGAGACCGTGCTCAAGGTGGCTGACAACAGTGGAGCCAGAGAAATCCTCTGCATCCGGGTGATGGGTGGCTCGGCGCGCCGCTATGCCTCGTTGGGAGACGTCATCGTGGCCGCAGTCAAGGTCGCCCAGCCCAATTCCGGAGTGAAGAAGGGCGATGTGGTCAAGGCGGTGGTGGTACGTACCGCCAAGGAGTGCCGGCGCCCCGATGGCACCCGGATCCGCTTCGATGACAACGCCGCGGTGCTGATCAACCCCCAGAACAACCCGCGTGGCACCCGAATTTTCGGACCGGTGGCCCGGGAGTTGCGGGACCGCAACTTCATGAAGATCGTCTCGCTGGCTCCGGAGGTGCTCTAGACATGCGTCGTCGTCGCCACGAGCCACTGCCGCACGTGCGCGCCCTGGACATCCGGTCCGGGGACACCGTCGTGGTGATCTCAGGTGCCGAACGAGGAAAGCGCGGCGTGGTCGAGCGCACCCTCTCGGCGGAGCAGCGCATCGTGGTCAATGGGGTCAACATCCGCAAGCGCCATCAGCGTGCCGGAGCGCGCCGGGGCGGCACTACCGCCATGCAAGGCGGAGTCATCGACTTTCCCGCGCCGCTGCACTACAGCAACGTGCAACTGATCTGCCTCAACTGCGACCAGCCGACCCGGCTGGGGCGGCGCCTGGATGGCGATCATTACGTCGCTTACTGCAAGCGCTGCGACCAGGCCTACCTGAGGCCACCCCGGGCGTGAGTATCCAAGTCGCCGCCACCCCCCGTTTGCTGGAGAGCTACCGGGAGACTGTGGTTCCGGGCCTGGTCACCGAATTTGCCTACCTCAACGTCATGCAGGTGCCCAAGCTCGAGAAAGTGGTGGTCAACATCGGCATTGGCGAAGCTAGTTCCAATGCCAAGGCGCTGGATGCCGCCACCTTGGACCTGCGCATCATCACCGGGCAGCAGCCTTCGGTGCGCAAGGCGCGCAAGTCGGTGGCGGCCTTCAAGCTGCGCGAGGGGATGCCGGTCGGGCTCAAGGTGACCCTGCGCGGCACGCGGATGTACGAGTTCGTGGATCGGCTGGTCAGCATCGCGCTGCCGAGAATCCGCGATTTTCGAGGCGTGGCAGCCCGTTTTGATGGGCACGGCAACCTCACCCTGGGGCTTACCGAGCAGCTGGTGTTCCCCGAAATTGACTACGACAAGATCGACAAGCTGAGGGGCATGGAGATAACCATCGTGACTACCGCGAAGACGGATGCCGAGGGACGCAGCCTGCTGGCCGCGCTTGGCATGCCGTTCCGGCGATAGGGAGGGCGGCCAGTGGCCAAAAAGTCCAAGATCATGGCCAGTCGGCGGGCTCCCCGCTTTCCCGTGCAGGCACGCAGCCGCTGTAACCTCTGTGGTCGGCCGCGGGGCTACATGCGCAAGTTCGGGCTCTGTCGGATTTGCTTTAGAATCCGGGCCTCCCAGGGACAGATTCCTGGAATCCGCAAGTCGAGTTGGTAGTGAAACAATGCTGAGCGACCCCATCGCCGACATGCTGACCCGGGTGCGCAATGCCAACATGGCGGGGCACGACCGGGTGGCGATGCCGGCCAGCAAGGTGAAGGCGGAGATCGCCCGCGTCCTCCAGGACGAGGGGTACATCCAGGGTTACGGCCTGTCGGAGGAGGATGGCCATCCTCGGCTCTGGTTGGAATTCAAGCGGCGCACCCCCCAGGGGAAGCCCCTCACCGGGTTGCGCCGCATCAGCAAACCCGGTCTGCGCCAGTATCGGGGCAGCCAGGAGATCCCGCGGGTCTTCGGCGGCCTGGGGGTGTCGGTGGTCTCGACCTCCAAGGGGATCATGACGGGCCGGGAAGCGCGCCAGCTCCATCTGGGCGGCGAAGTCTTGGCCGAGGTCTGGTAGTCAGCTGATGTCGAGGATCGGAAGAGCCCCCATCCCGGTGCCCGACGGAGTCACCGTGACCGTGCTGGGCAACTGGGTTTCCGTGGTCGGTCCGCGTGGTGAGTTGAGCCGCGATTTGCCACCGGTGATCACGGTCCGCCTGGAGGGCGGGCAGGTCCTGGTGGAGCGCCCCACGGACTCGGGGCCGCACCGCTCACTGCACGGGCTCACCCGGACACTGGTCGCCAACATGGTCACCGGGGTCACGACCGGCTATCGCAAGGAGCTGGAGCTTCAAGGCGTCGGCTACCGGGCCTCGCTCCAGGGCGGCGACCTGCAGCTGGCGCTGGGCTATTCACATCCGATCCGTCTGAGTCCCCCGGAAGGGATCAAGATCGAGGTCCCCGAACCGACCAGGGTCGCGGTGCTCGGCAACGACAAGCAACTAGTGGGTCAGACCGCGGCCCGGATCCGGGCTACCCGCAAACCCGAGCCCTACAAGGGGAAGGGTGTGCGCTACCGGGGTGAGGTGGTTCGGCGCAAAGCGGGCAAGAGCGGTAAGGGGGCCAAGACCTAAAGATGTCACAAGTTGAAAGAGGTGGAGCGCGCCACCACCGGCACAAGCGGGTGCGTGCCCGCGTCACCGGTTCCGGGTCGCGACCCAGGCTCTGCGTCTACCGCAGCCTGCGGCACGTCTACGCCCAGGTGGTCGATGACAGCAGCGGCTGCACCCTGGCCGCGGCTAGCACTGCCGAGCGAACCCTCAATGCCAGGGGGGCCACTCGCGCCAGCGCGGCCGTGGTTGGCAAGGTGGTCGGCGAGCGCGCCCTCGCGGCGGGCATAAAAAAGGTGGTCTTCGATCGAGGAGGCTACCTGTACCATGGGCGAGTCCAAGCCCTAGCCGACGCCGCCCGCGCAGCCGGTCTGGAATTCTGAAGGCTGTTTGATGAGCATGAACATGTCGCGCCCCGATCGAGAGGCAAGAGGAGACCTGACCGAGCGGGTGGTGAGTCTCAACCGCGTCGCCAAGGTGGTCAAAGGAGGGCGTCGTTTCTCCTTCAGTGCTTTGGTGGTGGTCGGGGATGGCGCGGGCCGGGTCGGCGCCGGCCTAGGTAAGGCGGGCGAGGTTCCGGAGGCGATCCGCAAGGGGGTCGACGACGCCAAGAAGCACATGATCCGAGTGCCCATGGTGGGTCGCACCATCCCGCACGCAGTGCTCTGCAAGCAGGGAGCCGCGAAGGTTCTCTTGCGGCCGGCTTCACCCGGTACCGGGGTGATCTCAGGAGGCGCGATGCGCGCCGTCGTGGAGTTGGCCGGGATCAAGGACATCCTCACCAAGTCACTGGGTACCGACAATCCCATCAACACCGTGCGGGCTACCATGGCGGCCCTCCGGGAGCTCCGCACCGCGGAGACCGTGGCCAAGCTCCGGGGAAAGACCCTGGCCGAGATCGGGCTGCGGCCCTCGCAGGCCGCAGTGGGCTCCGAGGAGGCTGCCGGTGAGTGACGAGCCCGAGGGGCTGCGAGTGACCTGGGTGAAGAGCGCTATCGGGTACGGTGATGACCAAAAGCGCACCATCGAAGCGCTCGGTCTCCGGCGGCTGCACCACACGGTGGAGCACCAGAACTCAGCTGCGGTCCGCGGGATGGTCGGCGCGGTTCGTCACCTAGTCCGCGTCGAGAGTGTGGCGGTCTTGTCAACCAGTGCCACCAAGCGGCCGGCTCGGGGACCCCGGAAGTGAGGTTGGACGAGCTCAAGCCGCCGGCTGGGAGCAGGCGCTCGCGCAAGCGGGTCGGTCGGGGAATATCCGCCGGGGGTGGCAAGACCGCAGGCCGCGGTCAGAAGGGTCAGGGATCGAGAAGCTCATGGAGTCTGCCCCGGGGATTTGAAGGCGGCCAGATGCCGCTCACCCAGCGGGTTCCCAAACTTCGGGGCTTCTACAACCGGTTCCGCATCGAGTACCAGGTGGTCAACTGCGGCAAACTGGCCCGTTTCGAGGCGGGATCAGTCGTCGACAGGGAGGATCTGCGCAAATCGGGGCTGATCCGTCACCTCAACCAGCCCACCAAGCTGCTCGCCGGGGGCGGCACGCCCCCGGCCCTGACCATTCGCGTGAACCGGGCCAGCCAGGCGGC
>Ga0307372_10007987_pt1 | contig 14990 bp, 14 predicted proteins | sample OX1MG_FD_202533 | JGI IMG/M metagenome (GOLD analysis project Ga0307372, IMG submission 202533) | Soil microbial communities from Risofladan, Vaasa, Finland - OX-1 | ecosystem: Environmental > Terrestrial > Soil > Coastal area > Acid sulfate soil | place: Finland: Risofladan, Vaasa | collected... | reverse complement strand
CGCAGGCCGCCAGCTCGTTCATCTGCGCCGGCGACAGCGCGGCGGCAATCAGCAGGATCGCGTCCGCGCCGATGGCGCGTGCTTCGACGATCTGCAGCGGTGTAATCATGAAATCCTTGCGGATCGCAGGCAGCGTACAGGCAGCACGTGCCGCTTGCAGATACTCGTTGGCACCTTGAAAGAAATCGCGGTCGGTCAACACCGACAGGCAAGCGGCACCACCCCCGGCGTATTCGCGTGCAATCCAGGCGGGATCGAAGTCCTCGCGGATCAACCCCTTGCTGGGCGACGCTTTCTTGACCTCGGCAATCACCGCCGCCGTGCCGGCTGCGACGGTGCGCGTCAGTGCCGCCCTGAAGCCGCGCGGCGCGCCCGCTTCGGCGGCGCGCTCACGCAAGGCGTTCTCCGAATAGGCCTTGCGCAGTTTGGCGATCTCGTCCCGTTTGTGATCGAGAATTTTTTCGAGGATGTCGCTCACGCCTTGCCGCCCAGTTCACGGGTGGCCGCAACGAAGGCTTCCAGCTTGGCCCGCGCCGCGCCGCTGGCCAACGCCAGTCGTGCGCGTTCAATACCGGCGGCAATGTTCTCGGCAACGCCAGCCGCGTACAACGCCGCACCGGCATTGAGCAGCACGATGTCGCGCGTCGGGCCGTCACGATTGTCCAGCGCTTCCAACAGTTTCTTGCGGGAGGCTTCGGGACCGTCCACCGCCAGGTTGCGCGTGGCCGACATGGCAAAGCCGAAATCCTCGGGATGAACGTCGTACTCGCGCACCTCGCCGTCGCGCAGTTCGCCGACCATCGTCGCCGCGCCCAGCGACAGTTCGTCCAACCCGTCGCGACCCCACACCACCAGCGCACGCTGAGCGCCCAGCCGTTGCAGCACCCGCACCTGGATGCCGACCAGGTCGGGGTGGAATACGCCCATCAGGATGTTGGGTGCGCCGGCCGGGTTGGTCAGCGGGCCGAGGATGTTGAAGATGGTCTTCACGCCCAACTCACGACGCACCGGTGCCACCGCTTTCATCGCCGGGTGGTGCCGCGGCGCGAACATGAAGCCCGCGTCGACCCGCTGCAGGCAGGCCGCAACCTGATCGGGCGACAACTCGATGTCCGCACCAAACGCCTCCAGCACATCCGCCGCGCCGGATTTGGAACTGACACTGCGGTTGCCGTGCTTGGCCACGCGCGCGCCAGCCGCTGCCGCCACGAACATCGCCGCGGTGGAGATGTTGAACGTGTTGGCGCCGTCGCCGCCGGTGCCGACGATATCCAGCAGATGATCGTTGCCGGCATCGTCCGGCCACGGCACCTTCACCGCGAACTCGCGCATCACCTGCGCCGCCGCCGCGATCTCGCCCACCGTCTCCTTCTTCACCCGTAACCCGGTCAGAATTGCAGCCGACATCGCCGGCGACAGCTCGCCGCGCATGATGCCGCGCATCAGTTCCACCATCTCGTCATGGAAGATTTCGCGGTGCTCGATGGTGCGCTGGAGTGCCTCCTGCGGCGTCATGTCGTCTGCTCCAGGAAATTTTTCAGCATCGCGTGCCCGTGTTCAGTGAGGATGGACTCGGGATGAAACTGTACGCCCTCCACCGGCAGTGTCTTGTGACGAAAGCCCATCAGCTCGTCCACCGCGCCGTCCGCATGCTGCGTCCACGCCGTCACTTCCAAACAACCCGGCAGCGTGTCGCGCTCGACGATCAACGAGTGATAGCGCGTCGCTGTGTAAGGGCTGGGCAGATTCTTGAACACGCCGGCGCCGGTGTGATGGATCGGCGACACCTTGCCGTGCATCACCTGGCGGGCGCGCACCACCTTGCCACCAAACACCTGGCCGATGGCCTGATAGCCCAGGCAAACGCCGAAGATCGGAATCTGGCCCTGCAGCCGCTCGATCAGCTCCAGGCAGATGCCGGCCTCGTTAGGCGTGCAGGGGCCGGGTGAGAGCACGATGTGCGTCGGCATTTTCGCCGCGATTTCGTCCACCGTAATCTGGTCGTTGCGATGTACTTCCACCTCCGCGCCCAGCTCGCCGTAATACTGGACGAGGTTGTAGGTGAAGGAGTCGTAGTTGTCGATCATCAGAATCATCGCGTTACATCCGTTGTTCCAAAGCGGGTTCAATGTCACACCCATCCGGTCCCGGTCGGGGCTCGTGCGGGCGGGAGCTGCTTTTCCGTTTCAGTGACGCCAACGATTCATGAATGGCCAAAGCCGAAGTGATCGAGGTCGTCATTCTACTGTCGGATGCGGCCGTCGGCATCTGGCGCGCGCGTGACCCGACGGCCGACGTGCGACTGGCCGTGTCCAACATCGCGACATGTGTGTCGATTTGCGTTGGAGATTCCCACGGTCCCGGTTAATCTTCCGAATGCCAAGAATAAGGGACAGCTTTTGCCGTTGACACCTGAACAGCTTGCCCGCCAGCAGATCGACGTCCAACTCGTTGCCTGCGGCTGGGTCGTACCAGCTTACGTGCGTCTGCTTTTCTGCTGCGACATCGGGCCGTTCCGCTGGATGGCGCTGTTCGGCGACCCCGAGGACATTTTGAAGGCCGACGCCGAGAAGGAAGCGCGGCGCGGTGCCACCATAGCCCTGACGCTGGTGGCCAAACTGGCGGCGCAGAAGCAGACCAGGGCGCTGGAGTGCCAGCGCAATCAAAGCCAGCGCACGCTGTTCGAGGCACAGGACAGAGTCGATGCGCAACGAGATGAGATGGTTGGCAAGATTGAGGGCCGGGGGCAACGATCGGTTAGCATGGCATCGCTGTTACTGTTGCGCTGGCGACTTGCTCGAACCGGGGCGGAAATGGCACCTTCCGGCGAAGAAACTTCCACGTCATGAAATACGAACCAGTAGCCAGCGTTCAGCCAGATATTTTGCGTTGGGCCAGACATACAGTCGGACTCGACGTGGCCGAGGTCGCGCAGAGGCTTAAACGCCCACCACAGGAGATCGAAGCCTGGGAGAAGGGGATCTCGGCGCCTACATATCCGCAACTCGAAAAGCTTGCGTACCAGATCTACAAGCGTCCGTTGGCAGTTTTCTTCCTACCCACGCCGCCGGAAGAAACATTGCCGCAAAAGGAGTTCCGCACTCTGCCAGATGCGGATATGCAGTCCTTGCAGCGCGACACCTACCTCCACATTCGGCGCGCGCACGCCTACCAGCTCGCGTTGCGCGAATTGTTCGATGGCCGGAACCCGGCCAGCCGTCAAATCTGGAAGGCAATCTCCCTGTCGCAGTCGAAAGGCGTTGCTGCGCAGGCGCAAACCATACGTGAATACCTCGGCATTACATTGGAACGTCAGATCACTTGGGAAACCGACGAACAGGCACTGAAAGCGTGGCGTAAAAACATCGAAAGTTGCGGAGTGTTCGTCTTCAAGGCTGCATTCAAGCAGAAGGATATTTCCGGTTTTTGCTTGGTCGATGATGCCTTGCCAGTCGTCTACCTCAACAACAGCACTACCAAGACGCGTCAGACGTTCAGTCTATTGCACGAACTCGCACACCTCTTAAACAGCACCAATGGGTTGAGCAAGTTCGACACTGCTTACATCGAGCGATTGCCCAATCAACGACGGCAAGTCGAACGCTTCTGCAATGCCATCGCTGCCGAAGTGCTGATTCCGGAGCGAGATTTCGTCGATCAGATCAGACAGTTCCCAGCGAACGCGGAACACGCCACCGAGGAACAGTTTTCCGCGCTGGCGGGCCGCTACGGCGTCAGCCGGGAAGCCGCCTTGCGGCGCTTGCTGGATCGCGGACGGGTTGGCAAGGTCTTTTACGAGCACAAGGCTAAGCGTTGGGCAGCGCAGAAGAAGGCTTCCACCGGTGGCGATTGGTACAACAACCAGGGCGTCTACATAAGCAGGCAATTCGCCCGCGAGGTCATCGGTCGGCATTTCCGCAATCAGATCAGCCTCGAACATGCTGCTGATCTGTTGGGTATCAAGCCGAGAAGTTACGCCAGATTTGAAGAGCACGTCTTGCAGGGCGCCGAAGCATGATTTATGTCTTCGATACCAGCTCCCTTCGATCCCTTCAACACTTCTATCCGAGCGTCTTCAAAAGTATTTGGGACCAACTGGACGCGCTCGCCGAGCAAGGGCAACTGATTTCAACGCGCGAGGTGTTCAACGAACTCGAACGCCAGGCCGTTAGCGAAGAAGTCCTGCACTGGGCGAAGGCCCGCAAGCACCTGTTCGTCACGCCGACGAATCCCGAGCTTAAATTTGTTGCCGATATCTTCAAAATCAAGCATTTCCAAGGTTTGATCGGCGCGCAGCAGCGCCTCAAGGGAACGCCAGTTGCCGATCCCTTCGTCATCGCTTGTGCACGGGTCAATCACGCGACGGTAGTCACCGAAGAAGGTTGGCAGCACGGAGGCAAGCCGCTCACGCTCAAGCCTCACGCCGCCAAGATCCCCAACGTCTGCGATCATTTCAAGATTGCCTGTATCGATCTGGAAGAATTCATGCACCAACAAGGCTGGGCGTTTTGATGCGCAACAAGCAAAAGTTGGAGTTGACGTGGATCGGGAAGGAGAATCGGCCGAAGCTGGAGCCGCGGATTTTGCTGGAGGATGCGGCGAAGTCGTATCACGCAGCGCAGCGGGTGACGGACAACGACATCTTCGACAACCGGTTGATCTTCGGGGACAACCTGCTGGCGTTGAAGGCGCTGGAGCAGGAGTTCGCGGGCAAGGTGAAGTGCGTCTATATCGATCCGCCGTTCAATACAGGTCAGGCTTTTGAACACTACGATGACAGCGTAGAGCATAGTCTTTGGATCGACCTAATGATCAAGCGCGCGGAAATCATCTGGCGTCTACTCGATCAAACAGGCGTGCTGGTGGTGCACCTCGACCAAGAGGAGGTGCATTACCTAAAGGTTGCCTTGGATCAACTCTTTGGACGAGAGAACTTTCTCGGTGAAATTGCATATGAGCGATCGGGCGTTTCGGGCCTTGGCCAAGGCGGCTCGTTCGTTGTCAACACACATGAATATGTGCTGTGGTACGCCAAGGACAGGAGGGTGTTTTCCGCAGTCGATCTATCTGGCGCCGGGCCTCTGGAGCCCAAGGACATGAAACGGTACAACAAAGTTCTTGTCGATCCAGGGCGACGAACTGAGGTCGTAAGGTTTGTTGCACCGTCTACCAACACTGACGTTGTGATCTACCGACATACAGGACCAGTCGTCAAATCAATTTCGCTGCGCAATTTCGATACAAGATCTGAGGAAATAAGATCTCAATACATTGATAATTTCGACCGTGTTTTCAGAATTACAAGCGTACAGAAGGAGAACGAATTTCAGAATCGCATCCTTTCCTACTGTCGAGATGGGCTCTACTCCGCTGACTACCTTGTCAGCCGCGGAAGAAATGAGGGAGAACGTATCACTGCGTACTACCAGAACGAAAGCGTGTTTGTGTGGCTGAAGGATTCATCCAAAGTCGAGGATCACGAGATCGTTCGAACCGGGAAATTGTCAGACTTCTGGCCGCACGGCGACATCCCCAAGGCAGATCTGGCAAACGAGGGTGGAGTTGAGTTCCGACGAGGCAAGAAACCTGAAAGGTTATTGGAGCGCGTTCTACGGATAGCTACAAAGCCCGGCGATCTCGTCCTCGACTCCTTCGCCGGCTCCGGCACCACCGGCGCGGTGGCGCAGAAGATGGGCCGCCGCTGGATCATGGTCGAACTGGGCGAGCACTGCCATACCCACATCATTCCGCGCCTGAAGAAAGTCATCGATGGCGAGGATGCGGGCGGCATCACCAAGGCGGTGGACTGGAAGGGCGGCGGCGGGTTTCGCTACTACCGGTTGGCGCCGTCGCTGCTCGAAAAGGATCACTGGGGCAACTGGGTCATCAACCGCGACTACAACGCAGCGATGCTGGCCGAAGCGCTGTGCAAGCTGGAAGGCTTCACCTACGCGCCCTCGGATTCGGTGTACTGGCAGCACGGTCATTCCACAGAGCGCGATTTCCTCTACGTCACCACCGCCAGCCTCACGCACGAGCAGTTGCAGCAGTTGAACGACGAGGTGGGGCCGCAGCGCTCGCTGCTGGTGCTGTGCACGGCGTTTCGCGCCCGGGCCGACCGCTACGAGAACCTTACCGTGCGCAAGATCCCGCGGCAGGTGTTGTCGCGCTGCGAGTGGGGCCACGACGATTACTCGCTGCAGGTGGAGAACCTGCCGAAGGCGCCGCCCGAGCAGGTCGAGCCCTGCCAAGAAGAAATAGATTTGTGAGCAGGGGTCGGCCAGCGGCAGGCGACCGCTATCGTGCGCAGGGTGCAGCAGCCGAGTCCGAGCCGGGTTCGCGCGGGCGCGTGCTGCGCAATCTGCCGGGGATCAAGTCGGTACGGGAAATAGCGCGACGCGAATCCGAGGCGCTGCTTGCCGCGACCGAGCGGCTGATTGATGAAACCGATCAGGACCATCGCTTCACCAGCGATGATATCTACCGCATGCACCGGTTGTGGCTGGGCCGCATTTATCCGTGGGCCGGAGAGCATCGGCAGGTTAATCTTGCCAAGGATAACTTTCCATTTGCGGCGGCGGATCAGGTGCCACGGTTGATGCTGGCGTTCGAGCAGGGGCCGCTACGGGAATTCACGCCCTGCCGGTTTGCGCATGCCGCAGATCAGGCGCGGGCGATGGCGATTGTTCACGCAGAGTTGATTCTGATCCATCCGTTCCGCGAAGGAAACGGCCGCTGCGCCCGTCTACTGGCGGTGTTGATGGGCTTGCAAGCCGGACTGCCGGCGCTGGATTTCGGCGGGATTCGCGGCGAGGAGAAACAGCGTTACTTTGCCGCGGTGCAGGCAGCGCTGGGCCGGGACTATGCGCCGATGACGGCGGTATTCGACCGCGTTGTCGCGCGAACGATGAAAGCGCGGACTAGCGCTTGGCGGAGGGACGCGTCTTGACCGCCGACGCCGTTGGAGTTGCTTTGGACGTGGCGCGCTTGAACGGCGCGCGGATGCCTTCGATGGCGGACGACGTAGCCACCGAGCGGAGCACGCTGCGCTGGCGCTGCAGCGGATCGCGCAGATGCGGATTGGTGCTGGAGAGCTTGGAACTCATGATGCAATTCTATCACCAGCAGCAGGGGACGAAGGTGGGAAATCCATGAATCGGCACGTTAACGCCATTGCAGGACGTTTGAGCCTGCGTCCGCCACAACGACGGTCGCTGGAGATCCTGGATCGCGTTTGCGAGATCGCGCCGCCGCGCAAGGACGTTGACGTGTCCGCCGCGCTGGACGTCATCGGCAGCGAATTTCCCTCGGTGACCGACTTCGAGCGTGAGTTCGTCTCGCTGTGTTTTGCGCTGGCGACCGGCGTCGGCAAGACGCGCCTGATGGGCGCGTTCGTCAGCTACCTGCATCTGGCACACGGCATCAACAATTTCTTCGTGTTGGCGCCGAACCTGACCATCTACAACAAGCTGATTGCGGATTTCACACCGAACACGCCCAAGTACGTGTTCAAGGGCATCGCCGAGTTCGCCACCGACCCGCCGGAGATCATCACCGGGGATACCTACGAGACGCGCGCAGGCACCCTGTTCGATGAACTGATCCGTTGCCGGGTCAATATATTCAACATTTCCAAGATCAATTCCGAGGTGCGCGGCGGCAAGGCGCCACGCATCAAGCGCTTGTCCGAGTACATCGGTCAGAGCTATTTCGACTACCTGGCCAGCCTGCCGGACCTGGTGCTGCTGATGGACGAGTCGCACCGCTACCGCGCCAGTGCGGGCGTGCGGGCGATCAACGAGTTGAAACCGATCCTGGGTCTGGAATTGACCGCCACGCCGTTCGTCGAGAGCAGCAAGGGCACAGTGTCGTTCAAGAATGTGATCTACGACTACCCGCTCGGCCAGGCGATGGCTGACGGCTTCGTCAAGGAGCCCGCCGTCGTCACGCGCAAAGACTTCGACCCGAAGGGCATGTCTGCCGCAGAGATCGAGCATCTGAAGCTGGAGGACGGCATCCGCCTGCACGAGAGCGTGAAGGTGGACCTGGAAACCTATGCGCGCGAAACGGACCGGGACATCGTCAAGCCGTTTGTGCTGGTGATTGCGCGCGATACCACGCATGCGCGGCAACTGCTCGAGCTGGTCCAGTCCGATGCGTTTTTCGATGGACGTTACAAGGACAAGGCGATCCAGGTCGATTCCAGCCAGACCGGCGCCAAGGAAGAGGAGATGATCGAGCGGCTGCTCAAGGTTGAGCGCACCGACGAGCCCACCGAAATCGTCATCCACGTCAACATGCTCAAGGAAGGCTGGGACGTCACCAACCTGTACACCATCGTGCCGCTGCGCGCGGCCAATGCGCGCACCCTGATCGAGCAGTCCATCGGCCGTGGGCTGCGTCTTCCGTACGGCAAGCGCACCGGGGTGATGGCGGTGGACCGGCTCAACATCGTCGCCCACGACAAGTTTCAGGAAATCGTCGAAGAAGCGAACCGGCCCGATTCGCCAATCCGCCTGCAGACGCGAGTGATCGATCCCTCGCAATTGGGCCAGCGGACGGTGACGGTGGTATCGCAATCAACGCTCGCCAGCAAGCTGGGTCTCGTGCCGTCGGCGATGACAAATACGACGGTGCTGGCGGGCCAGGAAGAACACCCTGCGTTCACCAACTCGGAAGAACAGAAGATCGCGCAGATGGCGTATGGCGTTATCCGCGGGCTCGGCAATCAACCGCAGAAATTGCCCACGTTGAGGCACCTGGGCCGGCCGGAAATCCAGGCCGAGATCGTCAAGGCCGTCGAGCAGCAATGCGCGCCTGCGCAGATGGAGCTTGAGGGCGTCGGCGGGAAGTCGGACATTGCCGGCATCGTGGCAAGGACGGTGGCTCTGGTCACACAGCAGAGCATCGATATTCCACGCATCCTGGTGGTGCCCAGAGGCGAGGTTACGTCGGGATTCCATCCCTTTACGCTCGATTTGTCGACCCTGAAGTATCCGGCCGTTTCGGACGAGTTGTGGGTCCAACATCTGCGCACCGGTCTGCGCGATACCGTTGCATTGGGCCGTGGCGGAGTCGAGGAATCGAAGCTGGAAGACTACGTGGTCAGCGGCCTGGTCGATTTCGACGATGTGTCTTACGACGAACACGCCGATCTGCTCTATCAGCTGGCTGCGCAAGTTGTCGCGCACTTCAAGACGTATCTCTCCGAGGGAGATGTGCGCAAGGTGTTGCGTTGCTACCAGAAGAATATCGCGAAGTTCGTCCACGCGCAGATGCAGAAGCATTACTTCGAGGAAACCACGGCGGGTTACGAAGTCAAGATCAGCAAGGGCTTCACCGAATTGAAGCCCAGCGCGTACACACAATCGGTGAACGAGTCGCCTGCCGACTACCGGGTTTCGCCCAATGACAGGGCCAACATCGCGAAGTACCTGTTCAGTGGTTTTGGACGCTGCCTGTACACGGTGCAGAAGTTCGACTCGGACGCCGAGCGCAAGCTGGCGGTCATCCTGGAACGCGACGCACTGAAGTGGTTCAGGCCAGCCAGAGGTCAGTTCCAGTTGTTCTATCGCCAGGGCGGCGAGCCGCAGGAATACCAGCCGGACTTCGTTGCCGAGGCCGATGACGCGGTCTATATGCTGGAACCGAAGATGCGCAAAGAGCTCGACGACCCCGTGGTTCTGGCCAAGAAAGACGTGGCCGTGCAGTGGTGCGCGAATGCCTCCACCTATCTGGCCAGTTGCGGCGGCAAGCCGTGGAGCTACGTGTTGATTCCCCACGACGCCATTGCGGGGAACATGACGTTGGCGGGCCTGGCGGATCAGTTTGCCGCCCAATGAAATCTGCGTTGCCCACTTCGGCGGCTGGTGAAGAGGCCGCGCTCAAACTCCAAGTGCAACATTATTTCGGAGAAAATGTTGCATGGAAACGTCTTCAGATTCAATGCGGGAAGTGTTCATGGAGCAATTCTAGCCCTCGTCCCCGACGAGGTCTAACATCCGGTGTCGTTGCGGATCAGTGTGCGCATTCTGCGTGACCGTATCGGTCGGTCGTGCCGATTTTTACAGACTCGCCGCAGCACGCAGCATGGCGCCGGCCTTGTTCATGGTTTCTTCCCATTCGGTCTGCGGATTGGAGTCGGCCACGATGCCGCCGCCGGCCTGCACGTGCACACGACCGTCCTTGATCACTGCGGTGCGGATGGCGATGGCCATGTCCAGATTGCCCGAGTAGGACAGATAGCCCACCGCGCCGCTGTAAACACCGCGTTTGACCGGCTCCAGTTCGTCGATGATCTCCATCGCCCGCACCTTGGGCGCGCCGCTCAAAGTGCCGGCGGGGAACGCCGCCATCAGCGCGTCCAGCGGATGCGTGTTCGGCTTGAGCCGTCCGGTGACGTTGCTGACGATGTGCATGACGTGGCTGTAGCGTTCCACCGCCATCTTCTCGGTCAGGCGCACGCTGCCGGTCTCGGCCACGCGACCGACATCGTTGCGGCCCAAGTCGATCAGCATCAGATGCTCGGCAATCTCCTTGGGATCGGCCAGCAGCTCCGTCTCCAGCCGCGCGTCGTCCTCGGTCGTTTTGCCGCGCGGTCGCGTGCCGGCCAGCGGCCGCACCGTCATCGTCTCGTCCTCCACCCGCACCAGCACCTCCGGCGACGAGCCGACCACGTGGTGATCGTCCATGTGCAGGCAATACAGATACGGCGAGGGATTGATCCGCCGCAGCGCGCGGTACAACGCCAGCGGCTCGGCGGTGAATGGCGCGCTCAAGCGCTGCGACGGCACCACCTGCATCACATCACCGGCGGTGATGTAATCCTTGATTTTGCCGATGGCCGCGCCGTAAGTCTCGGGCGTGAAGCCGGAGACAAACTCCGCCGTCTGCGCTGGCGCCGGCATCTTCGGCCGCGCCGGCAACGGCTGTGCCAACTGCGCCTCGATCTCATCCAGCCGCCGTTCCGCGCGAGCCTGATCGGCCGCGTCGTCGATAACCGCGTGCACCACCAAGGTCAGCGTCGCCCGCAGACTGTCGAACACCACCAGTTCATCCGCACGCATCAGCAGGATGTCCGGCGTACCCAGCGGGTCCGGCTTGTCGCGGTTGATGCGCGGCTCCACATAACGCACGCAGTCATAGCCGAAATAACCCACCAGCCCGCCGGCAAAACGCGGCAGCCCCGGCGTCTCCGCCACCTGGCAGCGCGCCGCGTATTCCTTCAGCCAGACGATCGGATGTTCGTGTTGCAGCGACTCGACGATCTCGCCATCCACCCGCCGTTCGATCTGCGTGCCGCGCACCCGCAGCACCTCGCGGCACGGCAGGCCGACGAACGAGTAACGGCCCCAACGCTCGCCGCCCTGCATCGACTCGAACAGGAAAGAATAAGGCCGGTTGGCCAGCTTGAGATAGGCGCCGACAGGCGTGTCGAGGTCACCCGGCAGCTCGCGCGTCAGCGCGACGTGAGTCATCGGGTTAGAGAGGGCAGTCATGGTCAATCCAATCGTGTGAAATCTAAGGTGGGTATGGACGGCGCGCCCGCCGTCAGGACGCTGTCAGCGCCATCGCCACCAGAGTTGCGGGGAAGCCGTATCCGAACGGATTGGCCCCCGCAGATTCGATTGACCGTGCATGTCTGCGGTTGAAGAGGATTTCAGGTTGAAACTATAGCTTATTTACCGGGCTTGAATCGAAGTTGTGTATCGAGCGCGATTTAATATGCAATGGCATCAAGATCGGATAGCGCGGGTTCACTCCAGACTATTCCCTCATCGCACCATCGTTTCTGCCAAACAGTGGATTATTTCCTTGCCGTCCTTATAGGCTTGAACGACTTCGCTGTAAGCCGTCGTCGAGTTGATTCTGCCCTCATGGGCAAAATCATTTCGCCACACAATCAAATTGTTGTACGAGTTCTTAATATCTCGACGATGCGTTAGTAGGTGCGCTTTGGCAGTTGCATCTAGACGCCGCGCAAACCTTTTAGCATATCGTTCGCCGAACCGACTGACATATTCTTCCTTGACAATGCTCAGCTTTATTCTGCCGTTTATTCTCTTAAAGCGTGACTCAACAAAAGCTCCTAGTACAGGATGCTTCTTACTCGCAAAGTCAACGAAGATATCTTTAATCGCCATCTCAAATACTGTAACCGCTGCTACAGATACGAACCCCACGTACTTGGCTGTAAGTAGTGGATCAGAAAGCGCTGGTATTACAGTGTTCAGGTGCGCGACAACATCGTCCGCATGCTGAAATTTAGTTGCGTAGGGCATTAACAGGCGCCTATGAAAGAAGATGCTCCTCCACCTTCTCAATACGAGCTAAAACTGTCTTCGTGTCAGTTGTGTTTATACGGCTGTACTCATCGAACTCGGGATCAGCTCGTAACTCTGCGAACCTCCTCTTGACGTCTATTGAGGCGAGCTTCTTGTGGTTACTAACTAGTACGCTCATCACAGAGTCCAGCGCCGAAACATTGAGCGGCCCGCGTAGATGGAAAGGGCGGGGCCCAAGAGCTTCCACAACGATCTTAGTAACTGACGGAAACACATCAAAAAACCTGGTTGCCTTCTTTGTTGCGCCAGAATCGTGGTGCTTCATCGCACGATTCAAGTGCTCTTTCATTGGCTTCTCATACTCTGGTTCTGATCCAACCAAGGCAAACACTCTCAGCAACAGCTCAACATCCTTTTGATGCTTGTCCAGGTAGGATTTGCCGAGAATTTTGCGCCAATTCTTGTCCTTGTTGGCTTCTCTAAGGCGTTTGTTGAAACCGCCACGAAAGACGCAGTTCCGTATCTCTTGCGGCTTCAACGGCGTGCCGCCTGTATTCAATCGCTCGAATATGTGATAAGCGCTAGTGCTTTCGCCGACTGGATTGAGTTGGCGAATATTCACCGCCCTCAGTACGGCTTGTTTCAGTTTTCGCTGGTCCGCTTCATCTAAGTCAGTGAACCGCTTGCCATGATGAGGGCTCTTCTGGTCCAAGCCCGACAGACGAAAGACCTGGCGCTTACCTTGCGTGCTTTCCCTTCCAAAGTAGCCATCGAAGAAAAATACAACGCTGAGGATTCGTTGTTGGCCGTCTATAACAAGATTTTTGTTTTCTTCATCGATATAGAAGAACACCGGCGGCACCGGAAGACCGCAAAGGAACGAGTCGATGAGAAGAGATGACTGACGCATCGACCATACAAATTCCCGTTGGTAGTCTGGGATAAGGATGTCGTTGTCCTTCCACATTTGGGATATACCCCACAGTGTGAAATCGGATGGGTAACTGGCTATGTCGTAGGTTATGGATGCCGTCTCCTCTTCCTGTTCGTCTTCGATGTCTAGTTCGTCGTCAGCCATCTAGAGTCCTGGATAATTTGGTGAGGGTGACTATTTTGATGAGTGCATAACGCCTAGTTAAGCCGCCGAGATTACGATGACATCATACTAAACACAATATTGATGGTTAATCGCCGTGTCCTGTCTCCCTCGCATCGCCATCCCTGACATCTCACATTGCGTGACGCAACGTGGACAATCGGCGTGAACAGGTCTTTCACTGCGATGCGTGCGGACCCTCCGTGCTCCGTATTACATCACTGTAATTCTTTCGGCAGTCTCAACCGGTCTAGCCCGCTTTTGTCCCAAGCTCTTCGCGAAGCACACGACGAAGTGTTCGTTCGAGCGCGCCCTCCTGCTCGGCGATGTGATCATGCAGCGCTTCATTGATGAGCGTCTGATAGTTGCCGCCGCTCTTCACCTGGGCGCGGAACCACGCCATCACGTCCGCGTCTAGCCGGATGGTGATTCGCTCCTTGCAAACGTACTCGGCTTGGAGTTTGGCTAGTGCCGGCACATCTTTTGCCCGCTTGGCGTTGTCGAAGTCATATTCCTTGCGCATGGGTCAATCCTCATAGGCGCGCGCTTCGCCGGAACTGGCCTTGCGCGCCGAAATAATCCGAATCACATCCTCATCACGCTCGGTCCAGACCACCAGCAGCAACCGATCGCTATACCCGCGACCGAGGGTGACGAAACGCGGTTCACTGCGTGCATCAGGGTCTTCGCGTGTGAGGTTACAGGGATCAACCAGGGCGCCTACCGCATCGGCAAAGTCCACGCGATGCTTACGCAGATTGTCGGTGCGCTTGGACTCGTCCCATTCGATCCGCATGCGTTACTGTATGACAAACGTACATATATCACAACTGATCGAATCGTATCGGCTTGCCGCAAGCATTAGACGGCCGTCCGGAATCACACCGGCATCTCGGCCGCTTCCCGATCCAGCAAGACGCGTTTGCGTTCGACACCCCATCGGTAACCGGAAAGTGAGCCGTCGTGACGCACGACGCGATGGCAGGGAATGGCGACGGCGATGTGGTTGGCGGCGCAGGCGCCGGCGACGGCACGCACGGATTTCGGCGAGCCGATCTGTTGGGCGATGTCGCTGTAGCTGGCGGTCTGGCCGGCTGGGATTTCACGCAGGGCCTGCCAGACGCGTTGTTGAAAGGCGGTGCCGCGGACATCGAGTGGCAGGTCGAGACCGAGCCGCGGCGCTTCGACGAATCCGACGACGCGGGCGACCAGGGATTCGTAGGCTTTTTCTCCGCCGACCAGACGTGCGTGGGGGAATTGATCCTGCAGGTCACGCACCAGCATCTCCGGATCGTCGCCGATCAGGATGGACGCCACACCCTTGGCGCTGGATGCCACCAGAATGGCGCCGAGGGAGCACTGGCCTACGGCAAAGCGGATGTCTTCGTTGATGCCGCCGGCGCGGTAGCGGGTGGGTGTCATGCCAAGCAATTGGGTGGATTTGTCGTAGAACCGGCCGTTTGAATTGAAGCCGGCGTCGTAGATCGCATCGGTGACTTTCTGGCCGCGGGTCAGTTCTTTGCGTACCCGGCTGGTCCGATGTGCGCTGGCGTAATTCTTGGGCGTGAGGCCGGCAACGGCTTTGAACAGGCGGTGAAAATAACCGGGAC
>Ga0307372_10007985_pt1 | contig 14996 bp, 10 predicted proteins | sample OX1MG_FD_202533 | JGI IMG/M metagenome (GOLD analysis project Ga0307372, IMG submission 202533) | Soil microbial communities from Risofladan, Vaasa, Finland - OX-1 | ecosystem: Environmental > Terrestrial > Soil > Coastal area > Acid sulfate soil | place: Finland: Risofladan, Vaasa | collected... | reverse complement strand
GAGAAGGTGCGGACGCTCGACCCCGCGGATGCGGTGCGCGGCCAGTTCCGCGGCTACCGGAGCGAGCCCAGCGTGGCCGCGGATTCGCGGGTCGAGACGTTCGCGGCCATGCGTTTTCACATCGACAACGAACGTTGGAATGGTGTGCCGTTTTACGTGCGCGTGGGCAAGTGCCTGCCCGTCACCGCGACGGAAGTGCTGGTCCGGTTCAAGCGTCCGCCGCGGCCCGTGCTGGACGAAGCCGCGCAGCCGTTGGACTGCTACTGCCGCTTCCGCGTCAGTCCCGAGGTGGTGCTCGCGCTGGGCACCAAGGTCAAGGTGCCGGGGGAGCGCATGGTGGGGGAAAGGATCGAGCTGGTCGCCCACCACCAGCCGCCCGACGAGATGCAACCTTACGAGCGTCTCTTGGGCGATGCGGCCAACGGCGACGCGACCCTCTTCGCGCGCGAGGACGCGGTCGAGGCGGCCTGGCGCGTGGTGGACCCGATCCTCAAGAACACGGCCCCGCCCATCGAGTACGAGCCCAACACCTGGGGACCGCCCGAGGTCGATCAGCGACTCACGCCCGAAGGAGGCTGGCACGACCCCAAGCCCAAGGAGGCGCCGGCATGACGCAAGTTGCTCACGTCGTCTTCCTGCTCGACATCGATGGCACACCATTTGCCCACTCGAAGGCATATTCTCAATCGCAGTCACAAATCGAGGAACGCGCCATGGCACGTCCACTTGCAAAACCTGGTGAAGTCGTCGATGTCGGGCTTTTCGGCTCAGCCGTTGGTTCCGCGGAGACCATGACCTTGGTCAAGGCCAAGGACGTCGAAGTCATTCGACTGATTGTGCCAGCCGGAAAACTGATCGCCGAGCACAAGGCCAAGGGCGAAATCATCGTGCATTGCCTTGAAGGGCGGGTTGAGTTCACCGTCTTCGACAAGGCGCGGACGCTCGAAGCGGGGAAGCTCCTCTATTTACCGACAGGGGAGCCCCATTCGGTCAAGGGCCTTGAAGACTCGTCGCTTCTGTTGACGATTCTGTTGCCCAAGCACGAGTAGCTCTGGTGACCGGCAGTGGGAAAAAACAATCACCCGCTTCAATGCCAAACTCTGAAGACGGGACGGCCTCTGTAGGGAACGCCCTCCGTGGCTTTCGTGTGCTGCCAGATGACGTCGCACCCGCTTCCCGGAACGCCACGGAGGGCGTTTCCTACAGAACGCGACGGGTCGATTCTGGCATTGAAGCGGGCGATTGAAAAACCCCCGCGCCCGTCGTGGATAGGTATCCATAAAACGCGCGGCCCAGACGCTATTAGGAATAGTAGGAAAAGACGATCATGTTTCCATTCGATCTGCACCCCATCCTCGCCACTTCTACATTCGAGGCACTGCGCCAGTTCGTGAGCGCCTACTTGGTCCATCCGATCCTTGTCAATTTCACGGCCGCCCTGATTCCAATCTCCGTCGTCAGCGACGTCCTCGGCAGGATACTAACCAAGGAGACGCTCCGCGACACCGGTTGGTGGACGCTGTGTTTCGCCGCGGTCATCACGCCCTTCACCGCGATGGCTGGCTGGCTGTTCTGGATGGACGGCGACATCGGTGTCACTGGCATGACCATCCACAAATGGCTCGGTACGACCCTGGCCGTGCTCCTGGTCGGCCTCGTCGTGTGGCGATGGTGGTTTTTCAAGAGCGACCGCTGGCCGAGCAACTACTATCTGCTGGTGGCACTGGCGGTGGTGGGGGCTGTCGTCTACCAAGGATTCCTCGGCGGGAGCCAGAGTTTCTCCATGTAGGATGCCTCAGCCGAATGCCGGTGAGAATAGGCTGGCCGTAGCCCCCCGCGCCGATCAACGCGTCAAGCGTGGCCGTGCTGACGTGGAATTCGTCGATATCGAACCAGCCATGAACAAAAACACTCCATTCTCCGCCAGCGAAGCCGGAGAGATTGCACACCCCGCCCTATGAGAATGGCGAGTCTTAAGACGGCGACGCGGCACACGAATTGCACGCAGGTGGGGCCGACCGGTGTCGTCGTGTCATTGAATCTCGTGCCAGGAGAAAAGAAAAAGAATGAGTACCGCCGTCGCCAGTACCACCTACATTACGAAATTGAAGAGCCACGAGGAAGTGGCCGACGAGACCATGGCGTTCCGATTCGAGAAGCCCGCGGCGTTCACTTTCACGCCTGGCCAGTGTATCGATATCACGCTGCAACATCCGCCCGAGACTGACACGGAAGGTGATGGGCGTACGTTTTCCATTGCCAGCGCCCCCTCTGAAGACTTCCTCATGGTGGCGACCCGTCTGCGGGACACCGCGTTTAAGCGAGTGTTGAGGACACTCGCTCCGGGCAACGAAGTGAAGATCGAAGGCCCGTCGGGCAGCTTGAGACTTCATAACGATAAGCGGCGGGCTGCCGTGATCGTGGCCGGGGGCATCGGTATTACGCCCTTCCGCAGTATTCTTCTCAACGCCACGCGGGAGAAACTGCCCCTCCGCATTTTCGTTTTTTACGGGAATCGCCGCCCGGAGGACGCCGCCTTCCTCGACGAACTCCAAGAGCTCGAGAAGCGGAACCCCAACTACAAGTTGATCGCTTGCATGAGCGAGATGGGGAAATCGCATCGCTCCTGGCAAGGTGAGAGGGGGTTGATCGACGCCAAAATGCTAGCCAAACACCTGAAGGGAGTCGGCTCGCCCATCTACTACATCACCGGATCGCCGGCCATGGTCAAAGCCATGCACACCGTGCTCAATGGCACGGGAGTCGATGACGACGATATCCGCACCGAGGAGTTTGCCGGCTATTGACCTGGCCACGGTGGCTTGGCCGTGGCTTCTCACCCAGACCGTTGAGGCTCTAAAGATGTCGATCTGGACCGTCGGCCATTCGACCCGTACGATCGAGGAGCTCATCGACCTCCTGCGCCATGTTCAGATCGAAATCCTCGTTGATGTGCGGCACTTCCCTGGCTCGCGCCGCTTCCCGCACTTCAACAAGCCGGAACTGCACGACACCTTGGCCGCGGCGGGTATTCGCTACGAGCACCTGGTCGAGCTTGGCGGGCGCAGGCCGGTTCGACCCGATTCGCACAACGGCGCGTGGCGCAACGCCTCGTTTCGCGGCTATGCCGACTACATGGAGACCGGGCCGTTCCGCGATGGCGTTGATCGACTGATGAAGATCGCTCGCGCGGGCCGAACCGCGATCATGTGTTCGGAGGCGGTCTGGTGGCGGTGCCACCGTTCGATGATCGCCGACGATCTCAAAGCGAGAGGCTGGCAGGTTTTCCACATTCTAGGCGCGAACAAGATCCAGGAGCACCCCTACACGTCAGCGGCGCGGCTGTTGGACGGACAGCTCTCGTATGAAGGCGTTCTCGGGAATGTCGGAACTGGAAATGGGGCGACTGAAGGTCAACCAGGGATCACGTCGCCTTGACAAACGCCAAGATTTGCTGCAACTTGCCGAAATCAGTGGGCTTGACCAGGTGGTGACCGAACCCCTCCTCGCGCGAACGCCGGTGGTCTGACTCATGCCCATACCCGCTCATGGCGACCAGCATGACGTTCTTGAGGATCGGCTGCTGACGCATCTTTTTGGCTACCTCATAGCCGTCCATCCCCGGCAAGCCGATGTCCAGCAGCACCACATCAGGCCGGTACTCGACGGCCGCTTCCAGTGCCGTCGGGCCGTCGTGAGCCGTTCGGAAATCATGTCCCGACGCTTCCAGCAGCATGGCCAGGCTCTGGGCCACATCCACGCTGTCATCGACCACGAGCACTCGCAAAGATGGTCCGGTCGGTTTCGCCGTTTCGGTGGGAGAAGACTGCGGCCGCGGTTCGCCCGCCAGCACCACCGGCAGACGCACGACAAACTCGCTGCCCTGCCTCAACGCACTGTAAGCCTCGACTGTGCCTCCGTGCAACTCCACCAGCCGTTGCACCAAGCACAAGCCGATGCCTAAGCCGCCTTGCGAGCGGGCCAGCGATCTTTCCGCCTGCGTGAAAAGATCGAAGATGCGCGGGAGCAATTCCGGGGCGATGCCGACACCCGAATCCCGCACCCTCAGCACCGCTTCATTGCCTTCTTGCAGGACGGAAAGCCAAATGTGACCGCCTTCGTCGGTGTACTTGGCGGCATTGGTGAGCAAGTTCACGACCACCTGTTCCAGCCGAACAGCGTCGGCATACAGCCAAACGGGTTGTAGCGGCAGAGAGAGCTCGAGCGAATGTCGACGTTGTCCGATGAGCGGGCGAACCGTCTCGACCGCATTTGTCACGATACCGTTCAGGGCGAGCCGTTCTTGAATGAGGTGGATCCTTCCGGTCGTGATGCGAGACACTTCCAGCAAGTCGTCAACGAGGCGAGTCAATTGCCCCACTTGACGCTCGATGATGGTGCGGGTTTTCTGTTGGAGTTGGTCCTCGTTTTTCTGAAACCGAAGAAGTTGCCCTGCGTTCGAGATGGCGGCGAGTGGATTGCGAAGCTCATGACTGAGCATCGCCAGGAATTCGTCCTTGCGGCGGTGCAGGTCGATCAACGCTTCCGCCTGCTCGTGCGTCATACGTTCCAAGCGGCTGCGTTCACTGATGTCTCGGATATTGCATTGGGCAACGTGCCGGTGGTCCACATGATAGACGTTGCTGACGAACTCGACCTCGGCCCGCTTGCCGTTTTTGCTTTCGAGCGGCAAATGGTCGTAGCGGACATAGCCATTCTGTTGCAGTTCTCGGAAGGCGGATTCGTTTTCCGATTTGTCGCCGAACAGACCGATCTCCCACAGTTCCTTACCCATGAACTCGTCGTGTGCGTAGCCCAGCATGTTCGTCATAAACGGGTTCGCGTCGAGAATTTTCCCGGTGTCGGCGTCGAGAATCAAGATGCCGTCCTTGGCCGTCTCGAAGAGCCGCCGATAGCGGACTTCAGACGTCCGCACGGCGACTTCCGCCCTCCTGTGTTCGGTGATGTCCTGAATTGCGAGCAGGATCAGTTCCGGTCGGCTGTTCGCCGACACGAAACGGCGCGCGTTGAGCAGCATGATCCTGCTGCCGATCGTCGGAAAGTCGTGTTCAACGGCGTAGTCTTCGAACGAATGGTTTTGCGGCAGGACTTCTTCCAGAAGCTCCCGCAGCCGGGGGATGTCCCACTGGCGGTTGCCCAAGTCGTATATGAAGCGGCCTTCGGTTTCCTCTTGTGAGACCTGGAAATTCCGGAAGAAAGCGGCATTTGCCGTTTTGACCCGCAGTACCTTGTCGAGCACGACGAAAGGCTCTCTCAAGCTTGCGATGATGTTGTCGGCGTAGGCGAGGGCGTCATGCAGTTGCTGCTCGAAATGCCTGCGTTCGGAGATGTCTCGGAAAACCAGCACGATCCCGGCGACTTCACCCTGCTCGTTGCGGATCGGGACGGCACTCGCGTCAATGGGTCGTTCCGTGCCGTCTTTGGCGATGAGCAGGCTGTGGTTAGCCAGCCCGACGACGACACCTTCCCGCAAGGCTCGGACGGTGGGATCTTCAACCGGCTGGCGGCTTGCTTCGCTGACGAGCCGCAACACGCTGTCGAGTGCGTGCCCCGCCGCGTCGTCCAGCGTCCAGCCGGTCAAGAGTTCGCCGACCGAGTTGACGAACGTGACCCGCCCCTCGATGTTGGTGGTCATCACCGCATCGCCAATACTGGCCAGCGCTACGCGGCACCACTCCGGTTGGAAGAGCGGCGCTTTCTTGCTTGCCGGTGAAGGGTCGGCCATACGCCCCCAATCTGATCTTGCGCTCGAAATTCCGTCTGTACGCTCTCCGACAGACACGGAGGAACCCCGTGAGCTTTACTTTCGTCTTCAACCGAACAAGCGCGCGAATTCCTCGTTGATGCTGCGGTAGCACTCGCAAGAACCGGCCGTCAAACCGTCCCGGTCAAGGACGGTGAACTTCCCGCGGCTGTAACGGATCAAGCCCTTCTCTTGAAAAGGCTCGAGAACCTCGGAGACGGTGGAACGCCGCACGCCGAGCATTTCGGCGAGGAACTCGTGCGTCATTGGGAACACGTCCGAGTGCGCCCGATCCTGGGTCATCAGCAGCCATCGGCAACAGCGCTGGTAAACCGAGTGCAGGCCGTTGCAAGCCACGGCCTGCGAAACTTGGGCGAAAAATGCGGTATGGTAGAGGGTCAGCAACCGGCGTAAGGCGCTATCCCGGCTGACCTCTTCCCGCAGCACGTCCTCCGCCATCCGCAGGGCGTCGCCTGGCACCTGCACGATCATCCGGTTGGCCGTTGTCTTGGCCCCGACGATAAGCGGCAGGCCCACCATGCCCTCGTCTCCGATGGTCGCTACCTCAATGGCCCTGCCGCCTTCCATCACGGTCAGAGCGGAGACGACGCCCCGGTTCGGGAAATAGGCGTGGTCAATGGGCGACCGAGCCTGGTACAGGACCTGCTTCAACTCCAGCGGGACGACTTGCAGCCGGGGGAGGAGGCGTTCGTACTCCTCCGCGGGTAGCCGGGCCAGGAGCCGGTTACCGTGCGGCGCCGCAAGCGGTTTGGTCTTCGGCATGGCTCACCACCCTCCCAGCATCCGCGCAAGTTTCCGTAGGGCGCACGTAATGTCGTACAATGGTCGCTCGGATGCGGACGCGTCTGGTCCTGCAGCGGTGGTCGATTAAATAGTCCGTCTGTCTGCCAGCAGACCATTGTATCATTTGTCTGCTGGCAGACACACGGCGTCTGTACGGTTTCCGACATGGCGGCCGGACTTTTTTTTGCGATAATGGACCAAGTGAGGACAAAGGCCGGGTCCCGGTGCGGCCCCGGACCCGACCGCAGCGAGGAAGCGTAAAATGGCTGAGCTCCGTAGAATCCATGTCCTCGGCCAGAACCGCCTATTGGCAAGTCTGCCGAGGAATGAGTACCGCCGCCTGCATCCCCATTTGGAAAGGGTCTCCCTGCCCTTGAGGGATATCCTCTACGAGGCGAACGGGCCGATCCCGCACGTCTTTTTCCCGCTCAACGGGGTGGTTTCTCTGGTCATCGTCATGGAAGGCGGCTTCAGCCTCGAAGTGGGAACCATCGGCAACGAGGGCATGGTCGGGACGCCGGTCTTCCTGGGGTCCGATAGTAGCCCGACCAGGGCGATTTCGCAGGTTCCAGGCGAGGCGCTGCGGATGGAAACCAAGGTCTTTGAGGAGGAAATGAAGCGCGGCGGCCCGTTGTACGGATTGGTCCAGCGGTACACTCAAGCGATGATTAACCAGATTTCGCAGTCCACGGTCTGTAATCACCGGCACTCTGTCGAGAAACGCATGTGCCGCTGGCTGCTGATGAGCCACGACCGTGTGGGGATCGACGAGTTTCTGCTCACCCAGGAGTTCCTTGCCCAAATGCTCGGTGTCCGTCGCCCCACTGTGACCGCCGTGGCGGGCATCCTCCAGAAGGCCGGGCTGATTTCCTACCACAGGGGCAGGCTAACCGTCCTCGATCGCAAGGGGCTGGAAGGCGCTTCCTGCGAGTGCTACGAGGTGGTCGCAAAGGAGTTGGACCGCTTGCTCGGCTGACGCCGGGAGCCTACCGACGGTCGCAGTGAAAGGTCTTCATGTTCCTGGGAGAATTGCAAGCGGTTTTTCCGTATCCGCCATGAGTGCGCCGAATTCCGTGTCAGAAACGAGGACAAGTCGGCCAGTTGACTCGACTCTACAAAGCCGTTGGACCACGTGGCGCAGCGGATGATTGCAGACCACTTCAAGTACGCGAACGTTTTCCGCCTTGCCGTTGACAATCACCGCTCGTCGTTGCCCAGCCTTGCCACAAAGCCCATTTCCGTAGTTGTGCCATTGTTCCCCGTTGTGCATATGCATGGAGAATCTCCCGTCGATTTAGCCCCTATATACTATGGTTCCGGGCACCGGTTTCGTCCGTTTCGTCGCTCAACTCATCGACCAGGATCACCGTGCCGTTCGCGGCGTTAAAACGGGGCCAACCACAATACGCCGAGCGCAACAGCGATCGACATTTTGGTCCTCCGAGTCTTGAGGTTCTTAAAGAAGTGAAATGTCCCCATTCCCACTAGGGCAGCAATTACTATGCCAAGTTGCGCTAGACTTGTCGCGCCTGCTCGATTTCGGCTTCGCCTCCCCTGGGCGGCGGCCCCTATCAACTCCGCCTTGAAGTGGCAGGCCGCGACTGGTTGCCCCCGCTTCAACCCTTGGTGTCAACGGAGTCACGCGTCACGCGGACTTAGCCCAGCGGTTGACCTTTCTGTGCCGCGCGCGATGGAGCTCTCGTCGGCATAGGGCGAGTATTGTTTGGCTGTTCGGCTGCGCCGACGGGCGTCAAGGACCCATCAGGCGAGCCACGTCGCGGCCGTCCGTGGTGATTTCGTACCGCGTGCAGTGATCGCCGTAGCCTTGCAGCCGCGCAAGTCCTCGTCGAACGAGGGAGTCGAGCACGGTGCGGTTGGTGAAGTTCCTGCTCGGCGTGACGACCATCAGCCGAAGCTGGTCGAGCCCTTCGCGCACATTCCAAAGACCCTCGCCGGCGCCGGCCACGAGCATCTCGCGTTCGCCGACGTCGAGTCTCGATGCCACGGTCTGATGATCCATCGGTCAATACTCCAAAAACAAAGCCGGCGTGGCGGATCGCCCGGAGGCATTCCACCACGCCGGCTTACTCGACAACGAGCCACCCGAAAAGTCCGGGCTGCTCTTCAGCTAGTCATCCGACGAATACTCGTACCGCAGTTCGACGGGACCGATTCGAAAACGGTCATGAACCTCGCCGACCACTTAGAGTATACGGCGCGGAGGGGCGAAAACAAGGGGTGCGACTGCGTTTATACCGCACGTCACCGCTCGCTCGCATATCGCACCGCGATCAACTCGGAAACGGACTGGACCTCCGCGGTGCCCGTTTCGGGGACCCGGACGACGCGTTTCAACAAGGCCCGTTGGTCGCTCTCCGGAGGATACATCGCCGACAATTTGAGCGACTGAACGCTGAGATCCTCGATCAAGGCGTGGAAGATCACCGAGACCGTGGCCGGCTCAACCGCCGCCGCCAGGCAGTTCTCAGCGATGAGCTGCGCGTAGACGATGGTCGAAAAGCACTTGCCGATTTCGATCACGAGGCCGGCATCCGCGGTCGCGTTCTGGGCAGGTGCGCCGTCTCCCACGAATGAGCTGAACGCCTCCACCTGCTCGACAAAGGCCCTGACGTTCGGTAAAGAACGCAGTGGCTCGTAGGCCTTCAGGAAATGCGCGAACTTGACCGTCTTGGCATTGCGGTCATGGGCTTCCATGCCATACGGGTTTTCGTCGCAATCGCCCTGCCGCAGGCTTACGGACCCTGGCACCGGCGCCTCGTTGGGGGTCGATGCGAAATACGGGCCCATGAATTGGGCCGTCAGGGCGAAGTTGATGTGAGTGCTTCCCTCAAGACTGGGGATGAGCTGCGCATCCCGCACGGCCGATTCGAGGTACGTCTCGGATTCGACCCCCCGAGCGCCCACGCACTCGGCGAGCAGCCCCAAGACTTTGACGCCTTCGGTGCTGACCTTCGCCTTTTGAACGGCGTTGAACAGCAGGTACCGGCGGTCGTTCTTGCCGGAGGCTTGCAGGTAGTCGAGCGCCCGATACGCGTAGAGCTTCATCGCCGCCAGGCGGGCATAAGCGGTGACCGTCACGGTACGGATGTGAGGCATTTCCACGACGGGCTTACCGTAGAGCACCCTGCGGCGCAGATGGTCGACGGCCTCCGTGAAGGCGTGCTCGCAGATGCCGACGGAGCCAAACCCCAAGAAGAACTTGCCGAAGTCGACCGTGCCGAAAGCCGCGTCCCAAGCGTCGCGGCCCCGCGCGATGACGTCGCGGTCCGTCAACGGGTGGCCTTTGACCTCGAATTGGCCCACGAAGGCCGCCCGCACGCCGAGGGTGCGAATCTTCCGCACGTTGCAATACGCCGGCGCTTCTTGCGGTCGAATCGCGAAAAAGACGAACGGCGATCTCTTTTTCGATCCAGCCGGCTCGGCGGGGCATTGCTTGGCCAGCACCGAAACCATGCATGCTTTATTGGCGTTGCCGATGTAGTACTTCGCGCCGTCGGCGACCAGGCCCGCCGGCCCCGCCGGTTTCAGCGTAAACTCATTGGCGAACAGATCCGACCCGTGGTCCCTTTCGGAGACCGCGAACGCGAACAGACCTCCGCCTTCCAGTCGTGCGACGGCTTCTTTCTTCAAGGGCTCGTTGGAGCTCATCAGGATGGGGAATAGCCCCAGGAACGAAACGTGCAGGCTGTAGGCGTGGGCCGGGCTGAAGTACGCGAAGACCTCCAGAAAGCGAGTCAGCTTCCTGAGGTCGAACCGGTGCCCCCGGCTCGAATACCGCTCGGGCGACAAGAGGCTCGCGTAGATTCCGTGTTTCGCCTGGTAGTCGATCCAGTCTTGGTACCACGCTTCGTCGCGGTCCTCTTGCTTGAGCGCCGGCAGGCCTTTGTTCCTGAAGAAATCGACGAGCCAGCGAACCGATGGATCGAGAAGGTACTCCGCCGCGCCGCCCAGCGGCGAGGCCGCTCCGCCCGCCGGCAAAGATACGTCGAACGACAACGGGTAAAGTACGTCGCTTGAAATGGTCATCACGCCGGACGGAACTGCATGCCGACGATCAACGTTGATGGTTCGTCACAGATTCCGTCGACGCTTGAGAGTGTACGGCAAGGAACGGAATAAACAAGTGCCGGGATCTCGTTGAGCGGGTGAATGCAACGGGCTGGACCAACTGGTGATTCCGAGGAGCGTTCGTAGCCCCGCATCCCTAGCGCGGGAACTTGGCTCTTCCCACATTGCCTGGCGATCGTGCAACCGAGTCGTCCTTGTAGGCCGACGAGTCGATGATAGCTAGCTCGACTTGCGTTTCCGTCTGGCCGGCATCCAAGAGAGCCACGTACGCTTGCGCTTGGGACTGAGTTGGCGTTGGGTTGTCAAAGTACTCGCCGAACAGAAAATCAACCAGGATGCGGTGCCGCTCGGGAGACATCTGGAAGTCGGCCGCAACCTGTTCCCTCGTGAACGTGCCGGAGTTGAGTAATCGGGTCCAGGACTCGAACCCGGCCGGCTCGGGATCGCGGCCCAAAAACCGCTGGTACAGCAGCGTCACGAAGCCCTCGTTGGTGTCGCCGGCGTCATGCGAGAATTCCGGGGACGCCAGGATGCCCAGCGCGACGTCGTCGGGACCGCCCGTGCGTTGCCAATCGGTGACCCAAAAATCCACTCCGGCCGGCTCGGGCTCGCGTTGGAGGTACTGCTCGTAGAAGCTCGTCACCAAGCGATCGAGCCGCTCCGAACTGTCGATGATGGCCTTCGCCACGGTGTCGAGCGGAGTACCGACATCGAGCATTCCGGTCCAACCCACCAGGCCCGGAGTGACTTCAGCCGACCGGTGAAGTACTTGATGGTACAACTTATCGACGACACTGGCATTGTAGGAGAGCAAGGTGTCCGTGACGGGTGTGCTCGAAGCGCTACCCTCGCTGTCGTGGTACGTAAAGCGGTCGATCGCATGAAAATCTGGGCCGGGCGTGTAACTGAACGAACCGTCGGCGTTCAAGGTCAGCTTGCCGCTGGTGGTGGTCGAATCCAACGTCGCTCGCAGGTTCCGCGGCTGGCCGTCGGCCGACACATCGTTCGCCAAAACGCCGGTCGCTCCGGAACCGCTGCTGGTGCCGCTTGGACCGAGCACGAACGTGTCGAGGATCGCGATGGGAACGAGGTTGGCGGGCGCGGCCACGTTGGCGGTGCTCGCAACCGTGGCGTCGGCGCCACCCGTGTCGTGGATCACCACGCTCACAAGTAGTCCGTTCTCGTCGTGGGCGTAAGTATGGCTGCCCGTCACGATGATCGTTCCATCACCCGTCGTGGTCACTGTGCCGATCGACGCGCCGGTACTATCGCCCCAGAGGACGGTCGCAGTGTAATCGCTCGCGGCAGCGTTCGGATCCGCGTCGATGAATGTTGCCACCTTGCCACCAAACGGTGTGCCGGCGGTGGCAACCAACGTAGTGCCTTGTGCCGTCAGCAGTGCATCGGCCACGTTGACGCTGCTCGTAGCTGTGGCGTTGGCCGCACCCGTATCGCTAATCGCGACCGTGATGGCTTGCGCGCCTTCTTCGCCAAACGTGTGGCTGCCATTCACTTGGAAGCCGCCGCTAGCGCCAGCGGTGACTGTGCCGGTGTCGGTCGCGCCGTCGCCCCAGAGAATCTGCGCGGCATAGTCGCCGACCGCCGCGTTCGGGTCGGAGTCGGTGAACGTCGCCACAGCGCCCTTGAATGGCGCTCCTTCCGTCGATGCGGCTGTCAGCGCCGTAGCCGTTAAGGAGGCGTCGGCGATATGGGCGCTACTATGGGCCGTGGCGGTCGCGCTGGCGTCGAAGATCGTGACCGTGATGGCTTGCGTGCCTTCTTCGGCATAGGTGTGGCTGCCATTCACTTGGAAGCCGCCGCTAGCGCCAGCGGAGATTGTCCCGGTGTCGGTCGCGCCGTCGCCCCAGAGAATCTGGGCGGCATAGTCTCCGGCCGACGCGATCGGGTCGGAGTCGGTGAACGTCGCCACAGCCCCCTTGAATGGGGCTCCTTCGGTCGCCGCGGCGGTCAGGGCCGTGGCCGTCAAGGAGGCGTCGGCGATGTGGGCGCTGCCGTTGGCCGTTGCCGTCGCGGTGGCGTCGGAGATCGTGACCGTGATGGCTTGCGTGCCTTCTTCGCCATAGGTGTGGCTGCCGGTGACTTGGAAGCCGCCGCTGACGCCAGCGGTGACCGTGCCGCTGTCGGTCGCGCCGTCGCCCCAGAGAATCTGGGCGGTATAGTCGCCGGCGGCCCCGTTCGGGTCGGCGTCGGTGAACGTCGCTACGGCGGCGCTGAATGGGGCTCCTTCCGTCGCCGCAACAGTCAGGGCGGTAGCTGTCAAGGAGGCATCGGCGATTTGGGCGCCGCTGTCCGCCGTGGCCGTCGCGCCGGCGTCGGCGATCGTGACGGTAATCGATTGCGTTCCCTCTTCAGCATAGGTGTGGCTGCCGGTGACTTGGAAGCCGCCGCTGACGCCAGCGGAGATTGTGCCGGTGTCGGTCGCGCCGTCGCCCCAGAGAATCTGGGCGGTATAGTCGCCGGCCGACGCGATCGGGTCGGAGTCGCTGAACGTCGCCACAGCGCCGTTGAATGTGGCTCCTTCGGTCGCCGCGGCGGTCAGGGCTGCAGCCGTCAAGGAGGCGTCGGCGACGTGGGCGCTGCCGTTGGCCGTTGCTGTCGCGGCGGCGTCGGAGATCGTGACCGTGATGGCTTGCGTGCCTTCTTCGGCATAGGCGTGACTACCTGTGACCTGGAAGCCGCCGCTAGCGCCAGCGGAGATTGCGCCGCTGTCGGTCGCGCCGTCGCCCCAGAGAATCTGCGCGGTATAGTCGCCGGCCGCCGCGTTCGGGTCGGCGTCGGTGAACGTCGCCAAAACGCCACTGAATTGCACTCCTTCCTTCGCCGCGGCGGTCAGGGCCGTAGCTGTTAACGAGGCGTCGACCACGTTGGCCGCGCCCTGGGTTGTGGCGTCGATCCCACCGGCCCGGTGGATGATGACGGTCAGCGGCAGATTGTTTCCTTCTTCGTCAAAAACGTGTTTGCCGACCACCGTGAACCCACCGCTGGCACCGGCACTAATCGAACCGGCCGAACTGCCGCCGTCACCCCACACGATCGTGGCCGTATAGCCGCCGGCGGCGGAAAGCGAGACAGTATCGGTAAACGTCGCCACGGCACCACTGAATGAGGCACCCTCAGTGGCCACGACGTTTGTACCGGTGGCCGACAACGTCGGCGGCGCCTGAATGGTCACGCTGACCGAGGAGGAGGAGTCGTTCGAGGTCTTGTCGAGTTCATCGAGTTTGGCGATCGTGGCGGTGCTGACGAGGGTCTTGCCCACCGTGCCCTGGTCGACCATCGCGGTGATCGTAAGCGTGGCGGTGGCGTTGACCGGCAGGCTGATCAGGTACCAATGGGGAGGGATGGGCGCATCACTTTCACCCCCTCCGGCGAGTAGGTGTCCGGCGGTGGACGAATAACTGACCAAAGTCAAGCCGTCGGGCAGGATGTATTCGGTGGTTATGTCGTTGGCGTCGTCGGGGCCAAAGTTGTGGACCGTGATCGTGTATTGGATCGTATCTCCCGCGGCGGGCTGAGGGTGGTCCACGGCTTGGTTCACGCTGAGGTCGGCCCCCGCCCGGACGTTGACGTTGAGGGTGCTGGTGTTGTTCGCCGTGTTGGGATCGGGCTGATTGGCGGCGGCGACGGTGGCGGTGCTTGTCAGCGTCTGGGTGGCGGTGCCCGGCTTGACCTGGGCCGCGATCACCAGGTTGACAGCGCTCCCTTTGGCCAAACTGAAGACGCTCCAAATGCCTGTCGAATTGTCGTAGCTGGTGCCCGCGGCCGGCGTCACCGACAGAAAGCTCACGCCGGCGGGAAGTTGCTCCGTCACCTGCGCGCCGCTGGAATCCTCGGGCCCCGCCTGATTGGCGAGCGTGATGGTGTAGTTCACGGTTTGGCCTTCGATCGGCTTCGGATCGTCGAGAGACTGGCTAACCGCCAGGTCGGCGCTGGGCTGGACGGTGACCGCGGCCGAGGCGTTGTTGTTGTTGGGGTTCGGGTCGGTTTGGCCGGCGGCTGTGATATTGACGGTATCAGTGATGGTCTGTCCCAAGGTATTCGGCCCGACCATTTCCGTGAGCACCAAGACGGTGGCGCCGCCTTTCGGCACGCCGCCGACCGACCAGATTCCCGTGGAGCTGTCGTAAGTCGTGCCCGCGGCGGGCGTCGCGCTGACGAACGTCAGTCCGGCAGGTAAAAGGTCGGTGACCTGCACGCCGTTGGCGGCTTGCGGACCAGTGAGGTCGTCGACGGTAATTGTAAAATGCAGCGTGCCGCCTTCGATTGGCTTAGCCTGGTCGACCGCGACCGACAGGCTCAGGTCGGCCTGCGGGGGCAC
>Ga0307372_10007982_pt1 | contig 15002 bp, 11 predicted proteins | sample OX1MG_FD_202533 | JGI IMG/M metagenome (GOLD analysis project Ga0307372, IMG submission 202533) | Soil microbial communities from Risofladan, Vaasa, Finland - OX-1 | ecosystem: Environmental > Terrestrial > Soil > Coastal area > Acid sulfate soil | place: Finland: Risofladan, Vaasa | collected... | reverse complement strand
GCGCGCGCCGTTCAAGAGCGCGCGCCATTCGTCCGCGACGGCTGCCAGAGTGATCGCGTCAACGTACATAAGATTCCCCTTCCGATCTATTATCGTAGCGACCTTGCTATGTTGTACAATGAAATCAGGAGTAGGTTTCACGTTCCCAGGTGGCTGTTCAAGCATCATCGGCTGTCAGCAAGAGGGCATTGTGTCCCTGCGGCGCCGGAAAAGATGGCAAGCCATAGCCGTGAAACATGGTCATTATAGCAAAAGAGGAGTCATTCGGATACTCTTTCCTACAGTGCCAGGAACGTCAGGAAAACACCATGAAAACGGAAGCACAGGATACCGCACAGCAGCCACAGGCAGCGCCGCCAACGAGGCAAGGGTTACTTTTTGTTCTTTCAGCGCCATCAGGAACCGGCAAAGACAGCGTCATTCACGAACTCAAAGCGCAAGGTACGGATATTTTCGTCGTACCTTCGATTACCGCCCGTCCTCCACGCCCTGGAGAAAGCGAAGGCGATCCATATCATTTTGTCAGCGAAGAAACGTTCAAACGGATGGTTGCCGAAGGCAAGCTGATTGAGTACGCGCAAGTCCACGGCAACTGGTATGGGCAGCCAAAAGAACCCATTCGCGCGAACCTGCAAGCCGGACGCGATGTGCTACTCAAAATCGACGTGCAGGGCGCGGCAACGATCCGCAAAAAATTGCCAGATGCCATTTTCATTTTCCTCGTTCCTGGCTCGTTTGCTGAACTCAAAACACGGTTGAGCAGCCGCCGGACGGAAACGCCTGAACAACAGAAAAGGCGGCTGGAAGACGCCCGCAACGAGCTGGCCCAGCAATCTCTGTATGATTATGTGATCGTGAACCGACAGGATCACCTGCAAGCGGCCGTTGATCAACTACGCGCCATCATCGAAGAAGCACATCGGGGATCGCATCCTCAACATATCAAACTTTGATCAGCGAACAGCAAAATACAAGCAAAGGAGATAAGGAATGTCTGAAGAGCGTTTTGAGCAATCCGGAACGAAAGAACGGAATCTCGCGATGGAACTCGTGCGCGTGACCGAGGCAGCGGCGTTGAGCGCGGGACGCTGGATGGGCAGGGGCAACAAAGAGATGGTGGATCAGGCGGCGGTCGATGCCATGCGCCAATCGCTCGACGGGGTAGATATGGATGGCATCGTGGTCATCGGCGAGGGCGAGAAAGACGAAGCTCCGATGCTCTACATTGGCGAGCGTGTGGGCAATGGCGCGCCGCCCGAGGTAGACCTGGCAGTCGATCCCGTTGATGGCACACGCCTGCTCGCGCAAGGGCTCTCCGGCGCGCTGGCCGTGGTGGCGACGGCGGAACGCGGAACGATGTATGCCGCGCCGCCGGGTGTCTTCTACATGGAAAAAATCGCGGTTAGCGCGGCAGCCCGCCGTGTGATAGACATCAACGCGCCGGTCGCCATCAATCTGGAGCGCATTGCCCGCGTCCGCGACGCCCGCGTTGACGATCTGACCGTCATGATCCTGGATCGTCCGCGCCACCAGGATATTATTCGCCAGGTTCGTGAAGCGGGAGCGCGCATTCGTCTGATCACCGACGGCGACGTGTCAGGAGCTATTCAAGCCGCAATGGAGGACTACACCGGCGTTGACGTGCTGATGGGGATCGGCGGCGCTCCTGAAGCCGTGCTGGCGGCGGCGGCTCTCAAGTGCGTCGGCGGCGAAATCCAGTGCAAAATCTGGCCTCGCAGCGACGAAGAGCGCGCAAAGCTCAAAGCCGATGGCGTCGATCTCGACCGCGTCTACGGCACGAACGACCTGGTGCAGGGCAACGACGTATCCTTCGCCGCGACCGGCATCACAAGCGGCGAACTGGTGAAAGGCGTCCAATATTTCGGCTGGGGCGCGCGCACCTTTTCTGTCATGATGCGTTCGCACTCCGGCACAGTGCGCTACATCGAAGCGCGCCACAAGTGGAAAAAAGAACGCGCGCAATCGGGGCCGCTGACGATTCATTAAAGTTAGAAACGAATGTGTTTGCTGCGCGTTTTCTCCGCCGCTCGTAACCAGCGGAGAAAACGCGCAGCAAACACATTCGTTTGGCAATGATTATACAATTTTCTCACTGGAGTATCTGTAGCTTCTCGATTACGGCGTCGGCGACCTGGGAGGTGCCGACGGCGGTAGGATCGTCGGGGCGGGATTTGAGGTCGTAGGTGACACATTTCCCTTCCGCGATCACCTGGGAGAGAGCTTTCTCCAGGCGTTCCGCAGCTTCGCGCTCGCAGAGATGGCGCAGCATCATCGCCCCCGAAAACATCATCGCCATCGGGTTCACCTTGTTCTGCCCGGCATACTTGGGCGCGCTGCCATGCACTGGCTCGAAGACGGCATACTGACTACCGATGTTCGCTCCCGGCGCAACTCCCAGGCCGCCGATCAGACCAGCCGAGAGATCGGAGATAATATCGCCATAGAGATTGGGCAAGACCAGCACATCATACATCTCAGGCTTTTGCACCAGTTGCATACACATATTGTCAACAATACGATCTTCAAACTGGATATCGGGATATTCTTTGGCGACCTCGTGGGCCGTGGAAAGAAAGAGACCATCGGAACATTTCATAATATTGGCTTTATGCACGGCAGTCACTTTGCGATGCCCATTCGCGCGCGCATAGTCAAAAGCAAATTTCACGATGCGTCGGCTCGCCATGACCGAAATAAGCTTGATGCTCATGGCCGAATCGTCTCGTGGACGAATGCCGGTCGTGCGAGCGATCATTTCGATCATCTCTTCTTGTTCCGGAGTGCCGCGTTGAAACTCGATACCAGCGTATAAGTCCTCGGTATTCTCGCGCACAATGGTCAGGTTAATATTTTCGTAGCGAGAGCGCAGACCAGGATACGTTTTCGCGGGTCGTAAATTGGCGTAGAGATCAAGGGTTTTACGGAGCGTCACATTGGCGCTGCGAAAGCCTTTACCAACGGGGGTAGTGATCGGCCCTTTCAGAGCAACTTTGTTCCGTTTGATCGACTCTATCACATCATCCGGTAAAACCGTGCCATACGCTTCGACCATTGCCAGGCCAGCCCTGCGCACATCCCAAACAAACTCCACGCCCGTCGCCTCAAGCACGCGGCGCGTCGCCTCGGTAATTTCTGGCCCGGTTCCATCCCCTGGGATGAGCGTTACTACATGTGGCATCTTTGAAAACCTCCAAACAGCAGAGTTTCCTCTCAAATAAATATATTCTTCATCCTTTTCGATTATATCACTTCAAACCGATGCTGTTTTTGCTGCCCAGTACCAGCGCGTCTCCATTCTTGATGGAAAAAGTGGAATGCGCTCACGCGGGCGGGGCAGAGCCACCGCCCCTACTGAGTGCGCGGCACATTTCACCTGGAAGCGCGCAACAACTAATACCCCCAATCTTTCGGATTGGGGGTATTAGTATCAGCTTTCTTTCGTTTTGATATGTTTACACATCACCGACGGTCTTCTGCTTTTTCACGGAAGAGCGCGCGGCGGTTTTCTTCGCAGCTGATGACGTCGTTTTGGCAGACGCCCTGGTTGTTGTCGCTCGCTTTGTTCTGGAAGCAGTCTTGCCCGCAGCGGCTTTGCTGGCGGTTTTCTTCGCGGGAGACTTCGCGGCTGTTGTCGTGCGACGCCTGGACGTTTTTCCGCCTGTAGCAGATGTCGCTGCTTGCTCACCTGCTGCCTTACTTGCCGCACCCCGGCGTGTCGAGCGAGCCGCGGTCGTCCCATCCTGGTGAGGTTTTTCCTCGACGCTGCGCTGCGGGAGGATCACCTCGGCGTAACAAACCGGGTCTTGTCCGGCGCGTGGCACAACCATAAGGCCGCCACAATTGGGACACAGATCAGGCACGGGACGTTCCCAGATCGCGAAATTGCAGGTTGGGTAGTGACTGCACCCGTAGAAGATGCGTTTTCGCTGGCGCGTCTTGCGCTCCACAAGGTCGCCGCCGCACTGGGGACATAAAGCCCCGGTCTTCGTCACGACGGAGCGACCATAGCGGCATTCCGGGAAACCGGAACACGAGATGAAACGCCCATAGCGGCCGGTGCGAATTATCAGGTGACGGCCACAATCGGGGCAGAGTTCCTCAAGTTCCTCGACCGGCTTCTGCACGCGGTTCATCTCAGCTTCGGCCTTCTCCATCGTGATTTTGAAATCACCATAGAAGCCGCGCAAAAATTCCGTCCATGATTGCCGTCCCTCTTCTACGTCATCCAGCTTGCGCTCCATCTCGGCGGTAAAGCCGACATCGACAATATTGGGAAAATGCTTGTTCATCACTTCATTGACCGTCTCGCCAAGCCATGTCGGCACAAAACGGCGCTGATCCTGGTCAACATAGCCGCGATCCTGGATGGTGCTGATAATCGGCACATAGGTACTCGGTCGCCCGATGCCCCGTTCCTCCAGTTCTTTAATCAAGCTGGCCTCGCTGAAGCGCGGCGGTGGCTGCGTAAAATGCTGATCAGGCTGCAACTTATGCAGATCAAGCGGCTCCTGGGGCGTTAGCGCGGGCAGCAATTTCTCATCTTCCTCGCGCGGCCAGACAGCATAGAAGCCGGGGAATTTCAGATGCGAGCCATTGGCGCGGAAGACGTACTGCGCCGCCGCGATATCCGCGCGCACGGTATCGAATACGGCAGGGGCCATGAAGCTGGCGACAAAACGCCGCCAGATCAGCGTATACAACTTGAGCTGATCAGCGGTAAGATGCACTCTCACCACCTGCGGCGTCAAGGTAACATCGGTCGGGCGAATCGCTTCATGGGCATCCTGCGTGGTTGCTTTGGCCTTGCCTGTGCGTCCTGCCCCGACATACTCGCGGCCAAATTCCTGCGCGATGTAACCTTTAACACTGGCCTGAGCCTCGTCAGAAATGCGCGTCGAGTCGGTACGCATGTAGGTAATCAAGCCTTGATGGCCGCGCTCGCCCAATTCAATGCCCTCGTAGAGATGTTGGGCCAGGCTCATCGTCTTTTTAGGTTTAAACGAGAGGCGCGAAGAGGCTTCCTGCTGCATCGTGCTGGTCGTATAAGGCGCGTTAGGCTGGCGGCGCTGCTCTTTCTCTTCCACTTTCAGAACGACATATGCCGCCCCTTGCAGATCTTTGAGAATGGCATCGGACTCTTCTTTGGACGAGATTTTGATGCGCCCCTTTTCCGGCCTGGGCGACTTCCCAGTACTGGAAGACGCTTCAGTCACTGCTTCATCGTTTTCCGCGCCGGTCTCATCATTGGCCGCCGTACCCACGTCTTTGAGGCGTGAAACAAGCTGTGCTTCAAACAACTCCTGCTGCGCGTGCTTGCTCAATGTGGCTGTAATGCTCCAATACTCCTCCGGTACAAAGGCGCGAATCTCCATCTCGCGGTCGCAGATGAGCCGCAGCGCCACAGATTGCACGCGCCCCGCGCTCGTACCGGACTGAATGCGCCGCCAGAGCAAGGGGCTGATTTTATAGCCAACCAGGCGATCCAGGACGCGGCGCGCCTGCTGCGCGTTGAACAGGTCTTCATCAATCTCGCGCGGCTTGCTGATCGCTTCCTGCACAGCCCGTTTGGTGATTTCATGAAAAACGGCGCGGTGCGGATGCTGCAAGCCCAATGTGTGTTTGAGCGACCACGCGATAAATTCCCCTTCGCGATCAGGGTCAGGGGCAAGGTAGACTTCCTCGGCCCGCTTCGAGGCCGCTTTCAAATCGTCGATCAGTTTATCTTTCTTCTCTATCACCTCGTACTGCGGCTCAAAATCCTTGCGCGTATTGACGCCAAGACCGCGCTTCGGCAGATCGATGATATGCCCCATCGATGCTTTGACTTCAAAGTCACGCCCCAGAAATTTTTCAATGGTTCTCGCTTTTGCCGGTGATTCTACAATAACCAGTTTTTTTGCCATGCAACCTGCCCGATCCTTCTCCTTAAAAATTGTGTCGCGCGCCTCTCGTTGCTTTGATAAACACGCTATCCATATACACAGCATAGAATAGCACACGTTGACAAGAGGCTAGTATCCTTTCCTATTGTAACGCCTACACTAGCAAAATATTCCCAAATCTCCCACATTCAGCTCTCTCGCGAACATGACAGCCGGGAATGCCCCTCAGTTTTGTGCAAAATGCCAGGGCTGGGGCAAGCTCGGTCCCTACCCTCCACGTATCAACCGGCGTGTGTTTGCCAAAAACCGAGGAGCACTTCGCTGCTCGCTTGACCTCCTTGCTTACTCATGCTATTCTGCATATGTCGAACTGATAGACGCGCTGTTTAGGAGAAACATCATGGAACAACAGAGATCGTTGGAAAAATCGCCGCCCACAAATGCATCCGCCGGGCAGAAGCGCGGCTGGCGAGCGAGACGCAACTCGTCGAACGCGCCGGGCAAAACATCACGCGGGAAAACGGTGCTTAAAGCAAGGCGGCGAGGCATTTCGCTGCGAGCCAGCATGGCCGTATTGACCGGGCGACTGGTCGGCACATTGAGCCGTCGCCTGGGCTTCGGTGGCGGAACAAGCATCGCGGGTTTAACCGCGCAGCGCATCTCCCCCGACATTGTGAATCACCTGGCAGCCGAGCTTGAGTACGGCAGCGTCATGGTGACAGGGACAAACGGCAAAACAACTACCAGCGGCTTTATCGCAGCGGCATTGCGCGAATCTGGTCTGCGCGTATGGCGCAACCGCGAAGGCTCGAACCTGATGGGCGGTATTGCGAACGCGCTCGTCATGCGAGCGCTGCCGTATGGACGCTTGCGGCGCAAAGGACGTGCCATCGCCGTCTTCGAGGTAGACGAGGCAGTGATCAAGAAAGCGACACAGGCCATCCCACCACGGGTGCTGGTCTTCACCAACCTCTTTCGCGATCAACTCGATCGCTACGGTGAAGTCGATAGCATCGCCACGCGCTGGCAGCAGACGATCAACGCCCTTTCTCCAAACAGCATCCTCGTGCTGAATGCCGACGATCCAGCGACTGCCAATCTTGGTCGCACGTTTGACGGACAGGTTCTCTACTTCGGCATCGATGATCCCGCGCTTGATCTGGCCGCGCAGCCAGATACGGCCGCGCGACACCAGGTAATGGATACCCGCGTCTGTCCGCAATGCGGTCGCGATTACGAGTATACGCTGCGCTATTACAGTCATCTGGGCCATTACTTTTGTCCCTCTTGCGGAAACATTCGCCCCCAACCGGACGTGAGAGCAACTCGCGTTCATGCCGATGAGTTCGATCGTATGCGTATCAGCGTGGCAAGCGGCGATAGAGAGGCAAAAGCGCAAGAAATTGTCCTCCCTCTGCCTGGCCTCTATAACATCTATAATGCGCTGGCGGCAGTGACGACGGCGCAGGCGCTGCATATCGGCTGGGAGCCGACGATTATCGGCATCGAGCAGTTCAAGCCGGCATTTGGCCGCGGGGAACGAGTACAGGTCGAGGGCCGCACGCTGCGCCTGCTCCTCGCCAAGAACCCGACAGGCTATAATGAAGTGCTGCGCACGCTATTCAGCGAGGGAGCGTCTCGTCACGTTCTCTGCATTCTCAACGACAACAGCGCCGATGGGCGGGACGTCTCGTGGATATGGGATATTGATGTGGAACAAGCCGTTGGTCACACCGATACGCTGGTACTTGGCGGCACGCGCGCTCTTGACCTTGCCCTGCGCTTTAAATACGCGGGCATGGCGCAGGATGCGATGGTGATCGTGCCGCCAGCGCCGCTCCGTACCCTAAAACGAGAAGCACTGCGCGTCAACCGTAATGGCAAGAGAAAAAAGAATAAACAAAGTGTGAAGATCGAGAAGGGCGCGCGCGCGGCGGAAACGTCACGCGCAGGCATCACGGCGGCACTCGACGCGGCCATTCATATGACGCCCGTCGGTGAAACGTTGTTCGTGATTCCGACGTATACGGGATTGTTAGAAATCCACCGCGAGCTGGAACGCCGGGGCTTGACACCGCATTACTGGGAAGGACAAATCTGATGAAACGTGAAACCACGCCTCGTTTGACGCTGAAACTGGGACACCTGTATCCCGATCAGTTGAATCTCTACGGGGATCGAGGGAACATCCTGGCGCTGCGACGGCGCTGCCAGCAGCGCGGCATCGAACTGCGTGTCATCAGCCTGGGCATCGGCGACGCGCTCGCGCCCGATGAATATGATCTGCTTTTTATCGGCGGGGGACAGGACCGCGAACAAGCGCCGGTAGCACAAGATTTATATGAGGTCAAAGGGATCGGGTTGTGGGCCGCTATCGAAGACGACATGCCGGTACTGGCGGTATGCGGCGGTTATCAATTGCTGTCGCATTATTATCGTCCGGCACAGGGGCCGGATATGCGCGGGCTGGGCGTATTCGACGCCTGGACGATCCATAAAGGGCCGCGCGCGCCGCGCTGCGTTGGTGACATTGCTATCACATGGAATGGCAGCACGCTGGTTGGCTTTGAGAATCATGGCGGCCGCACATACCTGGGAACAGCGCAGCCGTTGGGAACCGTGTTGAAAGGCTACGGCAATAACGCGGAAGATCATAGCGAGGGAGCGATCTATCGCAACGCCTATGGCACGTATATGCATGGCTCGCTGCTGCCAAAAAATCCGCACTTCACGGATTACCTGATTACGCTCGCCTTGCGGCGCACGTATGCGCTACAAGCGCAGCTTTCCCAGGATGAAAACAGGACAAACGACATGAAACCGCTTTCTCCGCTTGATGACCACCTGGAATGGGAAGCGCACGCGGCATTGTTAGAACGTATGGGATTGCATAGTGCGGCAAACGCCGCTTTACTGGTTACGTAAAGGCCGACAGCCTCTCTGGGAGAGAGGCAATCATAATCGCGCCTACGAGGGATACTATGAGTTTTGACCGATCACAAGGACGCTGCTCGTTCTGCGGTCGCCGCGCGTCAGAAGTACGCCGGATGGTGGCCGGGCCGGGCGCAGCATATATCTGTGACGAGTGCGTGGCGCTCTGTGAAGAAATTCTTCATGATAACGCGCCATTTTCTGCGCAGGCATTGGAGCTGGCTTCGCGTCCACCTGTAGTCACAGCCATTCCCGCGCCGATGGACGCGAGTGCCACCACAGCAGCGCGCGAACCGCATCGCACGATCACCGTCGAACTGGAACAGAAACAGCAAGGCATGACACTGATGCTGCGCGAACTACAATTGTTCACAGAACACTTTGAACTGCGCTATCTCTGGATCAGGCCGCCGTTAGCGAGCGGCTTTGCCTTCGTGCCAAGATTGATTTTCATGGTCGAGGACGACAGCGGAAAGCAATGGATGGGCGATCGCGGCGGCATCTTACTGGCGCGGCCAGAACTCGCCAGTGATTCGCAGCAGGCCGTGTACGAGGGCAGCGCGCGCTTTCGCCCGGCTATAGGAAATGAGACCCACATGCTGCATGTGCGCGCCGCCGACCCGCTTGGGCAATTTGAACAGCCACCGCTGAAGCCGTGGGAATTTGAAATTACGTTGTCACTGCTGTGATCTGGGACGCGGCACGCGCGCCCCACTATGCCATTTATTCCGCCTCCGGCACAAGCAAGCCATACCCTCCAGTATCGAGCCGATACATCACGTTGACGCTGTTTGTAGCCTCATTAAAGAACGGAAAGAACGACAGGCCCAGCATCTCCATTTGCGCGATGACCGCCTGATCATCCATCGGCCTTGCCGGCAACCGGCGTATCTCCAGGATTCTCGTCCAGATCTCCTCGTTCTGCTCGCGGCTAATGTTTGTGCCATCCTGGGCATCGCTCTGCTCTTCTGCCATCTCCTCTGCAAAATCCTCTTCCTCCTCCTCTGTTAGAGAAGTAAGAAGACCGACGCGCGAGAGGGAAAGCACTTCTACCTGCGTTGTATGCCGACGCCTGGCTGATGTCTGACGGTCTTTTTGGCGGCCAAGTTGGGTCATAATCTTCGCCAGGGCAAGATCGAACGCCATGTTAGCATTGACCGCGCTCATCTCGCTGTGTACATAGTGCGTATTCCCGGTCAGTGCCAGTTGCACCGAAAAGCGATCATGAGTGCTGCGTGTCTTTTCTTCGCTCACCATGACCTCAAGACGCGCGGCTTCCCCAACCAGACGGGAAAGTTTTTGCGCCTTCCGTTCGATGATCTGCTGCAACCGTGAATTCACATCCATCTGTTTCCCCTTGATGATAATGTCCATTCGACAACCTCTCTTTCAATCCAACAACATACAAATGGAGTCGCCTGAGCCAATTCATCCTCACCTTCAATGCGTTTGGGTATGGGTTTTCATATCTCCTTTATCTTTATTCTACCACTTTTTCCCTTATCGACAAAGCGGCGCGCCCGTCTCCAGGTATATGTTGTGTGTGGTCAGGTTGTGGTGCAGCACAGAGCGCTGGTGCGCGTACTCCAGCACCTCGGCGCTTTGATGCAGATAGCGGCTGGCGGTGAGGGCATCAAACAACCCATATTGCGTGATGCAGGTATGCGTAGGACGCTATTCCTCCTCGCATGGCAAGATGAGATCTACAGCCACGAAGCGGAGTTCACTCGAATAATGAGCGCCTTCGGCATCGGGCAGCCAGAGCTGGTCAGGTTCGGGAAGCATTTCGGAGATGGTGATCGAGACCTCCCGCGGGTCGAGCGCCATATCACGGCGTACCAGCTTCGCAAAGATATCGACATAGATCGGACTATCGAAATCGAGAAAGCAGGGTTTTGGTTCGCTCGCTACCTTTACAAAAACGAAACGCGGCATCCCTTGTTCCCGCGCCCAACGCCGCACCGCCAGGAAGCGGTTCGCGGGCGACTTCTCTTTCGCAAAGGCTATCTCGGCTGGAGCAAATGACCACGTTTCACGAGCAATCACCATGCGATCAACCGTGATACGCGGCAGGTGCTTTTCAGCCGGGAAGAGCTTAAAGCAACCCACAACGAGCCGCGAGAGAAATTCGGCAAAGACCTCGATCACGTCGAATTGGCAGCGCTCGTCCCGCGTGCGCACGACGAGCCGCCCATCGACTCGTTCGATGACCAGCTCGCCAAGCGGCAGTACGCGCGAATGCGGATCAGGACAGGCATCGGGAGCATAGACGAGGCGAAAATCCTTTGGCGTCGTCAAGACGGGACGCACTCGCGTCAGCGGTAAGTACTGTTTGGAGAAGACCGGTAACACCCGCGGCTCAGGTAAGTCGAGAACGGTATTGTAGAGGATATCCTGCGGCTCTGGATGCTGCATCAAGAAGGCCATAATTTGCAAGGTATTCATGGCTATATGAAATTCACCCATGATCAACTGGTAGTTCCCCTCGCGTATCGCCTCCGGGCTGGCTGCCTGGATCAGAATATCCGGGCTATGATAACAAGCAGCCCGCCAGCCGGGGCCAGGTGCGTCGAACGCGGCAAGGACGCGCGGACGCAATTCCTCGCTGGTAAAGTGGACGCGCTTCTGCCTGTCTTCACTGGCAAGCCCAAATACCTGCGCCCAGCGTTCCTGGAAGATTGGAACCAGGGCATCGACCAGTCGCTCATCGTCATTAAATAAGAGAGGCTGCACCCAGAGCCAGAAGCTGGCGAAATCTACAATCGGAGAACCGCCCTGTTTGACCAGTTCATCATATGCCTCCATAAATGCCTGGCGATAGAACGCGGCGACGTGATACGTGAACCAGCGCGCGCTAATCAGGAACAGAGAAAGCGGCTGGCCGAGTGTCCGCGTTATTTCCGGCCCCAGGTCGATCTCGACATCGCGCAGGCAGTCCTCGTAGACCAGGGTACGGGCGGCATAAGTTTTCCCGTCGGAGCGCGTGGCCGCGTGGCCGGTCAGTTCGACAAAGGTGGTTTCCAGGTTGTGCATTGCCTCGTCTAATTGCTCAGGATAACCTGCCGCGCGCGCTATTGCGTCCCTGGCGTCTTCCAATATATCCAGCTTTTCCAGGCAGCGCTGGCGTAACAGGTCATCACTGATACGGTTGAGTTGTTGGCGCAAGGCACGTTCAGGATAGGCTTCCTCCGGCAACGCTTCGAACGTCCAAAGAATGCGCCTGGCCGCGCTCAATTGCTCAAGAACGCTGTAGACCTCCGCTTCGTTCTCCAGACCACTATCGGGATTGGAGACGAGTTCAGTCGCGATTTCCCTCGCGGTGCGCAAGCCATCGCACGCCCGCAAGACATTGCTCTGTTGTCGGCAGAGCGTGAGCGGCTTCGCGAACGGCACGAAGAGCCGCGCGCCCTCCAGGTGGACATGGGGCATAAGGCGCGGCACAAACCAGGGCCATAGCTGCCTGTCTCGCGCCATTGTCTCGGCCAGCGCGTCAATACACCAACCCTCGAAATACACTGTGCGTTTGGCAAGCAGGCGCGAGCCGGGATGAATGGTGATGGCCTCTCCCGATGGCGCGAGCCGGGCGCACCCAACTGGACCAAAAAAGCCGATGGTATCGTTCTTCGTCGCGTAACGCTGCACATAATTCGCGATGAGTACCTCGTGACGCCGATGCTTCGACTGCCGCGAGGTCTCTTCCGGTGTATGGCGCAACAGCGCGTCAATGCCGCTATGGATAGCCTGACGATTTTGCCACATCACTGCTTCGCGTAAATGCTCCGTACCTGCTATCTGGTGAATGGCCCGCGAGACCTGAAGCAAGGCCGCTGAGAATGCCTGCTGGTAATACTCCTGAGTTGCACTCAGACGCTCATGGGATGCTTCATTACTCGTTTGCCGCGCTTCGTTCTCGGCCTGTATGAGCTGGTCGGCGGCGGCGGCGCATTCAGGAACGGCGAGTTGCAGCGCCTGATGCACAGGGAAGCCCGCGCCTCGTACACAGACACAGCGCCACATGGCCCATTCGTCGTCGCTCAATCCCACCAGGTGCGCCGGTAAACCAGCCTCTTCCTCGATTCCAGTGTTTTCAGCAGCATACTCCGCTGTTAATCCCTGATTGCCGCCTTGCTCGTGTTTGTCCACCTGCTCATCTCCAGACTATTTACAAGAATGCATCGACCGGGTCTATCACACCCTTACGCAAGAAGTGTACCGGAGAACATGCGCCATGTCATGCCTTCAGGCGCGTAGAAAAAATACGCTTGAAACGGCATGACAACGCATCCAGCCTCAAGTACGCTTATGAAGAGACCTGAGAACACCGGGAAACAGTCTGAAAGACGAATCGCTATCACAAGGAGTACCGTTACATGGCAACGAGCATTTATCCTCCGGTCGCCATCGAGATCGAATCCCTGAGTAAGGTGTACTACCAGCGCAATAAGACAGCCATACACGCGGTGGAGAACCTCAATCTCACCGTACCCGCCGGTCAGGTATTTGGTTTTCTGGGCGCGAACGGCGCGGGCAAAACAACGACCATCAAAATGATCTGCGGCGTCATCATTCCCAACAGTGGCCGGGTCTGCGTGAATGGCTACGATGTAACGCGCAACCGCGGCATAGCTATGAGACAAGTCGGCGCGGTACTGGAAGGTACGCGCAATGTCTACTGGCGGCTAACCGCCTGGGAAAATCTAATCTATTTCGGACAACTCAAAGGCTGCTGGGGCAAACCGCTGAAGGCGCGCGCCGAACAGCTTTTACGCGAGCTTGACCTGTGGGATCGCCGCAACGATACGGTGCGCACATTTTCGCGTGGTATGCAGCAGAAAGTCGCCATTGCCAGCGCGCTCATCGCAGACCCTCCGATTATCCTGCTCGATGAGCCGACGTTGGGCCTCGACTTCCACGCATCGCACACGGTCAAAGAATGGATTGTGCGCCTGGCTCATGAACGAGGCAAAACCGTCGTCCTCACTACGCACCAGCTTGACATGGCGCAGGAACTGTGCGACCGTGTGGCGATCATCCGCAAAGGCCGCCTGCTGGCGAACCAGCCATTGTCGGAACTGCTTGATCTCTTCTGCCACGAACACTACCAGATTCGCATCAAAGGCGGCATTGAGAGCTATCACGCCTCTCGCTTCGCCGGGCTGACCATGGATACGGAAAACGGCGATACGATCCTGTCTGGAGCCATCGCGGATCAAGCGACATTGCACCAGCATCTTGCCAAAGTCTACGATTTACAGCTCCCCTTGCTCTCGGTGACGCGCATCGAACCCAACCTGGAAGAGGTATTTATGCAGTTGCTGAACGAGGGAGAGAAAGGAGAGCAGCATGAGAACCGCATTGTTAGTTATGTGCAATGAAACCTATAAGCGCATCCTGGTGATCTGGGACTACAAATTTAACGTTCTCGTCCAACTTATTATGGTGGGCATCATCTTTATCGGCGCCAGCTTCTTACTGGGAGGGGGACAGTTCAACCCGGCGCAGTTGGCCTCGCTATTTCTAGGCTACGTAGTCTGGTTCTACGCCCGCCTTGTGATTATGGGTACCAGCGGCGATATCATCGGCGAAGCGGAGAGCGGCACTCTGGAGCAGATGTACATGACTCCCGCGCCAACAGAAATGCTCATCCTGGGACATGTCCTGGCGACGCTCATCACTACGACCATTATGGTTTTGTTGACCGCGTTCTCCTTGCTGCTGATCCTGCATATCAGCGTGCCTTTCAGTTGGGAAGCCATACCTGTCCTGGCATTGACGATGGTTGGCCTCTTCGGCTTCACCCTCACCCTGGCCGGAGCGGCCCTGGTCTTCAAGCAGATCGAAGCATTGGCGGACTTGCTGCAAAATCTGCTGCTCTTCCTGACTGGTTCGCTGCTACCCATCACCCACTTTCCCACCTGGCTGGCAACCATTGCCAGGACGCTGCCCATCACGCAGGGCATCGATGTCTTGCGCAATGTCGTGCTGACCAACCAATCGCTGCCCCAGGCATGGGCTAACGGCAGCCTGGGCCTGCTCGTCCTGAACTCAGCCATCTACCTCGTCACCGGCTGGCTCATTTTCAAATGGTGCGAGCGCACCGCCAAAAAACAGGGTTCTCTGAGCCATTATTAACAGCGATCACAAGGGAGCAACGAGAAAAAAAGCTCA
>Ga0307372_10007979_pt1 | contig 15004 bp, 9 predicted proteins | sample OX1MG_FD_202533 | JGI IMG/M metagenome (GOLD analysis project Ga0307372, IMG submission 202533) | Soil microbial communities from Risofladan, Vaasa, Finland - OX-1 | ecosystem: Environmental > Terrestrial > Soil > Coastal area > Acid sulfate soil | place: Finland: Risofladan, Vaasa | collected... | reverse complement strand
CCACGGTGAGCTGACCTCCCACCCAGAGCGCCGCGGCGAGCACGTGCAGCGACAGGCGGAGCCCGCCGACCGCCGGCGCGAGCTGCGCGACGACCATGGGGAGGCACCGTAGCCGTGCGGCGTCGTCGCGGCTCGCCACGCACCACGAGCAGGGTGGGGTCCCCGACCCCCCGCTTCGCGTCGGCCCGGGGTCGACGAATCGGGTGGGGCTCCCCGGAGTGCAAGAGTTGGCCCGTGGCGGGCTATCTCCTGCGGCGGCTGCTCCAAGCCGTCCTCGTCGTGCTCGGGGTCATCTTGATCACCTTCGTCTTCTCCCAGGTGATCCCCGGGGGCGAGGCGCGAGCTGTTCTCGGCCAGCGTGCGACGCCCCATCTCATCGCCCAGTTCAATCGGGAGAACGGCCTCACAAAGCCGATCCTCGAGCAATTCTGGCGATACCTCGTCCGCCTTCCCCAGCTCCGTCTGGGCTACTCGTACAAGTACACGCAGCCGGTCTGGGCGATCATCCAGGAGCGGCTCCCGAAGACGCTCGTGCTGGTCGGCACGTCGCTCCTGCTCGCGCTGCTCGTGGCGATCCCCTTGGGGATCTTCCAGGTGGTGCGCCGGCACACGCCGAGCGACTATGCGGTGACCGGGCTCGCCTTCGTCCTCTACGCGTCCCCGACATTCTTCATCGGAACCCTGTTCATCGTGTGGTTCGCCTTCGACCTCCACCTCTTGCCGGTCGCGCCCCCTTCGTCGGGGTCGGCCTGGGCCGTCTTCACCGACCCCGCGGCCTTCGTGATGCCCGTGCTGACGTTGTCGGCGACGACGATCGCCGCGTTCTCCCGCTACATGCGGTCGTCGCTCTTGGACGCGATGGCCGAGGACTACATCCGGACGGCCAAGGCGAAGGGAGCGAGCAACGGGCGGGCGCTGTACGCGCACGCGCTGCGGAACGCCCTGATCCCGATCATCACGCTCGTCGGCTTGTCCCTGCCCGCGATCGTCTCGGGCGCGGTCGTCGTCGAGAGCGTCTTCAATTACCCGGGCATGGGGCTCCTCGTCGTAGAAGCCGCCGAGAACACCGACATTCCGCTCGTCCTCGGCACGACCCTGGTCGCGACGGTCGCGACGGTGATGGGCTCGCTCCTTGCCGACTTGCTCTACGTCGCGGTGGACCCGCGCATCCGCTACACGGGGCTCGCGGCCTGACGTCGGCGATCGCGTCGTCGGTCGCCGCTCTCCGGACGGTCACAGGCCGGCGGTAACGTCGCGCGCATGGCAGTCCCCCCGCATGTGGTGCTGCCGCGCGCCCCGGCGGCGGAGACGGGCTCGGCCCGCGCGCCGTCGTGATCCGAGGCATGCGACCCGCCGATGCGCAGCGCCAGCGGATCCCCACGTCCCTCCGGGTGCTCCTCGGCGCCAACCTCGTGTCGAGCCTCGGCTCGGGCCTCACGCTCCCGTTCCTCCTCATCTACCTGCACGACGTCCGGCACATCCCCCTCGGGCTGACGGGCGCGCTGATCGGCGCCACGGCGGTGCTCGGCATCCCGGCAGGGCCCGCCGCGGGGGCGCTGCTCGACCGCCTCGGCGCCCGGATCGTCACGGTCACCACGATGGTCGTGGCCGCCGTGGGCACCGCCGGGCTCGTGGTGGTGCACAGCGCGGTCTCCGCGATCCCCGTGCTCATCGTGGTCGGCTTCGCCCAGAGCGCCATGTGGCCGACGTGGAATTCGCTGTTCGCCGTCATGGTCCCGGACGACGCGCTGCGTCCGCTGGTCTTCGCGCGCAGCTTCCAGCTCCTCAACCTCGGGCTAGGCGCGGGCGCGATGGTCGCCGGCGCCGTCGTGCACGTCTCGGATCCGTCGAGCTTCACCACGATCTACCTGCTCGACGGGGTGACCTTCCTCGCCGTCGTCGTCGCCCTGCTCCTGCTCCCGGCGTCGGTCTTCCCCCGTCCGGCAAGGACGCGGGACGGGCGGCATCCGCGGGGAGGATTCCGCGAGGTCATCTCGGACCGGCGCTTCCGCCGATACCTCGTCGCCTCCGCCTTCCTCGCCTTCGCGGGGTACGCAGCCGTCGAGGCGGGCCTCGTGGGCTACGCCACCCACGTCGTGCACGCGAAGCCCTACGTGATCGCGTGGGCCTTCGGGCTGAACACCGGGATCATCGTCGCCCTGCAGCCGTTGGGCCTGGGTCTGGCAGGGCGTCTCCGACGTTCGAGCTCGCTGATGGTGTGCGCCGCCTTCTTCGGCGGATCGTGGGCGGTGCTGCTCGTCGCCGGGATGTTCACGCGGAGCGCCCTCGGCAACGGCCTCGTCGTGGCGATGTTCGGCGTGTTCTCGCTCGGCGAGATCCTGCTCTCGCCGGTCGGCGGGCCGCTCGTGACGATGCTCGCACCGGCGCACCTGCAGGGCCGGTACAACGCGACCGCCGCCAGCGTCTACACGACGCTCGGCGTGCTCGGCCCCTCGATCGCCGGCGTGCTGCTCTCGGCGGGCATGGGCGACCTCTACCTGGCGCTGCTGATGGCGTGCTCTGCGGCGGCGATGGCCGGCTTCTGGTCGATGCGCCGGGTGCTCCCGCCCGAGATCGACAACGTCCGGGTGGCGGGAGCGACGCCCGGGGACGTCGCGGGAGCGGAGAGCCCGGCCGCCGCAGGCGGGGCGCCGTTCTCGGCGGCCCCTCCGGCGGAAGCAGGCTGACGCACCGGGCGACCTCCGGCGCGAGTGGCCCGTCGCGCCCGTTGCGGGTCAGAGCCCGCAGACGAAGCGCGTGCTCCAGGGCTGCCAGCCGAGCTCGTCGTAGAGGAACAGGGCGGCCTCGGCCTGCACCGCAGGGGACGCCTCGTACGGCCATCCCGAGTAGCCGAGTGAGAGCCAGGTGCCCTCGAGGAACCCGTACGCACCGCCGGGCGCTGTCGCCGAGTTGAACCGGTCACCGGACTCGTGCAGCCGGATGCACGCCCAGTCCGGCGTTGTCGTGCTCGTCGCGTCGCTGATAACGGGCGCGGGCGCCGGGGTGGCCGGAGGCGGCGGAGGTGGCACCGGATGCGCCGCCCGCCAGGCCGTGAGCCACCGCATCCCCAGCAGCACGCGTTCGCGCACGGCGAGGTCGTGTGCGCCGACGGAGACCACGGTCACCCGCGCGTGGCGCGCCCCGGCGGTCCGGTGGTCCGCGCCCGCCATCGTCGGTCCGAGGCATGCCGCGGCGATCAATGCCGCCGCGATCATGGCACTACCGCCCGCGAGGACCGGGACGATCAGCTTCGAACCGAACGAGCGGCGCGCGCGTCCGGTAGGTCGATTTCCAAAGGTGTGAGCCGACGCGGCCGAGCTTGTGGCCGCGTCCTGTGCGATGCGGGTACGCATTGCACCTCCCGTCGTCGGGCGCTGTCAGCGCCTTCCTCCGCTAGGTGTTGTGCGTGGCGCCGGCCATCGCATGCAGTCCCCCGGACGGGCTGCGGAAGGCAGGTCCCGTCCTGGCGTCTGGCCATAGGGTGTGCGGCCGGTTGGTGTGGTGCCCAGGACGTCAGTTGCTCGGTGGATCCTCCATGGCTCCTGTGTGTCGACCGCCGCCCGGCGGTCTCTCCTAGGTCGGCGGAGCAACCTAGCGGCCTTGCATGACGGATGCCAATCGGGACGGCCGGGGGGACTGCTCCGGGGACGTACGGGGGGACGAACCGGGCATCAGGCGTTGCGGAACGGGGGCATTTCCGGCTCGAATGAAACCCGATCGCAATGGTCGGTGGGTGCTGCTACCGTGAGTCGGCTGCCGGACCGAGGAGGTAGCGTGAGCGCAGGGGAGGGCCGTCCCCGCTGGACGGCGAACCGACGGACGCGCGCCGCCCTGCTCGTGTCCGGCCTCCGGTGGCGGGCACGCAGCTCCCTCGCCATGTTCGCCGTCGCCGTGTTCTCCGCGGGTGCCGCGGCGTTCGGGCCGATCTACCTGCACAGCACCGACCAGCTGGTCATCGACCGCACCCTCGCGCGTGCCGCACCCGGCAACGCCGGGCTCCAGATCCAGCCGGCCACACGGCACCCGAACCTCTCGTGGCTCGAGCGGTACACGAAGAAGGTGCCAGGGGGTGCGCCCGAGCACTGGTGGAAGACGCCGATCTACACCGAGCGGGCCGGGTTCGTCACCATCCCCAACCGGGGGATCACAGTCCCGGCCGCAAGGGCCACAGCGCCAGTCCGGCCTCCCGGGCACCCGGCCCTCGACGCCGCCGACCGCACGGCACGGTCGTCGACACCGGCCCAGTTGCTCCGGATCCCGAAGAAGCCGTACCGCGGCACAACGGCGTTCGTGGGATCGCTCGTCTCGCGCAGCGCGGAGTGCGCCCATCTCGAGATCGTCCAGGGCACCTGCGCGCGCGGCGACGGCGTGGTCGTGAGCACCCGCGACGCGCAGACCCTCGGGCTCACCCTCGGTGGGACCCTGCAGGTCGTGTTCAACCGCTCCGCCAACGCGGTGCCCCTGCCGATCGTCGGCATCTACCTGCCCGGGCGGCCCTTCGCACCCTACTGGTGGGAGGAGAACTACTTCGGCTTCGGGCCGTCCAACACGGCGACAGGCCTGACAAACCTGGACGACGTCTTCACCACCTTCGCCGGCGTCCCGGCGTTCGCGCCTCCGGCGCACATCTACGTCGTCGCGCAGATCCCCTACCGCAAGGGCTCACTGGGCGTCGACACAGTGGGCAGGCTGGAGTCCGAGATCTCCGCGTTCAGCGCCTCGTCCTTCCGGGACGACCGCATCCGGGTGAGCACGCGGCTCTTCGGCCTGCTGCACACCGCCGGCACCGTGGAGCACGCCGCGGCGACGGTGGTCGACGCCGTCGATCTCGAGCTGGTCCTGCTCGGGATCCTCATCCTCTTCTTCGTGGCGAGCCGGACCTCGGCAGAGCGGGAGCCCGACGTGCGGCTCGCGGAGCTGCGGGGCTTCGCGGGCCGGAGCACCATCGGTGTCGCCCTGGCAGAGCCCGTCGCGATCGTCGGGGCGGCGGTGCCGGTCGGCTTCCTCGTGGCCTGGGTGGTCGCCGACGCGCTCGCACCGGCGATCTTCGGCCCGTCGGCCCCGGTCTCGGTCACGCCGCTGTCGATCGCGGCCGGCGCCGCCGCCGGCGCCGTCGGGATCGCGGCGGCAGGGCTCGGTGCGAGGAGGTCGCTCGTCGGCGGGCTGAGCACCGCAACGGACGCTCCGACCGCCCCGGGGAGGAGCCGGTGGTCCACGCTCGCCGACGCCGGCATCGTCGTGGTCGCCGCAGCCGCCTTCTTCGAGCTCGTGGTCAGCGGGGACTCCGGTGCGGGCCCCTCGGGAAGCGACCCGCTGGCGGCCTTCGCCCCGGGTCTCCTGGCGCTCGGGCTCGGCGTGCTGGCCGCCCGCCTCGTTCCCTGGGTGCTGCGCGCCACCCACCGACGCACTGCCTTCGGACCCTCACCCGCCCTGTCCCTTGCGACGCGCACCGTGGCCCGGCGGCGCGAGTACCGGGTCCAGCTGCTGCTCGTGGCGCTGGCGGTCGGCCTCGTGACGTTCGCGGTGAGCGGATGGGTCATCTCCGCGCGCAATCGCGACGAGCGCGCCGCGCTCGGTGTCGGCGCGCCCAAGGTGCTCACGGTCTCGGTCCGTCCCGGCACGACATTCCTCCGCGCGGTGCGGGCGTCGGACCCGACCGGGCGGGAGGCGATGGCCGCCCTCGTCGAGCACGCCAAGGACGGGACGACCCTCGCCGTCGACGCGCAGCGGCTGCCGTACGTCGCGATGTGGCCGGCCAATCTCGGCATTCCCGCCGCTTCCGTCGCCCGCCGACTGATCCCGCGCCACCTCGCGCCGCCGGTGGGGATCTCGGGATCGGAGCTCGCGGTCACCGTCGACGCGACGGGTTTCCCGGCCACCCTCGACCCGCCGCCCGTCCTCGCCGTGGACGTCTTCGACGTCACCACACAGTTCCCCTCGCGCGTCACACTCGGGCCGTTGCATCCCGGCACGCACCGCTACACGGGTTCGCTGTTCGCCGACTGCCCCCGCGGGTGCCACCTCCTCGACCTCGCGGTGACATGGTCGCCGAAGACGTCCCAGGTCACCGGGCAGCGGAAGGTCACCCTCGCGCTCGGCGCGATGAGCGAGCGCAGCCACGGCCAGTGGGTCGCGGTGCGCGCCGGCCTCCGGCACGCGACGTCGTGGACGAGCCTCCTCGGACGCGCGCGCGTGTTCGACGACGGCGGCACCCTCGGGGCGAGCTTCCAGCTGGTGAACGGGGGGACAATGGTGATCGCCCCCGCCGACGTGCCGGCGGCGCTGCCGGTCCTGGCGACGCCGACATCGAACTCGACAGCCTCCGGTCACGGCGGTCCGCTGGTCGTCGGTGTCGACGGCAGCACGTTGCCCGGAAGGACCGTGGGCGTGGTCCCGTCTCTGCCCGGCGTCGGCTCGACCGCCGTGCTCGCGAACCTGGGCACCGCCGAGGGCTACCAGTCCGGCCGGGCCGTCTCGGACACGGCGGAGGTCTGGCTGGCGCGGCGCGCGCCTCACGCGATCGTCGCGCGCCTCGGCGCGCACGGTGTCCGCGTCGTGGGGTCGTCCACGGAGGCGGCCGCGGTGCGGCGCCTGACCCGCAGCGGGATCAACCTCGCCTACCTGCTCTACCTCGTCGCTGCGGTCGCAGCCGGGATCCTCCTCCTCGGTGCGACGGCCTTCGCCCTCTCCTCCGCCGCACGCCGTCGCCAGTCGGAGCTCGCAGCGCTGCGCGCCGTCGGCGTCGGCTCGCGCGCGCTGCGTCGCGCCGTGCGCGTCGAGCAGGCGCTGGTCATCGGTGCCGGCATGGTCGTCGGAGTGGCCGCGGGGGCAATCGCCGCGACGGTGGCGTTGCGCTCCGTGCCCGAATTCGCCTTCAAGACGCCCGGCCCCCCGCTCGAGCTCGGGTTGCCGACGGGAGACCTCGCCGCGGCCGTCGGGTTCATCCTCGTCGGCCTGCTGGCGACGGTGATCCTCGGTGCGACCGCCGTGGTCCGGGGGGCGAAGGTGACCCGGCTCACCGGAGGTCAGCCGTGATCGGCGGGCGGCCCGGCGGCCCCACCGCACCGACGATCGCAGCAGCGGGACTCCCGAGCGGCCTGCACGGCCCGGGCGGCGTCCCGGTGCACCTCGTCGGGGTCGTCCACCTCTACCGCCAGATGGGTGAGGACGTCGTCGGCCTGCGCGGCGTCGATCTCGACGTCGACGCCGGGGAGATGCTCGCCCTGCTCGGGCCGTCGGGCATGGGGAAGACCACCGTCCTCCGTCTCATGGCGGGCGTGATGACGGCCTCGGCGGGCGTGGTGCGCGTCGGGGACGACGACCTGCGCCGGCTCCGCCTTTCCCAACGCCGTCGACTGCGCGCCGGGGAGATCGGCTACATCGTCCAGGGAACCTCTGCCAACGTCCTGCCGTTCGCGACCACCCGCGAGAACCTGTGGTTCGCCCAGCACGGCGCGAGGACCCAGCGCCGTGTCCCGCCCTGGCCGCCCGACGCGCTCCTCGAGCTCCTCGGCCTGCGCGAGCTGGCCGAGGTCAGGCTCGCCCAGATGCCACGGGGCGTCCAGCAGCTGATCGCCGTCGTCGCGGGGGTCGCCGCCGGGCCGCGCCTCCTCCTCGCCGACGAGCCCACGTCCCAGCTCACAACGACGGCGGCCTTCAACGTGGTCCACTTGTTGCACCGGATCAACGCCGAGCTGGGGACGACGATCGTCGTCGTGACCCACGACCCGCTCATCGCGTCGATGTTCCCCCGGGTTGTCACCATCCGGGACGGGCGCGTCGGCGCGGACGCCATCCACGGCGAAGAGTACGCCGTGGTCGACGGGTCCGGGTCCGTGCAGCTGCCGCCCGACGTCCTCGAGGTCCTCAAGCCCAACACGCGGGTCCGTGTCGTGCGCAGCGACTGGGGCGTCGAGCTCCGGCACCCGGAGCACGAGGCGTGAGCGCCTCCCGTCTCGTCTTGCGCCTCGAGGACGTGAGCGTGGACCTCGGGGGGCGGACCGTGCTCGACGACGTCGAGCTCGTGCTCACCGGCGGGGACCTGGTCGGGGTGACGGGACCGTCGGGGTCCGGCAAGACCGTGCTCTGCCTCGTGCTCGCCGGCGCCCTGCAGGCGACGCGCGGCAGCGTGCGGCTCGTCGGCGCCACGCCCGACGCCCATGCACGCCCGGACCGGGTGCGGGGCGACGACCCCGCCCGACGGGGGGAGCAGGCGACCGAGGGCGCCCACGGGCTGCACTCGGTCTCGGGCCTCGTCCTCCAGGTGCACGGGTTGGTCGAGGGCCTCTCGGCGGAGGAGAACGCCGCGCTCCCGTTGCAGGCGCGGGGTACCGCGCGAGCGGAGGTGGTCGCCCGCGTGGCGGGGGCGCTGCACGACGTCGACCTCACCAAGCACGCCTCCCGACCGGTCGAGGAGCTTTCGGGCGGAGAACGCCAGCGTGTCGGGATCGCCCGGGCGCTCGCCCTCGATCCGCTCGTCCTCGTCGCCGACGAGCCGACCGCGGAGCTCGATTCGGGCAACAGGGAGCGGGTGCTCCGCTTGCTCTCGGAGAGGGCGCAGCGCGGCGCGATCGTCGTCGTCGCCTCCGACGACCCCGACGTGCTCGCCGCGTGCGCGCGGGTGGCGGTGCTCGACCGCGGACGGGTGCACCTCCGGCCCCAGGAGAGGATCGTGGCGAGATGACACGAGGGGGACCTGCCAGGCGCCATGCTGCGGGAGAGGGCTAGATTTCTCCCCGATGGCCGCCGTGTTGGAATTGAACGACTTACGGACCGAGTTCCACATGCGCAGCGGCAACGTCGTCGCCGTCGACGGCGTGTCGCTGCAGGTGGCACAAGGTGAATCGGTCGGGATCGTCGGCGAGTCCGGTTGCGGCAAGACCACGGTCGGCATGTCGATCATGCGCCTGCTGCCGAGCAACGGGCACCTCAGCGGCGGCAACGTCGTCCTGAACGGGCGCGACCTCGCGTCGCTCTCCGAGAGGGAGATGCGCCGGGTCCGCGGCAACGAGGTCGCCATGATCCCCCAAGATCCGATGACCTCGCTCAATCCGACGATGACGATCGGTCGCCAGATCAGCGAGGCCGTCCGCCTGCACCGCGACGCCTCGAAGGAGCAGGCCCGGACCCGGGCGCTCGAGGTGCTTCAGCTCGTCGACATGCCGCGGCCGGCGGAGCGGCTCGACCAGTATCCGCACGAGCTCTCCGGCGGTCTCCGCCAGCGGGTGATGATCGCCATGGCCCTCGCCTGCGACCCCACCCTGCTCATCGCGGACGAGCCCACCACGGCGCTCGACGTCACGATCCAGGCCCAGATCCTCGACCTCATCGACGACCTGCGCGAGCGCCTGCGGATGTCGGTGATCCTCATCACCCACGACATGGGCGTCATCGCCGGACGCACGGACCGGGTCGTCGTCATGTACGCCGGGAAGGTGGCCGAGGAGGCGACAACCGAGACGCTCTTCTCCCAGATGATGCACCCCTACACCGACTCGCTGCTCGCGTCGGTGCCGAAGCTCGCCGCCCACGCCGGCGACCGCCTGGTGAGCATCCCCGGGCTTCCTCCGGACCTCTCGAAGCCCCACACGAACTGCCGCTTCCACCCCAGGTGCCAGTACGCGACGGACCGGTGCCGGGAAGAGGAGCCGCAGCTCGTCGACGCGGCCGATCTGGGGTTGAACGGGAACCAGCCGCACCGCTTCGCCTGCTTCCACCCGGTGAACGTCGAGCACCGGCCCGTGGCCGTCCAGGTCCGCAGCTCCGCCGAGGTCGAGGCCTACGCCCTCAAGCGCTCAGGGGAGCTCGCCGACCGTCAGCCGCTCCTCACCGTGGAAGGCCTGGTGAAGGAGTTCCCGGTCATGAAGGGCGGGCTCTTCCGCCACAAGGTCGGCACCGTCAAGGCGGTCAGCGACGTCACGTTCGCCATCCGGGAGGGCGAGGTGTTCGGCCTCGTCGGCGAGTCGGGATGCGGCAAGACCACCATCGGGCGCCTGGTCGTCGCGCTCGAGCGGGCGAACGACGGCAAGATCCGCTTCGACAACCAGGAGATCCAGGGCCTGCGGGGGCAGCGGCTCCGTCGAGTGCGCCGCCACGTCCAGCTCATGTTCCAGGACCCGTACGCGTCGCTCGACCCGAGGATGCGGGTCGGCTCCATCGTGCGGGAGCCGCTCAAGGTGCAGCGCATCGGCACGCGCCAGGAGCAGATGAGCCGGGTGGCGCAGCTCATGGAGGAGGTCGGCCTTTCCCGTACCTCTGTCGACCGCTACCCCCACGAGTTCTCGGGGGGTCAGCGCCAGCGGATCGGGCTCGCCCGGGCACTCGCCCTCGACCCGAAGCTGATCGTGGCCGACGAGCCCGTCTCCGCCCTCGATGTCTCGATCCAGGCCCAGATCCTGAACCTCATGAAGGACCTCCAGACGCGGCGCAACCTCACGCTCGTGCTCATCTCCCACGACCTCGCCGTCGTGCGCTACATGGCGGACTCGATCGGCGTCATGTACCTGGGCAAGCTCGTCGAGTACGGCCCGGCCAACGAGGTGTACGAGCACCCCGCGCACCACTACACCCGGGGCCTCCTCGACGCGGTCCCCGTGGCGGACCCCGCCGAGGCGAGGCTCAAGGTGCGGGCGAAGGGCGTTCGGGGCGAGCTCCCCTCCGCGGTGGACCCGCCCTCGGGGTGCCGGTTCCGGACCCGCTGCCCGCGGGCGGAGGAGCGCTGCGCCGTCGAGACGCCGCCCTGGGCGGACTTCGGCGACGGCCACATGGCGCTCTGCCACTTCCCGCTCGAGACCCCGGTCTCGATCAGCACCCCCGCCAAGCCCGTCGAGTCGGCGTCGTCGTCCTGACGCTCCGGACCCGCTGCGGCTGCGGCGTCAGCGTCGCTGGGTGCGCACCTCGAGGGCGTCGCGCAGGGCGTCGCCGATGAAGTTGAAGGCGATGACCACCAACACGATGCAGATCCCGACCGGGTAGAACTCCCACCACCAGCCGTTGCCAGCGGCGCTGACGGCGTTGGAGAGCATGTTCCCCCAGTCGGTGGCGGGTGCGGGGACGCCGAACCCGAGGAAGCCCAGCGCCGCGAGGATCAGGATCGATGTGGCCACCTGGAACGTGGCGAACACCACGATCGTCCCGACGGCGTTGGGGATGATGTGCCGGCCGATGATCCGGCCGCCACGCCCTCCCATGCCGCGCACCGCCTGGACGTACTCACGCGTCCGCAGGCTGAGGGTCTCTCCCCGGACGAGCCGGGCGGGGACGAGCCAGCTCACCCCGGCGATCACGAGGATCAGGAGTGCCTCCGAGCTGCGGAAGATCGTGACGAGGGCGATGAGGAGGAAGAGGATCGGGATCGACAGCACGATGTCGACGAAGCGCATCATCAGGGCGTCGAGCCAGCGGCCGAAGAAGCCCGCCACGGCGCCGTACACGACACCGATGACGGTGGCGACGAGGGCGGAGAGCAACCCGACCGTGAGCGACACCTTGCCGCCGTACATCATCCGGCCGAGCTCGTCGAACCCCGTTCCTGTGGTCCCGAGCGGGAACCCTGTGTGGCCCGGAGGGGCGTTGGTCGGATTGACGAGGACCAGGTTCTGGTTCACCTGCTCCGTGTGGTAGAAGAGCGGCCCCACCCAGCAGAACAAGATCATCAGGATGATGACCACGAGGCTGACCACGGCGAGCTTGTGCTCCCAGAAGGCCCGGGCGATCTGGACGCCGAGACCGCCGGTGGACTGCGACTCGCCACCAGCTGGACCGTCCGGCGTGCCCTCTGCGGCCTCGATGACCTCGGCGGGCACGATCAGATCGGGCCCGACGGCGACGGGGCTGCCCGAGGCGTCGACCCCGAAAGCCGGTGTGCCGTGGAATCCCTGTGCCTCGGTCAAAACGACCCCCCGTAACGGATCCTCGGGTCTACGGCCACGTACACGATGTCCGCGAGCAGCGAGCCCACGACGGTCGCGACCGTGATGACGAGCGTCGTCCCCAGCACGAGCGGGATGTCGGTGTTCTCTGCGGCCACGACGACGAGCAAGCCCATACCCGGATAATTGAAGACGTCCTCGGTGATCACCGCACCGCTCACGATGAGCGGCAGCGAGAGCCCCAGCAGGGTCACGATCGGGATGAGTGCGTTGCGCAGCGCGTGGCCGAAGAGGACCCGTCCGCTGCTCGCCCCCTTCGCCCTCGCCGTGCGGATGTAGTCCTCGGCCATGGCGTCGAGGAGCGACGAGCGCATGTAACGGCTGAAGACGGCGATCGAGATGGCAGCCAGCGTGACGACCGGCATGATGAACGCCTTGGGATCGGTCCAGATGGCGAAGGGCGAGGCACCCGAGGGGGGCGACACCGGCAGCACCTTCAGGTCGAACGCGAAGATGATGATGAGCAGCGTGCCAAAGAAGAAGGCCGGCATGGCGAAGAGGATGAAGGAGAGCCCCGTCAGCGCGTAGTCCACCGGCTTGTGCCGTCGGATGACCTGGATCACCCCGAGGGGGACCGCGATGGCGAGGGCGAGCACCGTCGACGTCCCGACGAGCGCGAGCGTCTTGGGGAGCCGCGTCGAGATGATGACCCACACCGGTTGGGTGAACTTGTACGAGTAGCCGAGCTTGAGCTGGGGGAGCCCGATGACGTAGTGCCAGAACTGGACCCAGATCGGCGAGTCGAACCCCTGCACGCGGTTGAACCGTGCGATCGCTGTCGGGCTCGCCCGTTCGCCCAGGACCGCCCTGGCCTCGCCTCCCGGGATCAAGCGCGACAGGAGGAAGACGATCAGCACGACGCCGAGGATGACGACGAACGCCTGCAGGATCCGTCGCACGAGGTAGCCGGTCATCGGAGGCTACTTTGCCACTACGTCGGACGCCGTGCCCGTCGGCACGACCGTGTGACGCCGTGCGGGATGCCGATGGGACAGAGGGAGTGCCATGGCCTAGTTCACTCCTACCTCAGAGAAGCTCCGACGACGACTTTACCGAAAAGCGAGGCGGGCCCACCCCCGAAGGAGGTGGGCCCGCGCTCCGCTGCGTATTGCTGCTACTTGCGATGCAAGCGTGCTGGACCGCACTACTTCCAGCTGAATGTCGCCGGTGTCGTGTCGTCCAACGGGCTGAGGTTCGGGTGGTGGAGGCCCTTGTGGATCTCGACGGCTGTCACGATCTCGGGCTGCCAGATCACCGCGAGCTTCTTGGCGACGAGGTTCTCGTACTTGGTGAGCTTCGCCGTGCCCGTCTCGGTCTGGGCGACCAGGTGGTCGTTGGTCTTTGTCGAGAAGTCGCCGGAGTTGGACGACGCGCCCGTGGAGAAGAGCTCTGTCCCCGAGGGGTAGTAGTCCGGAGCGTAGATCCAGCCACCGCCCCAGTTCTCCATCTCCCACTTGCATGTCTTGTGTGTTGTGGACTTCAGGTGGCAGGGCACCGCGTTGCCGATGACCGTGTCGAAGGTGGCGGAGGACAGGCTCATCTTGATCCCGGCACTGAGCCACGAGCCACGCTCGGCGTTCATGAGCGCCGTCTCGGTCTTTGTGCCCGAGGTGTACTGCAATGTGAACTGCAGCTTGGCGCCCTTCTTGATCCCCTTGCCGCAGTTGTGCGGCCCGGAGCCCGGCTTCTTGCAGGTGCTGACCCCGTTGGGCACGACCTTCCAGCCGTGGGAGCTGAGCAGCGACTTGGCCTTGGACGGGCTGTAGGGGTACGGGTTCTGCTCCTCGTAGCTCGAGGCGAAGGAGTTGTGCGGCCAGACCGGCACCGGGCCGTAGGACGGCACGCCGTAGCCCTTGAACAGGTGGTTGATGTACGCCGTCTGTGTCAGGAGCTCCTGGATGGCCTGGCGGATGTACAGCTGCTTGAAGATCGGCCCGGCGTTGCCTGTGTCACCCGTCGAGTTGAAGTTCTCCGGGAAGTAGTTGATCCCCCAGCGGTACACCGGGACGATGCTGAATGTCGACGCGAGGCGCGGGTTGTTCTTCCCCGGCTTCAGTGTCTGGTGGGGCTTGGTCGGCGAGGTGGCGTTCGAGGTCACGTCTGTGCTCGGCAGGCCGCCCCAGTCGATTGTGCCGGTGACCAGTGCGTTGAACTCGGCCGACGATGTCGTGAACGGCTTCTCGATGAACTCCTTGACGTGCGGCTTGTTCGAGCCCGAGTATGTCGGGTTCGGGACCATGACGGCGGGCTGTGTGGCACCGAACGAGTGCAGCTTCCACGGCCCGTCGACGACCGACCACAGGGGGCTCGTCGCGTACGTCGGCAGCGCGTTGATCTTTGTTGTCGGGCTTGTCGGGTTGTAGCCGGACTGCTCCGACAAGAAGAGGTAGACGGCCTTGCAGGCGGTGTCGTTCGTGCCGAACGGCGCGTTGAAGCAGCCGGCCGAGCCCGGCGCCGCGGTCAGCGACGTCCGTGTCCAGGCCTTCGGCATGGGCGTGATCTCGGAGAACTCGTTGTAGAGCATCCAGTGCGGGTTGAACGACTGCTTGAGACTGATGGTGAAGGTCGTCGGGCTTGTGACCTTGAAGGACTTCACGCTTGTCGGGAGCGACAAGCCGCCCGGGAACCACCCCGCGAAGCCTGTGGGCTTCGCGTGCCAGATGTTCATCCAGAAGAGCACGTCTGTCGAGGTGACCTGCTCACCGTTCGACCACTTGTATGTCTTGAGGGTGAACGTGAATGTCTTGTTGCCGTTGGAGGCCTTGGGAAGCGGTGCGAGGGAGAGCTTCGGGTTGATTGTGGGCGTCGAGCCCTTCCCGAACCAGTACAGCGGTCGGTACATGAACTGCTGGAACTGCGAGAGGTTCGCCACGCTGAAGTGCGCAAGTGTGGTGAACGGGAAGATGTAGTTCGGCGAGGCGCCGGGCAGCTCCGCGAAGGTGATGACTGTCTTTGTGACGGCAGCCGCACCGCTCGAGGGCGCCGCGATCACGGCGGTCCCCAAAGAGACCATCCCCACCGTGGCCAGCCCGATGGCCAGCCGTCGGAGGGCGTTGAAGCGTTGGCGCATTCCC
>Ga0307372_10007978_pt1 | contig 15005 bp, 14 predicted proteins | sample OX1MG_FD_202533 | JGI IMG/M metagenome (GOLD analysis project Ga0307372, IMG submission 202533) | Soil microbial communities from Risofladan, Vaasa, Finland - OX-1 | ecosystem: Environmental > Terrestrial > Soil > Coastal area > Acid sulfate soil | place: Finland: Risofladan, Vaasa | collected... | reverse complement strand
GGGGCAGCCCCCGCTCGACGCCAGCCGCGACGAAGGCCGCCGACAACGGGTTGACGCAGCGCAGGTCGGCCACGTTGAACGGCCCGCCGACTCCGTGGTACTCGGACGGTCCCCTCTCCTGGTGCTCCGCCCGCTTGAAGTAGGGCAGCACGTCCTCGAAGCCCCAGCCCACGTTCCCGGCTTCGCGCCAGCCGTCGTAGTCGCGCCGGTTGCCGCGCATGTAGATCATCGCGTTAAGCGAACTTGAGCCGCCCAGCAGCTTGCCGCGCGGCCAGTACAGCCGCCGCCCGCCCAGGTGCGGCTCGGGCTCCGTCTCAAACGCCCAGTCGCACGGCGTCCCGAACAGCTTCGAGAATGCCGCCGGGATGCGGATCTCCCGCCGGCTATCCGGTCCGCCCGCCTCGAGCAGGCAGACGCTAACCGTGGGGTCCTCGCTGAGGCGCGCCGCCAACACGCAGCCCGCCGAGCCCGCGCCGACGATGACGTAGTCGCTCACGCCGCCCTTCCCCAATCCGAACAGGCTCGCCCCCTAGCCGGCTCCCCGGGTCGGCTCCGCCGCGCCCCGCTGCCGTCTGTGCGCGGGTAGCCAGAACGCCACCAGAGCCCGTGACTGCGGTGGCCGTACCGGAGACGTACCGGTCGCTTGCGCTCAGTGGTTGACGGAATTGTAGGTTGGGGCCGGCGTGCCCGTCCAGCGACGATCGTCGCCGGAGTCCCGAGCAGCATGACGAAGCGGGGCGGCCGGGCGGCCGTCCCGCTTCTCCTCCTCACGTGCGGGGGGAGAGGAATCTCCATCCTCACGACGCCTTAATCTACGGCGATGTACCCCGGTCGGTTTCATTCCCCGCCAGGAACTCCCGCACCAGTTCGCGCAGCCGCTCGTACCATTCCGCCTCGCGCGGGTCGAACCAGTGCACGCCGGTCATCCGCCGCAGCCAGGTAAGCTGGTGCCGCGCGTAGCGATGCGTGTGGTAGCGAATCCGCTCCGCCGCGTCCGCCAGCGTGACTTGCCCGTGCAGGTAGGCCACGACCTCGCCGTAGCCGATGGCGGTCATCGCCGGGGCGTCCGGTGGCACCCCCCCGTCGAGCAGACGGCGAACCTCCTCGATGAGCCCGCTCGCGATCTGCTCCGCGACTCGCCGGTCGATCGCCGCGTAGATCTCCTCGCGCGGCAGCGCCAGCCCGGCGACCAGTGTTCGGTAGGGCGGCGCCTGACGCCCCTCCAGGTCGGTCATGCGCCGGCCCGTCGCGGCGAAGATCTCCAGCGCCCGGATCACCCGCCGCACGTTCGCCGACGCGATGCGCGCGGCCGCCGCCGGATCGACCGCGGCCAGGCGCGCGTGGAGCGCCTCGACACCCTCGCGGCGCGCGACCTCCTCCATCGACGCCCGGTACGCCGGGTCCGGCGGCACCTCCGGGACCCGCCAGCCTTGCAGTACCGCGTTCACGTAGAGCGGGGTCCCGCCGGCCAGGATCGGCACCCGACCGCGGCGCAGGATGTCGTCGATCGCGGCGTAGGCGTGCCGTTGGTAGAGCGCCAGCGAGAAGTCCTGGCCCGGCCCCACCACGTCGATCAGGTGGTGAGGCACGCCGGCCATCTCGGACTCGGTCGGCTTGGCCGTGCCGATGTCCATCCCGCGGTACAGGTAGCGCGAGTCGGCGGACACCACCTCGCCGCCGACCTCCCGCGCCAGGCGGATGGCCGCGGCCGTCTTCCCCACCGCGGTTGGCCCAACGATTGCGATAAGATTGGGCTTGTCCGGCTGCGAGGACACCGCGCACATCACCTGACTCTCAGCAGCGTGCTGGACCCCGAGGGTCAGCGGAGGAGTCCGGTCTTGCTCAGACTGATGATCCAGGCGCTCAAGGTGGCCGCCGTCATCGTGTTGGCCGTCGTCGTCCTGTTCACTGCCCAGCGCTCCCTCACCCACTACCTTGACGTCGCCAGCGCTCAATCCGGCGACCAGCCCATCACCTTCACCGTCCAGAACAACGAAACGGTCGACAGCGTGTCCAACCGCCTGCAGCAAGACGGCCTGATTCGCTCCGCCACCTACTTCAAGCTCAAGATGCGCCTCGGCAACTCCAGCTCGCAGCTGAAGGCCGGGCAGTTCATCCTCCATCAGGGCATGTCCGTCGACCAGATCATCACCGCCCTGACGACCTCCGAGAGCGTCAAAGTGATCGAGGTCCGCTTCCAGGAGGGCTGGCGCGCCGAGGAGTACGCCGACAAGCTCGTCGCCGTCGGCCTCATCTCGACGCCAGACCAGTTCCTCAACGCCATGAAGTCGAACCAGTGGAACTTCGACTTCCTCACCAGCCGTACCGACGACCAGACCCTCGAAGGGTACCTCTTCCCCGACACCTATCAGTTCCGCGCCGACGCCACGCCCGATGACGTGATCAACACGCTGCTGCAGAACTTCAACTCCAAGGTGCCGCCGGACCTGCGCGCCAAGTCCCAGGCGCTCGGCCTGAACTTCAACCAGGTGATGATCATCGCCTCCATCGTCGAGCGCGAGGCCGTCGTCCCGGGCGAGCGCCCCATCATCGCCTCGGTCTACTACAACCGCATGAAGCAGAACATGCCGCTGCAGGCCGATCCGACCGTGCAGTACTCGGCCGGCAAGGCCGGCGACTGGTGGCCAAAGGTCACCCAGGCCGCCCTCGACAACTCGTCCAACTACAACACCTACCACCAGCCCGGCCTGCCGCCGAGCCCGATCTGCAGCCCGAGCCTGGCCTCGATCGAGGCGGCCCTCAACCCGTCCAAGACCGACTACCTGTACTTCGTCGCCAAGAACGACGGCAGCGGCAGCCACGCCTTCGCCACGACCTACCAGGAGCAACTGGACAACATCCAGAAGTACGGCGGGCAGTAGACCGGACTATCCGGCATATCAGTCCGCATCGTGGCGCGGATGTGACACCCGCTCGGTAAGCGCGCCCGACAACCGGGACGGCCGCGGAGGTAGCTGGATGACGCTTCGCGTCGGTCTGATCGGCGATCCCGTCGAGCACAGCCTGTCGCCTGCCTTCCAGCAGGCCGCTTTCGACGCGCTCGGCATCGACGCCCTCTACGCGCTCTGGCCTACCTCTGCCGTCGACCTCCCTGCCCGCGTCACCTCCCTCCGCGAGCCCGACGTACTGGGGGCCAACGTCACCCTGCCGCACAAGCAGGCCGCCTTCGCGCTGGTCGACGACGTCACGGAGCGCGCCGCCGCCGCCCACGCCGTCAACACCATCGCCAGTCGCGACGGCCGCCTCCACGGGGACAACACCGACATCCCCGGGTTCCTCGCCCCACTCGACGAGCGCGGGCTGCGCCTGCACTCGCTCCACGCCGTCGTCCTCGGAGCGGGCGGCGCGGCCCATGCTGTCGTCGTCGCGCTGCTCCTGGCAGGCTGCGGCGGGATCACCGTCGCCAACCGCCACCCCGCGCGGGCCGAGGCCCTCGCCGCCGAGCTCGGCGCTCCCCCATCGCTCCGGACCGCGGCCCTCGACGCCACGCTGGCAGGTGCGCTTCAGAGCGCCGGCCTTCTCGTCAACGCGACCGCTGCCGGCTGGCAGGGCGACGCGCTGCCCCTCGACTCCGCCCTGCTGCGTGCGCTGCCGCCGACCGCGCTCGTCTACGACCTCATCTACCGCGAGACTCCCCTGCTGCGCGCCGCCGTCGGCCTCGGGCTGGGGACGCTGGACGGCCTGCGCATGCTGGTCCACCAGGGTGCCGAGTCGTTTCGCTGCTGGACCGACCAGGCGCCGCCCCTCGAGGTCATGTGGCAGGCAGCGCTGTCCGCGCGCGACCGCCGCGCCTGACTCCCTGCCCCGCGGCTCGCGACTCGAAATGGGACCTTGCTCCCACGTGCCCGACCGGCCGCGCTTGTTACCCTCGATGGAGAGGTGCGCGACGACGCGCACCGGCCGCGGAAGGGGCGACGCGGACCATGCTCCACGATCCGGGATCGATCATCACGGCGGTGCTGCTCGGCGGGCTCGGTGGCGCCGTCGCCGGCTCGCTGATCTACGCGACGACCGTGCGACTCCCCGCCGCGCTGGGCCCCCTCGGGCGCCCCGTCTGCGCGGGCTGCGGTCAACTGCTGCCTCCGGAGCACCTCATCCCCGGTGTCCGCCTGGAGTGCCCCGCCTGCGGCGCGCCGCCACCGCTGCGCAAGAGCGCCATCGAGGCCGCCGCCGCCGCGATCGCCGTGCTCGCACTGCTGCTGCGTGGCCTGTCCTACCTCGGCGTCACCAGCGCGCTGTTCAGCCTGGTGCTGTTGCTCATCCTGGTCATCGACTGGCGCCACCATCTGATCTACACCGCGACCATCGTCCCCGGCCTCGTGCTGGCCATCGGCGGCGCGGCGCTCCACTCGGGCGGCACCCTCCTGTCGACCCTACTGGCGGCCGCCGGCGCCGGCCTCGTCTTCGGTCTGCTGTTCGCGCTCGCGGTGGTGATCTACCGGCAGGAGGCACTGGGCTTCGGCGACATCCTGCTCGCCGCACTCATCGGCGCCATGACCGGCCTGGGCAAGGTCGTCCCCGCCATCTTCATCGGCATGCTGCTCGCCGCTGCCGGCGGCCTGCTCCTGATCGCGCTCGGCCGCCGCGGCCGCCGCGACTACATCCCCTACGGCGCCTACCTCTGCGCCGGCACCATCCTCGTGCTCCTCCTCTGGTAGCCCGCTCGCCCGAGTCCGTCTCGCGTCCACCACGCGCCCCACGCGGGCCGCACGACGTGAGGCGGCGGGGGTGATCCTTCCCCCGCCGCTTCTGGAGAGGACGTACGCGTATGCGGGGTATTCAGTGGCGAGGGGGTAGCCCCGGTGAAGTCCGGGCCCAACGCCCGCCGGACGCGCTGCCGTGCCGGCGTCGGGAGGTCGCCCGCGGGAGGCTTGTGGGCCTCACCGCGGACGAACCCCACCCGCCCGTAGTGTGCTCAGGAAGAGCCGGATTCCGCCCCGGGGACCCCGGCTCGCTCACGACCCGGCCGCCAGACGTGGGTGTCACGTCGATCTTCCGGGTTGCCGCCGGTCGGCTCCATGGTCGCGCTCCCGTGCGTCTCGCGTGCCCGGCTCAGTTCGAGATCTGAATCGACAGCCGGATCGCCGGGGTGATCCGCTGCGGATGGTCCGTCTGATAGGTCAGCTGCGGGATCGAGTACACCTTCGGCTGCGCGTCCTGCCCCTTGTAGATCGTCGGGTACAGGTCGATGATGTGCGTCCCCGGCACGCCGGTCGCCGTCACCTTGAAGCTGACGTCGCCCGCCGTGCTGAAGCCGCAGACGTAGCCGATGTACGAGTTGTCATAGGTCACCGCGTAGGTGTTGTCGTAGGTCGTCCAGCCCACACCCTTGAGGTGGATCGTAATCTGCTGGCCGGCCTGGACCGAGGTCGCGCTGACGCTCACTACCGACGGCTCGATAACCAGATTGGCCGCCGCCAGCACCTTGTCGCCCTGGAAGACCTCGTAGCGGTGCTGCCCGCCGAGGTCCGCCGGAATTGTCATCGCCTTGCTGAACGTTCCGCTGGCATCGGTGTGGACCGTGCCGAAGTCCATCGACTGCTCGCTGAAGCCGCTCGGCGTGACCCGGTTGCCGACCTCGGTGTACCAGCGCAGGCTCACGTCGGCGTTGGCCGGCAGCCCGGCGCCCTTCATCGTCGTCTGCGCGCCGACCACGCCGCGGTCCGGTGTGAAGGTCAGCGTGCCGGGCGTCTGCATGTTCGTCGGCCACGGGTTATCGGTGGAGGTAAAGTCCTCGACCGTCGTCGCCAGCGGCCCGGGGTCGCTCGTCACGTTGTAGGTGAAGTCGTAATCGGGGATCGCCTTGTTCGGCCCCTGCTGCCAGTTCAGATAGGGCGTCGGATAGAAGGAGTTGTGCCAGACCGAGATCTGGTGCATGCCCACCGGGCCGGCCGCACGGAACTGGGCCACCGCGGTCCCCTGCGTCGTGACCGCCGACATGAAGCCCAGATACTTGTTGTCGTAGAGCACGTGCCAGGTGTTGATGCTCGAGCGCCAGTCGACGCCCTCGATCGTGACCTGAATCGGCGCGCCGATCGCGCCGGAGCCCGGCGTCATCGTGATGACCGGGTCCATCGTCAACGCGGCCTGCGAGATCTCCTTGCCGGCAACCCGGCCGCGCACGTCGTGCTCGCCACCGAAGTCGTTGCCCGGCATCGTGATCTGCGTGTTGATGTTGCCGGCTGCGTCGGCCTTGACCGTGGTCAGCACCTTCGACGTGTCGTCGTAGCGCCCGCCCACGAACTCGGTCCCACCGGTCAGCTCGTAGTGCCCCTTGACCGAGTGCCAGACCAGGTCGACCGCGGCGCCGGCCGGGTAGTTCGTGCCGGTGACGGCGATCGTCGCGCCCGGCTTGGCGCGGTCGGGATTGAAGGCCAGCTTGGCGGTGTAGGTAGGTGCCGTCGTCGGCACCGCGGTCGATCCCGCGGCAGCCGACAGCGCACCTCCGCCACAGGCGCCCAACACGAGCGCGGCGGCGGCCAGCAACGTCACGATCAGGGCCAGCATCCCCTTGCGGGTTCGCGGTGCGGATGGGGAACGGCTCATTCGACTTCCTCCTTGCGGAGCGACCCGGGCGGGCGGGTGCGCTACATCAGTTTCGGAGCAGCCCCGGCCCCGTTCGACCGGGGCTGCAAGCGTGCGGGCTGTCGGCCTGGGTGAGGGGCGACAGCCCGATCCTCATCCTTCCTGGCTCACGGGGCCGGCGTCGCGACCGGATCCGGGAACGTCTGGGCGATGACCGTCAGATCGGACGTCGCGCTGAGAATCGGCTTGAACTCGCCGCTGCGTCCGTCCTTGGACGTCGCCACGATCGAGTAGTCCATCTTGCCGGTCGGGGCGTCCTTGGCCACGATGAACGAGCCCGTCCAGAAGTACTCGTTCGGCGGGTTCTTGGGATGCGCGCCGTACTTCATGGGGATCGTCTGGCCGTTGCCCAGCTTGATCTGCACCGACGCCATCGCGGCGTCATCCATCAACTCACCGGTCTTCGGGTCGTAGATGCGGGCCCGGAAAACCACCTGGGAGTTGCGCGGGAACTGGCTCGACAGTACGCATGAGCGCGAGGCCGTCAGGTCCGCCGGGATGTTCTTCGATCCCTGGACCATGTCGGAGCTGATGATCAGCGGGACCGCCTGCGCCGGCTGCGCTCCCGACGCTGCGGACGACGGACTGCCGCCTCCGCACGCGGCGGTGACCAGGCCCAGCGCCAGGACCGTCAGGACTGCCAGAATCTGCCATCGGTGGCGTAACACCATCATCGACCTCCCAACTCCTCGAGACACACCGTCCTCCACCACCCCCACCTCGATCTCCTGAGCCCTGCCGGGCTCACGGGTCTCGCTCGATACTCGCCTCCTCACTGCCGTACTCCCCCGGTGGTGCCCGCCGCGTCACTCGACGGGCTGCATCGCCTCTGACCCGGCCCGGATCCCGGTGATCGCGCGTACTGCCAGGCCGATCAGGAAGGCCCACACCACGATCACGACCAGCGCGACCCCGATCGTCAGCGCCGCGCGCACCGACGCTAGCGGCTCGATGACCGCCGGGAAGGGCGACACGACCTGGCTCACCTGCAGCGTCGACGTGGTCGCGGACTGGGCGTACTGGGCGCTGGCCGCCGAGTGCGCGACCAGGGTGTGCACGCCCGTCTGGACCGGCTGGTAGGCGACGACGGCCGTCCCGGTCGAGTCGGTCGTCGCCGTCCCGATCAGCGCGTCGCGCATCTGGCCGATGAACTGCACCTGCTCGTAGAACGACACCGGCTGGTTCTCCACGGCAGTGCCGTCCGCCGTCTTGAGGGTCGCCACCACCAGGTACTGGCCGACCATCGGGTGCCCCTTCGGATCCAGGCGCGGCGCCGTCGTCACCGACAGACCCGTCGGGTCCGGCTGCACCGGAGCGGCCGTGACCGTCTCTGCCAGCAGCATCAGCGAGCCCAGCACCAGCACCAGCGCGACCGCGAGCTTCGTCAGGAGCTTCATCAGCGGATTCCTCTCTCGACCACGCCGGCCGTCACCAGCTCGGGCACCGCCGGCTCGGACATCGTCGGCTCCAGCACCGGCTCCGCCGCCATCTCCTCCATCTCGTAGATGGACAGGATCGGGAAGAACTTGAAGAAGATCATCAGCAGCAGCGGGATGGCGGCCGCTCCGGCCAGGGTGATCGAGAGCGCCACCCAGGTTGGGCGGAAGCTGCCCCAGTCCCCGGAGATCAGCGGCGCGGCCACGGCCGGCACCACGATCAGGAGGCGCTTGAGCCACATGCCGGCCACCACCAGCGCGGAGGCTGTCACGATGCCGGGCACTGTGCGCGTCCGCGGCAGCGCTACCAGCAGCAGCGGCACGATCCCGGCGCCGACCACGAAGAGCCAGAAGAAGGGCGCGTACTGGCCGGCCAGCAGCTGGGTCAGGATCGGCGTGACCTGCTCGTTGAGGGTATATCCCTCGGTCAGGAGCTCGGTGAAGGTGAAGTAGAGGTACAGCAGGTCGAGCGTGAGCATGAGGAAGGCGAGGTAGCGGAAGTGCTTCGGCTCGATGTACCGCTCCAGGTGGTAGCCCTTGCGGAAGCCGGCCACCACCAGGATGACCATCGCCACGCCGGAGAAGAGCGCCGCCACCACGAAGTAGGGCGCGAAGATCGTGCTGTCCCAGCCCGGCCGGCTGTTGACCGCGAAGGCCCAGCTCAGCACCGAGTGCACCAGGACGGCGATCGGGATGATCAGGATCGCGACGGCGGTCACGCTCTGCTCGAGCAGTCGCCGCTGGCCCGGCTTGCCGCGCCAGTTGAGGGAGAGCGCCCCGTAGAGCCGCCGCCGCCAGCCGGCCGTCCCGCTGAACCGGTCGCGCAGCACGGCGACGTCCGGGATCAGCGGCAGCGACAGGAAGACGAGCGTCGCCACCAGGTAGGTCATGACCGCCACGAAGTCCCACACGATCGGTGAGCTCGCCTGGGGTCTGGTCACCAGCTCCCACATGCGGTCGGGTCGACCCAGGTGGATAACGGCGAATGCCGCGCCCACCAGCAGCGAGAACACCGCCATCGCCTCGGCCAGGCGCGTGATCGGCGCCCGCCAGCGGGCCTGCGTCAGGCGCAGGATCGCCGACACCAGCGCGCCGCCGTAGCTGACGCCGATGAAGGCCACCAGGTTTGCCTCGTAGATTCCCCAGAAGCCGCGGTCGTAGTAGCCGGCCGTGCCCAGGCCGCCGATCAGCTGGTAGACATACGCCCCCGCGCCCACCACGACGACCAGCGCCAGCACCCCGGCCAGCGCCCAGAAGCGCCAGCCGCTGCGACCCATCGGTCGCAAGGCCGCCTCGCGTACGTCCTCCAGGACCACCGTTCGGTCGTGAACCATCTCCGAGTTCCTCTCGCCCCTAGCTCCGCGCGGTCCGTTTAGAAGCTCAGGTCCTGACCATGACCGAGGATGTAGTAGACCCGCGGCTGCGTCCCGAGCTCTTCCTTGTAGCGGATAGCGTCGTTGGCCTGCAGGAACTCGGAGAACTTGACCGTCTCCCCCAGGCCGTTGACCGCCGCGTCCGCGTCCAGGTCGGCGATGTAGAGCGCGCCCATCGAGCAGGCGTCGACGCACGCCGGCAGCTTGCCGACGTCGGTGTTGTGGACGCAGAGGATGCACTTGCCGACCGTCCCCTGGAGCTGAGGTACCGGGAACTCCGGCATCGGCTGTGATGCCAGCGTGGGTGCGGCCGGCGGCGGGCCCCAGTTGAAGTAGCGCGCCTCGTAGGGGCAGGCCGCCATGCACGCCCGGCAGCCGATGCACTTCGTCTGGTCGACCAGCACCACCCCCTCGGGGTTCTTGAAGGTGGCGCCCACCGGGCAGACGCGCAGGCAGGGCGGGTTCTGGCAGTGCATGCACAGGCGGGGCATGAAGTACTGCTCCCCGTCCGTGTTAGTCATGGTGTAGACCTTGATCCAGGTCTGCTCCTTCGCCAGGTAATGCTCCTGCTGGCACGCCTGGGTGCACTTCTGACAGCCGTCGCAGCGGCGCAGGTCCACCATGAACGCCCACTGGTGCGCCGCCGCCGGGGTAGCGGCGGTCGCGCCCGCGCTGGCCAGGCCGCTCTCGGCCAGCGCCACGCCGGCCACGGCCGTGCCGGCCGTCGCGCCGACGACCCCGAGGAAGCGGCGGCGGGACAGCACCGAGCGGCCGCGGGTCGGGCCCACGATCGGGCGCTCGGTCACGCTTCGATTGACGCCGTCAGCCATCGACAACCTCACCTCGTACCCCCCGCGGGGCCACCCGGCCGGTCTCGTCCGGCCACCACGCGTTCACCAGCACCAATTCGCGCCTCCTCCTGCCGGCCGCCCGGCCGCGGGTGTGGTCGGGCGTCCACCACCGGATCACCGCATCCGCTCCAGCAGAGGCATCGTCCTCGGGCGCGCCACGAGGCCGTCCTGGAACGGCCGGCCGGGAGCGCTTGGCGCACCTTCCGGTTCCGGCACCCGCGCCCGGCGCGCGTACGGCTGCGCCAGGGGCGGGATGACCAGCATGGCCGTGCCGCTCCGATGCAGCACCTCGTCGGTCACGCTGCCGAACGCCCAGCGGCGTGGGCCGCCCGCGCCGTGGCTCGCCATCAGGATCAGGTCGGAGCCGGTCGTCTCGGCCGCGCGCACGATCTCGTCACTCGGCCGCCCGAAGCGCACCTCCCAGGTCACCGACAGGCCGCTCCCGCGCAGGTCGCGCGCGATCTCCTGCAGGCTGGCGCGCGCGTCCTGCCGCGCCTGCTCCATCAGGGGGTCCAGCATCTCGGGATCGGGTTCCACGGCGATGCCGTCGAGGCGGCCGGTGGACCACATCGCCGGCGGCGCCACCACGCGCACCAGCGCGATCGCCGCCCCGTCCCGCCCCAGACGCGCCGCCAGCGGCAGCGTCGCCTCGGACAGCACCGACCCGTCCAGCGGGACCAGCAGCCGGCGCGGCCGGCCGGTCGCGACCTCCGTCGCGCGCTGCACCACCACCACCGGCACCGACGCACCCCGCACGACCTTGTCGGCGACGCTGCCCAGCAGCAGCCGCGGCAGGCCACCGCGGCCATGCGTCGACATCACGATCACGGCATCCGGAGTCTGGTGAGCGTACCGGAGCAGCTCGGTGACCGGATCCCCGCCAAGTACGCGAATCCGGACCGGAACGGCCCCGGCGACGCCCTCAGCCACTCGCGCCAGGTAGCATTCGGCCTCGCCATAGCGGTCGGAGACGAGCAGGTCCAGTAGCGGTACCGGCTCAACCACGTGGACGAGTTCGAGAGTGCCGCCCAGCGTCGAAGCGAGCTGCCGAGCCAGGCTCAACGCCTCCTCGGACAAGGTTGATCCGTCCAGCGGGACTACGATGTTGGCCATGTTCTCCGCCCCCCACCGCGCGCCGGCCCGTATTTCCGGACCCTGATGGGTGCCCCGCGTCGCCTACCCTGGCCGGCCGCCACTCGCCGCCGGCCCCGATCTCCGTCGTCTGTGTCCGCTACCCGAGTGTCCCCAGCGGGCCGCGGTGTGTTACCTCGCTTTGGAGACTAGTCCTCGGGGGAAGCAGTCGCATCCGTGCTTACACGCATCGCCTGTCGCGATCCCGCAACAAAGCCGCGGGTCGCTGCGACAAACTCGTGACAACTTTCACAGACTCCGGCAGGCTGGTCCGGCGCGCCGCCGCTGCGCCGGAGGCGGTCGTCGAGGCCCGCGGCGTCTGCGATGTGGAGTTTCAGCGTCGTGACAGCGTGGAGCCGTGAGGGTTGCTGCTCGGGGGAATGGATCGGAGTCAGGCCGAGCGTGAGGGGACGGCGACGTCGACCCGCGTCCCCGACCCGGGCGTGGAGGCGACACGGACCGTGGCGCCGAGCAGGCGCGCGCGCTCGCGCATCCCGAGCAGCCCGAGCTGCCCGCTGACGCCGGGTGCGAGCAGCGCGTCGCTGGGGAATCCCACCCCGTCGTCCTCGACGACCACGCGCACCCCCATCTCGCGGAAGCTCAGCGTCAACGAGGCGGAGGTCGCCGCGCTGTGCCGCTCGACATTGCGCAGCGCCTCCTGCATGATGCGAAACAGGCCCAGCTCGACCTCGGCGGGCAGCCGGCGCTCGTCCCCCTCGACCCGCACCTGCGCCCGCAGGTGGGCGCGGCGTCCCAGCTCCCCCACCAGCCAGCGGCAGGCCGGGACGAGCCCCAGGTCGTCCAGGATCGACGGGCGCAGGTCGCGGCTGAAGCGCCGCAGCTCCGCGGCCACCGACTCGGCGAGCTCCCGCGCCTCCTCCAGCCGCTCCTCGACGCTCCCCGGCAGCTCGCCCGCGCGCATCTCCAGCGTGTCGAGCTGGCGACAGAGCATGACGATCGACTGGAGGGAGCCGTCGTGCAGCTCCCGCGCGATCCGCTTGCGCTCGTCCTCCTGCGCCTGCACGATCTGGCGGGCGTAGTCCTCCAGCCCCCGCTGGCGGGCCCGCCGCTCCGTCACGTTGCGCAAGAGCACCTGGAGCGCCGGCTGCCCGCCCATCTGCAGCGGGCTGCAGATCGGCTCGACCCACAGGTCGAGCCCCGGCCGCGGGCTCAGCCGGAAGTCAGCACCGTCGTTCCCGCCGCCCTCGCACAGGCGGCCGGCCGACTCCGCGCCGATCAGGTCCCGCAGGGCCGCCCCGCGCAGCGCGACCGGCGTCTGCTCGAAGAGCTCGCCGGCCGCCGCGTTCGCTTCCTCCACCAAACCCGCGTGGTCGACCACCAGGATCGGCTCCCCGGCTTTCTCGAACAGCCGCCGGTACTTCGCCTCCGACACCAGCCGCGCCTGCCCCTCGGCCTCCGCCTGACGCCGCGCCGCCACCTCCCGGTCGACCCGGTCGGCCACCAGCACGGTCAGCGCGATGATCGTCGCGTGCTGCGCCATCTCCGCCACGCGGTCCACCCCGGTGTGCACGAAGATGATGGTGGGCAGCGCGAGCACCGCCAGCCAGATCGCCGTCGGGATGGCGCCCTCGCGTCCAAAGGTGAGGCTCGCGTAGATGACCGGCACGAAGTAGACGGCGTACATGATGACGACGGAGAGGTCGGCCGGCTGCGCGCTGGTCTGCTCGAGTGCGTCGAGCGTCCAGTGGGTGAGCGTGGCTACCGCCACCAGGGCCTGGACCGCCCAGAAGCGGGGATCCCGCATGAGGGCGTCGACACGCACGATGATCCGCGCCGCCTGTTGCCCGGCGGTGCGCGCGTCGATACGCCAGCTGCCGGTGCCCGCCGCGTCCCGCGCCACCCCGGTGCTCCGCTACCGCACGGCGTACGGGCGGCCGTCCGGGGTGAACCAGTGGTGGGACACGCCGTACAGCACGGCCTCCGTACGCGACGAGACGCCCAGCTTGGCCAGGATGTGGCTCAGGTGCGCCTCGACGGTCCGGATGCTGATGCCGAGCTCCCCGGCGATCTCCTTGTTGTGCAGCCCGGCAGTGGCGTGACGCAGGATCTCGCGCTCCCGCATCGAGAGCGCCGCGACCTCGGCACTGTGGCGCGGCAGCCGGCGAAGCTTCCCCGCCACCGTCGGGTGGAGCACGACCTGCCCCTCGGCCACGGCGTGGATCGCGTCGATCACCTCGCGGCCGCGCACGGTTTTCAGCAGGTAGCCGGAGGCCCCGACCTCCATCGCCGCCAGCACGTAGTCGTCGTCGTCGTAGGCGCTCAGCACCACCACCTGCGTCTCCGGGGCGGTGCCGCGGATCGTGCGGGCCACGTCGATCCCGCTCTGATCCGGCAGCGCCAGGTCCAGCAGCACGACGTCGGGCCGCAGCAGCAGCGCCAGCCGCACCGCCTCGTCACCGCGCCCGGCCTCGCCGACCACGTTCAGGCTCTGGTCCTGCGCCAGCAGCTGGCGAGTCCCCTCGCGTACCACCGCGTGGTCGTCGACGATCAGGACGCTGACGTTCGCCACCGCCCCTTCCTCGCGACGTCTGAACGCGTCGGTGACAGCGACCACGGGGCTCACCGCTTGCGCGGGCGCCACTCGCCGCGGGAGCGGGCGATCTCGTCGAACACCACCACGATCACGGTGGCGGCGATCACGAGCAGGATGATGGCGATCAATGCGGTTGCCACGGCCGTCCTCCTACTGTTCAGGAGGTCCGCCCCTCTACCAGCCAGTTCCGCGGCCGGCGGATCAGGGAGGCAGGCCACCCTATCACCGAGCGTTGTGTCAATCCTATGACAGGAGCATTGCGGAATCGCGACGATTGCTCCCGGGCCGCTACAGAATCGCTACAGTCTGCTGCCGGCGGCGTCCTCGCGCCGCTGCCGGGCTGATGGGCCGCGCGGGAGCCTGGCGGCCTGGGCCGATCGCGCCGCCGCGGTCGGCGCTCGAATCTGACGCGGCGCCCCGGGGGTCGCGCGCCCCGGCCGCCGTATACGGGTCCGTTACGCTGCACCCTACACCGGCCACCCTGCCTGCCGCATCCGTGTTTCCACGCAGCCGGCGTCATGATCTCGTGACAATCGTCGCCCGTGGCGTCACAAACGCGTCACGACGCCGGGCACCCTGCGGACGTGCAAACGGGAGGGCCGCTTGCCGCGGCCCTCCCGTGCCCAATCACCCCTCGTCGCGTGCGGTGCGCCGGTTTCTCCGCCGGCTCAGCGCGGCCGCCGCGCGCGTCTCATACCGCGTGATGGTGGCGCAGGTGCAGGCGATCCAGGGGGCGGTGGTGTCGCTGCGGCACGGCCCGCCCCAGCTCACGCTGCTCCCGGATGTCGTGGACCGCCTCGGCGAAGCCCGCCATCGACACGACGAGTGCGACGAACCACACCAGCACGATCAGCCCCAGGATTCCCATGCCGACCACCTCCTGCCCAACTCACCGGTCCCCCGCGATCGGGTCGCGTACCCGGAAGAACCCGGCGGACTCCCCTGGCGGAGATCCTCAATGACCGGCCCCAGTCTGACGCGGCCGATCCATCCGGTACATCGCAGGCGTGTTGCAGGTGGCGTCCGGCGCGTTACAACTTTGTGTAAGGTGAGA